>JACCDU010761357.1_pt1 | contig 40030 bp, 43 predicted proteins | sample 7446081 | NCBI WGS metagenome assembly JACCDU01 (sample SAMN15323447, study PRJNA562643) | freshwater metagenome | isolation source: river surface water | place: USA:Blue River Watershed | collected 2017-08-17
GAACGCCACGCGTGCGGGCCCGGGACGCACGAGGCAGACCACCTCGTGCCCGCGCCGCACCAGGGCGCGGACGGTGGCACGGCCGATGGTGCCGGTGGCGCCCAGCACCATGACGCGCTGGCGGGGGCGGGTGGGGTCTGGGGTGGAAAGGGGCACGGCGACACCGAGCCTACAGGAATTTCCCGCAGGCCCATACCGTGCCCCCAGGCTGCGAAGCGCGTGGGACCCGATCAGGCAACCGGCTTGAACTGGTAGCCGTTACCGGCGTTTTCCATCGTGCCGAAGGCGGGCAGTGGCGCGGCGTAGTGCGCGAGCGCGTGCAGGCGCAGGCCTTTGACCACGATGACCGGGCACAGCACGGTCGGGACCTTCGTCGCCGCGTCGAGTTCGGCGAGAGGCACGGTCAGCCGCGTGGGCAGTGCATCGAGCAGGTCACTCTGGATCACCACCACGTAAGGGATACCGTCAGCAGCACTGCGGCTGGGGTTGGCAAAAACGTCGTATTGGGCCATCGGCTTCTCACCATGGCCGCAGATCGGCGCCGGGGATGCCGTGCGTTTCGAAGGAGTCGTTCTGTGCAGCGATCCAGTCGCCGAATTCGGCCTCGAAGCGCTTCTTGCGGGCGGCCCGGCCGGCCTTTTCACGATCAGCCACCAAGGCCTGGTAGTGCTCGGCCGAAAGAATCACGGTATCGACCTGACCGGTCTTTTCCACAAATACAGGCTCTCGCTTGGCCTGGGCGCACAGGCTGCCGAAACGGTTCTTGGCTTCGGTGGCAGAGACGTTCATGACCGGACCCTCGAATAAATAGCCATTAAGGCATCGCATGACTAGAAGCCAACTGCTTCGCAAACCAGTCGTCAGCATCGACGGATCGAAACGGCGGATCAGCTTGGCACGGCACGCCTTGAATCCAAAACAAAAAGGCGCCTCATGGGCGCCTGTGTATTGGATTCGACCGAGGGAAGGGGCCTGGCGGGGCAAGAGGGATTGTATAAATAACTTGCTCAGTTTTCTGACCCCCTTTTTTTGGTGGGGTCGGGGATTCGAACTCATGATCCAGCCGCATCTGGCTGTCACCCGTTTAGGACAGCAGCCTCAAACATTGGCCAAAGTACATCAGCAGCCTCACGTCGGAAGGCGCCTGTATGTCCGATCCTGGCCAGGCCCCTGTCACCCGGTTTCACCACGATAAGCTTTGATGGTGCATTGGGCGTTGCGGCTAACAGCTGACGCGTGCAGTTCTCAGTCATCGCATCGTCATCGGTAAAGCTGAAGGCCTCGATACGAAAGCGTGCCGACTGCAGACTCGGCTGTACGAGATCTGGCTCTGCGCCCCAGGCAAAGCCAGGATGCCGGCACCAGCGGGTCCACTGCCTCATGGCAGGTCCAGGCAAGTCGCCCACCATACGCAGGGCCTTGCCCGGGAAATAGCCCAGCAAGGGCGTGAGCAACGGTGCAGCCAGGTGAAGCATCAGGGGTGCCACACGGCGCGACGGCGCTGCCCAGTCGCGCCAGTATCCCGACCCGGCCGCAACGGACACCAACATTTCGATACGATCCTGGGTGCGGGCATCCGTCATCACAGCGTGGTGAGCACCCAAGCTGTGACCGATCAGGACGATTGAATCTTCATTGACCATGTCCGACAAGGCCTGCACGGCGGCGGGAAAGTCCTGACGCGCCCAGGTCAGCATGTCGGCGTCCAAGCCCCGCAGAGAACGACGGTGTTCAGGCCTGCGCGAGGCACCCATGCCACGCAGATCGAAGGTCATGACAAGATGCCCGCGCTGAGCGAGCCAGGTGGCGAAGGGCGCGTAAAAGCGCTGCGGTATGCCCAGGCCACCCGCGACCAGCACCGGGCGACGGTGCTGCCCCGTTGGCCGATACAGCACCCCCTGAAGATCCGTACCGTCAGCAGTCCGCAATTCGACGGCTTCGCCGCCCGTGGCCTGCGGTTTCATTGGAGTTGCCCGCGCTGCATGAAGCCCTCCTGTCTGAGCACGGCCAGTATGGCAGCGCGCTGCGCCTCCGGCGCCCGGTAGTCTGGATGCGCGCGCAAGATCGCTGCCGCATCGGTCAAGCGTGTGAACGCGGCGAAGTGCCGCTCGGCTTCGTCCAACTCCGGCTTGTGCAGGGCCACCACAGCGCCGCTGTCTGGTCCGCGCACCTTGGCCAAGTGACGAACAGCGGGCAGTTGCCGTTCGCAGCGGCAAGCGGCCTCGGTGTTGGCCAGACCGCAAGCCTTGCTCATGAACGCATCCAGGCGCGAACGCGCACGTGACAGCCTCTGACGGTAGGCCTCGGGGGAGATTCCTATCACCGCCGCAGCCTCGCGCGAGTCAAGGTCAAACACGGTGTCGATCACATAGGCCAGACGCTGTTCACGGTCCAGTGCCATCAGCATCGACTGCGTACAGGCCAGGGCGACTTGTCGCGCCTCGAGCTTGTCTTGCGGACTCAAGGGGCCGGGCTCGCCTCTGTCGTGAGCCAGTCTTGCGGCGAACTCCAGACCCTGCCCGAGATGTTCGGCGATTCCATCGAGCGAGACCTCCGGTGACTCGGCCTTGCGCGTTCGAGCCGTCATCAAGTGGTTGTATGCCACACGCCATACCCAGGTCGCGAAGGCCGATTCAGCCCGGAACCCAGACAGGTGCGTGACGACCTTGAGGAGGATTTCTTGCGTGGCATCGGCCGCGTCGTCGCGGTGGCCCAGTATGTGCACGGCCAACTTGTAGATGCCAGGCTGAATCGCCGTGATCAAGGAATCCACGGCCTCTAAACTCCCCGCGAGTGCATCGCGCAGCGTCGCGGGATCAGGTTCGCAGATCTTCAAGATGAATTGGCCCCCTTCACCCATGCCCCGCCCGCATCCTGGCCGGGCAGCAGGATGGGTGTGTCGAACCACTCCAAACTCGCGGGCTGACCATATTCCTTCAGCACGCGGTCGCGCCAAGCCGGCGTGAACCAGGCGTTGGCGCTGGCTTCATCTTTCCAAATATAAATGCCACCGAATTTTCCATCGGCCGTTGTGATGAAGTACTTGCGCAGAAGGCCGGGCACCTTCTGAAAACCGGGCACGGCTGCAGCAAAGCCTTGCGCCATCCGCTCTTTGCTGACGCCCGCCGGTACAGGGATGTCGACCATCGTGGCGACAGCGGAACTGTTGGCGTTGGCCGGCGTGCCACCGGGCGTGTTGTCCAGGGCCAGCACCACCTCGACGACCCGCACATTGGCCGCCGCCCCGCGCTCCTGCTTGACCCGCTCGAACCACTGGGGGGTGAACCAGGCTCGAGCAGCGTCAAGATCTTTCCAAAGGTAGATCCCACCGTAGTGCCCATCGGACTTGGCAAAGGAGAAGGCCTTGAAGTTCAGTCCTGCAATCGCCTGGTACTGAGGGATGGTGTCGCGCATCTTGCTCGTCACCAAGAACCGGGGGGCATACCAGGGCGTCGGAACCTTCACGATAACTGCAACGGGCGAACTCCCCGAAAAACCAAACCCAAAGTTTTGCTCAGCCATGGCTGGCATGCTGAGTGCAAACACTGCTGTTGCAGCAGTGGCTGCTGTTTTGAATGACCTGAAAATTGCCATGAAAGTCTCCTTGATGACGGGACCGGTCTGGCCCCTCCGAAGACTTAGACAAGGGACGATGAGGCTTTGTGACAGGTGCATTCCCCCTTTTGGTTCTCGGTCACAGCATTAGCTTGGATGGAAACACCCGCCTTGACGCCAAACTTGGCAACATCGTGGACTCGCGAGTTTGACCAACAATTGGCGATAATTGTCTCGAATGCTAGACGTGGCATTTCACATAGTTGGAAACAATAGCCACTCTTTTTGAAACGGGTAAGTAATGCCAACTCAAGTCACTGCCGTTCCTGCCGCACCTCCCTCAGTCGCCGAGGCGCACTTCGCCGCGGAATTCACTTTCGAGACCGACTGCTGGGATGTGCACGAGAGTCTGCGTACCGGAGCCGATTTCGTTCTGCTGGACGTACGGTCGCCAGCGTTATATGCCAACGGCCATGTGCCGGGAGCGATCAATCTTCCCCACGGCAAAATCGTTCAGGACAAACTTGCTCAATGGCCGGAGACCACCCTGTTCGTGACCTACTGCGCAGGCCCGCACTGCAATGGCGCAGCTCGCGGCGCTCTGCGCCTGGCCAAGCTGGGACGGCCAGTCAAGATCATGGCAGGTGGCATCACCGGTTGGATAGATGAAGGCTTTGAGCTGGCCACGTCAGGGAGCAGCCTGGCCTGATCGCATGGCACGAACGTCACCGCATTTACTCTACAAACGCTCCGGTACTTGTCGGCAGCCTAGAACAGCGCCCTAGCCAGTAACGCAATCGAAAGCCCTCCGATCGCTAGCACCGTGCCGATTGCGCCATAGAACCGGCCGATGGAGCGGCCGGCCGTCTTAGATAACCCCTGGGCATGCGCGATCCTGGATATAACCAGGAGGATTCCAAACGCGTGTATGTAGATGGGGTCAGCGCCAGCGTGCTCGAAAAGAAAAAGCAGGATCAAAGCTATCGGCACCGACTCAATGAAGTTGCCGTGGGCGCGGATTCGACGCTCCAGATCGGCGTCGCCGCCAGAGCCGAGTCCGATCTTGGTGACCAGCCGCCGCTGACTGATGCGCAGGTACAGAAGCACCAGTAAAACGCCGCACAAACCAGCGTAAATTCCTGTGTTCATGTGGAACTCCTCTTCAAGGCGAATGACCACGGTCCATAACCAGAACCGCCGCTGGTTATGGTAACGCTCATCGCTTATTCGAGCACAAGCCACAGTGCCCCAACGCGCTCGCGTTGATTGGCGGTGCGCTTGCCATCTTAGGAGTTGGCGTGATCAATACACGCGGTAGACGGTGACGCGAAACAACGCACTTCGACACCACCAAACGACCCGAATCTGGATTACCGAAAAAGCTCTTGACTTTTTCGACAAAGTACGGCGACGATCGAGTTTCGAAATCGGCGTAAGTCGTTGTTCTTGTTGAGTTTTTCGAACTCGCTCAGTCAGGAGGTGCTGAGCAGAACAGCGTCTCAATCTGCATCGTGACCCTGTGTGCGGGCACTTTTTTCAATCGCCGGTCAGGAGCTGATGGACAAAAGCCCAATAAGATCAACAGCTTGCCGATGGGGATTGAAGAATTGAAACTTTGAAGAAAGTTTGCATGGCGGAGTCGGAGGGATTCGAACCCTCGATGCGGCTCTACACCGCATACTCCCTTAGCAGGGGAGCACCTTCGGCCTCTCGGTCACGACTCCAGCAAGAGCCGGATTATGCCCGAAGTGGCCCGGGGTTCCGCCATGTCACATGGGACGGATGGGGATCGGGCGGGGCGCCCGGCCTCTTCGGCCCGAGCCAAAAGCCACGGACGGACAAGGGTCACCGCTTGGGGGGGTCACCGGCGCCGCCACCGCCACCACTGCCGTCACTGCCATGGGCAGCACAGGCGTAGTCGTCCGCATATAGCACGAAGCCTTCGGGCGCCGCGTAGCTGCCGCAGATCGGCGGTGTATCCGCCTCCGCGCCAGCCCATGCCAGGGTCACACCAGCGGCCATCGCCAGCGTCATCAGAACCGAAGTCACGAATTTCATGATTCATCTCTCAAGGTCAAGAGTCAGTCCCTCACCTTCCCGGACGCAGGCCGCCCGGGAGGGGGTCGGGCGGCGCGGCCATGCGGCACTTCAAGTCCGGGGCGAAAATTTCAGTCGGACCCGCGTCGCGCGCGGGGCGGTACCGGTCCGTGATTCACACCGCCTGCGACGGCTCCGGCCTCGGCGGGGCCTGCCCGCAGGGGCCGAAGTTGGGGTCGTGGGGGTTGTGGATCAGGAGGTCCCGGCAGGAGGATTCGCCCGAACCAGCCTCCACGACCAGCGCCGACGCCGGAAGGCCGGTCGCAATCGGCACTACCAATAAGGCCAAAATTCCAGAGACTTGATTCATGGCACAGAGGACTTTTTTCGCCGAGGAAGGAGAGACATCTGTGCCAGCGCCCCCAATCTAGACAGCCACCCTGCAGCCAGGACCGCTGACGCCAGCCGGAAGGTACTCGGCAATGATGTAGCAGACGTCCATACCCGGACCGACGCCATCAGGCGGACCGGCGTTTTCTGGCATCGCCATCGCCACCTGCACCCCACCCGCCATCGCCAACACCACCATCAAACGCGTCACGAATTTCATGATTCACCTCTCAGGGAAAAAGACAGTCCCTCTTCGTCCCCGGACGCAGGCCCCCGGGACTGGTTCGGGTGGCCTGGCCGACCGGCACTGCTAGCCCGGGGCCGTACTGCGGTTCATGAAAGTTGCAAGCGAATCAGCTGACTCACCGCACCCATGCCTGTCAAAACGATGACAGCGCCGATGAGTAGCCCTGCTGGCGGGAAGGTTCCTCCCTGACACAGGCGCGCCGCGCGGGGGCCACGAAAACCGATCGCCCATGAAAAACGCCCCCGAAGGGGCGTTCGTGCTGCAGGCCCGCCAGGCGCGGGCTGCGGGTCGGGGCTCAGGCCGCCGGCTGGTCCAGGTCGAAGGCGCGGTGCAGCGCGCGCACGGCCAGCTCCATGTACTTCTCGTCGATCACGACCGAGGTCTTGATCTCGCTGGTCGAGATCATCTGGATGTTGATGCCCTCGGCCGAGAGCGAGCCGAACATCTTGCTGGCGATGCCCACGTGGCTGCGCATGCCGATGCCCACGATGCTCACCTTGCAGATCTTGGTGTCGCCCTCGACGCGGTCGGTGCCCAGCGCCGGCATGACCTTGGCCTTGAGCAGGTCCACCGTGCGCTGGTAGTCGTTGCGGTGCACGGTGAAGGAGAAGTCGGTCTTCCCGTCCTTCGAGATGTTCTGGATGATCATGTCCACCTCGATGTTGGCCTCGGCCACGGCACCCAGGATGGAAAAGGCGATGCCCGGCTTGTCCGGCACACCCAGGATGGAGATCTTGGCCTCGTCGCGGTTGAACGCGATGCCCGACACGATGGCTTGTTCCATTTGCTCGTCTTCCTCAAAAGTGATCAGGGTGCCGGACTTGGCCTCTTCCTCGATCGGGATGTCCCAGGCGGTGAAGCTGGACAGCACGCGCAGCGGCACCTTGTACTTGCCCGCAAACTCGACCGAGCGGATCTGCAGCACCTTGGAGCCCATGGAGGCCATCTCCAGCATCTCCTCGAAGCTCACGGTGTGCAGGCGGCGTGCCTCGGGCACGACGCGCGGGTCGGTGGTGTAGACGCCGTCGACGTCGGTGTAGATCAGGCACTCGGCCGCCTTGAGCGCCGCGGCCACGGCCACCGCCGAGGTGTCGCTGCCGCCGCGTCCCAGCGTGGTGATGTGGCCGCCTTCGTCGACGCCCTGGAAGCCGGTGATGATGACCACCTTGCCTGCCTCGAGGTCGGCGCGCACGCGCTTGTCGTCGATGGACTCGATGCGGGCCTTGGTGTAGGCGCTGTTGGTGCGCACCGGCACCTGCCAGCCCGCGTAGCTCACGGCCTGCATGCCCTCGGCCTGGAGCGCCAGCGAGAGCAGGCCCACCGAGACCTGCTCACCGGTGGAGGCCAGCATGTCCAGTTCGCGCAGCACCGCGTCGGTCGTCTGTGCGGGGGACACTTCCTTGGCCAGGCCCAGCAGGCGGTTGGTCTCGCCGCTCATGGCGCTGGGCACCACCACCATCTGGTGGCCCGCACGTGCCCACTTGGCCACGCGCTTGGCGACGTTGCGGATGCGCTCGGGCGAGCCCATCGAGCGCGCCGCCGAGGTGCTGGCCAACGCCCGCAAGAAGGCCGACGGCGAGCGTGAGCGCTGCGAGCATATCGATGCCGGCGTGCCGGTGGCCGACCTGCCGGCCGCCGACCTGCACGCCAAGAAGAAGGCCTGACCCCCGTCCCGACAACTCGGGCACGGCCCCAGGCCCGCGCCCCCCATCAGGAGCCATCGATGAAGCCCACCCCCATGACCACGGCCCACCCGCATCGCGCCGCGGCCTCGGCCGCCCCTGCGTCCCGCACGCCCGCCCGCTCCCGCAGGCAGGCGCTCGGCGCCCTCGCCCTCAACGCAGTGGTCGTGGCCATGGGCGGCCTGCTGCTAGCGCCCGCCACCGCCCAGGCCCAGGCGGCCTATCCGGCCCGCCCCATCAAGCTGATCGTCCCCTTCGCCCCAGGCGGCGGCGTCGACCTGATCGCGCGCGTCGTCGGCCAGAAGCTGGGCGAGCGCCTGGGCCAGTCCATCGTCGTCGAGAACAAGCCCGGCGCCAGCGCCATGCTCGGCACCGACATGGTGGCCAAGGCCGCGCCCGACGGCTACACCCTCCTCATGACCAGCACCTCGATCGCGGCCAACCAGAGCCTGTTCAAGAAGGTGCCCTATGACTCGCGCAAGGACTTCACCCCCATCGGCATGGTGGCCAACGCGCCCGCCATCGTGGCGGTGAACCCCGGCCTGCCCGCGCGCAACCTGCAGCAGTTCGTGGCGCTGGCCCGCGGCGCCAAGGACCCGGTGCCCTACGCCTCCTTCGGTATCGGCTCCTCGCCTCACCTGGTGACCGAACTGTTCGAGGGCGCCACCGGCGCCAAGCTGCTGCACGTCCCCTACAAAGGCGGCGGCCCCGCCGTGCTGGCCACGCTGTCGGGCGAGACCTCGCTGATCATTCCGAGCATGGTGCCGGTTTTGCAGCACATCAAGGAAGGCAAGCTGCGCGCCCTGGGCATCGCCTCCGAGCGGCGCCATCCGCTGCTGCCGGACGTGCCCACGCTGCGCGAACAGGGCGTGGCGATGGAGACGGGAACGTGGTTCGGCATCCTGGCGCCGGCCGGCCTGCCACCGGCCATCGCCGCGCGCCTGACCGCGGACCTGGCCGAAGTCCTCAAGGACAAGGACGTTTCCGCCAAGCTGATCGCCGAAGGCGCCGAGGTCACCCCGATGGACCCGCGCACCTTCGCCGCCTACATCGACTCGGAGACGCGGCGCTGGCGCGAGGTGGTGCAGAAGGCCGGCATCCAGCCGGAGTGAGCGGCTGCCGGGCGCCCCTCAGCGCCGGCCCCCCATCTCGGCGGCGATGGCCGCCTGCGTCCAGCGCGGCGCAACCATGCGGATGAAGTCATAGCCGGAGCCGCGCAGCAGGTGGTCCGCGCGCAGGCTGATCATGGCCATCGAGGCCGGAAAGATGTGGTCGGTGGCGATGGCGCGGATGTCCTTGTCCTCCGACGCATCGACCGCCACCTTCTGGATCACCGCAATGCCCAGGCCTGCGGCCACATAGGCCTTGATCACGTTGGTGTCGGTCGCGCGCATCGCGATGCGCGGGGTCAGGCCATGGCGCTGGAACTCGCGCTGCGTCACCCAGCCCGAGCTGAAACCCTCGTCATAGGTCACCAGCGGATAGCGGGCGATGTCCTCGAGCTTCAGGCGCTTGGACCGGACCAGGGGGTGACCCTTGGGCACGATGAGGCAGCGCTCGAGCTTGTAGGCATCCAGCGTCATCAGGCCGGCAGGGCTCTTGTTTGGCAGCGAGCACAGGCCGATGTCGATCGCGCCCTCGGTCACCCAGTTGAGGATTTGCTCCGGCGTACCCTGGTTCAGGACCAGCTCGACGCCCGGGTAGGCCTGGAAGAAGCGCTTGACCACCGGCACCAGGGTGTAGCGCGCATGGATGTGGGTGGTGCCCACACGCAGCGTGCCACCGCTGTCACCGCGCGCCTGGCCGGCCAGGGCCGACAGGGCGCGCACGTCCTGCAGGATGCGGCGGGCCAGGGCCACCGCCTCCTGGCCCGATGCCGTGAGCCCGGTGAGCCGGTTGCCGGTGCGAACGAAGATATCCACCCCCACCTCGCCCTCGAGGGCGCGAACCATCTTGCTCACGCCGGGCTGGGTGGTGAACAGGGCGGCCGCGGCCCGCGAGACGCTGAACTGGTGGTCGACCACCGCCAGCAGGCAGCGCATTTGTTGCAGGGTCATGGCCCGAGTATTCCATGAAGTGCATGGTGGGCGACCAAACATTCATTTCACACCATGGCCTGGCGTCGCCAGAATCCGCCGGGAACGCAGGCCCGCCCGATGCTGGTGGTGTGGCTCGCGCGCCGCCCTTGCCGGGGCCCCGTCCCATGTTGATCCAAGCCGACGATTACCGAGAGTTCAAAGCCACGCCCTGGGCCGTTCTGCCCGAGCGCTTTCGCCGCGATGGCCTTCACTCTGAATGGGCCGTCGCCAACCGGCGGGGCGTGCCGACCGCCAGCTTCCTCGAAGGTCCGGACCTGGCGCCCGACGGCACGCTCTATTGCGTGGACATTCCCTACGGCCGCATCTTCGCCATCACCGGCCCCAACCAGTGGGAGGTGGTGTGCGAGTACGAGGGCTGGCCCAACGGCCTGAAAGTCCAGGCCAACGGCCGCCTGCTGGTGGCCGATCACCGCCGCGGCCTGGTCGAGATCGACCCCGGCACGGGCGCGGTCACACCGCTGCTCACGCACCGCCACTCGCAGTCCTTCCTCGGGCTCAATGACCTGCAGATCACGGCCGACGGTACGGTCTGGTTCACCGACCAGGGCCAGACCGGCCTGCACGATGCCAGCGGCAAGGTGTACCGATGGAGCGCGCGTCAGGACCTGCAGTGCGTGCTGGACCACCTGCCCAGCCCCAACGGCCTGCGAGTCAGCCCCGACGGACGCGAACTGTTCGTGGCCGTGACCCGCGACAACAGCGTCTGGCGCGCGCCCCTCATGGCCTCGGGCGAAGCCTCCAAGGTGGGGCGCTTCGCCATGTTCTACGGCCCCACCGGCCCCGACGGCCTGCACCTGGACAGCCAGGGGCGCCTGTGGGTCTGCCTGCCGGGCGCCGACACGATCTGGATCCTGGACGCCCAGGCGCAGGTCATGGGCCGCGTGCGCTTCCCGCGCGGCGCCTTTCCCTCCAACCTGGTCCTGGATGAAGCGGCGGGCCTGGCCTGGGTGACCTGCTCGGGCATCGGCGCGATCTTCCAGGCCGCCTACGACTTCACTTGAAAGACACGATGTCCAACCCCCAGAAAGAAGCCTGGTGGCAGCAGCCCCATCGCGTGTTGTTGATCAACCTGCGTGAGGGCGACGAGCCCCGCATCGAAGCCAATGCATTCGTCGATGACGTCCAGCGCTATGGGGCGACCGCCTTCTGCATCAATGGCGGCGGCATCGTGGCCTTCTACCAGACGCAGATCGATGGCCACCGCAAGAGCGAGGGCCTGCAGGGGCGCGACCTGTTGTCCGAGATCATCCCCGTCGCCCATGCGCGCGGCATTCGGGTGCTGGCCCGCATCGACCCCAGCTGCGCGCCCAAGGAGCTGGCCGAGACGCACCCCGAGTGGTTCTCGCGCGATGCGGACGGCAACTTCCGCGAGGTGAGCGGCCATTACGTCACCTGCCCCAACGCCGACTATTACCACCAGCGGATGGTGGAGGTGGTGACCGAGATCCTCACCCGCTACGACGCCGACGGCATCTGGAACAACCAGGGTAAGTTCGCCGCCTGGGACACCGACACCTGCTACTGCGACACCTGCAAGGCGCGCTTTCGCCGCGACAGCGGCCACGACATCCCCGCCCGCGAGGACTGGAACGACCCCGTCTGGCGCGAGTTCAACGAGTGGCGCTATCGCCGCATCGCCGCCTGGGTGGCGCACATGCACGGCGCCATCCACGCGGCCAAAGACGATGCCGTCTTCATCGCGGCGGTACAGCTGGCCGAGTCGCTGGAGACCATCCGCCCCGGCGGCTGGGACATCGACTACTGGCTCCCCTACCAGGACGTGCTGGCCTTCGAGTGCCAGCGGCGCAACACCGCGCCCTGGTGGCCGGGGCTGCAGGCCAAGTACCTCTCGGGGATCGCCCCCGACAAGCCGCGGTGGATGACCGTGAGCTACTTCTACCCGTGGTGGCGCCTGGCAGCCTCGCCCGAGCAGGAGAACCGGCCCTGGATCGCGCAGCAATTTGCCAACGGCGTGAACACCTGGCTGCATATCAACGGCGCCGCCTCGCCCCTTTTCGACCGGCGCGGCTTCGGGCCCATGCAGCAGGTGATGCGGCGGCTGGGGCGCTGGGAGCCGTATTTCGACGGGGCGCACTCCCAGGCTCAGGTGGCCCTGGTCTACTCTCGCTTCACCCAGGACAACTACGGGCGCGACGACCCCTACAAGCGCTACGTGGACGCAGTTCGCGGCTACTACTGCGCCCTGCTGGAGGGGCACATTCCATTTGATGTCCTCTCGGACAAACTGCTGGACGCCGGTCGCCTGTCAAAGTACCGGGTGCTGGTGCTCCCCAATTGCGCCTGCCTGAGCGACGAAGCGGCCGCCGCCGTCCTGGCCTTTGCGCAGGCCGGAGGCACGGTGGTCGCGAGCTTCGAGACCGGCCTGTACGACCAGGCAGGCGTCAGGCGCGCAAGCCCCGCGCTGGCGTCACTTTTCGGCGGCGCCTATGGCGGCACGCGGCGCAACCTGCGCTCCTCGTACGCGCAGCTGCGCGACCCGTCACACCCGCTGCTGGCCGGACTGGGCGACACGGACCTGGTCCCCAATGACGGCGACCTGGTGGAGTTCGAGCCCGCGGCAGGTGCCGAGGTGCCCCTGACCCTGGTGCCGCCGATCACGGTGAACGCGGACGCCACCATCAGCATTCCCGAGTACAGCGCCATCGCGGGCGACACCAACGCGCCGGTGGCCGTCCGCACTGCCTCCAGCGCAGGGCGCGCGATGCTTTTCTGCAACCAGATGGACGCGCTGTTCTATCGCTATGGCTTCGCCGACCTGGGCCGCATCCTGGCCAACGCGGTGGCCGACGGCCTGGGCGAGCACCGCGACCTCGAAGTCATCGCGCCCGACTACGTCGACACCACCAGCATGGGCCAGCCCGGACGCCGGATGGTGCACCTGATCAACTTCCCCCTGGACAAGCCGGTCAACTCGGGCTGGCGCCATCCGGGGCGTCACCTGGTCCCGGTGCACGGCATCGTCGTGCGCCTGCGGCCGCCGCAGGGCGCGCGCGTCACCGGCGTGCGGCTCGCGAGCACCGAGGCCGCCCTGCCCCACCGCGCCGAGCGCGGGTGGGTGGAAGTGACTGTGCCGGTCCTGGACGATCATGAGATCGTCGTGTTCGACCTCGCCTGAGGTTCAGTTTCCCGATCCCACGCACTGAGAAAGGTTCTGCCATGACCCACCGCGCGTTCCTCCCGTCCAAGCGCCAGGCGCTTGCCCTGGCCGCCGCCGCCCTCGCGGCGCTGTGCTCCCCCGCCGCCCTGGCCCAGGACGGCGCCTACCCGAGCAAGCCGGTGCGCATCGTCGTGCCGCTCACTGCAGGCGGCCCCACCGACATCCTGGCCCGCATCATCGGCCAGCAACTGAGCGAGCGACTGGGCCAGCCGGTCCTGATCGAGAACAAGCCGGGCGCGGGCAGCAACATCGGCGCCGACTACGTCGCCAAGTCCGCGCCCGACGGCTACACCCTGTTCATGGGCACCTCGGGGCCGCTGTCGATCAACGCCAGTCTCTATGGCAAGCTGCCCTTCAACCCGCTCACCGACTTCTCGCCGATCGTGCTGATCGCCTCGGCGCCCTTCGTGGTGGCGGTCAATCCCTCGCTGCCCGCCAAATCGGTCAAGGACTTCGTCGCGCTGGCCAAGAGCAAGCCGGGCCAGCTCAATTTCGGGGCGGTGCCTGGCAGCGCCGCGCATCTGGCCACCGAATTGTTCAAAAGCACCGCCAACCTGGACATGGCCTTCGTGCCCTACAAGGGGGCCGCGCCGGCCACGAACGACCTGATCGCGGGCCAGATCCAGCTCAGTTTCGCGTCCACGCCCGGCGTCATGCCCAGCGTGAAGGCCGGCAAGCTGGTGCCGCTGGCGGTCACCAGCGCCAAGCGGATCGCGCAACTGCCCGATGTGCCCACCGTGGCCGAGGCCGGCGTGCCGGGGTATGAGGCGAGCGTCTGGTACGGGCTGGTGGCGCCGGCCAAGACGCCGGCGGCCATCATCAACCGCCTGAACGCGGAGGTGAGCAAGATCCTGCAGGACCCCGCCATGCGCCAGAAGCTGGCGGCCAACGACTTCGAGGCGGCCGGCTCGACGCCCGAGCAGTTCGACGCCTACATCAAGTCCGAGACGGCCAAGTGGGCCAAGGTGGTCAAGAGCTCGGGCGCCAAGCCGGAGTGATCGCCGGGCGCATTTGTAGAATCGGGACACCCCACTCCCGATTCACATTCACATGCGCTGGTACGAAGAGGGCAAGGACCCCGATTACCGCTTCTCGCTCGCCAACGAGCGCACCTTCCTCGCCTGGATCCGCACCGCGCTGGCCATCCTGGCGGGAGCCATCGTCCTCAAGCAGTTTGCCGCGCACCTGCAGCCGGCCCTCGTGTGGCTGTGGGTCTCGCTGGGCCTGGCCATCCTGGCAGGAGCGATCGGCTTCATCTCCTTCTTCCGCTGGCGCGCCAATGAGCACGCGATGCGGCTGGACAAGCCGCTGCCACGGCCGGTGATGCTGCCGGTGCTCGCATTCACCCTGGCGCTCGTCGCAGGCCTGACCGCCGTGCTCGCCTTCTGGCGGGGGTGAACAAATGGCGAAAGACCCCGGACTGCAGCCCGAGCGAACGGCACTCGCCTGGACGCGCACGCTGCTGCTGGTCGCCGCCAACGCCGCCCTTTTCGTGCGCGGCGGCCTGCAGTCGGGGCATGTGCCCACGCTTTCCTTCGGCATCGGCCTGGCGATGCTGGGCGCCCTCATCGGCCTGATGGCACACGGCCGGCGCTATCAGCTGGTGCACTCCAATCTCTACCGGATGACGGAGTTCAACGTCGGCCTGATCGCGTCTGCCACCGTGCTGTCGGCCGCGGCGGCCGTGTGGATCATCTGGCACTGAGGCCTGCGCCGCGAGCCAGGCAGGCAGCCTGCTGCACGGGCCTGGCTGGAAGGACGCCAGCACGCCTCAGGCAGTCCCCCAAGCCCGCGCCGCCACCGCGTCGAACTGCCGCTCCGCCCCTCCCAGCTCGGACCGCAGCAGCTTGACGCGGAAGGTCCAGCGATGCAGCGGGTGCTCCAGGGTCAGGCCCATGGCGCCCATGGTTTGTGTTCCACTATCTGGATCGACGATCCAGTCAAGCGAGGCAGTCGAAGCCCCCCGTCCCCTCACTCGAAACGCGCGCCGACCCGCCCCAGCCAGCCGAAGTCCGCCTCCACCGCCTGCCCAGGCTCCACGGGGATGGGCGTGATGCAGGCGCCGGTGGTCACGAAGTGCTCCGGCTCGATGCGCTGGCCTGCGGCGCCGATCTCGTTGACGAACCAGACCAGGGCCTCGACCGGATCACCCAACACGTTGCTGCCCACGCCCTGGAGGACGCGACCGTCGCTGGTGCGTGCCTGCACGGCCAGGCCAGCCAGGGATGCCAGGCGGCCCCCGGGTGCGCGTGGGGCGCCCAGAATCATGTCGTTGCAGCAGGCGCAGTCGGCGATCAGTTGCGCCTCGCCGGCCCGCTCGAAGTGAATGAAGCGCGAGTCGGGCACCTCGATGCCGGGCCGCACGCACTCGACGGCCGCGATCACCTCATCGCGCCCATACCCCTGCGGGCGAGGCGCCAGCGTCTGCCTGAACTGAAACACGATCTCGCACTCGGCCACCCGCATCCGGTTGCCTGCCAATGAGACGGCGGCGCCGTCGCCCACCACCCGGTCAGCAAAGACCGGCCCGGCGATCGGCCCGCTGACCGCGATGTGCCGCTGGCCGGCCACGCTGGTCGCGGCGATCTTCCAGCCGCCGATGCGCCCGGTCAAAGCGGGCCACAGGGCCTGCACCGCATAGCCCTGGGCCCGGGCGCCGGGCCTGATGTCGGCAGGAAGTTGCTCCAGGTGTTGACGCCTGCGCCAGTGATCCGCGAGAAGCGTGGCGGCGCGGGCTGCGGCCTGGTCGGCGGTGGAATCCATGGTTGCTCCCCTTGGTAGTGGATCGATCACGGGCCGGTCACCCGCCCGGAGCCCGCGCGGCCCGACGTCCCCTGGACGGCGCGGTAACTTGCTGTATTATGGTTGACAACTCACCCGTTGATAAGTCACCCAATTCGCCGATCGGTGAGGGTGGCATGCCGACGACGGCGCCCTTCCGCTCCCACCACTGCCAGAACGGATCGCTCGTGAAACACCTCTCCAAGTTCCTCGCCGCGACGGCGCTTCTGGTCTGCACCACCTCCGCACTGGCGCAGGACTACCCGAGCCGTCCGGTCAAGGTGGTCGTGCCCTACCCGGCCGGCGGTGGCCTGGACATGATGTGCCGCTCGATCGCCGAGAAGCTCGCGACCGCGATGGGACAGCCCTTCGTCGTGGAAAACCGCGCCGGTGGCAGCGGCACCATCGGCGCGGGTTTCGTGGCCAAGGCAACGCCCGATGGTTACACCATCATGTGCGGCAACAACTCCGAGATCACGCTGCTGCCCCTGATCATGAAAGGCCTGGTCTACGATCCCGAGCGCGACTTCGCGCCGCTGACGATGGCGGTCCGGCAGGCGGTCATGCTGGTGGCCAACGCCTCGGTACCGGCCGCGGACGCCAAGGAGCTGCTGGCCCTGACCCGCAAGGCTCCGCTCTCCTACGGGCACACCGGCATCGGCGGCACGATCCACATCGCGATCGAGCAGTTCTCCGCCGATGGCAAAGTGCCCCTGGTCCATGTGCCCTACCAGGGCGCGGCGCCCTTGGTCAACGACGTGCTCGCGGGGCACGTGCCACTCACGGCGCTCAATCTCGCGCCGCTGGCCGCCCACATCCGCGACAAGAAGCTGCGGCCCCTGGTGGTGTTCCAGTCCGAGCGGCATCCGCTGTACCCGGAGGTGCCCACCGCGCGCGAGGTGATCGGCGTGGACGTCATCTCGCACTCGTGGTTCGGCTTCACCAGCCCGGCCAAGGTGCCCGCGGACATCCGATCCCGCCTGGACCGCGAGATCCAGCGCGCCCTGGCCGACCCGGCGGTGCGCGCCAAGCTGTCCGCGGTCCACATGGAGGTGATGGCCATGCCGGCCGACGCCTTCGCCGACTACCAGCGCAAGGAGCGAGCCTATTTCGCCGGTCTGGTCAAGCGATTCAACTACAAAGCGGAGTGACGTGGCCAAGCGCAAGAGCGGCGATGCCGAGCTGGTCGACATCACGGGGTTCCTGAGCCACCGGATCCTCGTGCTTTCCAGCACCCTGGGGCGCTGGGCCTCGCGCGAATACGCGAGCCGCTTCGGCGTCACGCTGCCTGAGTGGCGCGTGCTGTCGGTGGTCGCGGCGCACGACACGCTCACCGCCCAGGAGCTTGCCGAAATACTCGCCATGGACAAGGCCATCGTGAGCCGCACCCTCGCCGTGCTCGTCGATCGCAAGTGGGTCGTGGTCAAGGTCGACCCCGATGACCGGCGGCGCCGGCCGGCGTCGCTGACCGCCGCGGGCCGGGCGCTGTGCCTGCGCATCTCCCAAGCCTCCAAGGACCGGCAGCAACGGCTGGTGCGCGGACTGCCGGCGGCCAAGCTGCGGGAGTTCAACGACCTCCTGGCTGAACTCCAGTCACGCGCCGAAGCGATGCTCGGCGAACAGGGAGGCGACGGCCGCGGCTCGGGACCGGACGAACCGGCGGCCTGACCATGGACGCCCGCCCGACCCCGTCGGCCACTCACCCGCAAGCCGCTGCCGATGTGGCCTGACCTCACCTCCTTCGCCTTGTTTCTCAAGGCCGTCGAGACGGGCAGCCTCTCGCGGGCCGCGGAGCAATCCCACCTGGTGCTCTCCGCGGCCAGCCGCCGGATCGCGTCCCTGGAGGACCAGTACGGCGTGGCCTTGTTGAACCGGGTGCGCGGCGGCGTGCAGCCGACCGAGGCCGGCCGGGCGCTCGCCGAACATGCGGGGCGGCTTTTCCGCGAGATCGACCAGCTGCGCGTCGAAATGTCAGACCACGCCAACGGCGGCAAGGGGCGGGTGCGGCTGTACGCCAACCCGGCGGAGGTGAGCCAGGCGCTGCCGGACCATCTCGCGGACTTCATTCCGCGCCACCCCAAGATCCAGGTCGACCTGCGCGAGCAAAGCAGCATCGACATCGTCGCCGCGATCCGCGATCGCTCGGCCGACATCGGCATCATCACCGCCGGCGTATGCACCGACGGCCTGGTCGTCCGCAGCTACCGCACCGACCGCCTTTGCCTGGTGGTGCCGCGCGACTTCGCGATTCGCGCCGCCTCGATCGACTTTTCCGAGGTGCTGGCCGAGGACTTCGTCGGACTGGACAACAGCCCTGCTTTCACCCAGCTGCTGGACCAGGCGGCGGCGCGGGCGGGCGTGGCCATGCGCTGGCGGGTGCGCGTGAGCAGCTACGAGTCCATGTGCCGCCTCATTCACGCCGGCCTGGGCATTGGCGTGATCTCCGAGGGCGCGGCCGATGTTTTCCTGCGGGCGATGGGCCTGCGCGCCATCGGCCTGCGGGATGCCTGGGCCGAACGCCACATGCAGATCGTGACGCTGCATGAGGATGTGCCGGCCCCGACGCGGCTCCTGATCCAGCACCTGCTGTCCACGCAGGCCTGATCCCTGCCCCTGCGGGGTGCGAGCTTGCCGCGCCGCGAAGCGCGGCTTCACCAGAGAACAATTGCGGATTCAGGGCCCTGCGCCGAGACTGCGCCATTGGAAAAATTCGGTGGAAACAGTGAATCGCGCCCCCCAGAGAAAGGTCTGCCTGATCACCGGCGGCCTCAGCGGCATTGGACGCGCGACCGCCTTGCGCCTGGCCCGGACCGGGTACGACGTCGCACTGGCCGGACTGCCGGCCCCGGGCGACGACGCGGGGTCAGCGCTGCATGCGCTCGAAGCCTGCGGCGCCCGCGCCATCGCGCTGCCCGGCGACATCACCGACCCCGCCTTCGTCGAACGCGCCTTCGCCGAGACCCGGGAGCGCCTTGGGCCGGTGTCTGCCCTGGTCAACGCCGCGGGCCGCCAGCACACCGGGCGTGTCGAGGACTTCCAGTTCGACGACCTCACCCGGCTGATGGCCGTCAACCTCGTCGGACTGATGATGTGCTGCAGCCATGCGGTGCGCCAGATGTCGACGGCGCACGGCGGCGCCGGAGGCGCCATCGTCAACGTCTCCTCCATGGCGCCCACCATCGGCGGTCGGGCCGGGGCCAGCGCCTATGCGGCCTCCAAGGGCGCGGTGGACGTCTTCACCAAGGGGCTGGCGAAGGAGGTCGCGCTCGAGGGCATCCGCGCCAACGTCGTGCGGCCCGGCGCGACGGCCACGCCGATGACGGCGCCCATCACCGGCAACGCATCCCTGCTGAAACAGGTCGAGGCAACCATCCCCATGAAGCGCCTGGGCCAGCCGGAGGAAATCGCCGAGGCCATCGCCTGGCTGCTGTCGGACTCGGCGTCCTTCGTGACCGGCGCCTGCCTCGACGCCTCGGGCGGCGGCTTCCTGGTCGCCAGCGCCTACGAACCATCACAGGGCAAGGCATGAGGGGTGTGGCGCGTGCGTGAACGCCATGTCGACATCGCCACGCGGGACGGCGGCATGGGCTGCTTCGTGGTCCACCCCGACGAGGATTTTCCGCTGCCCGTGGTCCTGGTCTACATGGACGCCTTCGGCATCCGCGAAGAGTTGCGGGACATGGCGCGCCGCTTCGCCAGCGCCGGCCATTACGTGATGCTGCCCGACCTCTTCTACCGCGACGGTGGCCCCAGCTTCGACCCCGCGCAGGCGGAAGGCGACCGCTATGACCCGCGCATGACCGCGCTGAACGCCGCGCTCACCCTGGACATGACGGTGGATGACACGGCGGCCCTCCTCGCCTTCGCGGACCAGGATGTGGCCGCTTCGCGCGAGGTGGCCGCCGTCGGCTACTGCATGGGCGGCCGCCATGCCCTGGCCGCCGCCGCCGCCCACCCGGCGCGGATCAAGGCCATGGCCTCGCTCCATGGCGGCCAGCTGGTGAACGACACGCCCCGCTCGCCCCACCTGCGCATCGCGCAGCTGCGGTGCGAAGCCTATTTTGGTTGGGCCGACCAGGACCCGGTGGCCCCGGAGGCGCACCGCGTCGCCGTTGTCCAGGCACTGGCCGCACGGGGCCTGCCCCATCGCGTCGAGCTCCACCCAGGGGCGCGGCACGGATTCACCTTCGCGGGCCGCCCCGCGTACCACAAGGATGCAGCCGAACAAGTCTGGGCGCGGCTGTTTGCGATGTTCAGGCGAACCCTCGCCCGCCCGGCAATTTCGTCCCACGTACCCGTGCACCCAACAGCGGTCACGACTCGTCCATCGATCCAGCAGGAGAAGCCATGACAGACGCCAAGCCCATCGTGAATGCATCAAACCCGGTCGATGCGGTGGACACCGCCGGCCGGCGGCAGTTCCTCAAGACCGCGGCCGTGACCGGCGCGGCTGCCGTGTCGGGCCTGGCCGCACCGGCCGTCCTGGCCCAGGCCAAGCGATTCCAGGGGACGACCATCAACGTCGCCTGCTGGAACTCGACCTACGCCCAGTACCTGGGCGAATACCTCGGCGAGTTCACCGAGCAGACCGGCATCAAGGTCGCCTACGACCTACCGGGGTTCCCCGTCTACAACCAGCGCGCCGACCTGGAGCTGTCGACCAAGGGCAGCGCCTTCGACGTCCTGAACATCACCGCCATCTTCACCTCGCGCTGGATCGGGGCGGGCTGGTTCACGCCGCTCGAGCCCTACCTCAAGGACCCGAACAAGACGCCCGCCGACTGGGACTTCGCCGACATCCTTGACGGCTCGGTCAAGCCGATGCGAAACAAGGCCGGCGTCGTCCACGGCATTCCCTGGATCGCCGACATCAATATGGCGGGCGCCTCGCGCTTCGACCTGTTCCAGTCCATCGGCGCGGGCATGCCCGACACCTTCGACGAGATGGAGAACGTGCTGACGGCCCTGCGCAAGAAGGACCCCATGCCCGGCTACATCACGGACAACCTGTATGGCTGGACCTTCCTGCCCTTCATGCAGGGCTTTGGCGGCAACGTCTTCCGGGAGCCGCCGGACGACCTGATGCCGACCCTGGACACACCCGAAGTCGCCGCCGCCGCGGAGTTCTTCACACGTGTCCTGAACAACTTCGGCCCGCAGGGACACGCCAACTACAACTACGACCAGACCGTCCAGGCGCTCAAGACCGGACGGGCCAACTACTCGACGCTGAACCAGGCCTGGCTCGCGCAGATGGGGTCGCCGGACAGCAAGGTGGTCTCGACCACCAACTTCGGCCTCTTCCCCAAGGGGCCGAAGGGGCGCTTCCCGGGCATCGCCTCGCACGCCTGGGGCATTCCGGAGGGCTCGCGCAAGAAGGACGCGGCCTGGGAATTCATCAAGTGGTCGATGTCCAAGGAGATGCTGCAAAAGCTGGTCGCTCGTCACGGCCTGGCCTCGGTCACCCGGCAGTCGGTGATCAACTCGCCCACCTTCAAGGGCAAGATGACCATCAACGGCAAGGACCTGGGCAAGGTCTTCATCGACACGCTCAAGTTCGCGGAACAGGGCCACATGAAGTACCGCTCTGTCCACGTCTATCCGCAGATGAACGAGCAGATCGTCCAGGCCATCGGCCGTGTGGTCTCGGGTCAGATGAAGGCGCGCGAGTCGTTCAAGCTGGCCCAGACCAACGCGATCGCCGACCTCAAGCGCGCGGGCATCCGCCTCTGACCGGCTCGAACAAGACGCACAGGGAGGGACGACATTGAACACCGCCACCGGATCCCCGCAGCGCGCCCGCGCACCGGGGCGGCCTGCCGCAGTGCGGGATTGGGCGCAGCAGCTGCAGGGCGCCTTGCGGCTCGGGCTGCTTCCCGCCGTGATCGTGCTTGGCGCGATAACGGTGGCGCCCAGCATCTACCTGGTCCTCACCTCCCTCACGCCCCTCAACCTGACCCTGCCCGACACCGCATGGAACTTCAGCGAGCCGGGCCTCAATTACCTCGACCTCTGGGACGACCCGCGCTTCATCAGCTCGGTGTGGGTACAGGTCAAGCTGTCCGTGGCCACCGTGGTGGTGCAATTGCTGGCGGGCCTGGGCTTCGCCCTCCTGCTCAACGAGCCCACCCCGGCCAGGCAGTTCGCGCGCACGGCGTTGCTCATTCCGATGGTGCTGCCGCCCATCGTGGTCGGCATCCTCTGGCGCGTGATCTTCACCGTGGACGTGAGCCCGATGCACCGCGCCGCCGCCGCGCTGGGCATGCCGATCCCCTCCATCCTCACCGACCCGGCGCTGGCCCTGTGGGCCATCTCCCTGGTCGAGGCCTGGGAGTGGTTCCCCTTCACCATGCTCATGGTGCTGGCCGCGCTGCAGATGGTGCCGGCCTCGCCGCTCGAGGCCGCGCGCATCGATGGCGCGAGCCGATGGCAGGTGTTCCGCTACGTGGTCTTTCCCTACATCAAGCCGACGCTGGTCATCGCCGGCCTGTTCCGGTTGATCGACAGCATCAAGGCCTTTCCGCTGATCTTCATCCTCACGGACGGCGGCCCGGGTGATGTCACCCAGGTCACCAACTACTACGCCTACAAGCAGGCCTTCACCTTCTCACTTTGGGGATACGGGAGCGCGATCGCGACGCTGGTCGTCGCAGGGACGGTGCTTCTGAGCTGGCTCATCGACCGCGCGACGGGGGCTGCCCATGACAAATGAAGCGCGCCGCCTGCGGGCCGGCGACATCGGCGTGCTGCTGCTCGTCGTCCTGGTGGCCTTTCCCTTCCTCTGGCTGGTGCAGATGTCGTTCCGGCCGACGGACGACATCTTCGGCCAGGACCTGCTGTTCCTGCCCACGCTGGACCACTACAAGGCCCTGTGGAAGGGGACCTTCGCCGCCTCCTTCCTGAACAGCGCCATCGTGAGCACCGCGTCCACCGCGCTGGCCCTGCTGCTCGGGGTGCCAGCCGCCTATGCGCTCTCGCGCGGGCGCTTCCGCGGATCCCGGGGCATCTCGCTGTGGATCCTGGCCACCCGCATGGCGCCTCCCGTGGCCTTCACCATCCCCTTCTTCCTCACCTACCGCTACCTGGACCTGATCGACACGCGCCTCGGGCTGATCGTGATCTACCTGACCTTCAACCTGGCGCTGGTGATCTGGATGATGCGGCCCTTCTTCGATGGCGTCTCGCGGGAGATGGAGGAGGCGGCGTGGATCGACGGCTGCGGGGTCTGGAAGGCCTTCTTCATCGTCACGCTGCCCCTTGCGGCGCCCGGCCTGGCCGCCACCGCGGTGATCTGCTTCATCCTGTCCTGGAACGACTTCTTCTACGCCCTGGTCCTGACCCGCACCTCGGCATCCACGGCGCCCGTGGCCATCGTGAACTTCATCCAGTACAGCGGCTGGGAGTGGGGGCGCATCGCCGCCGCCGGCACCCTGGTGATGCTTCCGGTGGTCTTCTTCGCCATGTTCGTGCGCAATTACCTGGTCAGCGGCCTCGCCGCCGGCGGGACGAAGGAATAGACGATGGCTGAAGCCGATCACTACGACTACATCGTCGTCGGCGCCGGGTCCGGCGGCTGCGCACTGGCGGCCCGGCTGTCCGAGAACCCCCACCATCGCGTGCTGCTGCTCGAAGCGGGCGAAGACGACCGCTGGATCTGGTTCAGCGTGCCGCTGGGCGCCGGCTACATCTGGCTGCGCGAGCGGGGCCTGTGGCGCTTCCAAACCGAACCCGAGCAGGCGATGGCCGGACGCCGCATGTTCTGGCCTCGCGGTCGCGTCCTGGGCGGAACCTCCAGCGTCAACGGCATGCTGTGGGTGCGCGGCGAGCCGGCCGAATTCGACCACTGGCGCGACCTGGGCAACCCCGGCTGGTCCTATGCGGACGTGCTGCCCCATTTCAAGCGCATCGAGGCCAGCGCGGTCGGCGACTCCGCCTTGCGGGGACAGGACGGCCCCATCCCCATCTCGCTCCTCGGACAGGAGACCCTGGCCGACGCCTTCTACGCCGCCTGCCAGGAGGCGGGCATCCCCGCGACGGACGACTACAACGGCCACCAGTACGAGGGAGTGGGCTACCTGCAGGCCAACGTGAAGCACGGACGCCGCCAGGGCGGTCGCGAGACCTTTCTGAAGCAGGCGCGCGGCCGGCCCAATCTCACCGTGATCACCGGGGCGCGCGCGCGCCAGGTGCTGCTGCGCCAACAGCGCGCCGTGGGCGTTGCCTACGAGACCGACGCCGGCCTGCGCAGTGCGATGGCCGCACGCGAGGTGATCCTGTGCGCGGGCGCCGTGCAGACGCCGCAGTTGCTGGAGCTCTCGGGCATCGGCCAATCCCAGCGCCTGCAGGCCCTGGGCATCACCCCCGTCCACGACCTGCCGGGCGTCGGCGAGAACTGTCGCGACCACCTGCACACCCGCGTCTCCTTTGAGTGCCGCCGGCCGATCACCCTCAACGACATCATGCGCAACCCCTTGCGCAAGGCCTTGATGGGCGCGCAGTACGCCCTGACGCGGCGCGGCCACATGGCCGCCTGCACCACGCAGATCCACGCCCTGGCCAAGACCGATCCCTCGCTCGATCGCCCGGACGTCAAGATCCAGATGCACAACCTGAGCGCCGCCGACCCGCGGCACCCGACGGAGCTGCGCTTCGACGAGTTCCCGGGCTTCGGCATCGGCAGCTTCGTGCTGCGCCCGCGCTCGACTGGGTCGGTTCACATCCGCTCGCGCGACCCCGACCAGGCGCCGGCCATCGTCGCCAACTACCTGGCTGACGAACACGACCGCGCAACCAGCCTCGCGGCCCTGCGCCTGACTCGGCGGATCGCCGCCCAGCCCGCGTTGCAGGCACTGATCGTGCGCGAGGTGCGTCCCGGCCCCGAGGCCGACAGCGACGAGGCCCTGCTCGATCACATCGCCCGGCTCGGCGCGACCTCCTACCACCCGACCGGCACCTGCAAGATGGGCGACGACCCCCAGGCGGTCGTCGACCACCGCCTGCGCGTGCGCGGGATCGAGGGGCTGCGGGTGGCCGACGCCTCGGTCATGCCGACCATGGTCTCGGCCAACCCCAACGCCGCGTGTTTCATGATCGGCGAGCGCTGCGCCAGCTTCATCGCCGAGGAAATGGCCGCCCTGCGGCCCGTCACACCGGACGAACTGCGCAGCGTCGAAACGCTGGCGGCCACCACCGAATAACGAGAAGAGACAAGATGGCAAAGCTGGAAATCCAGGACGTGGAGAAGTCCTATGGCGAGACACGCGTCGTGCGCGGCGTGTCGATCGACATCGCCGACGGCGAGTTTGTCGTGCTGGTCGGCCCCTCGGGCTGCGGCAAGTCGACGCTGCTGCGCATGGTCGCGGGGCTCGAGTCCATCACCGGCGGGGAGATCCGCATCGGCGAACGGCGGATCAACGAGCTGCCCCCGAAGGACCGGGACATCGCCATGGTGTTCCAGAACTACGCCCTCTACCCGCACATGAGCGTGGCCGAGAACATGGGCTTCTCGCTGCGCATTCGCAAGGCGCCACAGGCCGAGATCGACGCCGCCGTCAAGCGTGCCGCCGAGATCCTGGGCCTCACACACCTCCTGGATCGCCAGCCCCGCCAGCTCTCGGGGGGCCAGCGCCAGCGCGTCGCCATGGGACGTGCCATCGTGCGCGACCCCCAGGTCTTCCTGTTCGACGAGCCGCTGTCCAACCTCGACGCGAAGCTGCGGGTGGCCATGCGCTCCGAGATCAAGGAACTGCACCAACGCCTGAAGACCACCACCATCTATGTCACCCACGACCAGATCGAGGCCATGACCATGGCCGACCGGATCGTGGTCATGCACGAGGGCGTGGTGTCGCAGGTCGGCACGCCGCTGGAGTTGTACGACCGGCCTGGCAACACCTTCGTCGCCGGCTTCATCGGCTCGCCGGCGATGAACTTCCTCAAGGGGCGCGTCGACGGCGGCAGCTTTCACGCCGATGGCGGCGCCGTCCTTCCTTGCCCGCAGGGGCGGCAGCTCGCGCCGGGCCGGTGCGTGACCTACGGCATCCGCCCCGAGCACTTCCAGTTGCATGGCGAGGGCCTGCCCGCCCAGGTGGTGGTGGTCGAGCCCACCGGGTCGGAGACCCAGGTCATCGTCCGCGTGGGCGGCCAGGAGCTGGCCTGCGTGTTCCGCGACCGCATCAGCGCCGCGCCGGGCTCGACCCTGCACATCGCGCCGGACCCGGACCGGGTCCATCTTTTTGACGAAGGCTCAGGACTTCGCATCGACTGAGCAAAGGAGGAACCCCGTGAAACCATCCAACGTCCTGTTCATTTTCTCGGACGAGCATGACCCGCGCTACATGGGCTGCGCAGGCCACCCCCTGATGCACACGCCCAACCTGGACCGGCTCGCCGCCCGGGGCACGCGCTTCACCAACGCCTACACCGCCTCGCCGATCTGCGTTCCCTCGCGCGCCAGCGTGGCCACCGGCCAGTACGTGCACCAGCATGGCTACTGGGACAACGCCATCGCCTATGACGGCCGGGCCAAGAGCTGGGGCAACCGCCTGCAGGAAAACGGCATGCGGGTCGAATCCATCGGCAAGCTCCATTTCCGCAACGACAGCGACCCCACCGGCTTCGACCGCCAGCAGGTGCCGATGCACATCGCCGAGGGCGTCGGCCTGATCTGGGCTTCGGTACGCGACCCCCTGCCCAGCGCCCGCCGCCGCTCGCCCCTGTTCGATGAACTGGGCCCCGGCTTTTCCAAGTACAACAAGTACGACCAGACCATCACCAGCCTGGCCGTGCCCTGGCTGGAGGAGCGCGCCGCCAACCCGGACGGCAAGCCCTGGCTCCTGAACCTGGGCTATGTCGCGCCGCACATGCCGCTGGTGGTGCCGCAGAAATACTTGGACCTGTACCCGTGGGACCAGATCCCCCGCCCCAGCAAGCTCCTGCCCTCGGAGGGTCATGCCCGCCATCCCTGGGTCGAGCGCTTCGCGCAGCACTGGGACCACGACGCCTCCTTCGCCGACGACGAGAAGCGACGCCTCGCAGTGGCCTGCTACCTGGGCCTCATCAGCTACCTCGACGAGCAGGTCGGCATCCTGCTGGACACCCTGGAGCGCACCGGCCTGGCCGAGAGCACCCGCATCGTCTATTGCAGCGACCACGGCGACAACCTCGGCACGCGGGGCCTGTGGAACAAGAGCACCATGTACCGCGAGTCGACCTCCATCCCCATGATCGTCGCGGGCGATGGCGTGCCACAAGGCAAGGTGTGCACCACCAACGTGAACCAGGTGGACCTGTTTCCCACCTTCCTCGAGGCCATGGGCGTCGCCCCCACCGCGCAGGACCGGGCCCTGCCAGGCACCTCGCTGTGGAAGCTGGCGGCCGGGCCCGATGACCCGGACCGCCTCGGCTTCAGCGAGTACCACGCGCTGGGCTCCACCTCGGCGGCCTTCATGCTCACGCAAGGCCGCTACAAGTACCACCACTACGTCGGCTTCCGCCCCGAGCTCTATGACCGCGAGGCCGACCCCGAGGAGTTGAACGACCTCGCGGGCAAACCCGAGTTCAAGCCCGTGCTCGAGCGCTTCGAGGCCCTCCTGCGCGGCATGCTGGACCCGGAGGGCGTGGACCGCCGTGCCAAGGCCGACCAGACCGCCCTGGTCGACTCCCTCGGAGGCCCCGAGGCGGTCGCGACCATGGGCAACCAGGGCGCCACCGCCGTTCCCGACCGCTACCTCATGGCCTGAGGCCGTTCGCACCTACACCCCCTTCACCAGGCACACCCCATGCGCAAACAGCAAGTTCTGAACGGCCCCGGCGGGCGCGTTCTCATCATGGATTCCATCACCAAGGTGGAAGCGGCCGACCGCGGCGCCATCGTGGTGTCGGCCTCGCACGGCGGCCAGAGCTCGGGCGAGTTCGCGCTCGAGGTGCCTCTGGCTGGCGTCTTCTTCAACGACGCTGGCGTGGGCAAGGACAACGCCGGCATCGCCGCCCTGGCCATGCTGCAGGCCGCCGGCGTGGTGGGTGGCACCGTCTCGAGCGCCAGCGCCCGCATCGGCGACGCCGACGACATGTGGGAAAACGGCGTGCTATCGCACCTGAACCCCTCGGCCAGGGCGCGCGGACTGCTCGAAGGCATGCGCCTGCGCGCGGCGATCGAGAAACTGGTCAACACCCACTAGACCCCGCAAGGAGCCGACGATGAATGCAACGATTGCCCTGTTCGGGGCAGGCGGGAAGATGGGCGTTCGCCTGTCGAAGAACCTGCTGAAGTCCACCTTCCGCGTCCTGCACGTGGAATCCTCCCCCGTGGGCCGGCAACGCCTCAAGGAAGAAACCGGCCTGGACTGCGTGGAACCCGAGCAGGCGCTCGCCGCCGCCGACGCCGTGATCCTGGCGATCCCCGACGTGGTGATCGGCAAGGTCTCGCACCAGATCGAGCCGCAGCTCAAGCCCGGCACCCTGGTGATGCTGCTGGACGCGGCCGCGCCCTTTGCCGGCCACCTGCCGGCGCGCGAGGACCTCACCTACTTCGTCGCCCACCCCTGCCACCCCACCATCTTCAACGACGAGGTGGATGAGGCCGCGCGCCGCGACTACTTCGGCGGCAACGCCGCCAAGCAATCCATCACCTGCGCGCTGATGCAGGGCCCGGACTCGGCCTACGCACTCGGTGAGGCCATCGCCCAGGCCATCTTCCAGCCGATCAAGCGCTCCTACCGCCTGAACGTCGACCAGATGGCGCTGCTGGAGCCCGGCCTCTCCGAAACCGTCTGCGCCACGCTGCTGCAGGTCATGCGCGATGCGATGGACGAGGTGGTGCGCCGCGGCGTGCCGGCCGATTGCGCGCGCGACTTCCTCCTGGGCCACATGAACATCCTGGCCGCCGTGATCTTCAACGAGGTTCCCGGCCAGTTCTCGGACGCCTGCAACAAGGCCATCACCTTCGGCAAGCCGCGCCTGATGCGGGAGGACTGGTTGCAGGTCTTCGACCGCGAGGAGATCGCGGCCAGCATCCAGCGGATCACCTGAGCCCGCCCATGGGGGAGCGTATCCACGCGCGGTACTGGCTGGAGACGGGCGAAGACCCGGCCATCGCCGCCGACATCATCGCGGGCGAGCAGTCCAGCGGCACCTTCGTGTCCCTGCCCACCGAGACGCCGGAGCTCAAGGCCCGCGCGGGCGCGCGCGTCGAGAAGCTCGAGGTGCTGGACGTGTCGGCGGTGCCGAGCCTTCCCGGGCCTGCCACCTACACGCGCTACACCCGCTGCATCATCGAGCTGTCCTGGCCGATGGAGAACCTCGGTCCCTCGCTGCCCATGCTGATGGCGACCGTGGCAGGCAACCTCTACGAGCTGCGCGCGGTGACCGGCCTGCGGCTGATCGACCTGGCCCTGCCCGCCGCCTTCGCAGCGGCGTACCCCGGCCCCGCATTCGGCGTGGCCGGCACGCGCCGCCTCACCGGCGTGGCCGAGGGCCCGCTGATCGGCACCATTATCAAGCCCAGCGTGGGCCTGTCGGTCGGCGAGACCGCCGAACAGGTCCGGCTGCTGGTCGAGGGCGGCATCGATTTCATCAAGGACGACGAGCTGCAGGCCGACGGTCCGGCCTGCCCCTTCGATCAGCGCGTGCAGGCGGTGATGCGTGTGGTCAACGAGGCCGCAGAGCGCACCGGCAAGAAGGCCATGGTGGCCTTCAACCTCACCGGCGACCTGGACCAGATGCGGCGGCGCCACGACACCGTGCTGGCCGCCGGCGGCACCTGCGTGATGGCGTGCCTGAACTCCATTGGCCTGGTCGGCCTGCACGAGCTGCGCCGCCACTCTCAGCTGCCGATTCACGCGCACCGCGCGGGCTGGGGCTACCTCTCGCGCTGTCCGCAACTCGGTTGGGACTACGGCCCCTGGCAGATGCTCTGGCGCCTGGCCGGGGCGGACCACATGCACGTCAACGGACTTCGCAACAAGTTCAGCGAGAGCGATGCCAGCGTCATCGACAGCGCGCGCGCCGTGCTGGCGCCGGTGCTGCCCGGCGCGCCCATGACCGCCATGCCCGTCTTCAGCTCGGGCCAGACCGGCCTGCAGGCGGCCGACACCTATGCGGCGCTGGGCGGCGCCGATCTGATCCACACCGTTGGCGGCGGCATCTTCGGCCACCCCGACGGCGTCAAGGCGGGCGTCGAGGCGCTGCGCGAGGCCTGGGCCGCCGCCGCCGCGGGCGAGCCCTTGGGCACGCGCGCGCAGGCCCATGCGCCCCTGCGCCGCGCCCTGCACTTCTGGAAATAGGCTCCTCATGACCGAACGCCTGCCCGAAAGCCTGCTCCTGGCCTACTACGGCGACGACTTCACCGGATCGACCGATGCCATGGAGGCCATGACCGCGGCCGGTCTGCCCACGGTCCTGTTCCTGGAGCCGCCCACCCCCGCGCAGCGCGCGCGCTTTCCACAGGCCCGCTGCATCGGCCTGGCAGGCGCCTCGCGCAGCCGCGACCCCGCGTGGATGGACGCGCACCTGCCGGCAGCCTTCGACAGCCTGGCTGCGCTGGGTGCGCCCCTGCTGCAGTACAAGGTCTGTTCCACCTTCGACTCCTCGCCGCAGATCGGCTCCATCGGGCGCGCCATCGACATCGGTGTGCCCCGCATGCGCGGGGGCTGGTCGCCCATGGTCATCGGGGCGCCCAGGCTGCGGCGCTACCAGGCCTTCGGCACCCTGTTCGCCGCGGTCGACGGCGTCGCCTACCGGCTGGACCGGCACCCCACCATGTCGCGCCACCCGGTCACGCCCATGGGCGAGGCCGACCTGCGCCTTCACCTGTCACGCCAGACGGCGCGCCAGATCGAATTGATCGACCTGGTGCAACTGCGCGCGGGCGAGGGCCCGGCCCGGCTCATGCGGCTGGAGGGCGGCCCCGCACCCGTCACCCTCATCGATGTCCTCGATGAGGAGACCCTGCTCGAGGCCGGCCGCCTGGTGTGGGAGCGGCGGGGCCCCGGCCTGTTCACCGCCTCGTCCTCGGGCTTGCAGTACGCGCTGGCCGCCTACTGGCGCTCCAGGGGCTGGCTGCCCGCCACGCCCTCCCTGCCCGTGGCAGGGGCGGTCGACGCGATCCTGGCCGTCAGCGGCAGCTGCTCGCCCGTCACCGCCAGGCAACTGGCCTGGGCCCGCGACCACGGCTTCCACACCGAACGCCTGAGGATCGAGCGGGCGCTGGACGCGGCGCAGGGGGAGCGCGAGATCGAACGCTGCGTCCGCGTCGCCGCCGAGGCCGTCGGCCGCGGGCAGAGCGTGGTGGTCTTCAGCGCGGAAGGACCGGACGACCCGGCGGTGACCGGCTTCGACGCGGCGGCTTCTGCCGCGGGCCTCGACCGCGCGGCCGCCGCCCAGCGCGTGGGAATGGCCTTGGCGCGGGTCATGCGGCGCGGGCTCGACACCACCGGCGTGCGCCGCGCCGCGGTCGCCGGCGGGGACAGCTCCGGCGAGGTGACCAGCGCCCTGGCGGTCGACGCACTCACCATCGTCGCCGGCCTCGCGCCTGGCGCGCCCCTGTGCCGGTGCTGGTCTGCCGACCCGAGGCGCGATGGGCTCGAGCTGGTCCTCAAGGGCGGCCAAATGGGCGCACCCTCATTCTTCGCAGACGTGGTGGCGGGCCGCGCGCGCTGAGCGTGGGATGGCCGGGCCGCGCACGCGCGGCCTCATTCCACCGTGATCTTCCCCGCGCGGATCAGAGGTCCCCACTTGCGGTTCTCACCCTGGATGAACTCCAGAAAGTCGGCGCCGCCCAGAGGCTGCGGCGTCATGCCCAGCTCGGACAGGCGCGTCGCCATGTCCGGCGCGTTGATGATGGCCTGCATCTCGGACTGCAGACGCTGCGCGATGGGCGCGGGCAGGCGCGCAGGTGCCGAGAGCCCGAACCACGCGCCCCCCGTCACGCCCGGCACCACCTCGGCGATCGTGGGCACCTCGGGGAAGCCCTTGCTGCGCGCCTCGCCGCTCACCGCCAGCAGGCGCATCTTGCCGCCACGCACATAGCCGGTGGCCGTCACGAGGCTCTCGAACATGCCATCGAGCTGCCCGCCCAGCAGGTCGTTGATGGCAGGCGCCGACCCCTTGTAGGGGACATGGACGATGTCCACGCTCGCGGCCTGCTTGAGGAGTTCGCCGGTGAGGAAGCCGGCGCTGCCCAGGCCCGCCGACGAGTAGTTCATGCGCCCGGGGCGGCTGCGCGCCATGGCCACGAATTCGGCCAGCGTTTTCGCCGGGTGGTCCGCACGCACCACGAAGCCATTGGGAAAGCTCCCCCACAGCGCCAGGTGGGTGAAGTCACGCACCGGGTCATAGGGCATGCTGGTTCGCATCAAGGGGCCGGGCGCGATCGCCGGGTTGGCCGACACCACCAGCGTGTAGCCGTCGGGGGCGGCCTTGGCCACCAGGTCGGTGCCCAGCACCGAGCCGACACCCGGCTTGTTGTCCACCACCACCTGGGTCTTGAGCGCGTCGCCCAGGCGCTGGGCCACCATGCGCGCGATCACGTCGGTGGAGCCGCCCGGCGGAAAGGGCACCACCAGCCGGATCGGCCGCGCGGGGTACGCCTGGGCCGCCGCACCGGGCAGGGCCACGGGCAAGACGCCGAGGAGGCCGGCAGCCAGCAGCGCGTGGGCCGCGCGTCGACGGGAAAGGGTCATGGTCATGGGGGTCAGCTCCTGTCGAAATGGGCGGGCGCCAGGCCCAGATGGCGCAGGCCCTCGCGGGCCAGCGCGAGGTTGGACGAGAACACCGGGATGCCGAAGTGCGTCTGCGCGCGCTCGATGATCGGCAGGCTCGGCATGCCGGTGCCCGAGAGCACCAGGGCCTCAGCGCGGCCCAGGTCCAGTGTGCGCAGCGCCGCCCAGGCATCGGCCGACTGCAGGTCGTAGATATGGACGGTGTCCTGCGAGTGGATGTCCACCCCGCCCTGGTGCACCACCTCATAGCCCTGCGCCGTCCACCAGCGCACGCCGGCCTCCATCAAAGACGCCGGATAGGGCGAGACCAGGGCGATGCGGCGCGCACCCGCGGCGTTCAACTGCGCCATCAGGGCTGCCGGCGCGGTGATGACCGGCGCACCCAGCACGGCCTCGGTCTCGGCGATGGCGCGCTCGCAGGTGGCCGCGTCCAGCAGGTACAGCGAAGCGGTGCAGGCCAGGAGGAAGGCGTCGACCTTCATGCCCGCGAACTGCCTGGCCTGCTGCGGCAGCTCGGTGAGGTAGGCGCGCAGGCGCGTGGCCGGGTCGGGGCTGGCGCAGGTTAGTCGCAGCGTGACGTAGTCGACCTCGAAGGGCAGCAGGCGGCGAAGCTCCGCCTCCACCGTCGGATTGGCCTGGGGCGTGCCCACGCCGATCCGGCCGGCGCGGGCGTAATCGAGGGGCGAGGCGGTGGCGGCGCGGTCGGTCATGGCGGTGCGACTCAGGTGACGGCGGCGGCGCGCGCCAGGCCGGAGATCATCGAGCTTTTGAGCAGGTGCGCCCGGTGGGCGGCGGGGTCGGCGATCAGCGCCTGCAGGCGCGCCATCTCGGCGTCGCGCCAGGCGGGGTCGCGCTTTTGCATGCGGGTGCGGTTGGCGTGCGACTGCGCCAGGATCTCCTCCTCGGCCACCGGCCGGCGCTGGCGGGTGTAGAGGTCGAACAGGTCCTCCGAGGCGCCCTGCTTGATCACGGCGACCAGCTTGTCGCTCAGGTTGACCGCGTCGTGGATGCCGCCGTTCATGCCCATGCCCCCCGAGGGGCTGGTCAGGTGCGCGGTGTCACCGGCAAACAGCACGCGGCCGGCGCGGTAGTCGTCGATGAGGCGGCGGTGGATGCGGTAGGGCCGGATCTCGACCACCTCATAGGGCACCTCGCGCGGCACGATGCGCTGCAGCTTGCGCTCGATGGCGGCGGGCTCGAGCGCCTGCTCGATCGTCTCGTCCGGGTCCGAGTAGAGCGAGCAGCGCCAGATCTCGGGCAGCCGCAGCAGCGAGAACGTGCCCTGCTCGCACCAGACGTAGTTGACGTTGGACAGCCCGGGCAGGTGGTCCTCGAAGCGAAACGGCGTGGTCGCCAGGATGGTGGTCTCGGGGTAGGTCTCGCCGGTGAAGGTCATGCCGGTGAGCTTTCGGCAGGCCGAGCGCGCGCCGTCGGCGGCCACCAGGTAGCGGGCGCGCAGCGTCTCGGGCCCGTCGGGCGTCATCACCGTCGCCGTCACGTCCGCGTCGTCCTGCGACAGGCCGGTCAGCTCCACGCCATAACGCACCTGCAGGTTGGGCGTGGCGCGTGCCAGGGCATCGGCCAGGCGCGTGAGCACGCGCTGCTCGCACTGCAGGCGGAAGGGGTAGCGCGTGTCGCCTGCCAGCACGGACAGGTCGAACAGCGCCTTGTCGTGCGTCTCGTGGCGGCGGATCTGCCAGGTGGGCGAGACCAGGCCGTGGTCGATCAGGCCCTGCGTCAGGCCCAGCTCGTCGAGCATCTCCAGGGTGGGAGGGTGGAAGGTGGAGGCGCGGAAGTCCTCGCTGACGCCCTGCGCCTTGTCGATGACCACGGTTTCGATGCCGGCGCGCGCCAGCCGAAGACCCGCGACCAGGCCCACCGGGCCCGCGCCGCACACGAGGACAGCTACTTCTTTCACGATGCTCCCAAGCTGGGGCTGGCCGCGGGCGCAATGCCAGGGCCTGACCCTGCGCCGCATGATAACGAGTTGAAATTTGGCATCGATGGTCAGCACGTCCAGGGCATGGGCCGCATCGCACCCCGGCATAGGGCTTGCGTTACAGTCCGCCGCACCCGACCGCCCCCTCCTTGACCGCCATGAGCGCCCTCCTCACGACAGACACCGACCTCGCCATCCTCGGCGCCGGCGCCGCCGGCATGTTCGTCGCCCTCGCGGCGCAAGCGCGCGGCCTGCGCGTGGCGCTGGTCGAGCCGATGGCGCAGGTCCCCAACAACTTCGCCATCAGCGGCGGCCTCTTCCCCGCGGCCGGCTCGGCGCTGCAGCGCGCGGGCGGCGTGGCCGACGGCCCTCAGGCCTGGCTGGAGGACCTGCGCGCCTTCGCCCCCGGCATGGTCAACGAGCACATCGCCGAGGCAGTGGCCGAGGCCCTGCCCGCCGCTACCTCCTTCCTGGTGGAGACGCTGGGCGGGCCCATCCACTTCCTCGCCGATGTCGTCGCGCCAGGCCACCGCGTGCCGCGCTTCCACAGCGTCGTGCCGGCCTCGGGCGCCGGCCTGCATGCGTGGTTCCGACAGGCCTGCGCGGCCCAGGCGCGCATCACCTGGGTCCCGTACCGGACCGAGGTGACTCGCACGGCCCAGGGCTTCGAGCTGGCCACGCCACAGGGCCGCCTCCGCGCGCCGCAGCTGGTGCTGGCCGGTGGCGGCTTCGGTGGCAACGCCGAACTCGTGGCGCGCTTCATCCCCGGCATGGCCGGTGCGCTCCACAACGGGTCCCCCACCCAGGACGGCAGCGTCCTGGGACTCGGTCTCGAATGGGGCGCGCAGGTCTGGGGCATGGACGGCTACCAGGGCCAGGGCCACACCAACCCCGGCGGCGCGACCCGCCTGGGCATGTCCATCCCGACGCTGGGCGGCATCCTGGTCAATCGCGCGGGGCGGCGCTTCGTGGCCGAGGACGTCGGTCCCTCGGCCCTGGCGCCGCATGTGCTGGCGCAATCGGATGGCCAGGCGCTGGAGGTGTTCGACGCCGCCATCGAGTCGCGGCTGGGCAATCACGGCGCCTACCAGGACGCGGTGCGCGCCGGCTGCGTGATGACCCACGACACACTGGAGGGCCTGGCGGAGATGGCCGGCGTGGACGCCGCGGGCCTGCGCGAGGCGGTGGCGCAGGCCACGCGCTGCGCCGAAGGCGCCGAGGCCGACCCGCTGGGCCGCGGCGCCTTTGCCAAGGCATTGGCCGCGCCCTTCAAGGCCTCATGGGTGACGGGCGCGCTCTCGCACACCCAGGGCGGACTGCTCACGCGCGCCGACGGCGCAGTGCTGCACGCCTCGGGCGATGTGATCCCCGGCGTGTACGCGGTGGGCGGTTGCGCCGCCGGCCTGTCGGGCCGGGGCGCCGACGGCTACCTGCCCGGCAACGGCCTGGCGCAGGCCTTCGGCCTGGGCTGGCGTGTGGCGCAGGCGGTGGGCGCGGGCTGAGGCCCGGCCCAGACACACATACGCACACGGGCGCTGGCCGCAAGGCCGACGCAGCGCCCTTGCCGCCTTATTCGGCCTTCGCGCCCGAGATCTCCACCGCGCGCTTGAACTTGGCCATCTCGTTGCGCTGGAAGGCCAGCGCCTCGGCCGGCGTCGACACGACCACGGTGGCGCCCTGCGCGTCGAGCTGCTGCTTGACGCCCGGGTCGTCCATCGCCTTCTTCACCTCGGCCTGGATGCGGGCCACCACCGCGGGCGGCGTGCCAGCCGGGGCCATCAGCATGATCCAGGCGGTGGCGTCGAAGCCGGGGATGAACTCGGACACCGCGGGCACCTGCGGCAGCTGCGGCGAGCGCTTGAGGGAGGTCACCGCCAGCGGCACCACCGCGCCTGACTTGATCTGCCCCACCAGCGAGGGCAGGCCCTCCACGCCCACCTGCACCTCGCCGGCCATCACCGCCTGGATGGCGGGCGCGCCGCCGCGGTAGCCCACGTGCGTGAGCTTGATGCCGGCGTCGGCCTTGACCAGCTCCATCACCAGGTGCGAGGTGGTGCCCGGGCCTGAGGACGCGTGCGCCAGCTTGTCCGGCTGCGCCTTGGCGGCGGCGATCATCTCGGGGATGCTCTTGAAGTTCTGCTTGGGGCTGGTCACCACCACCTGCGGGAAGGACACCAGCTGCGTGACGGGCACGAAGTCCTTGATCGCGTCATAGGGCAGCTTGGCGAACAGGTAGGGGTTGATGGCCATGGTGCCCGGCGACCCGAGCAGCAGGGTGTAGCCGTCGGGCCGGGCGCGTGCGGCGAAGTCGGTGCCGATGTTGCCGCTGGCGCCGGTCTTGTTGTCCACGTTCATGCCCTGGCCGGTGTTGGCCGCCATCTTGGCCGCGATGATGCGGGCCACCACGTCCACCGCCGAGCCGGCGGCGAAGGGGTTGACCCAGGTCACGGGTCGGGTGGGCCAGTCGCTGGACTGGGCCTGCGCGCCCAGGGGCGCCAGCAGCGGCAGGGCGGCCGCGGCGGACATCGCGGCCAGGGTGAGTCGGCGCCGGAAGGCGGGTCGGGTCATGCTCGTCTCCTTTTTGATGTTCGTATCCCGGGCGCATGCGGCAGTCCAGTCCGCCAGGGGCGGATCGGACACCGGGCGCCACGCATATGGTAGGGCCCTTCAAAAGCCCTTGCCACGCGGCCCGCCAGGCGGGCAGCGGGCGATTGCCATCACCCTGGCGCGCGAAGCGAGGCCGTGTACGGGTGGGTGCGTCGCTCGGCGAAACCATCGACCAGCAGGCCGACGCCCGAAAAGAACACCAGGGCAATCCCGAGTCCCTGGAAAAACTCAGAGGCGGTGGCAAACCGGCACACGAGCCCGGCGACGCCGAACGCTGCCCAGAGGCCCAGATAGAGGGGCCAGGCCTGGTTCACCTTGTCCATCCGCGCGGCCTCATCGCGCAGCGCCACCTGTCGATCGACCTGCAGTGATTGCTCCAGCGCCTGCACCTGCGCGGGGGTCCGGTAGCCAACCACCGCGCCGACCGTCGTCATCAGCAGCCCCATCAGGAGGAACGGGATCGCCACGCCACGGGTAAAGGGCGTGGGGCTGTCGACCCACAGCCAGATCGCAAAAACCAGGCTCAGAAGCCCCGCCGGGAGGATGAACACCAGGGCCTCGGTCTTCTCACCCTGGAAGTAGAGATGAATGGCCTGCAGCAGGCCGAGGTCGGGAGTGGCGGCGGTCATGGGTGGCTCCTTTCAGCCAGAGGGTTTATCGCATGGCCCGGGACGCCTGCCGAACGCGCTGCGGAGTCTGCCCGGTCCAGGCCCTGAAGGCCCTGAAAAACGAGTTGGGCTCCTCGAAGCCCAGAAGGAAGGAAATTTCAGCCGAGGGCAACTCGGTCTTGCACAGGTAGTGATGCGCCAATGCGCAGCGCGTGCCCTGGAGCAACGCCTTGTACGTCAGACCTTCCGCCTCGAGATGGCGCTGGAGGGAGCGCCGGCTCATCCCGAGCCTGCGCGCCACCACGTCCATCTCCACCCCACCGCCAGGCAGGGACTCCAGCAGGGCCGACCGCACACGCCGACCCACGTCGACGGACGCATCGAGTTGGGCCAGCCTCGTCCTGAGCTCGGGCTCGAAGGCCGACCACATGCCCTCGTTGGAAGTGAGGAAGGGACGAACCGCATCGGCCCTCGAGAACACGACACGGTGCCTGGCCCCCCTGGACAGCGGAACCCCGAGAAACCGGTCGTACGCCACGTGGGGGGGAGGCGGGTGACTTGTCGTCACCTGGAGTGGCTGGACAGGCTCGCGCGTGCCCATGCGCGCCAAGGTGACGGAGAACAACAACTCGGTCACGACGAGCGAGGCCGGCGGCCGGCTCGCGGGCGCGAGCCAGACGAACTCCAGGGCCACCCGGTCCTGCGTCTCGCGAACCTCCAGGCGCATGGGAGCCACCAGGGCCTTGAATCGCGAGATGCGCTGGGCGGCCACCAGCAGGTTCGGGCTGCACAAGGCCGCGAACAGCGGGGGCGAGAACGACTCGCTGCGGACCGCCTTGCACAGCGCCAGCGGCAGCAGCGGATCGGCGGCCTCGGCGTCCAGGCCATCCCAGAAACGATGGAATTCATCCGGGTTGAGGCGGCAGTCGGGCCGGCTCAGGAGATCGTCCGGCAGCCCCGCGCGGCGCAGGACGTTGACGCTGGACACCCCCAGGTCCTTGAGCAGGGGGCGCCAAGTGGAATCAAGCGCGTAGGTGGCCGATGGCATGCTGCCAGATCATGCACCGAGTCCGAACTGGGACCGCATTCGCCCCAGGAAGGTGGCGTCGTCCTCCTGGCGCCGGGCCGCCAGCAACTGCACGGCATCGGGGCCGGCTTCGTAGCGAAGGCGGTCCGACCCGTCGGTCGCGGCGCTGAAGATGGACTCGGCGACGAGGTCGGCCGGGGAGGCATGCTCGGTCATGGGCCCCAGGGCCGACATCAGCGCCTGCACCAGGGGCTGGTACTCGTGCAGGGCCGGGTCGTTGTTGAAGTCGAATGAACGTCCAGCGAAGTCCGTCTTGACCATGCCGGGCTCGATGACCTTGACCCGCACGCCCAGGGGCAGCAATTCGAAGTGCAGCGACTCGGACAGGCCCTCCACCGCAAACTTGGTGCCGTGATAGAGCGAGCCGAGGGGAAAGGTGATCTGGCCACCGATCGACGAGACGTTGATGACCATGCCGCTGCGCCGCGCGCGGAAATGCGGCAGCAGCGCCTGGGTCGTTGCCAGGACGCCGATCACATTCACATCGAACTGGCGGCGCACCTTGTCGAGCGGGGTCGACTCGAGCGGGCCGTAGGCTCCGTAGCCCGCGTTATTGAGAAGAACGTCGATGTGCCCGAACCGCGCGATGCCCGAGGCCACGGCGGCCTGGATGGACGCGGGCTCGAGGACGTCCAGGCGCGTCACCAGCACCCGGTCGAGGCCGGTCAATTCACGCTCACGCTCCGGCGAGCGCATGGTGGCGATGACGTTCCAGCCCGCAGCGTGAAAACGTCTGGCTGTGGCTTTTCCGATGCCGCTGGACGAGCCCGTGATGAAGATGGTGTTGGCCATGAAGAGGTACCTCCTGCCCCGACTGTGAAGGAGGCAGGCGGGATGGCCACCATCCATCCGCGCCATCGCGCCATCGGATGGCGCCAGGGCTGAAGAGATGGGCTGGGGGGGGAGGACTGCGTGCGACAAACAAAACAGGCGCCCTGAGGCGCCTGCATGTGTTTACCGCGCTGCCGAGGCAGCTGGCGGAGCAGGAGGGATTCGAACCCTCGATACGGTATAACCGTATACCGGATTTCGAGTCCGGCGCATTCGACCACTCTGCCACCGCTCCGCGGCATGTCGAGCCAAAGAGTTTAACAGACTCTCC
>JACCDU011234840.1_pt1 | contig 39930 bp, 39 predicted proteins | sample 7446081 | NCBI WGS metagenome assembly JACCDU01 (sample SAMN15323447, study PRJNA562643) | freshwater metagenome | isolation source: river surface water | place: USA:Blue River Watershed | collected 2017-08-17
GGATCAGCTCATGCATCACGGCCAGCGCGAGCGCGGCGTCGGTGCCGGGGCGCAGCGCGATGTGCTCGTGGCACTTGTCGGCGGTTTCGCTCTTGCGCGGATCGATGCACACCAGCCGGGCCCCTTGCCGCTTGGCCTCTTGCGCGATGCGCCAGAAATGCAGGTTGCTGCCGATCGCGTTGCTGCCCCAGACCACGATCAGTTGCGACTCGGCAAAGTGCTGCACCTTCATGCCCACCTTGTGGCCCAGGGTCTGCGTGAGCCCCTCGGCCCCGGCGGACGCGCAAATGGTGCGGTCCAGCAGCGAGGCGCCCAGGCGGTGGAAAAAGCGCGCCGCCATCGACTCACCCTGCACCAGGCCCATGGTGCCGGCGTAGCTGTAGGGCAGGATGGCCTGCGGGTCGCGCGCCGCAATGGCTTTCAGGCGTGCCGCAATGGCGTCCAGCGCTTCGTCCCAACCGACCGGCCGGAACTGCCCCGAACCCTTGGGGCCGACACGCTGCAGCGGCGTGAGGATGCGCTCGGGGTGGTAGGTCCGCTCGGTGTAGCGCGACACTTTGGCGCACAGTACCCCATCGGTCATGGGGTGCGCCGGGTTGCCCTGGACTTTGACGGCGCGGCCGTTCTCCACCGTCGTCAACAGGGCGCAGGTGTCGGGGCAATCGTGCGGGCAGGCGCCGCGCACGACCGTGGTCAGGGCATCACTCACAACAAGCCTCCTTGGTGGTCCCGATTGTGACGCGGACGCCGGCGCCCCCCAAGGCCCCATCTGGGACCACGCCGCCACAACGGCATCTGGCAAGCATGGCCAAGCCCCGTTAGACTGGCCCCATGAAGCTCAACGAATCCATCCTGCAGAACGCCGCCAGCATCGCGGCCATCCGCCGAGACATCCACGCCCACCCCGAACTGTGCTTCGAGGAGGTGCGCACCGCCGATGTGGTGGCCGCCAAGCTCACCGAATGGGGCATCCCCATCCACCGCGGCATGGGCAAGACGGGCGTGGTCGGCATCGTGCACGGGCGCGACGGCGGCGCCTGCGGACGGGCGCTGGGCCTGCGTGCCGACATGGACGCGCTGCCCATGCAGGAGTTCAACACCTTCGCCCACGCCAGCCGGCACGCCGGCAAGATGCACGCCTGCGGCCACGATGGCCACACCGCCATGCTGCTGGCGGCTGCCAAGCACCTGTCGCAGCACCGCGACTTTGACGGCACGGTGTACCTGATCTTTCAGCCGGCCGAAGAAGGCGGCGGTGGCGCCCGCGAGATGATCCGCGACGGCCTGTTCGACCAATTCCCGATGGAAGCCGTTTTTGGCATGCACAACTGGCCAGGCATGCCGGTGGGCAGTTTTGCCGTGAGCCCGGGGCCGGTGATGGCGTCGAGCAACGAGTTCAAGATCACCATCCATGGCAAAGGCAGCCATGCGGCGCTGCCGCACAACGGGATCGATCCGGTGCCGATCGCCTGCCAAATGGTGCAGGGGTTTCAGACCATCATCACCCGCAACAAGAAGCCGGTGGACGCCGGCGTGATTTCGGTCACCATGATCCACGCAGGCGAGGCCACCAACGTGGTGCCCGACGCGTGCGAACTGCAGGGAACCGTGCGCACCTTCACGCTGGAGGTGCTGGACCTGATCGAAGAGCGCATGAAGCAGGTGGCCGAGTCGATTGCGGCCGCTTTTGGGGCCACCTGCACCTTCGAGTTCGAGCGCAATTACCCCCCCACTGTCAACAGCCCGGACGAAGCCGAGTTCGCGCGCGAAGTGATGCACGCCATTGTGGGCGAGGCCCATGTGTTGCCACAGGAACCCACCATGGGGGCGGAAGATTTTTCGTACATGCTGCAGGCCAAGCCCGGCGCATATGTGTTCATTGCCAACGGCGATGGCACACACCGCGAAATGGGGCACGGCGGCGGCCCCTGCACTTTGCACAACCCCAGCTACGACTTCAACGACGACCTGATCCCGCTGGGCGGCACTTACTGGGTGCAACTGGCCCAGCGCTGGCTGGCCCAAGCCCGCCAGGGCTGAGGCGGCTGTCGGGCACCGGGTTCGCTACCGGCCGAACTGTCCGACCCGCATGGCCTGGTCTGCGGCCATCAGCAGCTCGTCGGTGTGAGCACCGTGGTCGGGGTACAGCGCCAGCCCCATGCCGACGCGCACCGCCAGCTTCAGGCGGTCGATGACCACCGGACGCACCAGCGAGGCGTCGATGCGGTCCATCAGCTTCTGGACATCGCCCGCCAGCTGCACATCGTGGCAAACGATGACCAGGCCATTGCCATCGAGCCGCGCCACCAGATCGACGCTGCGCGCGCAGTTCTGCACCCGGCCAGCCACCGCTTTCAAGACGGCATCGGCCACGGCTGCGCCGTACGCGTCCTGGATGGCCTGGAAATCATGGATGCCGACCAGCAGCATCGCAAACCGGGTGGGCTTGGTTTGGGCCGCCTGCACCAATTCACCAATGTGTGCGTTCAAGGCGTTCCGGTTTTTCAAGCCGGTGAGCCCGTCGTGCAGGGCGGCAAAAGCCTGTGTCTGCTGCTTTTGCGCCAGAGACTGCATGCGCAAGGTCAGAAGCACCGCCAAACCGGTCGTGCCCCACAGCACCAAGGTGTTGACGATGCCGTCCAGGGTCTGATCGGGGCCACAAGCGCCCTGGCATGCGCGCCACACACGCCACCAGCCTATGCCGGTCACCACCAGGAGGAGCCCCAACACCGGCGACAGCCGGCCCAGCCTGCGGGGCAGTGGCAAGGTGTCGGTCGATGGCGAGTTCATGGTCACGGGTTTTCCTTCAGCACCGGCTGAGTTCACCCTTGCAATGATCCCGCGACCCGATCACCTCGTCAAACGTTGAACAGGAAGTTCATGACGTCGCCATCCTTGACAACGTATTCCTTGCCTTCGGCGCGCATCTTGCCCGCGTCTTTGGCGCCTTGCTCACCCTTGTACTGGATGAAGTCTTCGTAGGCGATGGTCTGGGCACGGATGAAGCCACGCTCGAAGTCGCCGTGGATCACCCCGGCCGCCTGCGGCGCGGTGTCGCCAATGTGGATGGTCCAGGCACGCACCTCTTTCACGCCGGCGGTGAAGTAGGTTTGCAGGCCCAGCAGATTGAAGGCGGCGCGGATCAGCCGGTTCAGGCCCGGCTCGGACTGGCCCATTTCCTCCAGGAACAGGGCCTTGTCTTCGTCACTCATGTCCGACATGTCGGCTTCCATCTTGGCGCAGATCGCCACCACGGGGGCGTTTTGGCCAGCCGCGTACTCCTTGAGGCGGTCGAGCAGCGGGTTGTTCTCGAAACCGTCTTCGCTCACATTGCCCACGAACATGGCGCGCTTGGCCGTGATCAGGCACAAGGGCTTGAGCAGCGCGCTCTCCTGTTCAGACAGGTTCAGCGTGCGCACAGGCTTGCCTTCGTTGAGCACGGCCTGCACCTTGGTCAGCAGTTGCACCAGTGCAGCGGCTTCCTTGTCATTGCCGCTCCTGGCGGCCTTGCCGTAGCGGTGCAAGCCCTTCTCGACCGTCCCCATGTCGGCCAGGCACAACTCGGTCTGGATGACCTCGATGTCGGCGATGGGATCAACGCGGCCCGCCACGTGGATCACGTTCGGGTCTTCAAAGCAGCGCACCACGTTGACGATGGCGTCGGTTTCGCGGATGTGCGCCAGAAACTGGTTGCCCAGACCTTCGCCCTGGCTGGCACCGGCCACCAGACCGGCGATGTCGACGAACTCGACGATGGCCGGGACGATGCGCTCGGGGTTGATGATCTTGGCCAGCTCATCCAGGCGCGGATCGGGCACTTCGACCACACCGGTGTTCGGCTCAATGGTGCAAAAGGGGTAGTTTTCGGCCGCAATGCCGGCTTTGGTCAGGGCGTTGAAGAGGGTGGACTTGCCCACGTTGGGCAGGCCCACGATGCCGCATTTGAGGCTCATGGCGTGGTTCCTTTATTGCTTTTGATTGTACCGAGTGACCAAACCGCCACCGCCCGCCGACGCGCCCCCCTAAAGTACGCGGATAATCCCCCCAGCCACCACCTTTGGCCGCTTCAGCACATGTCCACCATCCGCTACACCCTCACCTTCGACGATGCACACCGCGTCCAGTTCGTGATCGACACGGAACGCGCGGGGTCCGACGTGGCCTCCCCGCCTGACTGGGCCCGCCTGGAGCACCACCAGTGCAGCCACTGCCCCCTGTCGGCCAAGGAGCACCGCCATTGCCCGGCAGCGCTGGACATCGCCCAGATCGTGGAGTATTTCCGCGAAGTGCCGTCCTACAAAGCCGTGCACGTGCAGGCCGACATCCACGAGCGCACCCACAGCCGCCAAACGGACCTGCAAACCGCCTTGCATTCGCTGCTGGGCCTGATGATGGCCACCGGCCAGTGCCCGGTCCTGTCGCGCATGAAGGGCCCCGCCCGGCTTCACATGCCGTTTGCCACCGTGGACGAAACGCTGTTTCGCATGGTCGGCGCCTACTTCATTGGGCAATACCACCAGGCCCGCCAGGGGCAGCCGGCGGACTGGTCGCTGCGCAGCCTGACCGAGTTCTACGACCAAGTGCAGACCGTCAACCGGCACCTGAAGATGCGCCTGGACGCCATGGCGGGTGGTGACGCTCACCTCAACGCCATCGTCTCGCTCATGGGCATGGCCATGCTGGTGAGCTTTTCACTCGACCAAAACCTGGAAAACCTGCAGCCTTACGCCCTGAACGGCTCGCCCGACGGCCGCTGAAACACGGCCACCCTGGCCATGTGGGCACAACCGGGCTTCTACAATCGCAGCCATGGCCCACACCCCCGACATCTGCATCCGAGGCGCCGGCATCGTTGGCCGGTCGCTGGCTTTGCTGCTGGCGCGCGAACGGCTGCATGTCGCACTGGTCGAACACCCGCGCAGCAGCACCGAACCGGACGTGCGCGCCTATTCGCTCAATGGCGCCGCCAAGGCCTTGCTCGAAGCGCTGCGCTGCTGGCCCGAAGCCCCTGCAGTCACGCCGGTGCACGCCATGCAGGTGTTTGGCGACCAGGGTGGCGCACTGCACTTTGGCGCCCCCGGACATGGCGTGGGCGAACTCAACTGGATGGTCGATGTGCCGGTGCTCGAAGAGCGCCTGGCCTCCGCCGTGGCGTTTCAGCCCCTGATTGAGCGCGTCAGCGCCCCCGTGGCCGCGCCACTGACCATCGTCTGCGAAGGCCGCGCCAGCCAGACCCGTGCCGAACTGGGCGTGGCGTTTGACATCACCCACTACGACCAGCACGCCGTGGCCGCGCGCCTGCACTGCGAGCAGCCCCACGGCGGCGTGGCGCGCCAATGGTTCCGCTTCGGACAGGCCCCAGGCCTGACCCAAGCCCAGGCCGAAGTGCTGGCCCTGCTGCCGCTCGGCGGCGAGGGCGGGCAAGAGATCGCCCTGGTGTGGTCGGTGCACCCGAACCGCGCCCGCGAGTTGCAGGCGCTGGACGCCGAGTCTTTTGCCCACGCGCTGGAAAGCGCCTGCGGTTTTGCCCTCGGGCGCATGCAACTCACCAGCGAACGCGCGGTGTGGCCGCTGCAGCTGGCACGCGCCGCGCGCTGGGTCGGCGCTCTGCCCGGCAGCACCGGCCAAAGCTTTGCGCTGGCAGGCGATGCCGCCCATGCCATGCACCCGCTGGCGGGTCAAGGGCTCAATGTGGGCCTGGGCGATGTGGCCGAACTGGTCCAAGTGATCCGCGAAAAAGAATTCTGGCGCCCGTTGAGCGACCTCAAGCTGCTGCGCCGCTACGAACGCGCACGCCAGGCCGATGTGCTGGCCATGGGCCTGGTCACGGACGGTCTGCAACGCCTGTTCGCCCAGCCCGGTCCCCTCTGGCCGCAACTGCGCAACTGGGGCTTGAGCGGCTTCGACCACTCGGGCCCGATCAAACGCTGGATGACCCGCCACGCCATGGGCGTGCACCCTTCTGGAAAGACCTCCGCATGAAACTCCGCCACTGCTTGGCCATCGCTCTGCTCGTTCTGGGCAGCGCCCAGGCCCAGGAAGCCGCCATCCGCAAGAACCTGAGCGAGCGCCTGCCCAACATCCCCAAGATCGACGAGGTCAGCAAGACCCCGATGAACGGCCTCTACGAAGTGCGCATGGGCTCCGACGTGATGTACACCGACGCCGAAGGCAACTTCCTCATTCAGGGGCAGCTGATCGACGTCAAGCAAAAGCGCAACCTGACCGAAGAGCGCATGGACAAGCTCTCGGCCGTGCCGTTTGACCAGTTGCCGCTCAAGAACGCCTTCACCCAGGTGCGCGGCAACGGCAAGCGCAAGCTGGTGGTGTTCGCCGACCCGAACTGCGGCTACTGCAAGCGCTTTGAAAAAGACCTGCAAAAGCTCGACAACACCACCATCTACCATGTGCTCTACCCCATCCTGGGCGAAGACTCCAAGACCAAATCCAAGAACATCTGGTGCGCCAAGGACAAGGCCAAGGTCTGGAACGACTGGATGGTCAACGGCGTCATCCCACCAGCCGCCAACTGCGACGCCAACGCGCTCGAAGCCAATGTGGAATTCGGCAAGAAAAACCGCATCACCGGCACGCCCACGCTGTTCTTTGCCGATGGCAGCCGCGTGGTCGGCGCCGTGCCACTGGCCCAGATCGAAAGCAGCCTGGCCCAGGTGAAATGACATGATGAACCTGCAACACCCCGAAGACGCCACCTGGACCCTGATTCGCCGCCTGGCTTATGCCGGGCTGATCCCTTTCGTGTTCCTGGCCCTGTGCCTGTGGGTGGTGGGCGAAGACCTGCACCCCTACGTGGCGCTGTCCATGCAGGCTTATGGCGGGGTGATCGTGTCGTTTCTGGGCGGCATCCACTGGGGCGTGGGTTTTCGCAACGCCATCACCATGCACAACGCCGCACCGGTGCACTTCACCTGGGGCGTGCTGCCCTCGCTGATGGCCTGGGTCGGGGTGATGATGCCGGCCTTCGCCGGCCTGCCCCTGCTGGGTTTCGTGCTGATCGGCTGCTACCTGGTCGACCGCAAAACCTGGCCCGCCGCCGGCCTGGCGCCCTGGTTGCCGATGCGCCTGCAACTGACCATTGTTTCCAGCCTGAGCTGCTTCCTGGCGGCCGGCGCCACCTGAGCCCTCGCGCATGACCGCCCTGCTCTACACCGTTGACGCCAGCGACCTGCACGCCCACCTGTACCGCGTCACGCTGACCATTCCCGCCCCCGCAGCCGCGCAGACCGTGTCGCTGCCGGTGTGGATTCCGGGCAGCTACCTGGTGCGCGAGTTCGCCAAGAACCTGCAGCAGCTGAGCGCCAGGCAAGGCCGCCGCAAGCCGGCCATCACGCAGATCGACAAATGCACCTGGCAGATCGCCTGCCGGGCCGGCGAGGCGCTGACACTGCAGTACGAGGTCTACGCCTTCGACCCTTCGGTGCGCACCGCCTGGCTGGACAGCCAACGCGGTTTTTTCAACGGCACCAGCCTGTGCCTGCGCGTGCACGGCCAGGAAGACCACCCGCACCACCTGCAACTGCAGCCTGTCAAAGGCCGGGCCGACTGGCAGGCCACCACCGGCCTGGCGCCGGTCAAGGTCAACCCGCGCGGCTTCGGTCTGTACCAGGCACAACATTACGACGAACTGGTGGACAGCCCGGTCGAGCTCGGCACCTTCTGGAGCGGCAGCTTCACGGCCTGCGGCATCCCGCACCGCTTCGTGGTGGCGGGCGCCCTGCCCTCGTTCGACGGCGCGCGCCTGCTGGCCGACACGCAAAAGATCTGCGAAGCCGAAATCCGTTTCTGGCATGGCCGTGGCGCACAAGCGGGCCGCAAGGCGCCTCACAAAAACTACCTGTTCATGCTCAATGCGGTGGACGACGGCTACGGCGGGCTGGAGCACCGCAACAGCACAGCCCTGATCTGCGGCCGGCGCGACCTGCCGCGCTTGGGCACCGCCAAGGCCAGCGAGGGCTACACCACGCTGCTGGGCCTCATCAGCCACGAGTACTTCCACACCTGGAACGTCAAGCAGCTGCGCCCCGACGCCTTTGCCCGCTGCGACTACACCCGCGAGAACTACACGCCGCTGCTGTGGTTTTTTGAGGGCTTCACCAGTTACTACGACGACCTGCTGCTGCGCCGCGCCGGCCTGATCGACGACACCACCTACTTCCAGTTGCTGAGCAAGACGATCAACCAGGTGGCGCAAACACCGGGCCGCCAGGTGCAGACCGTGGCCCAGGCCAGCTTTGACGCCTGGGTCAAGTACTACCGCCAGGACGAAAACACGCCCAACGCCACGGTGAGCTACTACACCAAGGGCGCGCTGGTGGCGCTGTGCCTGGACCTCTCGCTGCGCGCCGAAGGCAGCTCGCTCGACGCACTCATGCGCGGCCTGTACAAGCGCTGTCAGGCCGGACCGATGCGCGAGCAGGACGTGCTCGATGAACTGCAGGCCCTGACCGGCCGCGCCTGGCACCAGGAGCTGCAGGCCTGGGTGCATTCCACCGCCGAGCTGCCCCTGGCCAGGCTGCTCGAAGCCCAAGGCATCCGCATCCACGCAGAACCCGGCAATTTCGCCCAGCACCTGGGGCTGCGCCATGCAGACGCCAGCGCCAGCGTGCAGGTCAAGGCGGTGCTGCGCGGCAGCGCCGCCGAGCAGGCCGGTTTCGCGGCGGGCGACGAATGGCTGGGGCTGGAAGTCGGTGCACGCGGCCAACTGGGCCACTGGCGCATCCACAAGCTGGACGATGTGCCGCTGCTGCTGGGCAAGGAGCGCAAGGCCCTGGCCCTGGTCTCGCGCGACAAGCGGCTGCTGCGTCTGCCGCTCACCGTGCCGCAGCAGAGCACGGTGTGGCGGCTGGAAGCTCCGGCTGGGCGTGCGGGGGGGTGGCCGGCCGTCTGAGTCGCTGGTTGGCGGCGCGCAGCGTTGGCCGCTGACAAACGCGGCACACAGAACCTGCCAGCTGCGGACGTACACTGCCCGCTTCACTTGACGAAGCGAGGACACGCGCATGGCTGCAACGGACTTCTCCATGGACAACCAGTGGTTGCCCTTCACGCCCAACCGCCACTTCAAGAAAGACCCGCGCGTGTTCGTGGCCGCCGACGGCATGCACTTCACCACGCACGACGGCAAGCAAGTGCTCGACGGCATCTCCAGCCTGTGGTGCGTGGGCGCTGGCCACAACCGCAGCCCGATCAACGAGGCCATCAAGCGTCAGCTCGACACGCTGGACTACGCCACCGCCTTCCAGGCCAGCAACGACCAGGCCTTCAAGGCTGCGCAGATGATCGCCGAACTCGCGCCGGGCGACCTCAACAAGGTGCTGTTCTGTAACTCCGGGTCGGAGGCTGCCGACACCGCGCTCAAGGTCGCACTGGCCTACCACCGCGCACGCGGCGAGGGCCACCGCCACGTCTTCATCGGACGCGAGAAGGGCTACCACGGCGTCAACTTCGGCGGCATGAGCGTGGGTGGACTGCCGGCCAACCGCAAAGTCTATGGCGCGCAGCTGCTGCCGCGCGTGGACCACATGCGCTTCATCCATGACCCGGTGCACCACGCCTACATCCACCACCAGGAACCGGTGTGGACGGAAGACCCGCTGGTGGAACTGGAAACCCGCATCCTCGCGCTGCACGACCCGAGCAACGTGGCGGCCATCATCGTTGAGCCGGTGGCCGGCAGCGCGGGCTGGTACATCCCGCCCAAGGGCTATCTGCAGCGCCTGCGCCAGATCTGCGACAAGCACGGCATCCTGCTGATCTTCGACGAGGTCATCACCGGCTTCGGCCGCATGGGCACGAACTTTGGTGCCGACTTCTACGGCGTGGTGCCCGACATGCTCAACTTCGCCAAGGCGGTGACCAATGGCGTCATCCCGCTGGGTGGCGTGGTCTGCCGCGACTTCATCTACGACACCATGATGAACGCCGCCGGCCCGGAGCACGCCATCGAGTTCTTCCACGGCTACACCTACTCGGGCCACCCGGTAGCTTGTGCGGCCGCCATCGCTACCCTGCAGCTGATGAAGGACGAAGACTTGTTCGCCCGCGCTGGCACACAAGGCCGGGTGCTGGGCGATGCCATGCACAGCGTGCTCAAGGGGCTGCCCAATGTGGTGGGCATCCGCACGCTGGGCCTGGCCGGTGCGGTGGAGCTGGCCCCCGCCGCCGCCGGTCCGGGCAAGCGGGCCTACGACATCATGCTCGACTGCTTCCACCGGGGCGTGTGGCTGCGCGCGGCGGGCGACAACATCGTGATTTGCCCACCCTACATCGTGGACCATGCGCAGATCGACCAAATGGTGCAGACGCTGGCCGACAGCATCCGGCGGCACGCCTGATTCACCACGATTTTTTGCACCGCCTCCTGCATCGCCCGGGCCTGTCCCGGGCGAATTTTTTGTCCGCATGAACACCCCTTCTCTGCTGCGCACCGGTCTGACGCTGCTGGGCGCCCTGCTGGCGGCCTGGCTGTGCGTCTGGCTGCACACCCCCATTCCCTGGATGCTGGGCCCCCTGCTGTTCACGGCACTGGCCTCGATGGCCGGAGCGCCCACCCGCAGTTCGGGTCGCCTGCGCAATGTGGGGCAGTGGACCATTGGCGCCGCGCTGGGGCTGTATTTCACGCCGCAGGTGGGCGCGCTGGTGCTCACCCTGTGGTGGGCGATTGCGCTGGGTATCGTCTGGGCGCTGGCCATGGGCTGGGGCTTCGGGCTGTGGCTGCAGCGCCGCCACCAGGACGACCTGGGCCACCTGGGTGCCCACAAGCTGCGCGCCACCAGTTACTTTGCTGGCGCCATTGGTGGCGCCTCCGAGATGACTTTGCTGGCCGAACGCATTGGCGCCCGCACCGACCTGGTGGCCGCAGCGCACAGCCTGCGGCTGGTGATGGTGGTGGTCTCGGTGCCCTTTGCCATGCAGTGGGCACAAAGCCAATGGGGACTGCAGGTCGACCCCAGCCTGCGCAGCGTGAGCCGCGCCGCCGAGTGGCCGGGACTGCTGTGGCTGGCCGGGGCCACACTCGTGGGCGCCAGGGTGATGATCCGCCTGCGGCGTGCCAACCCCTGGTTCATGGGGTCGCTGGTGGCGGCCATGGTGCTGAGCCTGTCGGGCGTGTTCTGGTCGGCCATTCCCACTGCGCTCAGCAATGCGGCCCAGCTGTTCATCGGGGTCAGCCTGGGGGTGCGGTTTCGCAAAGAATTTCTGCACACCGCGCCGCGCTGGCTGGGTTCGGTGGCCCTGGGCACGGCCGCCATGCTGGTGGTCTCGGCGCTGTTTGGCTGGGCTATGGCGGGATTGGTCGGGCAGCACCCGACCACGCTGATTTTGGGCACCTCACCCGGCGGCATTGCCGAGATGGCCATCACGGCCAAGGTGCTGCAACTGGGGGTGCCGGTGGTGACTGCCTTCCAGGTCTGCCGCTTGGTGGCCGTGCTGGTGCTGGTGGCCCCGCTGTTTGACTGGCTGGAACGAAAAGGGCACCTGGCCTGACATCAGGCCGGTGCCCTTGGGGCGCGGCAGAAAGACCGCTCAGTGAACGACGACGGGCTGCTGCGCCAGGCCGGTATAGCCTTCGAGGGTGTCTTCGACTTCTTCCTGGGTGGGGCTGTGCTGCTGCCAAGCCTGCAACTGCATTTGGAACAGTTCGGCCCAGGAGCCGTCGAGGTACACCTCTTTGCCCGAGCGCTTGTCCACGATTTCGAAACCGTGGCGCTCCAGCACCGGTTGCACCGGCTTGCGCGCGCCTTCTTCGGCCTCGTTGGCCAGCAGGTGCATCACCGCAAAAGTTTCGGATTCGTACAGCAGGTTCATGGTTTTTTCTCCTCGCATTGACACCATGTGCTTGCAGTATGCCTGTTTTCAAGAGCCCACAGCGCCAACATGTGCGCTCAACCTGCTGGTAACGGCGGCAAGGGGTCTGAACCTTTGAGCACCAGGTCGATGTAGCTGCCGCTGACCTGGGTGATGCGGATGCGCACCGGCAGCCAGTCGTACCGCGCCGACACCCAAAACTCGACCTTGGCATCGTATTGATCGCGCGGTTGGCAGACCCAACGCTGCACGGCCTGGTCCTGGCCGTCAACGGTCAGGGTTTCACTGCCTTGCAGCACCAGCGACCAGGGCACCGCATCGCGGATGGTCGCGGTCTGCACCTGCAGCCGCGTGCCCGGCACAAAGCGCTCGGGCTCGCCCGCCATGGCCGCGGCCAGCTGCACGTACAGGCTGACCTGGTCCTGTGCGCCCGGCTGCAAAGGGGCGGGGGTGTTGTTGCTGCTGAACACAATGCGCTGCTGCTCGCGGTCGAAGTGGGCGGCCCGCTCATTGCGCCAACTGTCAGAGAAGCGCCGAGGCACCAGGCCCGTGGCGTCGATCTGCCCGACGCTGCGCCAATGCCGGCTGCCAATCAAAAAGGCGCGCACCGACAGCGCCAAGTCGTAAGCCGAGCCGTTGTGCTGCCAGCGCAATTCGCCACTGGCGTGGTAGGTCAAGCCCTTGTCCATGCCGGTGAGCTGGTAGCTGAGCAGGCGCGAAGGGGGCAGCGCGCCTTGCGCGATCAGGGGCAATGCGGCCGCGGCGGGAGCTGGCGCGGCTTCGGCCGTTGGAGGCGCTGGCGGCGTCTGCGCAGGCTCAGAGGCCACCGCAATGGGCGGCTCGCTCACGGCTGGGGCGGGCGGCGCCTCCGCCACCGGTTCGGTGGGAATGGGCTCAGGCGGCGGCGCTGCAGGCGCAGGCGCCGCTGTGGCCGCAGCACGCGCACGCGGTGGGGACTTCTTGGCCACAGGTGCCGGTACCGCCTGCACCACCCGGATCTGCACCGCAGGCGCGGGCGGGGTGGGCGACAGGCGCAGCGCCAATGGGGCGCTCACGCCCAACAGCCAGAGCAGGTGCAATACCAGCACCCCCAGCACCAGCGCCCACAACACGCGGGAGGCGGGGCCGACAGCTCCGGTCCTGCTGCGCGACGACCGTGTCGTATCCATCCGCCTCGTCCTCAGGCGCCGCCCCAGCCCAAGTCGGCCGACAGCTGCCGCGACATGCGCAACAAGGCGGTGGCCACCGGTCCGCTCAGGTCCGCGTCAAAGCGGGCCGAGGAGCCCAAAGTGACCACACCGAGGGCCAAGTGGCCGTCGGCGTCAAACACCGGCGCACAAAAGCCCGAAATGCCGGGCAACAACACGTTCTGCACACGGCCCAAGCCTTGCTGACGCGTTTCGCTCAGCAGCTGCTCGAGTTCGCGGGCGTTGGTGGGCACGTCGTGGCGGCCGGTCTCGCGGGCCTGCGCCATTTCGTGGGCGATGCGTTCGCGCGCCTGATCCGACCCGACGCCATGACCAAGAAACGCGGCAAAACAGCGCCCCGTGGCCGATGACAGCATGGGCATGACATCACCCAGCCGCAGGTTGACCGGCACGGCCAGGGGGGACTCCTGCCAGTGCACCAGGGTCGGCCCTCGGTTGCCCCAGACGGCCAGCGCCAAGGTCTGGCCGGTCTGCTCCCCCAGCTCGGGCAGGCGCTCGCGGGCCATCTTGACGGCGTCCAGCCGCGACAGCGTGGCCAGCCCCAAGCGCAGCGTGGCCGGGCCGAGTTCGTAGCGGTTGGTGGCCGAGTCCTGCACCACCAGACCCAGCCGCTGGAAGCTGACCAGATAGCGGTGCGCCTTGGCCGCGCTCATGTCGGCCTCGGCCGCCAGGTCGCGCAACATCAAGGGGCCGGGCGCGCGCGCCAGCACGTCCAGCAGGGCAAAACCCACCTCCACCGACTGGATGCCGGCGCGCTCCTTGTCGGGCCCCGGTGCGTCTGGCGCGGGCGTGCGTTCGTTGGCCATATGGTCTAGAATGTGATTTCGTTTAGTTAAACGAGTTTACCAATACGTAATTTGCTCGGCCCATCTTGCGGTTTCGGGCGCCACAAAACGGACCTCAAAGACCATGAAACTTGCGACCTACAAAGACGGTTCACGCGACGGCCAACTGGTGGTGGTGTCCCGCGACCTGAGCACTGCGCATTATGCGACTGGCATCGCCGACAAGATGCAGCAACTGCTGGACGACTGGAACTTCATCGCCCCCCAGCTGGAAGACCTGTACCAGACGCTGAACGCGGGCAAGGCGCGCCATGCTTTCCCGTTTGACCCCAAGATGTGCATGGCGCCGCTGCCGCGCGCTTACCAGTGGGCCGATGGCTCGGCTTACATCAACCATGTGGAGCTGGTGCGTGCCGCGCGCAACAGCGAGGTGCCCAAGACCTTCTACACCGACCCGCTGATGTACCAGGGCGGCAGCGACGACTTCATCGGCCCCTGCGACCCGGTGGTCTGTGCCGACGAGGCGTATGGCATCGACTTCGAGGCTGAGATCGCCGTGGTGACGGGTGACGTGCCCATGCGCACCACGCCCGAAGAGGCCATCGAAGCCGTGCGCCTGATCATGCTGGCCAACGACGTGAGCCTGCGCCACCTGATTCCCGACGAACTGGCCAAGGGTTTTGGCTTCTTCCAGAGCAAGCCGGCCACCGCCTTCAGCCCTGTGGCGGTCACCCCCGACGAACTGGGCGGCGCCTGGCAAGGCGGGCGCGTGCACCTGACGCTGCAGTCCACCTGGAACGGCCGCAAGGTCGGCATGTGCGACGCTGGCCCCGACATGACCTTCCACTTCGGCCAATTGATCGCCCACATCTGCAAGACACGCAACGTGCGCGCGGGCTCCATCGTAGGCAGCGGCACCGTGAGCAACCGCGGCGTGGAAGTCGATGGCAAAAAAGACTGGCCCAAGGGCTACAGCTGCATCGCCGAAAAGCGCGCCATCGAAACCATTCTGGATGGCCAACCCAGCACCGCCTTCATGAAATTCGGCGACACCATCCGCATCGAGATGAAAGGCCAGGATGGGCAGAGCGTGTTCGGGGCGATTGACCAGGACATCGTCAGCCTGGCGGGTTGAGCGACAAAACCACGGCGCCACAGGGGTCAGGCCCGCCCGAGCTGCACTGACTGGCCAAGAAGTTGGCGCCCGCCTGTGGCCCCGCAGCAGGGAGGGCCGTCACCCCTGAGATTAGGATAGAGAACATGCCTGTGCTTTGACGGCATGTCCTCCATGAAAAACATCCTTCTTTCCTTCTGCTTGCTGGTCTTGGGCCTGTGCGCCCAAGCCAGCACGCTCACGCCCGAGACCCGAACGCTGAACCTCCTGCCCAGCGTGCAATACCTGGAAGATCCCTCGGGCCTGCTGACCTTGGCCGAGGCGAAGGGCATGGACGCGAGCTTTCAGTCCTGGACGAAAGGCGGCACTGAGCTGAATTTTGGCTTCACGTCATCGGCGTACTGGATTCGCGTGCCACTGCAACGGACAGAGGCCACGCCACAAGACTGGTTGCTGGAGTTGCCCTACGGCAAGATCAGCCAGCTGGACTTTTACCCCCCCAATGGACCGGCCGTGCACACGGGCAACGACCTGCCTTTCAGCACGCGTCCGTATTTCGATCGGTTTTTTGTTTTGCCGATGCAGGTGCCCAGCACCGCCGAGCACTTTTACCTGCGGGTGACCTCGCGTTACGCGCTATCGGTGCCCCTGAAGCTGTGGTTGCCAGAGGCCTACCGCCAGTACGACCAATATGTACAGTTGCTGTTTTTTCTGTACTACGGGGCGCTGGTGGTGCTGACCTTGTACGGCTTGGTCATTTACCTGTCTCTGAAAGATCGGCGGTTCTTGATCTACAGCGCTTACATCTTGACGGCGGGCATGGGCATGTTTGCCAGCAACGGCTTTGGCCGGCAAATGTTCTGGCCCGATGCAGCGGCTTTTGATGAAATTGCACAAAGTGCATTTTTGAGCCTGGCCGCATTTTTCACGGTGCAGTTGGCCCGCAAACTGTTGCTCTCGGCCGAAGACACGTCGTGGCTGTCACGCTGCATGGGCTTGAGCCAAGCCGTCTTCATTCTGAGCTCCGCGCTGATGGTGCTGCATTTGGTCTGGCCGGTATGGCTGCGCCCAGCCAACCAGCTGCTGATGCTCAACTCCATGGCCATGGGGGTGCTGGTCAGCACCGCCAGCGTCCGCGCCATGCGGCAAAAGCGGCAGGGCATTCGGTTTTTCCTGATGGGCTGGCTGGTGCTGTGGCTGGGCATTTCCACAGCGGCCGCCCGCGCTTTTGGTTGGGTGCCCAGCAATGGCATCACGTCTTACGCTGTGCAGTGGTCCACCGTGTTTGAAATGGTGCTCATGGCTTTGGCGCTGGGCGATCTGCTGCGCATTGAGCACGAGGCCTACAACGCCAGCCAACAACAGGCACTGGCAGCCAACCGGGCCTTGCTAGAAATGACCCAAGCATCGGAAGAAAAGCTGAAGCAGGCCGTTCAGGAGCGCACCGTGCAATTGGAGGCATCCCTGAAGCTGGAGAAAGATTTGCGCGAACAATATGTCCGCTTCGGCTCCATGATTTCGCACGAGTTCCGCACGCCGCTGGGCATCATCCAGAGCCAGGCCAGCCTGATGCGCAAGGAAAACGAGTTGGGCCTCAACGAAGTGCCCAAGCGCACAGAAGCGATTGCCAGCGCCACCCAGCGCCTGACCGTGATGTTTGACAAATGGCTGCACAGCGATGCCATCACACACAGTCTGGAAGCCATCGAACCCAAACCGCTGGAGCTGCAAACGTGGCTGCGCACACTGGTGCAGACCAACCCCCATCTCTTGCTCAACCACCAAGTGGAGCTGCGCCTGCACCCCGAAGTCAACTGGGTGCTGGCCGATGAATACCATTTGGGCGTGGTCTTGAGCAACTTGATCGACAACGCGGCCAAATACTCCCCAGCCAACACCACCATTTTGCTGGAGACGCGCATCCAACCGGGCTATGCGGGCATTGCGGTGACGGACCGGGGTGCCGGCATCCCTGCCAGCATTCAGGACAAGGTGTTTTCAGCATTTTTCCGGCAGGAGCCAGAAAGCAGCGTGCGGGGCGTGGGCCTGGGTTTGTCCATCGTGCAACGCATCGCCCACGCCCATGGCGGGCATGTGGAGCTGTCGAGCCCGGCTGGACAGGGTGCCTCTTTTTGTGTGTGGCTGCCCACCGCCGACCCGATCAAGGAAAAGAAATGAATGTGCCACTGTCTGAACCATTCGCACGGGTGCTGATCGTCGAGGACGAACCCACCTTGCAGGAGGCGCTGGTCAGCTTTTTGCGCCTAGAAGGGATGGCTGCGCATGGCGTGAGCCGCCTTCAGGACGCGCAGGAGTGGATGGCACAAAATGATTTTGATGTGTTGCTGCTGGACCTGGGTCTGCCCGACGGTGATGGGCTGGCTTGGCTGCAAAAACGGCAAGACCTGCTGGACAAAGGCGTCATCATCACCACTGCTCGCAGCGACGCGCTGAGCCGCATCAGCGGCATTCGGGCGGGGGCCGATGTGTACCTGGTCAAACCCGTGCTGCCCGAAGAAGTGGTTTCACTCATCCACAACCTGATGCGCCGACTGCGGGGCAACACGCCGCCCACCTGGACGCTCGACGAAACCGCCTGGCGCTTGCTGGCGCCCGATGGTCGCGCCCTCAAGCTGACCCACTCCGAGCACATGCTGCTGCAACGGCTGGCGCAGTCCACAGGGCAAGCGGTCTCGCGGGAAGACCTGGCCAGCCATCTGGGCCACAATCCGGCGCATTACGATTTCAGACGCTTGGAGATTCTGGTGCGACGCTTGCGCAACAAGGCACGCGAGACCTGGGGGGATGTGGCGTTTCCGCTGGAGACGGCGCACCGCTGCGGTTACGCGTTCACCGCCAGCATCCACACCAGCACCGCCTGAGACCACCCAGCGGCTGAATGCGCTGGGTTCAGCTGGCGTACACCGTCTCCAGCGACTCGAAGCCCTTGACCTCGATCGGGTTGCCAAAAGGGTCGAGGAAGAACATGGTCCATTGCTCACCGGGCTGCCCGGCAAAACGCAGGTGCGGCTTGACCACGAAGTCGATTCCGGCCGCAGCGAGCCGATCGGCCATGGCCTGCCAGTCGGCGCGTTGCAGGATCAAGCCGAAGTGCGGCATCGGCACCAGGTGGTCGCCCACATGGCCGGTGGCGGCCGTTTTGAAGGGCTCACCCAGGTGCAATGAGATCTGGTGGCCGTAAAAGTCAAAGTCGACCCAGGTGGCGGTGGATCGGCCTTCTTGGCAGCCCAGCACTTGGCCGTAAAAGCGGCGGGCTTGGTCCAGGTCGGTGACGTTGAATGCAAAATGAAACAGGCTGCGCATGCGTCAAAGCATAGCAGCCTGTGGTGGGGGCGCGGGGCCCGACAAACCCGCACAACCGTGCGGGTTGTGGTCGATCACACCTGGGTCGGGTCGGCCGCCATGGCGTCGAACTTCTTGAAGTACTGCTTGGCCAGTGCCACCAGTTGCTTGTCGCTGGGGTGGTCGGCCACGATGCTGTCGACGATCACGCCGGCAGTGGCTTGGGCGTGGTTGGCGCACCAGTCGCGGAAGTCGTTGCGCACGTTGCCGGGACCGGTCAGCAGCACTTCGCGGGCGCCGTTCAGGGCCTGGGCCACTTCCCCGTAAAAGGCGACGGCATCGTCCATCTTGCCCTGGTGGCGGTGGTGGCTGCGGGTTTTGATGCGTTGGCTCTCAACGTGCTCGCGGTCAAACATCAGCACATGGGCTTCGTGGCTGTCCATCCAGACGACGGCGTGAAAAGTGCTCATGAAATTCTCCTTGGTGGTAACAGGGGACTCAACAGACCGGATGCGGCCTGCGACACAGGTGGCGACGCCTGGCCCAAAGGCCTAGAGCGCGCCAAAGAAAAGGGAAGGTTCAGTGCGCCTTTTCGGCAGCGCTTTGGCAGCCGACGCAGCGCAAGGCCATGGGGTAGGCGGTCAGACGCGCCTCGGGGATGTCCACGCCACACGCCTCGCACTGGCCGTACAGGCCTTGCGCCAAACGCGCCAGTGCGGCGTCGATGGCGGCGAGTTCAGCGGTCTCGTGCTCGTTCATCGCGAACTCTTCGCTCATCTCGGTGATGGCGCGGGCGTGCGACTCCATGGCGCGCATGTCGTGCTCGGCCGCCATGTCGGCACGCGAGACCTGCCCGCCGCGCTGCTGCGCGATGCGCTGCAACAACTGCTGGCGCTCGCTGAGCAAACGGTTTTGAAAGGTTTGGGTGAGTGCTGTGTCCATGCGGCAAATGATAGAACGACAGCACAAATAAAGAAATTGATTCGAATCAACAAAGTTGTCGAATCAATACCCCACCCATGCTCAGGCCTTGACCTTGGCTTTGGCCCGCGCCAGCAGCAGCTCGGTGTTGGCCTTGCGGTCGGCGTTCACTTGTTGCAGGGCCGGACGCTCACCCATGAACTTCAGGTACTCGCGCACCGGCAAATCGGCCAGCACATCGCGCCCGTAAATGATCTTGCTGGCCCCGCTGACCAGCGGCAGATGCACCACCGCCGCGCAGTCGGCCAATGTCAACGCGTCACCGGCCACAAAAGGCGCAAATTGCGCCAGCTGGCCAAACGCCTTGGCGTTTTTCTCCAGCTGGGCCAGGACTTTCTCTTTGGCACTGTCACTCACCTTGCCACCAAAAAAGGCTTCGGGGTAGAGGTTGCGCGCCACCAGCTCCAGGTGCAGCTCCAAAAAGGTGACGAGCTCGCGCACTTTGGCCGCGGCATACGGGTCGGCGGGGCGCAGGGGCTGTTGCGGGTAACGGTCTTCGATGTACTCCAGCATCAACGCCGACTCGCACAGCGGTCCTTGCTCGGTCTTGAGGTAAGGCACCTTGCCCAGCGGGCTGCAAGCGGCATCGGTCTGGCCCAGCCAGGCCAGCTCTTCTGTGAAAGGCACGCCTTTTTCGAGCAGGGCGAATTTGACTTTGTTGTAGTAGTTGCTGGCTGCAAAACCGCAGAGGGTGAGCATGGGAGTCTCCATGAGGACGAAATTGCCAGCCTAACGCAGGCCCAGCACTCGTCCCGTCACCCACAAGACGCTGTCAACCAAGCACTCGGGGCTTTTCGTTGAGCTTGCGGTACAGCGTCTGGCGGCTGATGCCGAGCTGGCGGGCCGCCGCAGAAACATTGCCGCGGGCGTTTTCCAGGGCGCGCTGGATGGCCTGCAGCGAGAGTTGGTGCAGGTTTTGCGCAGGGGCCCGCATGGCCAAACCCGATTCGGGCCGCAAGGTGGCCACAAGGTCGTCGGGCATATGGGCCCAGGCGATCACGGTCTCGTGGGCATCGAGCAGGGCAACAGCTGTTTTCAGCACCAGGCCGTATTGCCGCAGGTTACCTGGCCAGCGGTAGGCTTGCAGCGCGACCAGCAGGTCGGGGGCGATGTGCAGGTCTTGCCCTGGCGCGTATTCGGTCAGCAGGGACCGGGTCAGCGCGGCAAAGTCGGTGCGCTCGCGCAAAGCGGGCAACTGCACCGCCAGGCCATGGATGCGGTAATACAGATCGGCGCGAAAGCGCCCATGCTCGACCGCCCGCAGCAAATCCTGGTGGGTGGCACAGACCAGGGCGAAATCTGTGGCCACCGGCGTGCCGCTACCGACGGGGGTCACGTGCCGCTCTTGCAGCACCCGCAGCAAGCGGGTTTGCAAGGCCATGGGCATGTCGCCGATTTCATCCAGAAACAGGGTGCCGCCGTCGGCCTCGCGAAAGCGGCCGACCGCGCCGTGCTTGTGCGCGCCGGTGAACGCACCAGGCACGTAGCCGAACAGTTCAGCCTCGATCAAGTGCTCGGGCAAAGCGGCACAGTTAACGGCCACAAACGGTTTGTCGCAGCGCTGGCTGCAGGCATGCACGGCTTTGGCAAACAGCTCTTTGCCCACCCCGGACTCACCCAACACCAGCAACGGGATGGCTTTGTCGGCCACCCGCCGTGCCTTCTCGGCCGCAGACTTCCATTGCGCGTCGCCCGTGTCCAGGCTGGCCAAGGCGTCGCGCACGGGCGGCACGCTCACCGTCAGGTGCTGGCGCGCCTGGGTGTGGTGGTGCACCTGGGCAAACAGGGCCTGGCCACGCACAGTGTGCAGCAGCCGCGGTCGGGCTCCGGCCTTGTGATCGCACGACAAAAGCTGGGCCAGCGGCACATCGAACTGTTGCGACCAGGTCACCCCCCCGATGTCGGCGTGGCGCAACCCCAGCCACTCCAGCCCTTTGCGGTTGGCACCCACCAGCCAGCCGTCTTCTGAAAACGCCAGCACACCCTGGGCCACCGAGCCAATGCCCTCGGCGCGGGGGTGCATTTGCAGCAGGATGTGGTGGCGGCACGACGAGAGCACCAGGCTGTTTTCGATCATGCGCGCCGAGGTAGCCACCAGGCCCAGCGTGTGCGGGTGGCGGCTGCGGTGGTCCCCCGAAATGTCGAGGATGCCCATGAGCTGGCCTTGCGCCGACACGATGGGGGCGGCCGCGCAGGTCAGAAAGCCGTTGCGGTCGAGAAAGTGTTCGGCCCCGTGGATTTCGACTTCACGGGCTTCAGCCAGCGCCGTGCCAATGGCATTGGTGCCGCGTTGGTTTTCGGACCACGAAGCGCCGCAGGTCAGCGCCACCCGTTCGGCCTTGCTCAAAAAGTCCAGATCGCCCAGCGTGTGCATCAGCACGCCCTGCGGGTCCGACAAGATCACCATGCTGTGGCTGTGCCGCACCTGCTCGAACAGGTATTCCATCACCGGTTCGCAATGGCTGATCAGGTCATGGCTGCAGGTGCGTGCCCGCTGCAAGGCCAAGCCCGCCAGGTTGTCATGGCAGTCGATGCGCCCGATCGGCGACAGCCCCGCCCGCACGCTGCGCGACCAGGAGCGCGCCACCAGGTCGTCGATGGCGCCAGCGGGGGCAATGCCTTGCTCGACCAATTGCAAACGCGCCTGCCGGATCTGCGGCGCAGGCAAAGGGGTGTGGGCTCGCATGGGCTTGTCTCCAGAGGGGGCAGGTGGGCCTGCCTGTGGGTATGCAGCGCAGTCTAGGCGCTCGCGTGGGTGGCGCAAGGCTTGCGCGCGGCCATGGGCTGCAAGTGTCTCAATTTGTGACAGGTGTCGCTGACAGGTGGCGGACAGTGCGACACGCGCAGCGCAGACGCCAGCCGCGGGTAAACCCGAAAACGCAGACACACCCCACCAATGAAATCAAGCACTTGCAGCGTGACCGGCCGTGTGCCGGCGCGTTGGCACCGTATTTGCGATGCCACAAACCAGCCGGACAAACAAGGCGTTTGTCGGCCCCATGAACTACTCAGGAGACACGCATGATCTACGCAGCCCCCGGCCAGGCCGGCGCCAAAATCCAATACAAAGCCCGCTACGACAACTTCATCGGTGGCCTGTGGACCGCTCCGGTGAAAGGCCAGTACTTTGACGTCATCACGCCCATCAGCGGCCAGGTCTATACACAAGCCGCGCGCTCGGACGCGGCCGACATCGAACTGGCCCTGGACGCGGCCCACGCCGCCGCTGACGCATGGGGCAAAACCGATGCCGCCACGCGCAGCAACATCCTGCTCAAGATCGCCGACCGCATCGAGCAAAACCTGGAACTGCTGGCCTACGCCGAAACCGTGGACAACGGCAAAGCGATCCGCGAAACGCTCAACGCCGACATTCCGCTCACCGTCGACCACTTCCGCTACTTTGCCGGTTGCCTGCGCGCGCAAGAAGGCGGCATCAGCGAGATCGACGAGAACACCATGGCCTACCACATCCACGAGCCGCTGGGCGTGGTGGGTCAGATCATTCCGTGGAACTTCCCCATCTTGATGGCGGCCTGGAAGCTGGCGCCCGCCCTTGGCGCAGGCAACTGCGTGGTGCTCAAGCCCGCCGAGTCCACCCCAATTTCCATCCTGATCCTGGTCGAGCTGATTGCCGACCTGCTGCCGCCGGGCGTGCTCAACGTGGTCAACGGCTTTGGCCGCGAAGCCGGCATGCCACTGGCCAGCAGCAAGCGCATCGCCAAAATCGCCTTCACCGGCTCCACCAGCACCGGCCGCGTGATCGCCCAGGCCGCCGCCAACAACCTGATCCCGGCCACGCTGGAGCTGGGCGGCAAGTCGCCCAACATCTTCTTTGCCGACGTGATGGACAAAGACGACGCCTTCCTGGACAAAGCCATCGAGGGCCTGGTGCTGTTTGCCTTCAACCAGGGCGAGGTTTGCACCTGCCCCAGCCGCGCACTGATCCAGGAAAGCATTTACGACAAGTTCATGGAGCGGGTGCTCAAGCGTGTGGCCGCCATCAAGCACCAAAACCCGCTGGACACCGACAGCATGATGGGCGCGCAGGCCAGCAAAGAGCAGCTGGTCAAGATCTTGAGCTACCTGGACCTGGGCAAGCAAGAGGGAGCCGAAGTGCTGGCCGGTGGCAGCCAGGCCCATATGGGCGGCGACCTGGCCGGTGGCTACTATGTTCAGCCCACGCTGTTCAAGGGCCACAACAAGATGCGCATATTCCAAGAGGAAATCTTTGGCCCGGTGCTGGCCGTGACCACCTTCAAGGACGAAGCTGAAGCACTGGCCATTGCCAACGACACGCTGTACGGTCTGGGCGCTGGCGTGTGGAGCCGCAATGGCAACGTGGCCTACCGCATGGGCCGCGCCATCAAGGCCGGCCGCGTGTGGACCAACTGCTACCACGCTTACCCCGCGCACGCCGCGTTTGGCGGTTACAAAGAGTCGGGCATTGGCCGCGAAACCCACAAGATGATGCTGGACCACTACCAGCAGACCAAGAACCTTTTGGTCAGTTACAGCGAGAACAAACTGGGCTTTTTCTGATCGCCCCAGCACGCAAAAGGTCAGGGGCGGAGCGATCCGCCCCTTTTTGACTTTATGAAAGGAGCATCCCATGGTTGAACGCGTGGTGGCGACACCCGAAGCCCTGGCCCTGATTGCCCAGCTGCAAGCCGAACACGGCACCTTGATGTTTCACCAAAGCGGTGGCTGCTGCGACAACAGCGCGGCCAACTGCTACCTGCCCACCGACCTGACCATCGGGCCCTACGACATCCTGCTCGGTGAGGTGGGCGGCGTGCCGTTCTACATCGGCAAGCTGCAATACGCCTATTGGAAGCACACGCAGCTGATCCTGGATGTGATCGACGGCCACGGCGGCACCTTTTCGCTGGAAGGCCACACCGGCAAGGCTTTTCATACCCGCTCGCGGCTGTTCAGCGACAACGAGTGGGCACAGATCGAAGAACAGGTGATGCGCGACCTGGCCTGAGCAGGCTCAGGTGGTGCGAGGGGGCCGCTACACTCGCGGCCAGAAATGCTACCGACATCCTCGCCATCCATGCACCGCATGTGCTGCGGCCTCCTGGCCGTGTGCTGTGGGCTGGGTGTTTCTCTCCAAGACGCCTTCGCGGGTGAAGTCCAGGTGGCTGTGGCCGCCAACTTCAGCGCTCCCATGCAGAAAATCGCGGCGTCTTTTGAGCGGGACACAGGTCACCGGGCAATGCTGTCGCTGGGGGCCACAGGCAAGTTCTACGCGCAAATCCGCCATGGTGCGCCCTTTGCCGTGCTGCTGGCGGCTGACGACGAAACTCCGGCACGGCTGGTCAAGGAAGGCTTGGGCGTGGCCGGCAGCACGTTCACCTATGCCGTGGGCCAACTCGTGTTGTGGAGCACGCAGCCAGGTGTGGTGGATGCCCAGGGCGCGGTACTCGGGAACATGGCCACCGGCCAGCTGCCCAGCAAGATCGCCTTGGCCGACCCCAAGCTGGCGCCCTACGGCGCCGCCGCCGTGCAGGTGATGGACAAACGCGGCCTGGTGAACGCGTTGCGCCCGCATTGGGTGACCGGTGAAAACATCGGGCAAACCTTCCAGTTCGTGAAGACGGGCAACGCCGCACTGGGTTTTGTGGCTCTGTCGCAGGTGATGGTGGACGGCCAGATCGCCTCGGGTGCGGGCTGGGTGGTGCCGACCCAGCTGCACGAGCCAATCCGCCAGGACGCGGTGCTGCTCAAAACCGGCGAGAACAACGCGGCCGCCAAGGCGCTTCTGCAATACTTACGCACCGATGCTGCGCGCGCCGTGATCCGCGCCTACGGCTACCAGCCCTGAAGCCCCTCGCACTGAGGTCACACGCCCTTGCCCGACACCCTGCTTTCTGACGACTTTGTGGCCAGCGCCTGGCCCGCGCTGGCGCTCACCTTGCGCCTGGCCACAGTGACCACTGCGCTGCTGCTGCTGCTGGGCACCCCGCTGGCGTGGTGGCTGGCGCGTACGCCCTCGCGCTGGCGCGAGCCGGTGGGTGCGCTGGTCACGCTGCCGCTGGTGCTGCCGCCATCGGTGCTGGGTTTTTACCTGCTGGTGGCGCTGGGCCCGCACGGCCCGCTGGGTCAACTCACGCAGTGGCTGGGCTGGGGCACCTTGTCGTTCAGCTTCGCGGGCTTGGTGATCGGCTCGGTCGTTTACTCCCTGCCGTTTGCGGTGCAACCGCTGCAAGCGGCCTTTGCCGACATGGGGCGGCGCCCCATGGAAGCGGCCATGGCCTTGGGCGCCCGACCGCTGGACGCTTTTTTGACGGTGGCGCTGCCGCAGGCGCGCCACGCCCTGCTCTCGGCGGCGGTGCTGAGCTTTGCTCACACCCTGGGCGAATTCGGGGTGGTGCTGATGATCGGTGGCAACATTCCTGGCCAGACCCGGGTGCTGTCCACCCTGATCTATGGCCATGTGGAGGCCATGGAGTACGCGCAGGCCCACGTGCTGGCAGGGGCCATGGCCGTGTTCGCCTTTGTGGCGCTGCTGGGCTTGGCCTGGCTGCGCCGGCGCAGCGAGCGGAGCCGGGTATGAGCGGCCTGCACCTAGACCTGCACCTCCAGCGGCCAGGCTTTGCCTTGCAGGCCCAGCTGGCTTTGCCTGCGCAGGGCGTCACGGTGCTCTGGGGGGCCTCGGGTTCGGGCAAGACCACGCTGCTGCGCAGCGTGGCGGGGCTGGAGCGCGCCCAAGGCCGCGTGCAGCTGGGCGACACAGTCTGGCAGGACGACGCCAGCGGCCAATTCACCCCGCTGTGGCAACGCCGCCTGGGCGTGGTGTTTCAAGAGGCCAGCCTGTTCAACCACCTGAACGTGCAAAGCAACCTGGACTACGGGCTGCGCCGGCTGGCACGTACTGAACAACACGCCGCCCGGCAGGCGCTCGCGCAGGCCATCGAGGTGCTGGGCATCGGCCATCTGCTGGGCCGGCGCCCCGCCACGCTGTCAGGGGGCGAGCGCCAGCGCGTGGCCATCGCCCGGGCGCTGGCGGTGCAGCCCCGCCTGCTGCTGCTGGACGAACCCCTGGCCGCGCTGGACGGCCCGCGCAAGCGCGAGGTGCTGCCCTGGCTCGACGCTCTGCGCCAGCACCTGCAGGTGCCCATGCTCTATGTGACGCACGCGGCCGACGAGGTGGCGCACCTGGCCGACACGCTGGTGGTGCTCGACCAAGGCCAGGTCCGGGCCAGTGGGCCGGTGGAGGCGGTGCTGGCCTCGGTCGATCTGCCCATCCACCTGGGCGACGACGTGGGGGCCCTGGTGACCGGTACTGTGGCGGGCTGCGACCAACGCTGGGGCCTGTGCCGACTGGCCTTGCCTGGCGGCGAACTGTGGGTTGGACACACCGGAGAGCCAGAGGGCACGCCGGTGCGCGTGCGCATCCTGGCGCGCGACGTGAGCATCACGCTCGAACGCGCCCAGCACACCAGCATACAGAACCATCTGGCTTGTGTGGTCGCACAAATCGCTGCACCGATCGGGCACCAGGTGCTGGTGCGGCTGGATGCCCACGGCACCCCGGTGCTGGCGCGCCTCACCGCCCGCGCGGTGGACCAGTTGCAGCTGCGCCCCGGTCTGCCGGTGTGGGCGCAGATCAAGGCCGTGAGCCTGGTGCGCTGAAGGCCTCCAACAGCCAATGGGATAATGGCGGCCATGCAGACCTTGCGCAACGCCCCATGGATCACCCGCCTCGTGCTGGTGTGGTTTGCGTTGTTCATTGGCGTGGCCGTGGCCTCGCCCATCGTCAAGCCCGTCACGGGCGAGATGGTTTGCTCGGCCATGGGGGGCATGAAGATGGTCACCCCCGATGCGGACGATGACACCCGTCTGCCACAGGCCCAAAGCATGGACTGCCCCCTGTGCATGCCCGTCGCGGCCCCGGCGCCTGCGGTGCTGCGGCTGCCCCACCCCGGCGGTCTGGCCTACGCGCTGCACCCCCTCGAATCGGCCCGGCTGACCAGCCTGATCGGGCCGCCCTGGCAGGCCCGCGGCCCCCCTTCCACCGCCCTCTGAGCGTGGTGCGGGGCCCATTCCCCGCTTGGCGCTTTTCTATGCCCTAGCCTCGCCTTGAGGACTGGGCTGCGCTTTTTGTTTTCACTTGTCTGGAGTTTTCCCATGAAACGTTCGTTCGTAGCCATCTCGGCCGCCCTGCTGTCCATCACTGCCGTGGCCCAAGTCACCGTCAAAGAAGCCTGGGTGCGCGCCACCGTGCCCCAGCAGAAGGCCACTGGCGCCTTCATGCAATTGCAGTCTGCACAAGACACCAAACTGGTCGGCGCACAGTCGCCTGTGGCCGGTGTGGTGGAGGTGCATGAAATGGCCATGGACGGCGGCGTCATGAAAATGCGCGCGGTCCGGGCGTTGCCCCTGCCTGCAGGCAAAACCGTTGAACTCAAACCCGGTGGCTACCACGTCATGCTGATGGACCTCAAAGGCCAAGTCAAAGACGGTGACACCGTGCCCGTGACGCTGACCGTGGAGGGCAAAGACGGCAAGCGCCAGGACATCGAAGTCAAGGCGCCCGCACGCGGCATGAGCCCGCAGCCCGCCATGAAGCACGACCACGGCGACCACAAGCATTGAGCCCCGCCGGTTGGCCGTGGGTCTGAACCTCCGTCTTCGTCGCACGCTGGCCTGGTGGCTGCTGGCTGTGATGCTGCTGGGCGCGTTGGCGCCCACGGTTTCGCGCGCCCGTGCCGCCGCGCAGGGCAGCGCCAGCATGACGTGGATGGAAGTCTGCACTGCCCAGGGCATGCAGCAGGTGGCGCTTGGGGAAGACCAAGCCCCCCAACCCGCCACGGTGGTGGTGGACCATTGCCCGCTGTGCGTTTTGAGCGCCGAGCGGCTGGCGCCGCCAACCGCAGCATTTGTCTGGCTTGGCCTGCCCCAAGGCCCACCCACATCCGCGCCGTTCGTCTCCCGACGACTTCTGAGGCCCAAAACATGGGCCGTCCAGTCACGCGCACCACCCACCCTGACCTGATCTTGTCGTGGCTCGCGCCTGCGCGCAGCCTGCCGTGCCGCCGTTTGTGCGCGCACCCGATCTGTCAGGAGCATTGCGGTGAAAACACCCACCCCACCCGCCCCGTCGCTGCGGGTTTTGGAAAGCGACCACACCCTCGTTGAAGCGGGCCAACACGCGCCGGTCTGGCGTGTGCTGACCGGCGTGCTGCGCCTGGAGCGCCACAGCCAAGACGGCCAAATGCTGGTGCAGCTGGCTCTGCCCGGCGACCTGATTGGCGTGGAAGCGCTGTGCGCCCAACCCCACGCCTACAGCGCCACCGCGTTGGTCAAAGCACAGGTGGAGCCGGTGACCATCACTGGCGAACACGGCCATGACGCCACCATGGCCAAAGGCTTTTTGCAGCAACAGCGCCAGACCCTGGACATGCTGCTTCTGCGCAGCGGTCCCATCCAGCAACGCGTGGCCTACCTGCTCACGGTGCTGGGAAAAGACAGCGAAGGCCGCGTGCGCCCGGTGCAGCGCAACGAGTTGCCCACCCTGCGCGAGATGGCCCGCATCGTGGATTCGGCGCTGGAGACGGTGTGCCGGGAGCTGAACACGCTGATGCCGCGCAAAACCAAGGCCGCGCCCCCCGTCTTGCCCAAGGTGACACGCCCCCGTTCACGTTGGGCACGTCCAGCCATGAGCCTGGCGCCGACAGCGTAAAGGCTCGGCTATTCACTCAGCCGAACGGCGCTTTCACCACTCCATTTGTGCCGCATGTCTGCTCCCGCAGTTGTGGCAGGCCTTCCATGCGCGTTCCGACACGGTTCGGCGCGGCAAAACAGATCAGATCCAAATATGAAATCCATTGATCAAACATCTCCCGTCAGCACGGCCGTCGCCTGCTTGCTGGCCAGCTTGGCAAACCCCATCTGGGCTCAGAACACCGCCACCACCCTGGGTGACGTGGTGATCACCGAAGCCAAGGGCTCACTGGCCCCACGCCAGGTGTTTACCTCGGTGAATATCGTGCCCGCAGAACGTGTTGAAGAGCAGGTGACGCACTACAACTGGCAACTCTTTGAACAGGTGCCTGGCGTGCAGATCACCCAGTTTGGGCAAGGCACCACCTCTGGCAAGTTTTCGATGCGGGGGTTCAACGGAGAGGGCGAAATCAACGCGGTCAAACTGCTGATCGACGGCGTACCGGCCAACAGCAACGACGGCAACATGCCTTATATCGACCTGGCGCCCAAGCTGGACATTGAAGCGCTGGAGGTGGTGCGGGGCACCAACGACCCTCGCTACGGCCTGCACAACATTGCGGGGTCGGCCAACATCCTGACCAAGCAAGGCGGCAACGATCGACGGCTTCGACTGAGCGCAGGCTCTTGGGGCAGCCAAGAGGCCCAGGCCAGCCTGGGCATCGAGGCCAATGGCCTGTCCCAAAACTACGCGATCAACCATCAGCGGTCGAGCGGGTACAGAGCCCACTCCGAAGCGGAAAACATGGGTTTCTCTGGCAAATGGTTTTTGTCCTCTGACGACCGGAAAACGCGCACGGGCTTGATCGTTCGACGCTACGAGGGCCAAGCACAGGAATCGGGTTATTTGACTGCAGCCCAAGCGCAAAACGACCCTACACAATCCCCCGCACACAATGCCAGCGACGAGGACAAGCGCACAGTGACCCAGGTGGCTTTGCAAGCCGAGCACCAGATCAACAGCGCCTGGCATGCCGCAGGACAGGTCTACAACAACACACTCCATGACCGGCGATTCGTGAGGTTTTCTGCAGGCACGTCTCAGCAAGAGCGCATCGTTGATGAACGCCATTGGGGCGCCTCCGGCACGCTGACTTGGCGCGTCGGGGCCACGGCCTTGGGCGACACCACGGTGGTCACCGGCGTCAATGTCGAGCGCCAGGACAACCGCAGTGAGCGCTACAACTCCGCCTTGCAGGTCCGCAGCAGTCAAACCCGTGACCAGCAATTTGACTTCAACACCGCAGGCGCTTTCGTGCAAGCGGTGCTCAAACCTGAGGCCCAGTGGACTTGGGTGCCGGCATGGCGTGTGGACAAGGTCAGCGGCAACTACACCAATGCGCTCAACAGCCAAACGTACAACATCAACGACTATGGTTTGATCCACCAGCCCAAATTGAGTGTGGTCTACCAATACAGCGATCCTGTGGCGTTCTATGGCAACTGGGGGCGCACCTTCCAAGTGGGGGTGGGCACCGCCTCTTACAAGGTCAACCAGACCAGCGATCTTTCACCCTCGATCAACGAAGGCTGGGAAGCGGGGGTGAAATTCAAACCGAAGCGCTGGCTTGATGGCCGTTTGGCGGCTTGGCAACAAACCGCCAGCAACGAGGCCCGCCGCAAACTCAATGACCCCGCCAACGATGCAGAGAACATTGGCAAAACGCGTCGGCAGGGCATTGACCTGGAGGTCAACGCCCGTCCCGACTCGCGCACACGCCTGTGGGCTTCCGCCTCGGTGCAGGCATCGAAAATTCTGTTGGCCGACGCGGTCAACACCATCGGCCAAGAAGTCGACCATGTGCCCCACCGCTTGATCAACCTCGGTGGCGAATACCAGGTGACCGAAAGCTTCAAGATGGGGGCGTGGATCAACCACCAAAGCGACAGCTATCTGGAGCGCACCAACGCCACTGGCAAGTTTGGCGGCTACACCCTGCTCAACGCCTCCGCGCGTTATCAAATCACCCCGCAACTGAGTCTTGACGCACAAGCACGCAACCTGACAAACCAGTATCACGAATACGTTTGGTGGGATGGCGCTCAATCGCTGCACGCCCCAGGCCCCCAACGCAGCCTGTATGTCTCTGCCACGCTGAACTTCTGAGGATGCGCAAACACTGGCGCCAATGGTGGCTGCGCTGCCACCTCTACCTGGGACTGAGCTTGGGCTTCCTGTTCTCTCTGCTGGGACTGACAGGCGCCCTGCTCGTGTTCTATCTCGACATCGAAACGGTGTTGGAACCCGGCACCGGCATCCGCAGCGCCCCCTCGGTTGCGGTGGACCTCGACCGGGTTTTGAGCACCGTGCGCGCGCAATACCCCCAACACAAGGGCCCGTGGCGCCTGGAAATGCCTTTGCACCCTTTTGATCCTGTGCGTCTGCGGTATCCCCAACCCGAGGAGCGCAGCAAAGCCCACTTTGCACCTTTGCTGCTGACCATGGCCCCCGACACACGGGAGGTATCGAGCCAGAAATACTGGGGGGACAGCGGTATGACCTGGGTGTACGACCTGCATTACAGCCTGCTGCTCGGGCGCGAGGGGAAAACAGGGGTGGGGTTTGCAGGACTGTTCTTGCTGGTGTCACTGACGGCCGGGCTGTACCTGTGGTGGCCGCGCGCCCGCCACGCCTTCAAGGCGCTCAAACCGGTGGTGCGCAGCAGCCCGGTCAAGCGCATTTACGATGTCCATGTGTTGTCTGGCGTGTACTTCAGCGCCGTGTTGCTCACGGTATGCCTGACGGGGGTGGTGCTGGTGTGGCCACAAGAAACGCGGGGACTGCTGTCCCGTGTCGCGACCCTGCAGCCCCCGCCTCACGCCAGCCCTGGCCCCAGCGTGCCAGGCGCTGCCCCATGGACATTGCACGCTGCAGCGGCAAAGGCGCAAGCGTTGTTCCCGCATGCCGAACTGCGCTGGGTTCACAGCTCTGGGGCTGCGGGTGAGCCGCTCACCATCCGTTTGTACCAACCCGGCGAGCCTGGACGACGGTTTCCGTCGACACAGGTCTGGCTGCACTCCCAAACGGGCGAGGTGCTGGCGGTGCGCGATGGCCTGGCATTGCCTTGGGCAGAGCAGGTGCTGCGCTGGATGCATCCGCTGCACAACGGCGAGGCATTGGGGCTCTTTGGCCGGTGGCTGGTCTTGCTCAGTGGTTTGTCACTGCCCCTGCTGTGGGTCACGGGCATCGTGCGTTGGCAGCACAAACGGACAGCCAAGCGCCAAGTGCGCCAGCGATGACCCACCGCAAAGCTTGTCAGCTGCGGATCAGCACGGCTCTGGTGTAATGCGGCATCGCCCCCCCTAGGAGACCCCCATGAGCGACACCTCGGCTTTCGGTTTCGGTAAATTTGTGCCCGGCTTTGACTTCCTGCAAAACCTGACGAAATCGGCAGGGGCCTCCTCGGCATCGGGGGGCGCCATGCCCGGCATGTCGAACTGGGTAGCGCCCACGCTGAGCGTGGAGGAACTGGACAAACGCATCCAGGAACTCAAGGCGGTGCAGTTCTGGCTCGAACAAAACGGCACCGCGCTCAAGGCCACGATCCAGGCGTTGGAAGTGCAAAAGATGACCCTGACCACCTTGCAGGGCATGAACGTCAACATGGCCGAACTGGCCAAGGCCTTCACCGTGCGCGCGCCCGAAACCCCAACGCCTGCTGCCAACACGGTGCCGGCCCCTGCGCCCGCCGCCGAAGCGCCACCTGAGCCGCCAGCCCCTGCTCAACCAGAGGCTGAAACTGGCCCCAAGGCCAAGCGCCGCAGCCACGCCCCAAAGCCAGAAGGCAGCGCCCAAGCCAGCGTCGACCCCATGGCGTGGTGGGGCTCGCTGACCCAGCAATTCCAGAACATCGCCAGCGCCGCCATGCAAGACGTGGCCGCCGAAGCGCTCAAGACCCAGGCGGCCCCGCCAGCAGCTGCGGCCACCCCTCAGCCCGCCAAAACGCCCGCGCGCAAGACCAGCCGCAAGCCTTCGGCCAAGACCACGGCCGCCAAGTCCCCACGCGCAGGCAGCCGCAAGCGCGCGGGCTGAGCCGCCTCGCGCCGACGGCGCTACCATCGACCGCATGAAGCTGTTTCCCTGCGGTCACGCCACCCACCCCGATGGGCACATGGCGGCGGCCTTGGCGCTGGCGCAAGTGCGCGCGCAAATGGCCCGCCCCGAATACGCCCAGGCGCCACGTCTGGGCCTGCTCTACATCACCGACCACTACAGCACCCACGCGCAAGCCCTGCTGGACTTGCTGCGCACCGAGCTGCCCGTGGTCCAGGACTGGGTCGGCACCAGCGCCGTGGGCATTGCCGCCGCAGGCGCCGAATACTGGGACGAGCCGGCACTGGCGCTCATGCTTTGCGATCTGAGCGCAGAGCAATACCGGGTGTTCTCGGGTGTCTCGCCACTGCCGGCGAATTGGGGCGCGGCCAGTGCACTGGTGCATGCCGAGGCGCAAACGCCCGAGCTGCCGGACTTGCTGTCCGAGCTGGCCGAACGCACGCAAGACGGGCAACTCTTTGGCGGACTGAGTTCGGGGCGCGGCGATGCCTTGCAGTTCGCCGCCCAGGCCAGCCACACCGCCATGGGCGCGGGCGTCTTCAGCGGGGGGCTCAGCGGCGTGGCGTTTTCACCGGCCGTGCCGCTGCTCACACGCCTGAGCCAGGGCTGCCAGCCCATGGGCACGCCACACACCATCACCCAGGCCGACGCGCGGGTGGCACTGGCACTGGATGAGGAACCCGCGCTGGACGTGCTGCAGCATGATCTGGACATCAGCCTGGAGCAGCCCCAGCACGCGGTGCAGGTGGTGCGACAGACCCTGGTGGGCCTGAGCGGGCCAGGGCAGCCCGTGCTGGACCGCACCGGTGCGTTGCAAGCCCAGGCGCGGGTGCGCCACATCATCGGCCTGGACCCGATGCGCCAGGGCGTGGCGCTGGCCGAACCCTTGGCCGCGGGCATGCAATGGGTGTTTTGCCGGCGCGATGCCAAAACCGCGCGGGCCGATCTGGTGCGCATCTGCGCCGAGTTGCGCGAAGCCCTTGAGCCCGAGTCCTTGCCCCTCGAAGCCGCACTGCTGCACGCGGGCGATGCCACGCAGAGCCTGCCCCACCCCAGCCGGCGCATCGCGGGCGCCGTGTATGTGAGTTGCACAGGGCGCGGCGGTCCGTTCTTTGGCGGGCCGAGCGCAGAGATGCAGATCGTTCAACACGCCTTGGGCGATGTGCCCCTGGTGGGCTTTTATGCGGCAGGCGAGATCGCCGGGCCGCAGCTGTATGGCTACACCGGCGTGCTCACGGTGTTTTGCACCGACTGAACCTTCAGCGCCGGCAGCACGCGGCACAGCACGGCCGTGTCAGTCATGGCGCGTGCTTTAAAACCGCACGGGCGCCAACGGCCTTGTTCAGACGCCGCGTGCACGGTCGGCCTTGAACTGCACACGGAAGGCGCTGAACTGCCCGGCGTCGAGCGACTCGCGCACCTCGCGCATGAGGTTGAGGTAGTAGTGGAGGTTGTGGATGGTGGTCAGCATGGGGCCGAGCATTTCGCCGCAGCGGTCCAGATGGTGCAGGTAGGCACGACTGAAGCCCTCACGCCCGCCTTGTTCCCAGCTCACGCCCGAAGTGCCCGCGCAGGCGTGGCAAGTGCAGCTCGGGTCGAGCGGCTGCGGGTCTGTTTTGTGGCGCGCGTTGCGCAGTTTGAGGTCGCCGTAGCGGGTGAACACGGTGCCGTTGCGCGCATTGCGCGTGGGCATGACGCAGTCGAACATGTCCACGCCCTCGGCCACGCCTTGCACCAGGTCTTCGGGCGTGCCCACGCCCATGAGGTAGCGCGGCTTGTGCGCCGGCAGGCGGTGCGGCGTGTGGGCCATGATCTGCAGCATCTGCTCCTTGGGTTCGCCTACGCTCACGCCGCCCACCGCATAGCCGGGGAAATCCATCTCGACCAGGGCATCGAGCGATTCCTGGCGGAGGTTTTCAAACATGCCGCCCTGGACGATGCCAAACAGCGCGTTCGGGTTCTCCAGACGTTCGAACTCGGCCTTGGAGCGCACCGCCCAGCGGCGGCTCATTTCCATCGACTTGCGGGCTTCAGCCTCGGTCGTCAGGTGGCCCTTGGTCTCGTACGGTGTGCACTCGTCGAGCTGCATCACGATGTCCGAGTTCAGGATGGTCTGGATCTGCATGCTGACCTCGGGCGACATGAAGAGCTTGTCGCCGTTGACGGGACTGGCGAAGGTCACGCCCTCTTCGGTGATCTTGCGCATGTCGCCCAACGACCAAACCTGAAAACCGCCCGAGTCGGTGAGGATGGGTTTGTCCCATTTTTCAAAGGCGTGCAGGCCGCCAAAACCCTTCATGATGTCCAGGCCCGGGCGCATCCACAGGTGGAAGGTGTTGCCCAGGATGATCTGTGCGCCCATCTCGTGCAGGCTGCGCGGCATGACACCCTTGACCGTGCCATACGTCCCCACCGGCATGAAGATGGGCGTTTGCACCACGCCATGGTTGAGCGTGAGCGTGCCACGGCGCGCGTGGCTCGACGGATCGGTCTTGAGCAGGTCGAATTTCAGCATGCGCGGATTGTAGGTGGGGGCCAGCTCGGCCGCGTCACGCGGCGCGCTCTTCGCCCGGCTGCTTGGCGTCGGCAAACAGGCGCACCACCAGCGCACGCAGCCACTGGTGACCGGGGTCACGGTGCAGCCGCCCATGCCAGAACTGGTGGATCACGCTGCCCTCCACCTGCAAGGGCAGCGGCCGGATGCTCAGGCCAAAGGGCTGGGCTACGCGCAGGCCAAAGCGCTCGGGCACGGTGGCGATCAGATCGGAATGGCCCAGCACATCCCCCAGCGCCACATAGTGCGGCACCGTGAGGCGAAAACGCCGCTGCAGCCCTTGCGCGGCCAAGGCCGCATCGACCCGCCCGTGCCCGGTGCCTGCCGCTTGCACGTGCACATGCTCGGCCGCGGCCAGCGCCTTGAGCCCAAGGCGCGCCTTGTCCGCCAGCGGATGGCCGGCGCGCATCAGGCACACATAGGGCTGGCGAAACAGCGCCTGCTGAAAAAAGCCCGCCTGCAATTGCGGCAGCAAACCGAGCGCGAGATCGATGCGCCCGCTGGCCATGTGGTCCTTGAGCGTGGGCTGCGTGACGCTCACCACCTGCAAAGTCACGTTGGGTGCCTGCCGGGCCAGCGCATCGACCAGCACCGGCAGGAAATACATTTCGCCCACATCGCTCATGGCCAGGGTGAAACACCGCGCGCTGCTGATGGGGTCAAAAGAGGCGCGCACATTGAGGGCTTGCTGCAGTCCATCCAGCGCGATCGCCACCGGCTCGGCCAGTTGCACGGCATAGGGCGTGGGCTCCATGCCGCGTGGCGTGCGCAGGAACAGCTCGTCCCCCAAACTGGCCCGCAAGCGGCCCAAGGCGCTGCTGACCGCGGGCTGGCTCATACCCAGGGCCTGGGCCACGAGAGAAACGCGCTTGTCGCGCAACAGCTGGTGAAACACCAGCAGCAGGTTCAGGTCGAGTCGGGCCAGTTCCATGCGCTTTTATTATTTGATTTTCAAATAAATATTATCTTGGAGTTTCGATTTACGAAATTGCAATCGCTCTGCATGATGCTCACAAAAACCATCAGGAGACCGCATGAGCGAGCAGCCCATCCATTGGGAAGCGAACGGCACCCACCGCATCCCGTTTGGTGTCTACACCGACGAAGAACGTCACAAAAAGGAGCTGACGCGCTTTTTCTACCAAGGCCACTGGAGCTATGTGGGCCTGGAGGCCGAAATCCCCGAACCAGGCGACTTCAAGCGCACCAAGGTGGGCGAACGCTCGGTCATCCTGACGCGTGCGGCCGACGGCCAGATCCATGTGGTGGAGAACATTTGTGGGCACCGGGGCATGGCTTTTTGCCGCGAACGCCATGGCAGGAAAAAGGAGTTCGTCTGCCCCTACCACCAGTGGAGCTACGCGCTCGATGGTCAGCTGCAGGGCGTGCCTTTTCGCCGTGGCGTGCGCCAGGATGGCAAGGTCAATGGCGGCATGCCCGCCGACTTTGACCCCAAGGAGCATGGGCTCACGCGGCTGAAGGTGGCCACGCGCGGCGGCGTGGTGTTCGCCTCGTTCGACCACGAGGTGGAGTCGCTCGAAGACTATATGGGCCCCACCATCCTCCAGTACTTTGACCGCCTGTTCAATGGCCGCCAACTCAAGGTGCTGGGCTACAACCGCCAGCGCATCCCGGGCAATTGGAAGCTGATGCAGGAGAACATCAAGGACCCCTACCACCCCGGCTTGCTGCACACTTGGTTTGTGACCTTTGGCCTCTGGCGCGCAGACAACAAGAGCGAGTTGCGCATGGACGCACACCACCGCCACGCGGCCATGGTCTCAACGCGGGGCAGCGCGGGCCAGGCCACGGGGCAGGCAGCACAAGTCACGCAAGTGAGCAGCTTCAAGGAGAGCATGCAACTCAACGACCCGAGTTTTCTGGACATCGTGCCCGAGCCTTGGTGGCGCATGGGCGAACAGGTCCCGACGGCCGTGATGATGACGCTGTTTCCCAGCGTGATCTTTCAGCAACAGGTCAACAGCGTGTCCACGCGGCACATCCAGCCCGACGGCCATGGCGCATTTGACTTTGTCTGGACGCATTTCGGCTTCGAGGACGACACGCCCGAGATGCACGAGCGCCGCCTGCGCCAAGCCAATCTGTTCGGTCCCGCAGGTTTTGTGAGTGCCGACGATGGCGAAGTGATCGAGTTTTCGCAGCAAGCCTTTGAAACCAAACCCGAGCACCGCGCTGTGGCCGAATTGGGCGGGCGCAAGGTCGGCGAGACCGACCACATGGTCACGGAAACGCTGATCCGTGGCATGTACGAATACTGGCGAAAAGTGATGGAGGCTTGACCATGGTCGATATGCAAACTTGGTTCAATATCCAACAGCTTTACGCCGACTACGCGCTGGCGGTGGACAGTGGGCAGTGGGATCTGTGGCCCGAGTTTTTCACCGAGCAATGTGTCTACAAGATCCAGCCGCGTGAGAATTTCGATCGCGGCCTGCCGCTGGCCACACTGGCTTTGACCAGTCAAGGCATGCTCAAGGACCGCGTGTACGGTATCCGCGAAACGCTCTACCACGACCCCTATTACCAGCGCCACGTGGTCGGCGCGCCCATGGTGCGGCAAGTGGTGAACGGCGCCATCCACAGTGAAGCCAACTACGCGGTGTTTCGCACCAAGTACGACAAGGAAAGCACCGTATTCAATGTCGGACGCTATCTGGACGTCATCGTGCCGACGGCCAAGGGTCTGAAGTTCGCCGAACGCCTGTGCATCTTTGACAGCGAGATGATCCCCAACTCCATCATTTACCCCATCTGATCATGAGCAACTGGACCGATGTGGCCGCCATGGCCGACTTGTTTGAAGGGGCGGGTATTCCCGTCACGCCCGAGGGCCGCGACATTGCGCTGTTCCATGTGGAAGGCGAGGTGTTCGCCATCGACAACCTGTGCAGCCACGGTAATGCCAAGCTGTGCGACGGCTTTGTCGAAGGCGATCAAGTGGAATGCCCCTTTCACCAGGCCTTGTTCAGTCTGCGTGATGGTTCGGTCAGCTGCGGTCCCGCGACCGAGCCGGTCAAATCCTGGCCCGTCAAAGTGGAGGGCGGTCGCGTTTTTCTTCAGCTGGACGCCTGAACGCGCGTGAGCAGCATGGCATCGCCATAGCTGAAGAAGCGGTACTGCTGTGCAATGGCGTGGCGGTACAAGGCCATGATGTGCTCATACCCGGCAAAGGCGCTCACCAGCATCATCAGCGTGCTTTTGGGCAGGTGGAAGTTGGTGATCAACCGGTCCACCACCTTGAACTCGAAGCCCGGGGTAATGAAGATTTGCGTGTCGCCACTGGCTTGACCCGACTGCGCCCAGGACTCCAGCGTTCTGACCGTGGTCGTGCCGACGGCCACCACTTTGCCACCTCGGGCGCGACATTGTGCAATCGCTTGTTGTGTGGTCGCAGGCACCTCATACCATTCGCGGTGCATGGTGTGCTCGGCCAGGTTCTCTGTCTTCACCGGCTGGAACGTTCCCGCGCCGACGTGTAACGTGACACTGGCACGCTGCACGCCCCGTGCCTCGAGCGCGCTCAGCAAATCGGCGTCAAAGTGCAGGGCAGCAGTCGGTGCGGCCACAGCCCCCGGCGCGCGCGCAAACACTGTTTGGTAACGCTCGGCATCTTCTGCCGAATCTTCGTGGGTGATGTAGGGTGGCAAGGGCACATGGCCGTGCTTCTCCATCAACCGGTGGGGCTCGTCGCTGAGACGCAAATGGAACAGCTGCCCATGGGCATCAGGCCAGCGCCCGAGCAGCACCGCTTCGAATCCACCGCGCGATCCACCAGCCATGTAGAGCTTGGCGCCAGGCAAGGGTTTTTTGCTGACTTTCATGTGCGCCACAACCTCGTGGCTGGGCAACACGCGCTCAATCAGTAGCTCAAGCTTCCCACCTGAAGCCTTCTCGCCAAAGATCCGCGCCTTGATCACCTTGGTGTCGTTGAAAACCAGCAAATCGCCGGAGTTCAGCAAAGATGGCATCTCATAAAAGATTCTGTCGACGAGCTGTGACTGTGCGCCGTCGAGCAAGCGCGAAGCGCTGCGCTGCGCTGCCGGGTGTTGCGCGATCAACGCCGGCGGCAATTCAAAGTCGAAGTCACTGAGAGTGAAGGCGCGAGAGCTTGAAGACATGGCAATCGGGCTGGACAGGCCCATGGATTGAATGAACGTTCTGCGCACGCAAGCACAGAACATTTTGGGAGCACAAAAAACAAAACGCCCCACCGGCTGGTGGGGCGTTCTGGGCTGTAGAAGCCTGACGATGTCCTACTTTCACACGGGAATCCGCACTATCATCGGCGCTAAGGCGTTTCACTGTCCTGTTCGGGATGGGAAGGAGTGGTACCACCTTGCTATGGTCATCAGGCA
>JACCDU010524195.1_pt1 | contig 39874 bp, 40 predicted proteins | sample 7446081 | NCBI WGS metagenome assembly JACCDU01 (sample SAMN15323447, study PRJNA562643) | freshwater metagenome | isolation source: river surface water | place: USA:Blue River Watershed | collected 2017-08-17
CCGCCGCCTCCCACCGGCGCGGTCCTGGTGCATGACCTGGACAGCTACGGCTTCCGCTACAGCGGCTACTGGCGTGCGGGCGTGATGGCGGAAGTGCAGTTGCCCACGGGGCAGCCGGTGGCCGGTGCGCTGGTGCAGGGCAGCTTCAGTCCTGCGGGTGGTTCCGCCAGCTGCGTCACCGACGGCCTGGGCACCTGCATGCTCCTGAGCGGGCTGCTGTCCAACAGCTACAGCCAGGTGACCTTCACCGTGAGCAATGTCACCGCGCCGGGCCTGACCTACCAGCCGGTGGGCAGCGACACCAGCATCCGCATCAGGCGGCCACACTCGCGCTGAGCGCGAATTTCCGAACAGGCCGCGGCGGGCTCAGCCCACGCGGCCTGCGCGCCAGGGGCCGGTGTTGCGCCGCTGGGTGTTGCCCGCCTCGGCCAGCCGCTGCACCGCCGCGCCGGCATGGGCGTGGGTGATGGCCAGGCCCAGGGCGTCGGCGGCGTCGGTGCCCGGCAGGCCGGGCAGCTGCAGCAGCCGCTGCACCATGGCCTGCACCTCCGGCTTGCCGGCCCGCCCGTGGCCGGCGACGGCGCGTTTGAGCTGCAGGGGGGTGTACTCCGCCACCGGCAGGCCCGCCGTCACCAGGGCGGTGATGCAGGCGCCGCGCGCCTGTCCCAGGAGCAGGGTGGACTGCGGGTTCACGTTCACGAACACGATCTCGATGGCCGCCGCGTCGGGCTGGTAGCGACCGCACAGCTCGGAGATGCCGTCGAACAGGGTCTTGAGGCGCCCCGGCAGGTCGCCCCGGTCCTGGTGGGTGGTGCGGATGGTGCCGCTGGCCAGGTAGCGCAGGTGGTGGCCCTGGGCCTCCACCACGCCGAAGCCGGTGGTCTGCAGGCCGGGGTCGATGCCGAGAATTCGCATGCGGGGTTGGGTGTTTGCCGAGATTGTGCTGCATCAAGGCGGGGCATCCGCCAGGGGCCACAATCCTTCCCATGCAGCAGATTGAAGAACCCGCGCCGGCGCCCACGCCCTTCGACTGGATCGGCGGCGAGCCCCGGGTGCGCGCCCTGGTCGACCGCTTCTACGACCTGATGGACCTCGAGCCCCAGTACGCCGCCCTGCGCGCCACCCACGGCAGCGACCTGGCCATTGCCCGGGAGAAGCTCTTTCTCTTTCTGTGCGGGTGGCTCGGCGGCCCCGACTACTACGTGCAGAAGTTCGGCCACCCGATGCTGCGCGCGCGCCACCTGCCCTTTGCCATCGGCATCAAGGAGCGCAACCAGTGGGTCCAGTGCATGGACCAGGCCATGGGCGAGGTCGGCGTCGACCCGCAGCTGCGCGAGCGCCTCTACGACTCGTTCATGAACACCGCGGACTGGATGCGGAACAAGAACGGGTGAGGCGCAGTCTCGGCGCTCAGTCGATATTCCTGAGGCTCTCCCTGAATAGCTTCATCGCCTGTTGCGCCGCCGGCCCCAGGTAGCCGCCATCCCGGGAGGCCAGGCCCACGTGGCGGTCCGAGTGCCAGCCGCCTGCGGGGTGTACGGGCGCCAGCGCCCCCGCGTTGGGCTCGCGGGTCATTGAGCGGGGCATGAGCACCACCGCCTGCGTCGCCAGGGCGATCGCCACCTCACGCAGCGATGACTGGGACAGCACGGTGGGCTGGGGCGCCTTCAGCCCATGGGCCTCGAAATTGCGCTCGTACTCTGTGTAGGTGGAGGTCTGTCGCCCGGTCACGATCCAGCGCGCCTGCGCCAGCTCTCTCCAGGGGGCGCTCCGGCGCGGACGCGCCAGAGGGTGGCCTTGCGGCGCCATCGTCACCATCGGGTCGTGAGCCAGCGACTCCCACGCCAGCCCCTCGCCCGGCGGCTGGAACAGGCCAAAGACGGCGAAGTCGAGTTCGCCCACGGCGACTTCCCTGCGCAGGGAGTCGGTCATGCCGCCCGACATCTGAACCCGCACGCCGCGCTCCACCAGCGTCCCGACGACGGGCAGCACGCAGCGATCGGGGATGCCGTGGCCGATGCCGATACGCAGCGTTCCGGCACGCGCCTGTCGCAGGTCGCGCATCTGGGCGTAGAGGTCCTCGGCGGCCAGGTCCATGCCCTGCGCTCGCCGCAGGAATGCCGCGCCGATTTCGGTGGGCCGCATGCCGCGTGCCAGCCGCTCGAACAATTGCACCTTGGCCTGCCGCTCCAGGCGGCTGATGGCCTTGCTCACGGTGCCTGGCGCCAGGCCCAGGCGGACGGCTGCGGCCGACACGCTTTGTTCGCGCCCGACGACGACGGCGATGTGGAGGTCGTTCAAATCCATGGTTTTCCAATCTGGAAACGGTTTGCCATGTATTTTGATTGCTCCAGCCGCCCGCCTTCCCTAAGGTCCCGCCTGCGTTCCCCCCATTCGATGACACAGGAGACATGAACATGAAATTGAATACCGTCGCGCATTGGCTGGCCGTTGGCGCCTGGGCCACCACCTCCGTGCTGGGCGCCTCGTCTGCGCTGGCCGACGAGGTCTTCCCGGCTCGCGCTGTCACGCTCATCGTGCCCTTCGGCCCGGGCAGTGGCACGGACATCGTCGCCCGCATCCTGGCCAAGGGCATGTCCGACCAGCTCAAGGTGCCGGTCATTGTGGACAACAAGGTCGGCGCCAACGGCGCCATCGGGGCTCAGGCCACCGCCAAAGCCAAGGCCGACGGCTACACCCTGGTGATCGGCAGCGCCACCACGCACGCGGTGAACTTCGGCTTCTTCCCGGGCAAGCTCGGCTACGAGCCAGAGCAGTTCCAGGGCGTGGCGGGCCTGTCCTTCAGCCCGGTTTCGCTCTATGTCGAGGCCAATTCGCCCTGGAAGAAGCTCTCCGACCTGGTAGCCGACGCCAAGCGCAATCCGGGCAAATTCAGCTGCGGGAGCGGAAACGCGGTGACCCAGGTGGCCTGCGAGGTGTTCCGCCAGGAAGCGGGCATCCAGGCCACCAACGTTCCCTACAAGTCCAACCCCCAGTCGCTCACCGACGTGGTGGGGAACCAGGTGAGCTACGCCTTCTCCGACGGCGGCGCGGCCCGCGCCTTCGTCGATGGCAAGCGCCTGCGGCCCCTGGCCGTCGCCGCCGCGGCCCGCAATCCCACCATGCCCGATGCGGCCACCTTCCGCGAGCAGGGCATGCCCAACTTCGAGTTCACCGCCTGGGTGGCCGTCTTCGCACCTGCGGGCGTACCCGCCCCCGTGCTCGAGCGCCTGAACGCTGCTGCGCGCAAGGCCACCGAGTCGCCGGAGATGGTGCAGAACGTCGCGCAGAGCGGCGGCACCGCCATGCGCTTCGCCAGCGCCGCCGAGACCCAGGCCTTCTACAAGGCCGAGGTGTCCCGCTGGGCCCAGTACGTCAAGACTAGCGGCGTCAAGCCGGAGCAATGAGATGACGGATTCCAGCGGCCCCCTGGCGGGCCTGACCGTCATCGACTGGACCCATGTGCTGGCGGGGCCCTTCGTGGGCTACCAGATGGCGCTGCTCGGGGCGGACGTGATCCGCATTGAGCGTGTCGAGGGTGACGACATGATCCGCGCCAAGGCCGCCGATCCGGTGCTGGCCCGACTGGGCCTGGGCGAAGCCTTCGTCGCCCAAGGCGCGGGCAAACGCAGCGTTGCGTTGGACATGCGCGACCCGCGCGCATGTCAGGCGATGGCCGGGCTCATTGCCGGCGCCGACGTGCTGGTAGAGAACTTTCGCCCCGGCAAGCTCGCCCGCCTGGGCTTCGACCCGATAAAGCTGATCGAGCAGCACCCGCAGCTGGTGGTCTGTTCGGTCACAGGCTTCGGTCAGGCCTCGGACAAGCGGGCCTACGACCACGTGGTGCAGGCCGCCAGCGGCCTGATGGCCGCCAACGCCGGCGCGGACGGCCGGCCGCAGCGCATCGGCTTTCCGGTGGTGGACTACGCGGTGGGCCAGCAGGCCGCGCTCGCGGTGCTGGCCGCCCTGGTACGCCGCGGCCGCGAGCCGCAGCGCACGCGAGGCGAGTGGGTGCAAGTCTCGATGATGGGCGCGGCCCTCACCCTGATGGCGCCAGCGTTCGCCACCCCCTTGATCAGCGGCGTTGAGCCGCCGCGGTCTTCGGCGACGGCTTTCTCCGGCAATCCCTTGTCGGGGACTTTCCCCACGGGCGATGGCTACGTCGCCATCGTCTGCAATGCCGCCAACCAGGGTGAGGCCCTGGTGCAGGCGCTCGCGGCCACGGCGGCCTCCGCCGAGGAAGCCCTGGCCCTGACCCAGGCAGCCCGAGCGGGCGACGTTGAGGGCACACATCGGATTCTCGGCGTGGTGCTCGCACGCCGTCCGGCTGCCGACTGGGTAGTCACGCTCGAGTCGGCGGGCGTGCCCGTGTCGGCGGTCGCCAGCCCGATTCAGGCCGCCCGCCGCCTCGCTGCCGACTGGCCTGTGGTCACGCTCGACCTGCCGGAGGGGCCGCGCCAGACTGCGGTGCCGGGCATCGGCTTTCAGTCGACCGAAGGATTGACGCCACACCTGCGGCCGCCCGCGCGCCGCGGCCAGCACACCCGAGAAATCCTTGCGCAAGCAGGTCTGGATTCGGGCACTATCGAGACCATGTTGACCGAGGGTGTGTCCGCCGAGCCTCGCCGGGTTTAGCGGCCGCGTCAGCCGCTCCCTGTCAACGCAGGCGGGAAGCGACAGAGCGTGCGCAGGGCTCAATCGAAGGGGCCATGAGGCGATTGCCGATCAGGAAGACTGGGAGCGAGGAGGCCAACCATGATCAAGCCCACACGGGACCAGAGCTATGAACAGACCTTGCTCCAGGCACTGACCGATCCCCTGGAGGCTGCGGCTTACCTCGACGCAACCAAAGAGCTGGACGACCCTACTGCTCTTCTGCTAGCCACCCGCCAAGTAGCCAAGGCGCAGGACGTCCGTGGGGCTAGCCCACCGGCTTGAGCAATACCACCAGCGCCCCGGCACCGCCCTCGGCGGCGCGGGCCTGGACGAAGGCCAGCACCTCGTTCTTCTGCACCAGCCAGCTCTGCACCTTGCCTTTGAGCACCGGCGTCTTGCCCGGGGAGCCCAGGCCCTTGCCGTGCACCACCCGCACGCAGCGGATGCCCAGGCGATGCGCCTCGCGCAGGAAGCCCGCCAGGGCCTCGCGGGCCTCGTCGCGGCGCAGGCCGTGCAGGTCGATCTCGCGCTGGATGCTCCAGGCACCTGATCGCAGCTTGCGCGTCACATCGAGTCCGACGCCCGGACGGCGAAAACTCATCGCGTCGTCGACGTCGAGCAGGGTGGTCGCGTCGAACTCGTCGGACAGCGCCTCCTGCAGCACCCGCTGCTCGTCGAGCTGGGACTGCACCGGAATCGGCGGCGGCTGGTCTTTCTCGAGCATCACCCGCCCGTGATGGGCCAAGGGCTTGACCGGCCCGGCCGCGCGCGCGAAGAGGTTGCGCTCGGCTTCCTCCTTGCGCCGGGCCGCCTCGCGGGCCGCCGCCTCGGCTTCCTCGCGGGCGCGCTGCTCGGCGAGCTGCCGGGCGATCAGCTTCAGGTCCCGCAGGTCCTTGAGCGCGTGGTTCACAGCCAGCCCTCCCGCGCCATCGAGGTCCAGGCGCCGGGCGCCACCACCAGGTGGTCCAGCACCCGCACGTCGACCAGGCGCAAGGCCGCCTGCAGCCGCTCGGTGAGCACCCGGTCGGCCCGCGACGGGTTGACCAGCCCGCTGGGGTGGTTGTGCGCCAGCACCACGGCGGCGGCGCGGTGGTGCAGGGCGCGCTGGACCACCTCGCGCGGGTAGACCAGGGTCTCGTTCAGCGTGCCGCGGAACAGCTCCTCGAGGGCCACCAGACGCTGCTGCGCGTCCAGGAAGACCACCGCGAACACCTCATGCCCCTTGTCCGCCAGATGCATCTGCACCCAGTGGGCCAGGGCCTCGGGGCTGTCCATCACCGGCCGCTCGGCCAGGCGCTGGCCCATGGCCCTGCGGGCGATCTCGAGCACCGCCAGCAGCTCGGAACGCTTGGCCGGACCGCCCAGCCCCGGCACCTGGCGCAGGCTGCCGGCGTCGGCCTGCAGCAGCCCCGCCAGCCCGCCAAAGCGTTGCAGCAGGTCCTGCGCCAGGGCCAGCACCCCGCGGCCGGCGAGGCCGGTGCGAAGCAGCAGGGCCAGCAGCTCGGTGTCCGACAGGGCGGACGGGCCCCGCGCGAGCAGCTTTTCGCGCGGCCGGGCGTCGGCGGGCAGGTCGAGGACGGACATGGGGCAGGGCGCGCGATGGAGGTGACCCGAACGAGCCTAACAGAGCTTTCTACAATGCGGGCATGAGCACCCCCCGCATCGGCCCCGGCGCCTTCCTCACCCTGCATTACCGGATGGCCGGCCCTTCGGGCGACGTCATCAACACCTTTGGCGGCCAGCCGGCCACGCTCACCCTGGGCGCGGGCGAGCTCTCGCCCGCCGTCGAGGAGAAGCTGCTGGGCCTGGAGGAGGGCAGCCGCCACTCCTTCGAGCTCGCCCCCGGCGAGGCCTTTGGCGAGCGCAACCCCGAGATGGTGCAGTGGGTGGCCCGCAAGCTCCTGAACGAGCTGGGCGACCCCGATGAGCAGTACAGCCTGGGCGACGTGGTGGAATTCCCCACGCCCGACGGCCTGGGCAGCTACGCCGGCGCGGTGCGCGAACTGCGCCTGGGCGCGGACGGCCAGCAGGAAGCGGTGCTGTTTGACTTCAACCACCCGCTGGCGGGCCAGCCCGTCACCTTTGAGGTGCACGTCATCGGCGTGCTCTGAACCCCCAGGCCCGACCCACCATGACCACTTCCGCCGCCCCCACCGCCGAGATCCTGCTGGCCGAACCGCGCGGCTTCTGCGCCGGCGTGGACCGGGCCATCGAGATCGTCGAACACGCACTGGCCAAGTTCGGCCGCCCGATCTACGTGCGCCACGAGATCGTGCACAACACCTTCGTGGTCAATGACCTCAAGGCCAAGGGCGCCATCTTCATCGAGGAGCTCTCCGAGGTGCCCCCGGGCGCCACGCTGGTCTTCTCCGCCCACGGCGTGAGCAAGGCGGTGCAGCGGGAGGCGCAGGCGCGCGGCTTCCAGATCTTCGACGCCACCTGCCCCCTGGTGACCAAGGTGCACGTCGAGGTGGCCAAGCTGGCGAAGGAGGGCTACGAGTTCCTCATGATCGGCCACAAGGGCCACCCCGAGGTCGAGGGCACCATGGGCCAGCTCGACGCCGGCATCCACCTGGTGGAGGACGTGCAAGACGTCGCCCGGGTGCAGCCGGCCCAGGTCGAAAAGCTGGCCGTGGTCACCCAGACCACGCTCAGCGTCGACGACGCCGCCGAGATCATGGCCGCCGTCACCGCGCGCTTCCCCCTGGTGCGCCAGCCCAAGCAGCAGGACATCTGCTATGCCACCCAGAACCGGCAGGACGCGGTGAAGGTGATGTCGGGGCAGGTCGACGTGGTGCTGGTGGTGGGCAGTCCCACCAGCAGCAACAGCAACCGCCTGGCCGAAGTGGCCCGCAAGAAGGGCCTGCCAGCCTACATGGTCGATAGCGCCAGCGACCTGCAGGCCGAATGGCTCGAAGGCAAGACCCGCGTGGGCCTCACCGCCGGCGCATCGGCCCCCGAGGTGCTGGTGCAGGCCGTCATCGAGCGCATCCGCGAGCTGGGCGCGGTATCGGTGCGGCGCATGGAGGGCATCGAGGAGTCGGTGAAGTTCCCCCTGCCCAAGGGCCTGCGGCTGGACACGCCCGCCGCCTGAAAATCAGGCCCCTGCGGGCCTGATTCCACTTACTCGTTCTCGATGTCCGAGCGGCCGCGGTCCCAGTCCTGGGAGCGCTGGGTCTGCGGCGACTGACCGCCGCTGCCGCCCTGGGCCTGGCCCCGCTCCCGGTCCGACTGGGGCTGCTGGCGCTGGTTGGACTGGTTGCAGCCCTGATCGCTCGACTGCCGGCCGGCCTGGGGCTTCTGGTTGCCCATCTGGCCGCCTTGTTGGCCGCTTTGCTGGCTGGCCTGGCCCTTCTGGTTTTGCGGGTTCTGCGGATTCTGCTGTTGGCTGGCCTGCTGCTGGCTCCGCCGGCCCTGCGGGTCTTGTTCGTCCTGCTGGGGCTGGTTGCGCGGTTCGTTGGGCATGGAAATCTCCGCTGGGGAAATGGAAAGGAGGGGCAGCCTAGGGTTCAGGACGGCGGTGGCTCGCCAGAAGGCGGCCCGGGCAGCGGTCGGAGGGATCTGACGGCCAGGGCCGCCTAAAATCGCCGGATGCTCGACATCAGCCTGCTTCGCAAGGACCTGGACGCCGTGGTGGCGCGCCTGGCCGCCCGCAAGAACCCCCAGCCCTACCTCGACGTGGAGGCCTTCCGCCGCCTCGAGGCCGAGCGCAAGACCATCCAGACCCGCACCGAGGAACTGCAGGCCCAGCGCAATGCCCTGTCCAAGCAGATCGGCATGCTCAAGTCCAAGGGCGAGTCGGCCGACGCGGTCATGGCCCAGGTCGCCGCCATGAAGACGGAGCTGGAGCAGAGCGCCGCCCGCCTGGACCAGATCCAGCCCGAGATGCAGGCCCTGCTGCTGGCCGTGCCGAACCTGCCGCACGAGAGCGTGCCGGTGGGCGCCGACGAAATCGGCAACCAGGTGCTGCGCCAGTGGGGCACGCCCCGCGCGTTCGACTTCGAGGTGAAGGACCACGTCGACCTGGGCGAGCGCATTGGCCTGGACTTCGAGACCGGCGTCAAGCTCTCGGGCGCGCGCTTCACCGTGATGAAGGGCCAGATTGCCCGCCTGCACCGCGCGCTTGCCCAGTTCATGCTGGACACCCAGACCCAGCAGCACGGCTACACCGAGTGCTACACCCCCTACATCGTCAACGCCGAGACCCTGCGCGGCACCGGCCAGTTGCCTAAATTTGAGGCAGACCTCTTCGCCGCTAAGAAGGGCGGCCAGGAAGGCGAGGCCGCCGCCGAAGACCAGGCGCTCTACCTCATCCCGACCAGCGAAGTCACCCTGACCAACTTCGTCCGCGACGAGGTTCTGGCCGAGGCCGACCTGCCGATCAAGCTCACCGCGCACACCCCGTGCTTCCGCTCCGAGGCGGGCAGCGCCGGCCGCGACACCCGCGGCATGATCCGCCAGCACCAGTTCGACAAGGTCGAGATGGTGCAGATCGTCCATCCCGAGAAAAGCTACGAAGCGCTCGACGAGATGACCGGCCACGCCGAGGCCATCCTGCAAAAGCTCGGCCTGCCGTACCGCGTCATGCTGCTGTGCTCCGGCGACATGGGCTTTGGCGCCACCCGCACCCACGACCTGGAGGTGTGGCTGCCGGCGCAGAACACCTATCGCGAGATCAGCTCGGTGAGCAACTGCGAGGCCTTCCAGGCCCGCCGCCTGCAGGCCCGCTTCAAGAACGCGGCCGGCAAGAACGAGCTGGTGCATACGCTCAACGGCTCCGGCCTGGCGGTGGGGCGGACGCTGGTGGCGGTGCTGGAGAACTACCAGAACCAGGACGGCTCGGTCACCGTGCCCGAGGCGCTGCGGCCCTACCTGGGGGGGCTGGAGCGGCTGGCCGGCTGAGCCTCATTAGGCCCAGGGTGCACGCGCAGCCAAAGCAAAAGGCCCCGGGCTTCACGCGCGGGGCCTTTTTGTTGGAGGGCCGGGCGCGGCTTACTTGGGCTCGGGCAGGTCGAGCGAGGTAATGTCGCTGAAGTCTTCGGTGCCCTTGGTGCTCTTGCACTTGAGGTCGGTGTCCTTGCCGTTGACGCTGACCGTCACCCCTGCGTACTTCTTGCCCTTGATGTCCTGCGTGAACACGGTGTAGCCGGTGGTGCCTCGCTTGAAAGCCAGTTCGAGGATCAGGGAGCCTTCCGCCGAGCTGTAAAGGCGATTGCCGGTGAAGTGCTTTTTCGGGTGGTCGGGCTTCTCGGGGTAGGCCAGGTCCAGCTTGTCGGCGGTGCCATAGCGGTACTGGAGCGTGCCCTTGGTCTCGTCCAGATCCTTGGAGGCGCAGACAGAGAGGGTCTTCTTGCCGATTTCGCAGGAGAAGAGCGATTTTTCGGCGGGTGCGCACAGGCTCTGGGCCTGGGCGGCGGGTAGGGCGAAGGCGGACAGGGCGGCTGCGGCAGCGGCGGCCAGCAGGGGCTTGCGGGTCATGCGGAATCTCCGGGTGTCTTGCGATGGGGGGCGAGCAGGGCCTGCCGGTCACCGAGATCGTGTGCCATTTGACCACTGACACATGGATTATGGCCGGGCCGCCGGGAAGGTCCCTGCCGGCGCTGCCGGGAGGGGGAGGCGCCTGCTAGAATGCCGGTCTTCGCGACCACAGCGAAACCATCTTCTCAAATACAGCGGAGCGGTGGCAGAGTGGTCGAATGCGCCGGACTCGAAATCCGGTATACGGTTTTACCGTATCGAGGGTTCGAATCCCTCCTGCTCCGCCAAGACCCTAGTAAATACGCGCCTTCTGGCGCGTTTTTTATTTCTACCCACCAATTCACCCCCCTTGTGCGTTTCGGTGCTTTGGCATCCCGATCAACGCCGTACGGCGATATTCCGGGACGGCAGATATGTCCCAGCTTCGCCGATTTCGAGCGGGGCCACCGGAGGGGGGCGGTTCTTTCAGGCTGAAACTCGGATCCTTGCCCCCCACCAGGGGGTACCCCCCCTCAAAGACCGCGAGGGGGCACGACCGGGGTGAACCACGTTCCACGACCACTTTAAAAATTCCTGAAATCTTTGTCTAACGCTAGACACGGGTAGTCAATCGAATATGCCCTCCACATGGGAAAACGTCAGCGTCCTCTTGAGGCACTCGGGGCATAGGTGACCAGCCTGACCAGCCCATCTGGGGCCCCACTGCAATACAGCGTAGCCATCGTTCGTGTCGGAGACAAAAGGGGTTCCGTATTGCGTAGCATGGGCTGCTCCACAGCAGGGGCAAGTCGTCTGGCTGCAGTCATCAGGCAATTTCGCCACGTTGATCTCGACCAAGCCACAGTGGGGGCAATAAAAGGGAAAGTGCGAATGCTCGTGGGCGTCTTGCCGTCCGCTGCCAATCGTTACTTCCTTTGAAAAGCCACAGTCACATGCTGCTGTGTGTATAGACCCCATAGGCTCTCCTAGTGCGCGCCGTCAATACGCAAATCGGACCGGAGCCGTGGCCCGCTCCCTAATCAGGGTTGTCAAAAGAGATCTAAATCGATCCTCGCGACCTCCAATCCCCCTCAGACAAGAGGTCGCTTGGTCAAACTGCCCCAGCTCTCGGTGTAGTTCCACGAGCTCTAGTCGGTAGTCGTTGCGGTGTGCGGGCTTTGTGAGCAAGCCCACAAGAGCGTAGAGATTCTCCAGCTGCTGGGCCGAAGGCGTGAACTGCGGATGCGTGACGGGGCGGTCAGGTGAAGGTCTGTACTGAGGCACTCTTGAGCGTTTCTTCAGACGGTCGATCCATGAGCGCTGATCTGGGTTCACGGCTTCCCATGCCTGTCGCGATGTGGCCTCTTCAGCCGCCCTATGAGCGCGGTACGCGGCGCGGTAAGCATGGTTCAATTGGTGCCAGATGTCGAGCCGCGCAGCTAGCTCAACGTGGGAATTTCTGGGGTGGCTGATCGCCTCACGGAGTTCGTCGGTTGAGACGTGCTGAGGGTTGGGGAGGTCTGAAGTGTCGGTCTCGTCAATGATGACCATCTCCGAAGAGACGAAGAAGGCACCACATGTGCACTTCCGCAGCCCATGGTCGTTGGGCATCAATGACCGTTCCCTGTAGCCATCCGTCCAGTACTCACCCGCCATGAAGTTCACGGAGAGGTACCGTCGTGTGCGGTAGCGTGCTCCGCAGCAAGGGGCGCTCTGGATGTTATAGCCGTGGAACCGGGTCATGGTGGAAGTCAAAGAGAGACGCACGCATTGCGGCGAAGGCCCTCTGCATGTGCGGCCTCTGGCTAGTACTGGCCCCCTCAGTCCCCGCCTTTTTGCGCCTTGAGGCAATAGACACGAGCCGCTCCTTCCTTTAGCCCGGGAAGATCTCGCTGCATTGCAGCGGCACATTTATCAACTTCACTCTGACACCCGGAGCAGAGGATGCCAATTGAAATAACGCAGATAAGGCGAAGCGCGAGCGGCACCATTCTCTCCTTCTCACTGTTCCTAGATGCATGTGCGATGACTTTGCAGTCCCTCGCCGTAGTGACGGAAAGAGATGCCAACTGCATCTCCTGTGCCGCCGCGATAAGTTCCAGTCGTGGCGCTATCTGAGTAAATGGCCGACGATGCGGTCGATCTCACTTTCATCACGACTTGTAATGGCGACTGTTCCGCCTGTGTCTCTGGCTATCAAGCTATCAATGAACTTTCCATCCATCAAAAAGCACATGACGCAAGTTTTCGTCACCTCAAGTAGCGACCCGTCAAGGCTGTAGTTCATCTTCTTCGCGATCGCCCGAACCGCGAGATCAATATCTCCAGGCGGCGTCATAAGCCCACCGTTTTCGTTCTCAACTTGCCGCAGGATCATTGCAGACTTGACTGCGACGGGAATGAAACTTCCGGCGGGGGCTTTTTTTCGAAATAGGCCAAACATCTTCTTCCCTCAATTTTTTCAAAATCCAGCAGGCGCATCACCCACATTAGGCAGGCCCAACCGCAAGGGGCATGAGTGATTTCTCATCATGCGCCACAACCCCCGATGCAGATCAACGCTCCGAAAACGTTCCCAGTGCGGATGAAGTCAGCAGATAAATACCGTTCATCACAAAAAGGATGGACAAGATCTCCACAACGAGCGTCACAAAGGACTGTTAAAGGTCGTTTTGAATATTGGGTATCTTATCCCGTGGTTCTTTCTCCGTCAACGATGGAGCATCTGGGGCATGGCAAAGCCCTCTCCGTCCCACGCAGGAGACAAGGTTCTTCGGAGCCTGGGGGTTGCTATCCGTGAATCCCGAGCGCGACGGGGGCTGTCACAAGAAGCGCTCGCAGTAGATGCTGAACTAGACCGCAGCTACGTCGGCGGCATTGAGCGGGGGGAGCACAACCTCACGGTTATGAATCTGAGGAAGATATCTGAGGCGCTCCAAACCAGGATGTCGCAATTGCTGGAAGAGGCCGGGCTTTGATTGCCTGGGGTCGGCTTAAGGCTGCCCCCCCGCCACCAATCGCTGCTTGCCGGGCTCAAACAGGTTGGTGCTACGCAAGAAAAAGCCGGTTTCAGGGCGCCAAAGTGCCGGACTTTAGTGTGGTGAACACCATGCTCGGCATAGCTTTTAAACCGCAGGTGACGGGGGCCAGTTAAAAGTGTTTGTAAGCCGATCCAGCAGAAGTCTCTATGTGGTAGACGTCGTTGGTTTGCCCATCTCAGTAGAGAGCACGGAGCGGAGCGCATCTAGCATGGCCACCTCCGGCTTCAAGGTCAGTGGGTCGCCGTGGTTCGTGTGAATGTGGAAGCGCAATGACCGAACGTCATCTTCACTTTCAATAAATTTTTGACACAGCTCTCGCAGCCACTTTTTATCGTCGCCGTTAGAAAAACACCATTGGGCAAGCTGACCATCCGCAAGTGGACATGGAATACTGGCGGAGTAAGCGCCTGAGGGGGGGGGGACGAAACCATGCCGCTTACTTTTGAACCGGCCGACGCTGATTCCGATGCCATTGACTACCGTCGCTCGTCTTCCAACGTTAGTCACAGAAATGGAAACGATATTCACTGGCGAAATTCCGCCTCCAATCACGACTCTCAGCCCAACGTGCCCTTTCAGTCGAATCTTTTCTGATGCACGCGCAAGGTGAAGCGCTACGCCGCTAGCGGCCAACGAGCCAAAGCCAGAAACCCAGTCGGCGACTGATCCCCAATTGATGCTGCTATCTGGCATTGACAGTTTCCGGCTGTGTGCACTGAGACATTGGCAATCGATTCAGACGCCGTGCTCAGAGTTCTGGCTTTCCGTTGGAAGCGGATAGTACGAGGCGGGTATTGTTAATCGGCGGGGCCCCAATATTTTCAACCGTAGGCGCGAATGCTGCGCTCACACTCCGCTACTACGTCTTGTCCTACCTGAGGCGACCTGACTGGGCAAAGAGAAAAGATAGATCAACAAAAAATAGCAGAGCCTTCCCATCTGCTTTGTCATTTCCTCGGTGGCATCCGCATCTCCATGCAGCGCGTCGTTTCCATCTAGACGAAGTTCGTGCGCCCAAGCCTGAAGGTCGGGAGTGATGCGATGCTCCTCTGCAAGCTTGTTAATTCGCTTTTCGAGCTTCCACGCCTCTATCTCAGGAGAAAACTCTTTGAGTGCTATCTCCAAAGTCCTGCGGTACATGCCGCATGCGGCATTCCAACTTCTCCGCTTCTCGGCCTCGGCCGCTTCCTTGTAGTTCGAAGCCACCTTCGGTGGAACGTTCTGCGGAACTTGCGGTGCTGCCAAACCCGGCCACATCTTCCCAACAAGTATCTCCTCATGCTGAAGAAGATCGCCCGCAAGCGATTCCAATCGAGACCGGCCGTCACTAATGTGTGCAACCTTGACAAGAATGGGGTCATCACATGCGTTGCACGCCCCCAAAATTGAATACGTATTCCGCGCAATCTTGTGCGTGTAGGTGCTGCACACAGTGAATGCCACTTGCTCTGCCCCGCAGTGGGGGCAAGTCGTCACCATAGTCTGAGCCAAGATTTGCTCCTCTGATTTTTGAGGGGGGGCTCGCAATGGCCCATTTCGCCATTTACCGGCTCTTATCCTTCGCAATCAACGCATTCACCTTTCGCTGGAAGTCCGATGCCATCGCTTTGAAGGCAGCTTCACGAACCTTCCCAAACTCCTGCGCAATGATCTTTTTTCCATCAACAATTTGCGAGATTCGCGGCTTATCGAGCCTTGGCATCTCGGTGCCCATAACTGAACAGTCGCCGCCCCCGTTTCTGGTGATTTGATAGAACTCTTTGGTCTTGAAATTGAGCGTCAAGTTAACTATTCGGCAACGGGTCTCAGTCTCCATTGATCCTTCAATAGAGTCTTCGTCCCACTTGGTGATTCGGTAAAGGTCTGGCGTCGTATCGCGCCGGACAATGTATGTTTGCGCGAAGGAGTTGTCATCGGGAACGATGACTAGAAGTTGCTCCATTTCGCACCTGCCACGCTCCTTAGAACAGGTGATGTTTTGGTGATTAATTGGGTAGGCGATTTTGTCGTCAAGAATCGTGAGCGTCCCTTGAACCTGCGCAAATGATCCTGTTTTGAAACTTGAAAATTGATCCGGAAAGGTTAGGGTGCCGAGACCCTGCATCTCGGCCCGTTTTCCAAGCTGATGAATCTGCCATACGTTCAGCACGCCAGTCTGTGCTTCGCCGAGATCCTTCTGAAATTCGCGCACTGCCCGTGGATAGTCAGCTATACCCGGATACATCAGCTTGTTTAGCTCCATCGCGAACACGATTTCGATGTCACTTGCCAAGCCCTTTTGTGCAGCCCAGATAAACATGATGGGAACTTCGCTTCCACGCGTCTTCTCCGGCATACTGGCAATCTGCTGCGGCGTGAAGCTCCTGTACTTTTGCACCGCCTTTTCATCAGCGCGTGCGCCACCGAAAATCCCCAGCAGGAGGGCTAGGAATAGAAGCAGCTTCCGAGCAAGTTGCACATCTGTCATGGTGTCCCGCTTAATTAATATTCAACGTGAATATTAGCTCGTCTTCTGCTGTTCAACAGGTACGTGTGTCATTCGGACGAGTTCTCGCCTTCGGTCGGATCAGCCTTGGGGATGCCGCTTTGGCGACTGGAGGCCTCGTAGTAAACCTATAGCGCGACCGATTTCCTCCAAGTCCCTGAGGCGGCGCATTCCGGCGGTCAACTCTCTCCGTAAAGCGCGGGTCTCGGTTCCATGGGTGGTCTTGGCGGCGGTACATCGTGCCCGTCCGTCGGGGGACTTAGGGCCAGTCGACAGCGCGCCGTGGAATCGACAGACCGCCTTCCCCTTTGAAGCGGGAGCGCGGCATTGCTGGCCTGATCGCTTTGACTTGGCTTGGCACTGAAGGCAGGTGATCCGGCCATTTGCGAGCTGGATAAACGTGGGGGTGTTATTGTCGTTGGACATGGCTGGAAACATTGTCTGTGGAGGACCCTTTGATGAGGGGGGGATTTCGCACTGGACCTCATGTACCAGAACTTGCTTTACCGTTTTGGTACCGAAATGGCTTGATCCAAGAACCGTAAAACCGAATCCCCCTAAGGGGTTCGGTTTCGGGTGGATTTTGGTTAAGGGGGGCGGATCCCCCCCTCAACTCTCGAGAAATGCCCCCCGCTGATAAGCGATTCCAAAATCTCCCGTGCCCGCGTTTTTCGTCGCCCCGGCGCACAGGTCAGACCGCCCCCAATGACCTCCACGGCCCGTGACTCTGGGATGACCGTATCGCCCTGGTCGAAGGTTCGACGCAGAAGGCTCATCGCCATTTTTTGGTCTTTCCCCGTCACTCCTTTACTAGGCAAGGCGGGAACCAGGGTTCGCTCTATCGCGCAACTTGTCACCGGTAGCGCATCCTCGTCTGTGCCTATCGTGTACGACTTGAGCTTGAAGGCGTTCGCCCCCCCCGGTGCATCGTCTTTGACCTTTGTCGCAGTCCAGGAGCGGAAGCCATCTTTGTGCAGGACTTCAATGGCGGCGTCCAGCGCAGCGCCGAGGGAGGAGTGCCCCCTCAGCCCCTTCGCGCCGTCTTTCCCGGTGTGGTGCACCAATATGACCAAGCCCCTTACTGTCTCAGCGATCAACTTGGCCGAAGCAATGATCACCCCCATGTCCTGTGAGGCGTTTTCGTCTGCACCGGGGGCGGCTTGATTGAGAGTGTCGATAACGACCACCCCGCCGGGCCCCTGCTTCTGCAGCGTTTCTCGAGCAAACAGCTCGAGACCGTTGGCGTCCATTAAGTTCAAACCACCAAGGACGAAGCGGAGATTGTTGGGGACGCCCGCGCTGTAGTGCGCCTCTAATGCGGTGATTCGATTTTTTAGACCGGCAGTTCCTTCTAGGGCCACATACACCACGGGTGCGGTCTTTACCTTCCGCCCGAACCAGTCGGAATGCCCGGAAGTGATAGCGAAGCAAAGATCCGCCACCAGAAAAGACTTGCCTGAGCCAGAAGGGCCAAAGACTGCGGCGATGCCTTCAGCCGGCAGCAACCCTCTCACCCTGTAACCGAGATTCGGGAGGGCCTTGACTTCTTGAGCAGTGAGAAATGAGAAGCTGGAGTGGGCACAGCCGGATGACTGGGGGGGCGTGACTTTTGTGACTGGACCGACCCAGCCCGCCTCCTTGGCGTGGTGACTCAGCGTGCCAAGCGTTATTCCTTCTTCGGGGTCAAAGTCGCGGACGAGGGTATCGAATGAATCACTTTCGTATCGATTCGGAGCTGTCTGGCTCCAGTCGCGAGCGATCTGCTCTGCACAGCTCCACCCACTCGACAGCACAGACCAGACGATGGCCCGCCATTTCTCATAGTGGCAGTCAGCGGACAGATGAAAAAGTTGATCTTGGACTCTGGCAATTGCAGCCGGTGTTGCGGGTTGGCCAAGATGACCCAGCAGGGGTCTCGATAGCCCCGCGCGCAAAGGCCTCTTCCCAAGAATTTTGGAGGGGAACCACTCGGCGTGAAGTTCGGCCAGCTGCTCTGTCGCATCGCAGATTGCGCCTCCGGCGCGAACCCCAGTAACGGTCACAAAGCGAGCATTTGAGTAAAGCTCACGCCCACCACCGGCATTTCCACCGGGTAGACGCTCTCTACTCAAGGCGAACATTCTGAGCCCCTTGCCGCTGGGGGAGATTTCCCGGTATGGCTTTCCGAGCCGCATCCAAATGCGCTTCATCTCGGCCACCTGATCCTCGCAGTTGTCGAGATCGAGCGCGGTGATGTAGAGCTGCGCCCCCGTTTCGGTTTGGATGGGGGCACCATCCAGCACAAAGCCGATCCCATCGCACGCGCCTCTTTCGTGTGCAGCGCAAGCTTCACGGAAGCTCACCCAGTTCGAGGGATCCAGGCAGTTCGCCACCCGTCCGTCCCGGTTCGTTGGGAGCTTGGAAAACTTACCGCTTGTTTGAACAGGACCTTTGCGCCAAGTGACCCAGCGGTCTTCCCTCCTCAGCAGTTCGGGGATCCGCTCTGGTTGAAGCGAGGAGGCGACGGGCACCACGAGTGGTGTTGAGTTCGTCATGACTTCCGCTCCGCCAGAATTTGTGCAACCGTGAGGAGGCCCAGTAGTACTAGCCCATAGCCGCCGAGCTCTGGTGACCATGGAGTTGGATTGGGCCCCGGGTTCAGGAACGCATTTGCGGCGTTGAACGCCTTCTCCACTTCAGGGTTGATTCGGTCGGTCGGGGAGGGAGTCGCGTTCATTTGCTGCCCCCGTTTCGCCGTCCCAATACCCAGGCATCGACGTCTGCTTGAAGCCAGCCAACTGCGCGCCCGCCAGGGACTAACTTGAAGGGCCTAGGGAAGAGGCCCTCTGCACACATGGAGAACAACTTGGCGCTGCTTACCTGGAGCTTCTCGCATACGTGGTGGTGACGAAGCACCTGTACGGCTTCGCCGCTGGTTTGGGCGGCCGAGAGCGGCCCGCATTCAAGAGTTTCGTTTGCCATCGAAGGTCCTTATGGATAAAACGATGGCGAATATCCCAGGGCTGATTTATCAGGTCACGAGCTCATGGACAAAATCTCAAGCCACCTTAAAAGTGTGGATCTCGACGGCGGCGTGCCTCCGTCACCACGCTGCGCCCAGTTCTCCAAAATAATTCCGGCTACGTTGGACGCTGTGCGTCGCCCCTTTGGCCTGATGGTTGCCAGAAGGTTGCCATTCATTTTGCGAAGGGCTTCCATCCGTGCGGCCGCCGTCTCGCGCCGCTCAGCGGCGCGCCCCTTCCCTCCATCCGAACGGTTTTCCTGCGCCTTATCTTGAAGCTTTTTTTCGGTGCGTTTCAGCTCACGCCTGTCTTTCAGGTTGAGTTCATTTTCGAGTGCCAGTCGGAGCGCATGTGAGTGTTTTATCGTGGGGCGCTTCTGGATGGTTGGGGCGATAAGCTCCTCCTCCATGGCACGTACCTGCTCTTGCCACTCCCGATTGAGTAGACCGGCGGTGGTTTGACCACTCCAAGGGGGTGCGGGATCCGCCAGAGGTAGTTTTTTTGGTCGTCCGCGTGAACGCTTATCAGTCACGTTGCTCCCCGGCGGAGCTGCGTGATAGTTCCCGTCATCAATGGGCGATCGACGTAGTCCTGCCACTGCTGCATCAACTTAGCTCGCTTCTCTAGCTGGTCCTGCCGCCGGTACGCAGCTTCGGCCTTGTTCTTGATGGTGTGCGCCAGCGCGAGCTCCAGCGTTTCGTTTGAGAACTGCGTGGTCTCCGATGCCCAGTCCCGGAAGGTGGAGCGCAGTCCGTGTGGCGTGTACTGGGAGAACCCCGGAAGGCGCTTCATGACAGCTAAGAAAGCCCCGTTGGATAGGTGCGGATGCTTCTCGACGGAATGCCCGGGAAAGACGCAGTCGTTTTGCCGCGCTGCCTCCATCCTGCGCAGGATCTCCACCGCGCGGGTGCATAGCGGCACACGGTGCTCTCGGCCGGCTTTCATGCGGTCACCAGGAACGGCCCACACATTCGAGTCAAGGTCAATTTCCTCCCACCGGGCAGCAATTGCTTCCCCAGTTCTCGCTGCTGTCAGGAGGGTGAATTCCAAGGCCAGTGGGGCGGTCCCCTTCAACTTGCGCAAGGCCTGCACGAAGGCATGGATCTGCACGTACGGGACGGCGGCATGATGTTCGACCTTTTTGATCTTGTCCGCTCGAGGCAGTAACTCCCCCAAGCCACCCTTGAGGCGTGCTGGGTTCTCCCCCTTCAGGTAGCCGCGCGCTTTGCACCAGTCAAGAACGACTTCGATCCGCTGTCGAACTCGCGTGGCTGTCTCCGTCTTCGTGACCCAGATCGGCTCCAGCACCTTGTAGACCAAGTCCGTGCCAATGAGTTCGACGGGCATGCTGCCCAGCGTCGGGCTAACGTACGTCTTTAAGGTGTTGAGCCATTGCTGGCCGTGCTTTACGTTGCGCCACTCCAGCGACTTTGCTTCGAGGCACTTGGCGACGGCTTCGTCGAAGGTGATCCTGTGCGCTCGCGCTGCAACTGCCGCCGCGCGTTGACGGTCGCGTTCGTCTTTTGGGTCAAGGCCGTCGAGTACTTGGACGCGAAGGTCTGCGGCAATTCTTCGTACGTCCGACAGAGTGCGGATCCGCGTTGATCCAAGGCCAAGTTCGCGGCGTGTGCGAGTCGTGGGTGACGTGTACCGATACACCCAGCTTCGGGTGATACGGCCTTGCCCTTGCGCAACTTGAAGATACAGACCCGTGTTGACGCCGTCGGCGTGATAGCCGAGTCGGGCCTCGCTCTCCACTTGCTTGGCCGTCAAGGGCTTTGCTGCAATCCTACCCACCAATTTACCCTCCAGTATGAGCTGGATGTTACGACGGTTTAGTGGAGTTCGGTAGAGCTACTTTCCCTCCGGAATCGGGTACTTTCAGAGTGAGGCTGAGGTTCGTGGATCAACCTGGGTGTGGATCCGTATGACTCCTGCTCCGCCAAGAACGCAAAAGGCCCACCGGAAACGGTGGGCCTTTTTGCTTGGCGAGTTATGCGTCGGGCATCCTCTCCCAGGCAATCCAGTATCAATCGCCCAATAGGCGGCTCAGGGGCTTGCTAATCGATGGTCACGACGCCTACCATTCTGCTGCTCAAGTACAGAGCGTTGCACTGGTGAAGGGGTTTGTGATGAAAGTTGTATTTGCTGTGATAGCCCTCATCGGATCGGTCGCGGTATCTGCTGCTAGCTTGGATAGAGCCGGGAATCTCGAGCATGGCGGCGGCTGCCGCAAAGACTCCCCGCCTGGGCAGTGTTGCCACATGGACAGAAAGTCCGGGGTCAGTCACTGTCATTGATCGAACTGAAGCGCGCGTTGCCAGATATGGCACGCGCAGGAGCTAAGGGGCCTGTTCTACGTTCAAGCCCGAGCGCTCTGTTCCCCCTTGGCCTTGATCCGACTGAACTTGACGGTCGGCGCCATGCCGGCCGTAGCAGCCATGTCAATCAGGGTGTCAAGCGAGAACAGCTCAATCTTCCCCCGCACCAGGTCTGAAATGCGCGGCTGCGTCACCCCGAACAGGGCGGCCGCGTCGGCTTGGGTCATGCCCCGGCGCTCGATGACTTTGCTGATCTCCATCATCACGGCGGACCGCGCCTTCATGCTCGCTGCCGCTTGAGGCGTGTCCTCCAGGGCATCCCATACGCTCGCGTAGCTCTTGGTGGTCATGGCTTCAACTCCTCGATCAAGTCCCTGTAACGCTGGGCGGCGATGTCGATGTCTCGCTTCGGCGTCTGCTGGGCCGAGTCGTACCGATCCTTTTAGCAGCATCAATCCCGAGACGTGCGAAGCCGTCAAAGCGACACCCGCAGCCCAAGAGGGGCGATGCCCTTTGGGCTATCGTGCCGCCAATGAAGTCCCGTGCCCGTCTGGTGCTCTTGGCCCTGCTGCTGGTGCTGGTCCCGCTCAGCTACCTCGACGTCGAGCACGCCGACGACAGCTGGCTGCTGCGCGTGACCGGCGTGCCGGTCGATGTGCGCGGGCTGGTGTCAGATGGTTTTGTGAGGCTCGCGCGCTCCTGCAGCCGGGTACAGGCACTGGGCCCTGACGATCAGCGCTTTACTTCCGCGCTGCGGGCGATCCGCCAGGAGAGTCCACCGCATTCCCTGTCTGCGCAATTGGTCGACCTGCGGCAGCAGGAGGACTGGTTGCTGGCCCAGGTCCGGTTCGCCAACCTGCACGACGCGGTGGTGCTTCTGCATGCGTCCGGTGCCGGCCATGTGATCGCGCCGGGCGGCGTGTGGAGCGGCTCGACCCACCCGCACCGCCCCGGCCCCGTGATCCGGCGCTTTCTCCGAAGCCGTGTGCCGCAGGCGCCGGGCGACCTCATCGATTGCTTTGAGAACCGCGTCTCGCTGTTGTAGGCGGTTCCGAGGTCGATTGACTTTCGTGCCCTTGCGTCGCTTAATATAACAAGCGTTATAACTTGGAGCGCATCATGGCGGCCCTCAAATTGACTCAGGTCGGCAACTCGGTGGGGGTGATCCTGCCCAAGGACCTGCTCGCCCGGCTCAAGCTCGAAAAGGGTGACTTGGTCTACGTCACCGAGTCGGCCAATGGCGCCCTCATGCTCAGTCCGTACGACGACCAGTTCGAGGCGCAGATGGACGCGGCCCGCAAGGTCATGAAGAAACGCCGCCAGGTCCTCCGGGAACTGGCCAAGTGAAGCGACCGCGAAGAGGCTGGGTCTGGCTGGACCCGCAGGTCATGCGGGCCGTCCATGAGGAGCAATTGGCCGAACACGGGGGCGGGGCCGGCGTGCGCGACGAAGGCCTGTTCGACTCCGCGATGCAACGCCCCAGGCATCTGGCGGACTACGGCCAGCCCGACGCGGCAGCCCTCGCGGCTGCCTACGGGTTTGGTCTGGCCCGCAATCATCCCTTTGTCGACGGGAACAAGCGCGCAGCGTTCGTGGCCGTGGAGCTATTCCTGGCGCTCAATGGATGGGAGTTGACGGCAGCCGATGCGGACTGCGTCGTTGCCATGATGGCCCTGGCCGAGGGTCAGTTGACCGAAGAGGACTTTGCGCACTGGGTGCGGGAGCACTTGCAGAAATCCGAGTTGTTGGCGCCGATCCAATATTGACCACCTGTGCCGATTGAATTTTGACCAGGGGACTTTTGCCAGCAGGACGATCGCTGGCTGTGGATAACTATCGGTTCACTCGCTGCTCTGGACCTCCTTTGCGGCTGCTTTTCGATTCTGCTCCCTGGCCTTGATCCGGCCTTTGGCCTCATGGGTGCTGTGACGGAACCGGTAGGACTCGTTGCCCGTCTCCAGGATGTGGCAATGGTGCGTCAATCGGTCCAGCAGTGCCGTGGTCATTTTGGCGTCTCCAAAAACACTCGACCATTCTGCAAACGTGAGGTTGGTCGTGATCATGACGCTGGTGTGCTCGTAGAGCTTGGAGAGCAGGTGAAACAGCAGTGCCCCACCTGCTTGGCTGAAAGGCAGATACCCCAGTTCATCGAGCACTACCAGATCCATGCGCATCAGGCCCATCGCAATGCGACCAGCCTTGCCTTGGGCCTTCTCCTGCTCCAGCGCGTTGACCAGGTCCACCGTCGAGTAAAACCGTACCTTCTTGCCGTGGTGCGTCAGCCCCGAGATCCCCAAGGCCGTGGCCAGGTGGGTCTTGCCCGTACCCGGCCCGCCAATGAGTACTGCGTTCTGCCCGTCCTGCGTGAACGACAGGTCGGCCAGCTTCATGATCAAGGCCTTGTCCACCGGCGAGACTTCGAAGTCAAACCCTGCCAGATCCCGGTGCAGGGGAAACCTGGCGGCCTTGGTCTGGTGAGCAATCGAGCGCATGTGCCGGTTGACCTCCTCGGCCTGCAGCAGGTGCTCGACCAGCCAGTGCGAGGCGGTAAGGTCCGCACTGACGCCTTGCTCCATCAGGTCTTGCCACGCGCTGGCCATGCCGTGCAGTCGCAGACTCTTGAACTCAGCCCCAAGGTCGCGCTGTTCGATGCCCGCCTCAGACATGGCGCAGCTCCCCATCGACCGCGGTACGCAGGCGGTCATAGCGGGCCGTGTTGGCCTCGGGGACGTGGCTCAGTTGCAGGCTGGTTTCGGCCTGCTCGGGCAAGGGCGGACTGCTCAGGCGGGCCAGCACATTGCGAACATGCTCGACGCTGATCGCGCCGCTAGGCGTAGCGCCCTCCATGACGACCTCCACCGCCACCAGCACCGCATCCAGCCCCGCCTGCGGCACCATGGCCAGCACCTGCGCCATCACACGATCGCCCCCGAGATGGCGCAACAAGGACTGGCGCAGCCTGAGAAGGGCCGGCGGCAGATCCAGAAACGGCGTGCCGTTTCTCAGCGCGCCGGGCTTGCGCTGCACCAGTTCGATGTAGTGCTGCCAGTCATAGCTGGTTTGACCACGGTTGACCAGCCGGGTGTGGCTGGCCACGATGGCGTCTTGCGCCACCACGTCCACCCGGCCCGGATACAGCCGCGTGCTCACCAGATGCCCCGCCCATTCACAGGGCACCGAGTAGCGGTTGCGGGCCACCGACACCAGGCAGGTGCTGCTGACCCGCGCCGGGCTCTCCACGTACCCGTCAAAGGGCTCTGGCATGCTCATCAAGTGCTCGCGCTCCAGATCGAGCATCTCGGCGATCGTGAGCTGCTTGTGCTCGGGATGCGCTGTCTCCGCCCAGATCGAGCGGCACCGCTCAGCCAGCCAGGCGTTGAGTTCGGGGAAGGAGGAAAACCTGCGCTCCTGCGCCTCAAGCCAGATGCGCCGGCGGCTGTCTTGCACGTTCTTCTCCACCACTCCCTTCTCCCAACCCGAAGCGACGTTGCAAAAATCCGGATCAAACAGGTAGTGGCTGCACATCGCGTTGAACCGAGCATTGATGACCCGGCCCTTGCCCTTCTTGACCTTGTCCACCGCCGTCTTCATGTTGTCGTAGATGCCCCGGTGGGCCACCCCGCCCAGCGCTGCAAAGCTGCGCGTGTGCGCGTCAAACAGCATCTCGTGCCCCTGGCCAGGGTAGGCAACCATCCAGAAGGCCCGACTGGCGCACAGCTTCAGGTGTGACACCTGCATGTGGTGGTACACCCCACCCACGACCATGCCTTCCTCGCTCCAGTCAAACTGAAAGGCCTCGCCAAACTCAAAACTCATTGGCACAAAGGCCTGCGTGGCCGCTTTGCCCCCTTGTTCGCGCCAGTCCCGGATGAAATCCGTCAGACGGCTATAGCCGCCCCGGTAGCCTTGCGCCTGCAACTGAGTAAAGAGCGCCCGCGCCGTGCGCCGCGCATGCTTGGGCCGGTGCAAATCGGCCTTGAGCGCCTGCGCCAGCGTCGCTTCAAACTCGCTGAGCTTGGTTTTTCCGGCCGCCCGCCGGTACTTGGGCGCCTCATCACCTGCCGCCTTCAGCCATTTCTTGACCGTATTGCGCGACAGCCCCGTTCGCTTCGCGATTTCACTAGTGGAGAGTTGGTCGCGCAACTTCATGCGCCGGACCTTGCCCATCATTTCCATGGTGATCACCTTCTTCGCCCCTGCTGAAATCTTCAGCAGGGCAGTGGAACACCCTGGTCAATTTTGAGTCGGCAACGGCCTGTTTACCTGGTCAGTTTTCGGTCGGCGTCAACACCCCATATCCATGCCGATCCGCGCAGGGTCATCGTGGTGGCCAAAGCCCTGGCGGCCAGGCTCGGCCAATTGTTCCCGGACAAAAAGTCTCAGGTCGATCAGAACCTGGTCAAGTTTGAAGCGGACCTGAGCCGCCGGATCGTGATGTGGGAAAAGCAGGCCGGGCCACTGAAAGGCCGCACCGTCATCACGCAGCACGCATCCTTTGGCTATCTGTGGGCCTGGCTGGGGATCAAGCCCGTTGCAGATTTGGAGCCCAGGCCCGGCGTGCCGCCGACCGCCTCGCACCTGGAAAAGGTCATGGCCCTCAGCAAGGCCCAGCAGCCAGTGGGCATCGTGATTGCGCAGCATCACGACCCCAAGCCGGGACGCTGGCTGGCCAACAGCATGGGCATGGAAAGCAAATTGCTAATCCTTCCTTCGACCGTCACGGACGAGCAACCCGATGGCATCGTCCGGTGGCTGGATCAGGTGATTGCGCAACTCAGCAGTTTGGCGAAGTAAAACCTCATGAGCACCTGGTTTCTGCTCCCGACACTGGCCCTGATCGCAGGAATCGTGGCGCTCACGCCGCTTGGAGGGCAGGTGCTCAGACGCGGGGTGGTCTTTATCGACCTGGCGGTTGCCCAGGCGGCAGCGGCCGCTGTCATCTGGGTTCACTTCGTTCTGGATGTGGAGTCGCCGGTCCTCGATCAACTGGCCGCGACTGCGGGGGCTGTGGGGGTGAGCCTGGCAATTGCCTGGGTTGCCAGAAACTGGAGCAAGCAGCGCGAGGCGCTGATTGGCCTGATCTATGTCGCTGGCGCCTGCATGGCTTTGCTGGGGTCGAGCCAGCATCCCCACGGCCGCGAGAAGCTTTTTCAGTTGTTGGCCGCCGATGTTCTATGGGTGGATGGCGCCAGCGTCGGCATCCTGGTGGTGAGCGCCTTGTGCGTGCTCGTGCTGGGGCGCAAGCCTTGGCTCGGCCGTGATTCCGTCTTTTATGCCGCATTTGCGGTGGTGGCGAGCGTTGCCGTGCCCGCGCTGGGATTGTTCCTCGTGTTTGCCAGCCTGATTGCGCCCGCGCTATGGATTGAAAAGGGCATCCGGCCATCGGTCGCCATGGGTATGGCATCCATCGTTTCCCTCTTGGGGCTGTCGGTTTCGTGGATGCTGGACACACCCAGCGGACCGACTGTGGTCCTGATGCTGGCCGCTTTTGGCGTCGGCGCACTGTTCCGTCGGCAGAACGAGGGGCGTGGTCCTGCGTAACGGGCATTCGCAGGTGTGAAGGGAGCTGGGCCTCAGGATCGGCAACGCCTCACACGGACGGTGCGAAGAGCGCCTCGCACTCGGTCCCCGCGATCAACCGGTCCAGTTCATGGCGCCCCCCCGGGGTCATCTCACTGCGCGCCTGCCGCAGCGCCAGCAGGCACTTGACCTGGTAGGGGAAGACCGGCTGCGTCCAGCGCTGTCCGTCGATGGTGGCCTCGAACTCCGCCTGCCCCGCGGCTGCGGCCCGCGCGTTGGCGACCAGGAAGGGCGCGTAGACGCGGCCGATCTCCGCCAGCAGCTCGCCCAGGTGGGGCTTGACCGAGGCCCGGTCGATCCACGCGGCGGGTCCATGGCCCGAGAGATCCTCCATCCGGTCGACCCAGGCCCGCAGGCGCGGCGAGGCCTGCTCCAGCAGCTGCCTTGAGCTCAGGTCCACCTGTCCCAGCTGGGTCAGTTGCCCGAACAGGGCGAAGTCCGCCGCAGCGGGGCGGGTGCCGAGGACGAAGCCCTGGCGCTCGATGATGCGGTCCAGGATGCCGACCAGGCGCCGGTAGCTCGCCTCGATCACCGGCGCGGTGGTGTCGTTCGAGCCCACCACATGCAGGCGCTCGATCTGACGACGCGCGAAGGCCTCGCTCGAGGCGCGGGCCGCCTCCGTGCCCAGGTCCACCTCGTCCCAGAAGGCGAGCAGGGGCGCGGCATGGCGGGCATTGGCCTCGAAGTGCCAGCGGTAATGGAACATCGCCTTGGTCACCCACTCGTCGGCAAAGTCCTCGATCAGGCGGTCGAGAAAGCCCAGCACTTCATCCTCGGGCAGGACGGAGCGGCCTGAATGCTCGGCCTCGAGCCGACGAATGAGCGGGGTGGAGTCGACGACGGCTTCCCGATCGGCCCCCGTGCCGAAGTAGAAAGTCGGCAGCAGCTTGACGCGCGGCTGCGGGTAGCCGGCGGGCGCATGCAGGTGGCTGCCCCAGATCACTTCGTAGGGGATGTGGCGATAGCGAAGCAGCGCCAGCATCTTGCGGGTGTAGGGGGACCCGGGGACTCCCAGGAGCTCGATCTTCTTCATTCCGTTTCCCGCGAATGGCATGCAGAGGTTATGCCACGCTTTCAGCCAGGTCCTTCCCCGGGCAGGCCCCTAGGCGAATGGTTGCATGATGGCTGCGGGTGGTGGACTCCGGTGTGCATGACGGCGCCCCGTGACCCGCTACGATCCGCCGGGTTCCTGTTCGTTTCTGTCCCCACCGCCCTGCACATTGATCTCGTGAACGCCAACACCCGCCACACCATCCATTCGACCTTTGACGCCTCCGACCACGGCGACATTCATTTCGGGGAGGTCATTGGCCGCCTGACCAGCGTCCAGGTCGAGTCCTATCAGGTCGACTACCGCTCCGGCCGGACTACCTGCTATCTGCAGGACGGCGATACCCTCGACCTGGTCTTCGACCGGCCCCAGGTGCCTGTGCCGGATGCCTTCGACGCGGAGGCGGTGCGCGCGGCCATCCTGGGGGCACAGCAGGGGCGTGTGATGTACCCGGAGTTCAAGCGCCTGACGCAGAAGGCGGGCTGCATCGGCTACACCGTCTGGCTCGCAGGCCGTCACGTGACCTACCTGGGTCGCCGGGGCGAGTCCCACGTGGAGCGGTTTCCGGACTGATTGCGCCGCCTTCCCCGATGAGGGGGCGGCGGCTCCTCATCGACTTTGAACGCCCTCGACGAGTGGGGTCTTGGGTGAATCCCTAGCCTGGGTAATCGGCGTGCTTGCTAGCATGGCCGGCGCTTGCGCGAACCCCGGGGCCAACCGGGTCTGCCTTGCGCTCCAGCCCGTCGGGGATCGAGCCCCGGGAGCTTGGGGGTCCACAACAAGAAACCCGAGAGACAACACCATGCGTGACATCCAGCGCCGCGCCTTCGTCGTGGCCGCCTCCGCCGCCGCAGCCACCCCCCTCGCCTGGGCCCAGGGCACCTACCCCTCCGCCAAGCCGATCCGCTACATCGTGCCCGTGCCCGCAGGCGGCGGCGCCGACATGATCGGCCGCGCCACCACCGAGCGCATGGCCAAGGTGCTGGGGCAGTCCATCACCGTGGAGAACATCGCCGGCGGCAGCGGCGTCATCGCCTCGCAGACCACCGCGCGCGCCACGCCGGACGGCTACACCCTGATCCAGGCCTATGTGGCCACCCATGGCACTTCGCCCGCGACCCGCAAGCTGCCCTTCGATGCGCTGAAGGACTTCACGCCCATCGGCATGATCGGCACCGCGCCCAATGTGCTGTGCGTGAACCCCGGCGTGCCGGTGCAGGACCTCAAGTCCTTCATCGCCTACGTCCGCGCCCGGCCCGGCAAGCTGGCCTATGGCTCGGCCGGCGCCGGCACGCTGACCCACCTGGTCGGAGAGCTGTTCAAGCTGCAGACGGGTACCTTCATGACCCACATCCCGTACCGCGGCGCGGCGCCCGCGATCGTGGACCTGATTGCCGGCCAGACCCAGGCCTCCTTTCCGAGCCTGGCGGGCGCCTCGCCCCACATCCGCTCTGGCCGCATCCGCCCGCTCGCGGTCACGGGCGCGAAACGGCATCCGCTCTTTCCCGACGTCCCCACTTTCGCGGAGTCGGGACTGCAGGGGTTCGATGGCGAGCAGTGGTACGGCATCATGGGACCGGCCGGCCTGCCTGCGCCCGTGGTGAAGACGCTGGTCGACGCCCTTGGCGCGGTGCTGGCGCAGCCGGATTTCCAGGAGAAGCTTTCCGCCGAGGCGGTGGCCCTGCGCCCCATGACGCCCGAGGCCTTCGCGGCCTACGTCAAGACCGACATCGAACGCTGGACCCGGCTGGCACGCGAGCGCAAGCTCGATCTCGATAGCTGAGGGCTGGTCCACCCGCCTCGCTGGGGGTGCTTGCCGGACTTCAGGGCAGGGGGAAGCGCGGATCCGCCTGGAAGTGCGCCAGCCACGGCTCGACCTCCATCGGCCGCCCCAGGTGCCAGCCCTGGAACAGGTCCACGCCCATGTCGAAGAGGAGGGCGTACTGCTCCGCGGTCTCCACGCCCTCGGCCACGGTCTCCATGTCCAGCACGCCGCAAAGCTGCACGATGCCTTCGAGCAGCTGGCGGGCGCGGACGTTGCGGGTGCTGTCCTGGACGAAGGCGCGGTCGATCTTTACCTTGTTGAACGGCAGGTCCCGCAGTTGGCTCATGGCCGAATAGCCGGTGCCGAAGTCGTCCAGTGACAGGCTGAAGCCGGCTTCGTGCAGCTTCTGCAGCAGGGGCACCGCGCCGTGCATGTCGTGCACATAGGCGGATTCGGTCAGCTCCAGGTCGAGGCAGCGCGGCGCGATCTTCATCTTCGCGCACAAGGCGAGCAGGTCGTCGCAGAGCTTGTCGTCGCGCAGTTGCAGGGCCGAGATGTTGACCGCGATGTAGGCTGCCCGGTCCAGGCTCGCGCCTTGCAGCCGCTTCGCAGTCTGGGCCGCGTGGCGCAGCGCGAAGTTGCCGATGCGGGGCATCAGGCCCGTCTGTTCGGCCAGTGGAATGAATTCGGCCGGCGACACCGGGCCGTGCTGCTCGGTGGACCACCGCATCAGGAGCTCGCCGCCGGCGATCCGCCCGCTGCGGTCGACCACCGACTGGATCACGAAGCCGAAGCGGTCATGCTCCGCGTCGAGCCGCAGCTGGGTGGTCAGTTCGGCGTGGCGCACCACCTCCTGCTCCAGGCCCAGCTCGAAGAAGGCCATGCGGTTGCGGCCGCCCGCCTTGGCCATGTACATCGCCGCATCGGCCCGCCGCAGCAGGGTGGCGGCGTCATGGCCGTCACGCGGGGCCAGCGCCACGCCCAGGCTGGCGCCCACTGCCACCTCGCGTCCCTTGGCCGGCACGCGCTGGCGGCAGCGGGTGAGGATGGTGCTGCCCAGGTCCCGCACCTGTTCCTCGTTCGCCACGTCGGGGATGACGACGATGAACTCGTCGCCGCCCCAGCGGCCCACGAAAGAGGGCGGGGCGATCGCCTCGCCCAGGCGCTGGGCCACCTCGCGCAGCACCGTGTCGCCCGCCTGGTGGCCGACGGCGTCGTTCACCAGCTTGAAGCCGTCGAGATCAATGAAGATGAGGCCGGTGGACTTGCCCGTCTCGAGCAGCTGCTCGAGGTTGCGCATGATGGCCGTCCGATTGGGCAGGCGCGTCAGTGCGTCTGAGCTCGCCTGGCGCAGGAGCTCCTCGCGGGCGCGCTTGCGCTCGCGGGCGTCCTGCAGCGCCACCACCGTGTAGTGCGTCTTGCCCTCCAGGCCCTCGACCCGGGCGGCCACCACGTCCACCTCGATCGGGTGCGTGCCGCGCAGGACCGACTCACCCCGCCAGATCGACTCGGCCTGGATCCGGTCCAGGGGCAGGTCCATCCAGTCGGTGAGCCGGGCGCCGCCCAGGTGGGCTTCCTCGCGGCCGACCAGGCGCGCCAGGGCCGCATTGGCTTCGATGATGGTCCACTGCGGGTCGACCACCACCATCGCGTCGTGGGTGTTGGCGAAGGCATGCGCCATCAGGCGCAGGGACTGCTCGGCCTCGCGCTGGTCGCTGATGTCCTTGATGGTGCCCACGATGCGGAGGGCCCGGCCTTCAGCGTCCACTTCCACCGGCCGCCCGCGCAGGCGCACCCAGCGCCACTGCCCGTTCCAGCCGCAGCGGCAGGAGGCGTCGATGTCGGGGCGGCTGCCGCTCACCACCATCTGCCAGGCCAGGAGGTAGGCGGTCAGGTCGTCGCGGTGCACCACCTGGCGGAGTTCGGCGCTGGTCTGCCGGGCCACCGGAATTTCCTCATTGGCCAGCACCAGGTGGTCGATCGTGATCTGGTCGCCCTGGGCTTCCCAGGACCAGATGCCCTCGCCGCTGGCCCACAGGGCCAGGCGCAGGCGCTCCTGGCTCTCCAGGGTGCTTTGCAGGGCGTGGAACAACTCCGTGCTCTTGGCCTGCAGGAGCTGCTCGGCCTCCTTCCGCGCCAGTCGCTCCCGCTCGGCGCGCCTGGTGAGTCGGGCGTTGTCCGCCGTCAGCGCGGCCACCTGCGTTTCCAGGGCATCCTGGGCGCGGGACGCGTCTGGCGGCAGGCCCTGGCTCACGCGGTGACCTTGCGGATCACGAAGGTGCAGCCTTCGTCATCGGATTGCGTCGTGACCTCCAGCGGCTGCCCGGCGTAGGCGCCCAGCTCCTCGATCAGGCCGGTGGCCAGGCTTTCCAGGCGCCGCGGCGAGGTGTAGCGCAGGTGCATGACGTCGGCATCCCGCGAAAGCACCTTGAAGCGGGGCAGGGTGGCGTTGGAGTAGAGCTTCTTGACCTCGACGTGGATGTCCGAGTCGACGTGGGCCAGGAAGTCGAACACCTCGGGGTGGCGGACGAAGTGGTTGGGGTGGGACTGGGCGAACCGGGTCAGCAGATGACGGCCGAAGGCCCGCACCAGGTCGGGGGCAGGCGTTCCGGTGAGCTCGGACAGGCGGGCCACCATCAGCCCCACCTGTTCAGCCGGGTAGGCGCCCACGGCGGTGTAGGCGCCGCCCCCTTCCCGCTCGGCGGCCTCGACCATCTGATCGGCGATCTCGGGCGAGAACTTCTCCTCGACCATCTCGATCAATTCGGTGAACACCATTCCAAGCATTGAAGACCTCCGGCCGGGCGGTCAAGAAGACAGCCCTAATCAAATCACCTATCGTCGGCGGATTATTGCCCAGCCAGGAACCCGTCCCACACCAGCTTCACCCCGGTGAGGAACATGCCGGTGAAGACCAGCCGGTAGAACAGGACCGGCTGGATCCGGTGCGCGATCCGCACGCCGATCCAGACGCCGATGGGCGCCAGCGGGAGCAGCGCCAGCGACGTGGCCATGTTGGTCAGATCGAGCAGTCCCAGGGTGGCGTAGGGCACCCACTTGCTCAGGTTGATCACGAATAAGAAGGCCGCCATGGTGGCGGTAAAGACCAGGGGACGCAGCTTCAGCGGAATGGCATAGGCGTTCATCGGCGGTCCGCCCGCGTGCGCGATGAAGCTGGTGAAGCCCGAGCAGGTGACCAGCAGCGCGCCGAGCCAGCGAGGCGGGGGCGGGCTGTCCGCCCGCGGCGGCCACAGGAGCCGCTGCGCCAGGAAGGCGAGGGTGAAGGCGCCCACCAGGCCCGCCACCCAGCGGGCGTCGAGCAGCTTGAACGAGAGCAGGCCGACCACGATCCCGAGCAGGCCGAAGGGCAGCATGAACTTCAGCAGGGCCTTGTCGAAATGGCCCCGGAAGGCATGCAGGCCCTGCAGGTCCATCACCAGCAGCACCGGCATGAGGATGGCGGCCGCCTGCGGCACCGGGATCGCCAGGGCGAGCATGGGCACCGCCAGCGAGCCGAAGCCCGCGCCGAACCCGCTCTTGCTGATGCCAAGCAGGATGACCGCAGGCACGGCCACCGCATAGAAGAACGGGTCGGTGATCAAGGGGCGGTGCCGTGGGGCCGCTTACTCCGGCTTGGCGCCGGAGAAGCGCACCACCTTGCCCCAGCGCTCGATCTCGGCCTGCACGAAGCGCGAGAACTCCTCGGGGGCGTTGCCCACCGCCGAGGCGCCGTCGTTCTCGATGCGGCGGCGCACGTCGGGGTTCTGCACCGCCTGGCGGGCGGCGTCGGACAGGCGCTTGGTCAGCGCGGGGTCCATGCGGCCAGGGCCGAACAGGCCGAACCAGGCGCTGGACTCGTACCCGGGCAGGACCTCGGCGATAGCCGGCACGTCGGGCAGCTGCTGCAGCCGCTGCTTGCTGGTGACGCCCAGGGCCTTCAGGCGGCCGGCGCGGATGTTGGGAATGGTGTTCACCAGCGGCGCGAACATCAGGTCCACCTGGCCGGCGATCACGTCCTGCACCGCGGGCGCGGTGCCCTTGTAGGGGATGTTCACGATGAACAGGCCCGACTGCATCTTGAACAGGTCGCCCGCGAGGTGCAGCGAGGAGCCCACGCCGCCGATGGCGAAATTGAGCTTGCCGGGGCGGCTGCGGGCGTAGGCGATCAGCTCCTTCACGTCCTTGGCCGGGACGGACGGGTGCGCCACCAGCACCGAGGGCTGGGTGGCCACGCTGGTGAGGGGCGTGAAGTCCTTGACCGGGTCGAAGGGCAGGCTGGGATAGAGCGACGCATTGATCGCGTGGCTGGTGAAGCTCATGAGAAGCGTGTTGCCGTCCGGGGCCGCCTTGGCCACCGCGTCGGCAGCGAGGTTGCCACCCGCGCCGGCGCGGTTCTCGACGATCACCTGCCGGCCCAGGATGCGGCCCATCTCGGTGCCGACCGCGCGGGCCAGGGTATCGGTGGAGCCGCCGGGCGAGGCGCCGACCAAGATGCGGATTGGCGTACCGGTGGCCGGGGCGCCCTGGGCCCAGGCAGCCGGTGCGGCAGCGGCGCCGAGCAGCGCGCCGCCCTGGGCGAGCCACTGACGGCGGGAAATACCACGGCGGGAAATGTTGAGGCGGGAACGGTCGCTGAGGAAGGCTTGCTTCATGTTCTTGTCTCCGTTGTCGCTCGGTCTCGCTCGGTCTCGTTCGGGATCGCTCGGGATCGTTCGGGATCGCGCCTGCGTCTCCCGGCCGGCCTCGATCCCTAGCCTCCAAGCTTAACCGGCGGCCGATTTCCCACCTGCGGGCAAGTCATTCGCCTGCCCGCGGGCGCCGCAAGGTCCAGGCGGGCGCGCGGGAGAGCGTGGAGTTCCTGCTGGCGCTTTGATCAGCCGACGCGTGCTGCCCGGTCTGCCTGGACGCGGGCCCATGCGTCCTCGACCCAGTCGCACAGGATGCCGCGTGTCTCGCGCGGATCGATGATGTCGAGGATGCCGAATTTCTCCGCCGTCCTGAACGGGGAGGTGAGATTGAGGTAGTGGGCCTCCAGCTCCAGCCGCTTGGCGGTCGGATCGGGCGCGGACTCGATCTCCGCCTTGTGGGCGGCCATCACGCCACCTTCGATCGGGATCGAGCCCCAGCGGCCCGAGGGCCAGGCGAAACGGTGATTGAGCGCGTGACCCCGTTGGGGGGCATGCATGGCGCCCGCCATGCCGAAGCAGCGGCGGATGATGATCGACACCCAGGGCGAGACGCACTCATTGACCGCCTGGCCCACGCGCGTGGCGCCCAGGAGGGTGCCCGCCAGTTCGGCCTCCAGGCCGGTGGCATTGCCCGGCTGATCCACCAGGTTCACGACCGGCAGGCCAAATTGGCTGCACAGACGGACATGGCGCTCCATCTTCCAGGCCGCCTGCACCGTCATCGCGCCGCCCTGCACCTTGGGGTCGTTCGCGATCACGCCGACCGGGATGCCGTTCAGGCGGGCCAGGGCCGTGATGACGGAGCCGCCCTGGAATCGGCCGATTTCGAACACCGACCCCAGGTCGAACACGCTGGCCAGGATACGGCGCGGGTCGTAGATCTTGCGGCGGTCCTTCGGGATCGCGTCCTTGAGCCAGTCGTCCGCGCGCTGCGGGTCGTCTTGCGGCGTGAGGGTGGGCGCCAGGTGATGGACGCTGCGCGGGAGGTAGGAGAGGAAGCGCTGCGCCTGTGCCAGCGCGTCTTCCTCGCTCTCGGCCTCGTTGTGCACGATGGCGCTGCGGCGGTGCACGCCCGCCCCGCCCAGTTCGTCCTTGTCGATGTCCTGCCCGTAGGCCTGCCGCACCACGTGAGGGCCGGCCGCCATGACCTGGGCCTGGCCCTTGACCAGGACCGAGAAGTGCGAGGAGACGACCTTGATGGCCCCCAGGCCTGCGCAGGAGCCCAGGGCGACGCCGACCACCGGCACCGTCTTGAGCAGGTCGTCGGCCATCCAGGTGCTGTAGCCCGGGATCTTGGTGCCGCCCAGCTGCATCAGGAGTTTGACGCTGCCTCCGGCGGAATCCACCAGGCGTACCAGCGGCATCCGCAGTTCCAGCGCCAGCCGCTCGATGTAGATCCATTTGTCAGCGACGGACGCTTCGGAGGAGCCGGCGCGGATACTGAAGTCGTCCACATGCAGGGCCACCTTGCGGCCTGCGATGCGAGCCGTCCCGGTGACGCTGTTGCTCGGGTCCAGATGGGTGAACCGCCCCTGTGCGTCGTAGTGCCCCTTGCCTGCGGTGCAGCCCATTTCCTGGAAGCTGCCCTCATCGACCAGACGCGCAATGCGCTGGCGGGCGTCCATGTGCCCTTTCGCGTGGAGCTTGGCCAGGGCTTCAGGGCCGCCCATGGCCAGCGCCTGCTGGCGGCGCAAGGCCAACTCGCGCAGTTCGGCTTCCCAGGCGCCTGCCGGCTCGAAGCGGAGTGGGTGACGGACGGTGGGGCCCCGTGGCGGTGCCCCGGTCATTTGGCCACCAGTCCCATCTCCTGCACGAGGGCCGTGATGGACTGCTGCTCGCTCACCATGTACTGCATGGATTCGGCTGCATTGCGGAACACCGGCCGGCCTCCGTTCTTGTCGACCAGGGCCTGCCATGCCGGATTCTGCGAAACCTTGCGCAGCGCGTCCTCCCAGAAGGCGATCTGGGCCGGCGTCGCGTTCGGGCCCAGGAGCAGGCCGTTGTAGGTGACGAAGTCGGCAGCGACTCCCTGCTCGCGCCAGGTGGGCACTTGTGCCAGCGCGCCGCTTCCGCGCGTGGGCGAGGCGGAGGCGATGGCCCGCACCTTGCCAGCGGCCACCTGGGGCATGATGACCGGTGCGGTGGCCGAGATCACGTCGATGTGACCCCCCAGAAGCGCCACCATGCTCTCGCTGGACGCCTTGAAGGGGGCGACGGTGAGACTCTTGATGTTGACGCCTGCCTCCTTGAGCGGCTTGGCGATCGAGAGGTGGGTGCCTGACCCCAGGGAGGGGGCGACCCCGATCTTCAGCGAGGTCGGGTCCTTGCGCAGCGCGGCGACCATGTCCTGCGCGTTGCGGATCGGGGAGTCCGCGCGCACCGCCACCATTTGCGTCTCCTCCACCAGCATCGCCACGGGTGGGTACTCCCGCAGGTCGGCCTTCAGCATGCCGGCGCCAATGGCCACCAGCGTGCTGGTGTGGAAGGTCCCCAGTCCCAGTCCGGTGCCAGCCGTCTTGGCCAGTGCCTGCAGGGAGATGATCCCTGCACCACCGGGCTTGTAGTCGATGATCATCGTCTGCCCATTGAGCAGGTTCATCTGGCTGAGGGTTTCCTGCACCCCCCGGGCGTAGATGTCCACCGAACCCCCGGGCGTGACGCCGAGGATGTAGCTCACGCGGTCACCGGGCTTCCAGCCCGATTGGGCGGATGCGCCAGGCGCGAAGGAAGCGAGGGGAGCGGCGCACGCGGCAGCCAGCAGTTGACGACGATCGAGCGCCATGGGTTTGTCTCCTGTTTGGGTTGGATTTATCGGTTCAGTGTGGAAAGGACGGCATCCGTGTCCGCGCCGAGCGCGCGGCCGGTGTGCCGGATCTGCCCGGGTGTGGCCGACAGGCGCGGCACGATGCCGATCTGCGTCGTGTGGCCGATTTCCGGGTGTGGCACCTGCTGCAGCATGTCTCTCGCGCGAAAGTGCGGGTCCTCGTAGATGTCGGCAATGGTGTTCACGCGCGAGCTGGGCACCTCGGCGTCCAGCAGCATCTTTTCCAGCGTCGCGCTCTCGAACTGGCGAGACCATGCGCTGATTTCGGCGTCCAGGGCGCGTGCGTGTTCGGGCTCGCCTCGGGATCGGATCGTGGCGAAGCGCGGGTCTTGGAGCAGATCTTCTCGTTGCATCAGGCGCACCAATCGCTCGCAGGTCGGATTGCTGTTGGCGGCAATCAGCACGTACCCACCGTCACGTGTGGGGTAGAGGCTGTTGGGCGCCATCCGGGGCAGGTTGGGGCCCTCGCGTTTGGGGATCGTTCCGTGCTTTTCAAACGCCGGCACGATGGGTTCCATCTGCGTGAAGGCGGTCTCGTAAAGCGCCACATCCACCACCTGGCCCCGGCCGCTCCGATCACGCTCACGCAGGGCCGCCATGGCGCCGAAGGCGGCATGGACCGACGAGAGGTAGTCGGTGGTGGCCAGCGCGACCCGCGCGGGCGGTCGGTCGGGGTCGCCCGTCATGTGGCGAACCCCGCCCACCGCTTCGCAGATGGCGCCGTAGCCGGGACGTTCGGCGTAGGGGCCTGTCTGCCCGAAGCCACTGATGCGGACCATCACCAGGCCGGGATTTCGCTGGCTCAACACCTCGTAGCCCAGGCCGAGTCGCTCCATCACGCCCGGCCGGTTGTTCTCGACCAGGATGTCCGCGGTGTCGATCAGTGCCAGCGCCGCGGCATGGCCTTGCGGTGACTTGAGGTCCAGGACCACCGAGCGCTTGTTGCGAAGGATCGAGGCGGCATAGAGCGACACAGGGCCGACGAATTGACCCATCTGGCGCACCGGGTCACCCTCGGGGGGCTCGATCTTGATGACGTCGGCACCGAAGTCGCCCAGCAGGCGCGCGCAAGCCGGGCCTGCGATGGTGTTGCAGATCTCGATGACCCGAAGGCCCTGCAGGGGACCCGGCCCGGGGGCGGAATTGCCAGGTGGGGTCACTTGCTTTTTCCCTTGCGGTTCTCGCGTTCGCCCAGGGTGCGCAGGGCTTCCTGCGCAGACTCGTCGATGCGCTGGCGGGTCAGGCGGACCACGGCGTCGAGGTCGCCCTTTTCCAGGGCGCGCAAGGCCTTGGCCCACAGCGTGGCCGACTGCTTGCGCCGGGCGGGTGTGGCCAGACCCAGCTTGGAATAGCGCAGGGTCTGCAGCGAGATCGAGGTGAGCATCCGCTGCAGGCGGCGATTGCCGGCCAGGCGGGTGACCACGATCAGGAGGCGGTAGGTGGTCTCCGCGTACGACGGACCGTCTTCGTCCTGGGCCGCCAGTTCCAGCAGACGCTGGGTGCCGTGGCGTAGCAGGGGCAGGAAGTGCGGGTGGGGTGCCTCGACCAGCTTGCGCAGGGCCACCTCAAACAGGCCGGCGCGGATTTCCATCAGCTCCTGCAGTTCCTGCGCGCTCAGCTCGGTGACGATGGCGCCTCGACGCGCCAGCAGCGTGACCAAGCCTTCTCGTTCGAGGATGCGCAGGGCATCCCGGACAGGGCCGCGGCTCACATGAAATTCGTCGGCCAGCTCCTGCTCGCCGATGCGCGCGCCGGGCATGAGGCGGTTGTCCAGGATGCGTTCGCCCACGCGGGCGGCAATCTGCTCGGGCACCGTGAGGGTGGGGGTCTCCTGGTCGGCGAACAGGCGGAAGGCCACCGCACTTTCCCAGTCCTGCAGGGGCAGGGCGCCCAGATCGGCGTTGTTCATCTGGCTTGCTCCCTCAGTCCAGTGTGGCCAGCCACTGGCCTTCCTGGACCATTTCGCTTTCGGCGACGAAGACCTCGCGCAGGGTGCCCGCCTGCTCGCAGGTCACGGGGATTTCCATCTTCATGGATTCGACGACCAGGATCGTGTCCCCCGCCTGCAGGGCCTGCCCGGGTTGGGCCATGACTTTCCAGACGCTGCCGGTGACTTCAGAAAGGATCTTTTTCATGATGAATTTGAGTAACAAACAGATTGTTAACAATTTGAGGGTGACGAGATTCGGGGTTTACCCGAAACCCAGGGGGCATCACGAGACGAGGGGAGCGCCTGCCTCGGGGAACTGCGGGATTGGGGAGGTGGCTGGCTGAAGTGCCGGCCGGTCTGCCTGCCGTTTTGGCTGCGCGTGCGCCAGTCGAAGTCCGGGCCTCACTCGAGCTCGGACACTCGCACACCCTTGGCGCTGCGGCGCGCCTCCACCAGGCTGCGCAAGGACTCGCGCAGCTCGCGCGCGCCGGCCACGGCCCGGATCTGCGTGGTGGGCGACATCTTGTCGGAGGAGATGACGACGATGTTCGCCAGACCGACAAGGCGCAGCCAGAAGGGCTGCTCGAACTGGGTGTCGGTCACCCGGTACAGCTCGATCTCGCTGGTGCTTTTGCTCAGGACGCCGGTGTGCATCTTGAGCCGCTCGGTGGTCAGCTCGTATTCCTGGAAGCGCACCACGAGGTAGCGCCAGAGGACCACGCCGATCGACACCGGAATGAGCACCACCGTGAGCGCCAGCACCCCCCAGAGGAGGAAGGCAGGGAAGTTGACCCATTGGGAGCTGCGGCCTTGCCAGACGGTGGTTTCAGGGGAGTTCATGCGGGCGTGAAGGTCAATATGGCCAGTATAGGACCCGTCCCGTCCCGGCGCGGAACGGATCACGGCCGCCTCACGGGCCCGGCTCGAACCCCGGCAGGAACTCGATGCCGGTGCGCTCCACCAGTTCCTTGTAGGAGATGGGCTTGCCCGCGCGCGCTTCGTCGGTGTTCTCCACCCAGTGCGCCCAGGCCCGGTTCGCGCTCGGGTCGTAGACCAGCTTGAACAGGTGGGTCG
>JACCDU010484502.1_pt1 | contig 39799 bp, 63 predicted proteins | sample 7446081 | NCBI WGS metagenome assembly JACCDU01 (sample SAMN15323447, study PRJNA562643) | freshwater metagenome | isolation source: river surface water | place: USA:Blue River Watershed | collected 2017-08-17
GGAATCGTACAGTCCAAAAAATAGTCCGGCATCGGGGTCTACTTTCGTTAAATCTCTTATCGCCTTAACGTCCAAAGTGATGTTTAACTTATCAGCTAAGTCAATGAGTTCTGGGTCTATCTTCGATATCTCGTCTCTTGTCATTTGGCGTTCTTTGAAGGAATACGAGTTGCTCAAAAGACCTTCATGTTCAGTCCACTCTTCGGTATCTACTTTGTAAGACCCCGGAGACTCGGCAGTTCTACCGGGAGTTTTCTTTCTTGTAAATGCGTATTTATCAATCTTTTCCGGGTACTTTTGAAAGAATTCTATCTCGGAGATTTTGATTACCTCATTGTACGACTTCTTATATAGGTACTTCTCCATGTTAGCTTGATAAATAGGCAAAGCCTCATCCTCATAGTTGAAATCGCTACCGGACATCAAGCTTCTTTTGAAAGTATTCTGTAGATCTACTACTTTAGTTTTCACAGATGTCTTAGATGCAGCGGCTGACAACGCTTTATTGGTAGATTTCTTGTGAGATTTTACCTTACACTGGTATTCTTGTGGTTGACATTTTCCTCCGCATTGATAATTCCCGGAATTACAATCAAGTTGTTCCATGATTTTTATAGATCCATTGGGGGTAAAATTACGTTAGGGTTATCCGGAGTAATGTTATCTGTTGAACGAATGTTCTCACTTGAGAACTGAGGATAGAAGTCTCCTGTAATTCCAAGATAACCGTAGGCCTCATCCATGAGTGTAGTTCCGGTCACAGTGTTTCGTGACTTTCGTCGCTGACCACCGAACCTGACACTGGAATAACCGCGACTATACTTGTGCATGTCATAAGTCATCTGGATCTGTTTACTCAGAGCCTCGAAATCTCGATAGATAAACTCGCGAGTTCTGTACGTATCTAAAAGATACCTTGCTGCGATTGCGATTGATCGTTTTGCACTGAAGACTAGACTGTGTTGCGCACCTGCTGGAGCACTTGCTACCTGGTTCACAAACCAACGAGTAGCATCAGCAATTGCGGCGTTGACACGAGCATCATTGATTACTGTGGCTTGAGTGTCGTCTAAGTTGGAGAGTTCCAACATTTCGCGCCAAGTGAACATGTTAACCATATCTTCGATAGATGGGATTGTATCGGGATTATATGTCATAAAAAAGTGAACCTGTTACAGTTCACTTTAATAGACTACAGAGCTTGTTTCAGTTTCTCTAGACGTTTAACCAAGTTCTTACGTGAACGAGTTTCAGTAATAGATACCTTACTTAAATCACCACCAGGTACAATTCTCTTACGATGTTTGTCAGACAGACAAGAGATAGACTCAAACATGTGTTTGTTCTCACAAATGTAGTTGAATAGGAAGAATCGTAACTCAGGAGTGTCTTCGTAGAAGTACACACAGCGGCGGTTAACTTCAAACGAGTCTCTGATTGTGAGGAAACCTCTTTGTAGACACATTTTGTGTAAGTCAGCAGATACCTTACGACCTGTTACAGCGCGGTTGGGGCCTGTGTAGTACATACCGTAATTGTTAAGTATTAGAGTAGTCAGAGTTCTGAAGTTAGGAAGTCGTAATAGATAGGTAATCTTTGCAATCTCTTGACTAACAGCCTGCGAGAATAGCAAGTTGTTGTTGTTGTCGAGTTCGGAGATCTTCAAGTCTTTTAAGTTGTTCTGCTGATCTTTTAATTTGTTCTGCTGACTCAATTTGTAGTTTTGCTGTCTCAATTTGTAAATCTCGGATTCGCTCTGCTTGAGCATCCAGTCGGCTGAGGAAACCCTCGAATACAGCATTGAGTACTGAGAATACACCTCCGACAACTCGGTAATCGTCAGATTGAAACCCATCCGAGATAGTCTCGTTTGGAATTCTGGAAACGGTAGCCACGTGGGGAACAATTGAAGTTGACCGATCGCTTGGACTAGTTTGACTTGAGACATTTTTGTTACCCTTAATTTTTTTCTGAACTTTAGAGAGAGACGAAAACCACTTCATTGAAGACTCGGTTTGTTGAAGCAGTGTAGATATCTTACGTCCGACTTTGCGGGTTACGAAATCTAAACCTTCAATCAAGGATTGTCTGCAAAGTTTACGAACATAACTCGCGGACTTGTAACCTGCTTCTTTCGCCAGAGTCTCTAACTCGTAGCTCATCTCGACCTCTTGTTTGTTTACTTCTTCAGTATCACTGACTATTGTAGCAGAGTCAAGTACGCGCTCAGAGTTGAAAGCTTGGTTAATTACCGATGTCAACTCAAGTAACTCCCATGGTTCAAAAAACCGAGCCCATTGATGTTCAAGCATTTGGTTAATCTGCTCTAAAGTGAATGACCAGGGGTGCTCTGAGGCCTCAGGTGAGTTACACCAGGTATCAAAATCAGGCCAATCTTCATCCTCTATCTCTACAGGCAAGGTCATTTCAAGAGTATCCCGATCTCTCCAACTGGGCTCATAGATATTACTATTTGTTTTCGTTACAGCAGGTTTACCTCTATATTTTAACAAGAGTTCACACATTTTTAAGATGTCAGAGACTTTATGTGTCTTGTCAGTGATCGAGAAATAGGTGTCAAGTGTCTCTAAACTAGGAACCTCAGTCACTATAAATTCTTCAAAGTCTTTATCAACATCGTGTAATTCACCCACTAGGCATTTGTACAGCTCGCCGATACCAGGTTTTGAGGTAGATTCATAATAAAGCGTCTGCACAGATTTGATTGCTCGTTTAAATACTGGTTGTAACATGACTTTGTTTAGTAACTATAAGTCCATCTTACACACAAAAAAGAGCAAACCCAATAGAGCTTGCTCAATTTAATTATAAACTTGAAAAGTTTAGTTCAAACGTAATTCAACAGTGATCCACTCGTTGGCTAAACCAGCAGTTACTGCATACCCGACAACCGAGTTGGTTCCCGTGTGAGCAACCATTTTGCCGTTAGCGTCAGACATCAGACGAGTACCAACAGCAATATTAACCGCACCAACTTGACAAGGTACTTGACCGCGAATAGCCAGACTTCTGTAGTACTGATAACCAGGTCTCCATGCATCTTGAGCATGAACACGACTAGAATTACCATACTTGTAAGCAAAGTCAGGAGTTAACTGAGCGCCGACATAGAATACATTGAGAGCTTCAGGAGCTGTAAGAGTGGTCGCAGCAGGTGTAAAACCAGTGATGACCTGGTAGATACCGGCTTGTCCACCAGCATTGATTGCTTGAGGTGCCGTAAGAACAAACCGAGCGCCAGCAGCATAGGCTTGAACAGCGATTGCAGCAGGAGCAGTCACTACAGCGCGAGTACCAGGGATTTCTTCAGCAGAAGTTGTGATACCATATACAGGTCCACCAGCACCGGCTACTAACCCGTTAAACCCAACTGCAATACCTTTCTCAATTGCTGGAGAAATCTGAGCAGTGCGAGTTTGATCTAAAATAGCACGTTGTAAATAAGGTTGTTCGTTGTAAGACATATGTATAATCTCCGTGTTCAGTTATCTTTACATTAGTGGACTAGACTTAGCTAGCTTCTTGACACACTCCGCGTAAGACATTCCAGTCTCTTTTTCCATCTTCTTGGCAGCAAAGTGAAGTTTCTCACGAGGATTCATTTTAGCAAGTTCAGGGTCTTCAACAATCATGGTTTTCTCACCAAATTGAACTTGGGCTGGAAGTCTTTGAAGTAGACTTTTAAACATGTCTAGTTGAGTTACAGATTGCTCGTTAAACGAGAGTTCTGCATCGGCGGGGTTAAGTGTCATTAAGAAGTTAACTAACTCTTCGCGACTAACTTGGCTAGGAAGCAAACGTCCTTCGTTATAGAGTTTTTCAGTAAAACGCATCATCTCACCGCGTTGCATAGCTTCAGCTTGGGCCGCAACAAGTGCACGAAGTCTAATAAGTTCTTCAGGTTCCGAGGCAACTTCGGTCTCTTCCAAGTCTTGTTCGATTTCTTCTAAGATTTCTTGAATCTCGTTATCTTCACCGAACTCAGTATTTGCCTCTTCTAAAAGGATTTCTAACAAGTCTTCCATAGTGTTTATTTCATTAAAAGTGTATTGGTCGTAGTCTGTATTTTGTTCGCTAAACGATGGTAATCCTGATAGATCTAATCCTTTGATTGCAGGAATATGGACAAACGCTACATGTCTTAACTTGTACTGGCCTGGTGTAGGATTGATTCGGTTGAACTTGTCGTATAACCCAATCGAGATCTTCCTCCAGAGACCTTGCCTTACAGCTTGATCCATACTCGGAGCTAACTTGATTCTTCCCCACAAACTTTGACCAGATCTCCAAACATTCTTTACCCAGCCTAACGCCGGAGTAGTATCAGTCTGGTTGTGCCCCACTATCATTGGAACTGTGTCGGGTTGGAAGGTCTTAACCATATCATCTAGATCTGACTCTGACCAGATCTTAGTTTGACCTGCCGAAGAGGTTTGATTCCCTCCTTTAAATAATTCGATTGTGTATTCCATAAAGAATGCTAGCAGACTATAGATATCTTTAAATATGTTTGGTAGAATTCTAAGTATTATCACGTCTCCCTATCGGACAGTACAACGGTTTAACTGGATACCTCGTACTGACGATGTATTGACCCAGAAGGGTGGTTCAAGTCCTCAGTCCCTCAGTCTGTATATTAACTTGCTCAATGATTCGGTGGTCCAGGCCAGCTTTGACAAGTTCATCGGTGAGTTAATCTCACGGGACTATAAACTTGAGGGAGACCCTGTTGTGGTAGAAGCCTTACAGGAAATTCTTGATAACTTACCGTCTAGTGCCGATGAGTTAACCAAGCAGTCTACTATAAATGGGGAACCTATATCTGGGTTTAAAACCTTACTTCGTACTCTGGGTGAGGCTTACATCACGGGTTTATCTGTGGCAGAAATCTCGTGGAAAATAGTGGACAATGTAGTTAAACCTGCGGCCATCAAGACCAGAGACCCTCGGCGTATCATGTTCTACGCAAACTCAGACGACGAGATTGAGATAAGGTACCTTGCTTCGTCTTCTAACTTAAACGGAGTACCTCTCCCTCCTAAATCCTCACTAGTATTCCGTTACTGGGCTTACAATAACTTCGACGTTTATGGTAATGGTCTGGGTCGTCAACTTTACGCACTCACTGAAGCACGCAAACTTAAGCTAGCTGACTGGATGAGTTACACTGAAAAATATGCAACACCTACCGCGGTAATCAAGTATCCTGTAGGAGTACCAGAGGAAGAGCTCGAAGAGTTAGAAAACATGGCTCGTACTCTGGGGGAGAATAGCTACACGGTTATTCCTGAAAACTACTCAGTCGATTGGTTATCTCCTCCGACTCAAGGAACACAAGTTTTTAAAGAAATCTTAGAATACTTTGATCGTCAAATCTCTATGTTAATCTCTGGGGAAAACACAGTGGGTCAAGAAGGTTCAGGTGGTTCCCGTAGTAGAGATATGGTAGCGGATAGTGTGAGAATACGCAAGGCTGCCCACTTGGGGACTCTACTTGCTGAGTATCTACAAAGTACTTTGTTTAAATGGTTTGTTGAGTTTAACTTTCCGGAGGGGACTGAAGTACCTACGTTAGTATTTGAGTTTGAGGATACCGACACAGAGAACGCACCAGATCAGATTCTACGCTGGGCTCAACAACTTAACGGACTAGGCTATAACTTCCCTCAGAAATACTTAGAAGATAATCTTGGTACACCTATTGAGAAGATACAAAACGATTTGTTAGCTGGTGGTGCAGATTCACCCGGCATCAGTGGTCCTATTGATGAGACATTTAGCATAGAGGCTGACAATGCTGAAGAAACAAGTGATACTGAAGAAGTAGACCAAGTAACTGAAGCAGATGATACTCAAGAGTCAATTTAGGTACGACACAAATATATCTTATGTAGGAGTTACCCGGGTGTTGTCTGACACACGTGATAAGTGGCTCCTTCTACCCGAGTACAAGCTGGGTAAACGCGCAGTTAGATCCTCTGTTGATAACTTAATCGACTGTATCAACGGTGAGCAAGCCCATAAAGACCTTGTTGAATACGCAATAACTATACCTGTGTTAAACAAGAAGAATACTAACTTGGTTGGTTTTCTTGATGGAGTTAACTTTGATACTAAGACCATTATAGAATATAAATCTGTATCAGCATATCAAGCCTTCGATCACAGTCTACAAATATCAACGTACACTTACATGGCTGAGCAGGTGACGGGTATTAAGTGGCAATGCGAACTTCAGTATGCTGACGGGCACATTATTAAGTTCGACCGTGACCGTGTACTAAAGTTTGTAGGTATGTTTACAATGCGTACAGGATTATACATATAATGAAACTACAATCACCACAACTTTTTGTTGAGTTCGCTGAGCAAGTTAACTTAGATGTTTTTCGAGGATTAAGCAAGTTTATTATGAAGTTACCGGATGCATGCCCGTTCCAGACTCATCTAAATCTACCTCCACTATGCAAACTAAATCCATTGTTCACCGCACTAATGATACTAAAAGTTAGATACACCTTTGAATAACTAAGTTAAAGAACACTGTAACAGGTGTTTTTTAAATGTATATGTCCAGTTTACAACACAACTCGTGGGGTATAGTTACCCCTCCTCACCACGTGGTAGTTCCAGTTGGTGCGAATCGTTATGATCTATATTATTTAGAAATTCGTAATACTAACGGTAACCTACCGTCCGGTAACACCTTGAGTACAGCTACTGAAGTTAAAGCTTTGGGTGGTTTTCTTGTTGCGTCGGTTCATTACGACTCATCCACAGGTTTACAACGTATAGTATTTACTTCGGAGGGTCGTTAGTATGCCAATGAACATTTGGGGAAGTGGTCCCGTCGCAAGTGGGGGTGGTGGCGGTGGTAGTGGTGATGCTTCTGCCGCAAACCAGTCTGTTCAGATTGCTAGCGCAGATACACTAAATACCAACGTAGGAACAACAACTGACACTCAGACTGATGCCACGGTAAGTGGTACACTCTTGAGCAGAGTCAGATACATTTCAGCGACATTGCTAAGTGTACTTAACAGACTACCCGCGTTAGTCAGTGGTAGAATACCTGTTGACGGTTCTGCTGTGACGCAACCTGTATCTGCGACTACATTACCTTTGCCAACTGGCGCGGCCACTTCTGCTAACCAGACTACTGCAAACGCGTCGTTAACTACTATAGTTACTGAAACCACGGCTATCGATAACAAGTTACCAGTACTCGGGACTCAAACTGCTGCAAACTCAGTTAGTGTGACTCCGGCGACGGGGACTAACTTTGCACCAAGTGTAGGTCTAAATACAGACACCACTGTAGTTGACCCCGGGTTACCTGGATCTGTTATATCCTTTTTGAAAGGTATTCTGGAGACAGTTTTAGCCATACGAAGTAGACTACCATCAGTAACCGGTAGTAGACCTGTAGGTGACTCGCTCAGTGTGACTCCTGCAATTTCCAGTAATTTTGCACCAGATGCATTGACTGACACCCAGTTAAGAGCTACACCGATAATTACTAGGAAAGAGACAACAAGTAGATGGTCTGTTATTGGAAGTACTACCGCGGCAAATACTACTAACATTCCAGCAAACTCTAGAATGTGTAGCTTCCTAATGCAGAACTTCACTGGTAGCACAGTCCATATTCAGATTCACTCTGCTACACCCTCTGGAGGAGCAGTACCACTACAGAGCTACAGATTGAATGCCAACAGTACTATGGTTTTAGGTAATGACTACTTTGGTGACGGTGGTGAAGTTGTTCCGAATGCTAACATAGTAGTGGCCGTCAGTAGCACTCACACAACCTACACTGCTCAAGCTTCACCTAACACTTCTCTCACAATAAGGTACCTACTATGAGTTTTATTGAACAACCTGCTATCGCGGTGGCTGCCAATTCAGTAACTTCTGCTGGAATACTCGATGGGACTATTGTTAACAGCGATATAGCTAACACAACTATCACGGGTTCTAAACTCGTGAATGATACCATAACTGCGGTACAGATCGCGGCAAACGCTATTACCGGTTCTGAGATAACAGATAACGTTGTCACCTTCGCCAAGATTCAGGATTTAGCTGGCCCTGGTTTAATAGGACGTTCTGTAGCAGGTACAGGTGATCCCTCACTAGTCCAACTAGGTACAAACATGCAGTTTAGTGGTAGTACACTTCAAACAGTGACTACACCTACATTCGGCAACACACGTATTACGGGTGTTGCAAGTGCAGACGTAAACACACTCGACTTCTACCAAGAATACACGTTCACACCAACAATAACAGGGTCCACAACAGCAGGTGTTTTAACCTATAACACTACCTTCACCTACGGAAATGCTCAAAGAGTTGGTAACAGATTATTTGTACAAGGAAGAGTAATCGTAACAGATGTCACTACTGCACCCACTGGAAACTTGGTTATAGCAGGTATACCCCTTGTAGCAACTCAACAAACTGTCATTTCTTTGGTGGATGTTGTAAAACCAGCCTCTAGCACATATACTACTGTAGGAGGCTTCATAAACGCAGGAGCATCTATTATAACTACATTTGTACCCTACCAGAGTACTACTACCCTTTTGGACGCTTCAACAGTTGAAGCATCAACACAGTTTTCTTTCAATTTCTCAATGTTAGTAGGTTAATTATGTTTACAGAAGAAACAAAGATTTCGGGATTTGAGGTATTTGATAATGGGTCAGTTAGACTCACTATTCAAACACTCTATTACAAGGATGCTCGTTTTATAGGTCAGGAATCTTCACAAGTTATTGTGGACAAGTCTGACACGGCTAATGCTGAACTAGTCCGTGCCTATCTACAGATGGTACAAAACTACTACACGACATGACAACTACCGACTACTTGTATAAACACAGAAATATAGTTTCGTGGTTTGTAGAAGACGGTGTGTTGTACATTCCCGGGACGAACGACTTAGCAGACTGGTTAACGAACCTAGACATTTGGTTAAACTCTGGTACTCATCGAGGTTTCCTCAGAGTCTACAAACGTTTACTCAAGGAGATTGACCTTGCTTCAGTTCACACAGTACACGGACACAGTTTAGGTGGTGCGCTTGCTACGTTGATAGCTTGGAAGTATCCGCACATCCAATGTTACACCTACGGAAGTCCTCGTGTATTTAGTGAACGGATTGATATACCAAACTTAACTCAGTTTGCATGTGACTGGGACTTGGTGACGAAAGTCCCATCGTGGTTGTATCACGGAAAGATTCACCAACGAGAAACTCCGTTTGTTTACTGGAATCCGCACAAGTACAACTTACACATATAACGAAAGAAGCAGAGTCGATTAAGGCTCTGCTTTATTTTTTAGATGACCGTACCTCGGTTTATCCAGATTTCGTCCAGTCTCTGACGTAACTTGTTGAAGTCTCTATCAGTTTGTTTCACGTTACCATACTTGAGTAGATGTTTGTCTCGTAGATACTGTAACTCAGCATGCCACGTTTCTAACTCGAATTCTATACCATCAGTTTTCATCGAAGTAAGATACTGAATAGTTGAATCCATTTCGGTAAACGAGGGACAGAGAAACTTGAGTCTGACAACACGAGATTTCTTGTCTTGTTTGTGTAGATTCAGAGCAACTTGATAATAAGATTTCTTACCGACAAGTTCCTCCTCAATACTATCTGTTGTAACTGAGTCTGCTTTGAGTTCAGTGATGACTAGTCTGTCAGTACGTTCTTCAAAGAAATCAAACTTACGTCCACCATAGTTGTACTCTACTGTTAGACCCGGGCGTTTAACAAGATGGTACGCAAAACTGTAAACTTTGTGAGCTTCATGTTCATGAAATAATTTACGATCTGTAGCGCGTAATGCTTTATTTGTGTTCACGAGTTTTTGTATCTTCTTGTCGAGTTTAGCAATGCGGGATTCACTAATTTTGTCTGACACAACAAATGAATCTTTCGAGTAGGACTTCATAGTTTGGTCGCACCATACTGAAAACGACGCATCGAGCCATCGCGCGGCTGCAACTGCAAGTTCTTCATGTATCCACGTCCCCTGACTACCGTCAGACCTGTTACCTTTTTTTACCCAAAATGGGCTCGAAAGTAATGTCGTCTTTTTGTCGTTACCCGCATGATACTTTTGTAATGCAGTAATGTACTCTACTGTCGTGTCGAGGTTGACCCACGAACGAACTCGTTTTGTACTGCCACACGCGTCAGCCATGGACTGTAAATTCCAGTAGCGTTCACCTGTTTCAGTGATTTCGATACTGATTTTGTTACCGTTGTATTCTGGATTTGTGATGTCTAACATCTTGCGTTCAAGTTAGTTTACTCTTTCAGTATAAACAAAAAGCTCGCAGAGTTCAAGTCCTGCGAGCAATGTGTTACTTCATAATTGACTTTGCTTTCTTTCTACACCAGATCATTATGGCCCCAAACACAAGCAAAGCTGTAATTGAACTTGCTTCAGGAGTTTGCTTAACAGGAGGATGGTCAGGTATGTCATAACGTGGTCTCATAGCCAATATAACAATACTGTCATTCAAACACGTCGGACTTAGTGAAACCTCGAAGTCACCGCTACGGAGCAAACTCGATAAACCTGTAACTTGAATTTCTCTGACAGACGAATTCGACACACGAGTTACATCACCAAGTTTAACTGAGGTTGATGACCGGGTAAACGAGTTAAACCAGTGTTTAGGTAGTAAACTATCTCGACTGATCACGTTCAGATGATTACGTAACGTGTCACGAGAGTGAGCGTGAGCTCGTGGTGTTACGTTAGTCCACAAACCTGCGTCGTTACCACTGAGGTCAACACCGTAGTACTGGTCAGTTTCAAGGTTACGAATGAGAAACTGGTCAAAGTTTCGGTGGGAATTCCACTGGATGTCGGTATCAATGAATACTCGATCACCCACGATGTTCGCAGACCGGATATTGTAGCCTGTGCCAACGTAGTCGTTTGTAGCAGTGTCAAATTGGAAATACATATTAGTTAGCCTTGGTAAGATAAAACTTGTTATCGATCTTGTACAGTGTACCGTTGGAGTGAGTTGTCACGTAATCCGCTCCACGTTTGCGCATTGACCACCAGTATTTGGCAAACTCAATACAGTATTCGTCCTCTATTTGCCAGAGTTGAGTAGGTCTACTTTTCATTACGATTAACTCCGTATTTTGTTGCAAAGTTTCTGGTGAGCATGAGTTGTCGAGTGAGTTCAACCACCATGTCTTCTAATTCTAGTTTACGTACTGACTTCACTGCGTTGCGCGTTACTTGGAGTTGGAATTCTTGCTCGTGTGTTAAGTTCATCTGTGAACCTCATGTGTATATATTCAATATGACCTAAGAACATGGCATCTGTCTATAGTATGCTAAAGCAAACTAGATTTTGATAAAACTATATGATACGAGACTCTATAATTAAGTTTGCTACAATTACCCAACTACCTGTTGTTGAACCACAAGTCTCTGACTTGAGTATCTTCTGGAGTAACCCGTATAACTGTATATATATCGGAAACTACACAGATCAACTTAACGCGTTACAGATCTACACAAGCCATCCACTCTTGTATCCCACTCTTGTCTTACGAGAAAGAGACAGAAGTGACCTCATTAGTTTTGTCACGTGTCTGTCTCCTAGTTATCCAAGTTTGTTTACTCGGTTATTTAGTCCATACGGCATACTCATCCGCGCGACGGTTGATTAAACCCTGACTTGGTCTACCGTTAACCTTATTCCAAACAAGTAGCTGTTGGCGTGCCGCGTTATAGTCCCCGTTGTTAAGTAAACGGAGCAGAGTACTATTCTTAAACGCAGTGTTACCTATGTTGTACATGAGTGATAACAAGGCTGAGGTCTGACCGTCTGTTAACTTCACTTTGCACCAAACCTTGAGTAATTCAAGTCGAGATGCAAGGTCACTTTCAAGTAACTTCTTGGCTTGGCTCAACAGTAGGGTATCGGTCTTATTCACAGGTCTTCCGTTGATGGTTGTGGTTCCGATTCCCACCGTCCATACACCAGCCTGACAAAGGTATGCAGATGGTCTGAATCCTTCCCACTTGGTCACAAGTTCGATAGCTTGTTGAGGTACACCGGAAGCGGACTCAACAGGTTTAGGATTTTCTATTCTCACAAAGTCCGAGGTATCAATCACCGTGAGAGAAAACTTACCAGGTTGAACTCCGAAAGAGTTCCGGTAATTTCTCCACAACGGGACTAACTTGTCGTAGAAAAATGTCGAAAAACGTAACACGACACAACCCGCAGACCATTTACCAATCGTAGTTGGACTTGCTCCGCGACTTGTAGAAGTGGTGTGAATGTTAATACCAAATAAACCTCGATCGGTTTTATCACCTACTCTCATGTAATCCTTGTTACCGTCTCTCCATACAGTCATCGGAGCAGACTGAGTTAAAGCTCCAACTTGACCTTTGTGATTCCCAATAGACCAAGTATCTACATACTGAGTAATACCGATACGAGCCGCACCATTACGATTCAGTGGATTCATCGTGTAGAACTTACCCGGTTCACTTGTACAGGTCGCATTGTGGAGTACAGTTCCGTCTCGTTTAATCACAAGAAACCTATCATTGAAAACATCAGGAGTGTTGGGAATAGGATTACCAAGTTCATCACTATCTTCCATGACTACCATGTTTAAATCAAAGATTTTGTAATTCTTTGACTTCATGTAATCTAGTATTTTATTTCCGTCCATACGTAAAGCAATATAGGTTTACACATATCTTTCATGCAAAATTACAGACTATCTCCAACGAAAAGTCTCTCCGTTAGTATCGCTGATACACTCGGAACTGCTGGTCCAGATTTCACCCCTTACTTAATCTCAGCAGACGGTGGTTACTCGGCTTTTAGTGAGGGTGGACTTATCGCGAGAACCGGTGAGATACGTTTGAGTAAACGGGTTCCGGGCTTACCTTTACTTCGCGAGTGGGATTTCATACCAGGCTGTCGAGTATCTATAACCTACGTAAATGACGCGTTAACTAGAAAAACCGCCGGGTTAACCCAGTTCAACCCAACACTCACGGTCCCGGTTATCGGTGGTTGGATGTTTATCGAAAAGGTTACTACGTCGGAAGATGACGCAGAAATAATTATCGGGATATCTGATGGAATAACTTTGTGTAGTGGTGCAACTCCATCTAATATAGAGATATGTGAGAAAGACCCTATAAAGGAGGTCACAATTCCCCTATTGTTTACTACAATAATAAACCGTGTAGGCCTTGACAAACTTATCGCGGGGATTGATTCAAGCATCTTTGTGTTACCACTACCGAAAACTATTGGACCTGTGCTTAGTGAAGTCGCAGCAAGTTCACTAACTGTGTTAGGTCAACTCATGTTTATGGCTGGATACAACTTGTACATTGACACCACAGGACTGTTAACCTATACTCGCAAACTCACACCTGACATAACAACTCCATCATCTCTGGAATTAGATCTGTCTAGTAACAAATTACTTAAGTTTTTTCGTACAGGTGACGGTGCTCTACTACCCACAGACTACAAGATTGAGACTTACGATTGTGAGAATGTTAAAACACCCCTAACTGATCAGAAAACCTCAAAAGATGGTGATTTATTTACGTCATATCAGATAACTTATAATCCCGTTGATCGAACCATTACTCGTGACGAGGTAGTGAGAGATAGGACGACTCCTTACATCTTTATTAAAGAAACCAAAGTAGTTGAAACTTACGAGACTACAAGTGGAGTAGACGCACCTATTGGTGGCACCCGTGAGTGTAACCTATACGACCCCGGTAGAATTCTTAGTAGAGTGACGACAGTCAGAGAGCCCGTGGGAATAGCCAGAGCTGGCTTTATTGCGGCAAGAAAGAAAGCCGAGGCCGACGATCCTGGATTAGGTACCACAGTGTTTCCAGTACTCTCAAATATAACATCTAGCATCACAGAGGAGGTCTGGACCTATCAGTACAAAGACACGTTGGATGTTACTTGTGAAGACTTAGGACTAGCTAGTGCACCACCTCAACTTATACCAACGTTGGGTGGACAATCTACGCAAACATTCAAATACGTAAAAACGGTTACCGTTGATAACGCAAATCTCTGGCCTGCTGCCGGTGATCCCAGATTAGGTAGGGGATCTGGACCCACCTTTGTGTTTGATGATGGTCTGTCTGTGTCCGAAGTAACTACTTTGCTCTATAGAAAAAACGAACGAGCTAAGGACAATACTTGGGATCTATCTACTACTGTAATAAAATCTCGACTGCTAGCTGACCCCGATGAAGTAGAACTACAAGTAACTGACACAACTATACCCCTCAGCACCGTGGTAGCTAATGCGTATCAACTAGTAGGAGATAGAGCTTCCACTGAACCTAATACTTCACCTGACGAACCCGTAAGATTCCCTCAACTGCGTTCGAGAAAATGTAAACCTAAATGTTACACGTTAAAATCTCGTGCAACCCGAGTGAGGGGAACAACTCCAAAGTCTACCAAAAGTATATCCTTTCCAGATCACTTCGAGTGGGAGAACAAACAAAAAATTCTAACGTTTGTAAATGAGATACAGTTTCTTGATGTCGGACGTAATAGTAGCTACAGTATGGTCGGTTCGTTTGATCAAACGAGTGACATAACAGATGAACCTAGTTACACACCACCTAGTGCCCCGGATGAGATAAACCAAACATTCGCAATCCCCACAGACCCTTTGCAAACTTTACGAGTTAAAAAGGATTACCAGTGGTACTTCATGTTTGTAGACTCGATCAGAGTAGCTATTAGCGCTACCGAGATGTACTGGAGTTGTTTAGGTTTACTTTCAGAGATAAAGCCTGATCCAGACGCACCGGTTAATCCCGGATCTGGTGGTGGTACTCTTGAGCCGCCAAGTCTATTTAAAGTAGACGACATCACCATACTTGATCCTCGTGAAGATGTTGTTATTAAAGGTATCCTGAATACTCTAACTGAAGTTTACTATCTTCCAGAATAATGCCATTAACCAACGATCACATCAACTATGTGTACAATAAGGCTTTCAATGAAGGTCAATCTAGATTTCTGTTGTTGGGAAATGCTTTATCAAAGACCGCAACAACAAATGATGTGATTAGCCCAGCTCCTCTGTTAGAGTTAGCTATCAATACATCAGAAGTAATTTTAAATATAGTATCAGATGGTGTAGAATTCTCTATTACAAAATCTATAACTGTGGACACGTCTGGAGTTCGAGCATGGGCTATAGCAAACCTAGACAGTGCTATAAATGTTTTATTCTACTACGATAACTATGATAGAACCTATGACCTCAAAGCCGGCACAACAGTCACAGTTAGTGGAAAACATTACTATTAGATCAAGTATACGTCCACGTGTTCGACAGGGCGGGTTCGGTATTGTTAACCACCAGTCCTACAATCTAGGTTACAGTAACACATTAGGAATTAACCTTGCTTCACACAGTGGTTCACTTACAATTGGACTTGCTTCAAAAACACGGCAACTAGAAAATGTAGCGGTATTAGGTAGCAGAGCAATCACAATCAATGATAACTAATCATTTTAGACTTGCGTATAATACTCAATTAGGTAAGTGGCTGGCTAAGGATGTCCGGGGGAATACTATCTCTGTGTACGAGCACCGTTGGAAATCTATTCCGCTGGTTGGTCAGGATATCATCGTATCTAACAATGTTAGAGTTGATATTGAGAAACCTGTTAAACCTATTGAAGGAATACCCAGACGAACACCAGAACCCGAGCCACCCAGATTTGTTGATCTTGTGGTTAACTACACAGGTGGTATAACTTTGATAGGAGGATCGAACGCAACCCCATGGGTAGAACACTCCAATGTTTACTTCAATTGTATACTGTACCCAGATTACTCTGGTGGTGTGAAGAAAACAGGTGACCCCGGTACTACACCTTGCTTCGCTATAACTAAGTACTACGACCCCGATTCATCTGGAATACAAGAGCAACCTGTAAACGGAACTGATGCAAGTTGGTTCCATATTGGATATCAGTCTTTTGTTAATCAGAACGCAAATAATCTAGATTTTGGTGGTCCAAGCTTATGTACAGGTGGAGGTAGTTCTCAAACAATATCGACAGGTGGAAGTATTGCTGTGCTAGACATAACTGCATCCCCGTTTCCTGACTCGAAACAGTACCCACCACCGGAAGAGCAAGGTCAACCAGATCTAGGTTTGACACCCGGTGATTACCTTACAATTGCTAACAGATTAGGTGTAGGCGCACCGGGTTTACAAGTACCTCCTGCAGTCAGTGTAGGACTTCTCACGTACAGTAACAGTTTTTATCAGACTGCTATACTTGATACAAATACTACTTTACAAGCTCAGTACATCTTCAAGCAAGGTACTACTACTTGTGGAGGAGGTAGCTCTTCAAGTACAACGACGAGTAGTGAGTTTACCAACGTTGAACCTAGTTTTGGTAACGCTGGTAACATAGGTGAACAAGCTAGTGTAGCTAACACAAGTGGTAACATCGCTGGTGGATCGGTATGTACAGGAAACTCTGCGGGGGTTGTGTGTAATTCCGTACCTAGCATAAGTTATCAAGTCATGCAAAGTAACTGGACTCGTTACACAACTTACTTTTTTGATTTAGATCCGGCTCCCGGACCCGGTAACACTACATTTACTACCGCTACTCGTACAGAGATTATTGAAGGTGCACACTACATCGATGATTTTGTTACATACGGGAGGTTATACAATGGGGTAACTTACGGGACCGGTATAGACACAGGTGCAAACCCATTTTCTTCGGACATGTACGTAGACTGGTTTGCAGGAGATGGTATTATAGTGAAAAAAGCCACTACGATACGCGCCGCTACGCATCCGTTAGCTCCGGTTGTGGAGTCTTACCGTGCACTTGGGCAGGACGACATATCACTTGAGCAAGCTGAGTTATTACCTAGATTTGGTACACGACTGGGGGCTGTTAACTCAAATGAACCGGAAGCCGAACCTGACATAGTGTACGATATAAATAATCCGATATCGACTCTGGATAGGTACGAAAACTCAGATGCCATACTCATACATCTGAATAACATAGTTAAAGGAAAGATTATTGGTGGTCAGTTTAAGGTTAACAGTTCAAGTACTTACGTTCAAAAACCCGGTCGAGATTTCCCATCGGGTATATACTCATTATGTTCCGGTTTTTGGGAGTATATATTTAGTGCATACGACAGAAAAACTTTTTCACAGTTTTATCCAGATCGTGGTTACATAATAATTCCAGCTGATTTTGAAATAGACGGAAAACGGTTGATCCGCGCACTTGTGCTCAAAAGTAACTACACAGGTGAGGATTTTGATTTTGGTGTCTCGTATATACGAGATAACCCGAAGCTGGCTAAAGATGAGCTGAGCACTATAATCGGTGGAACAATACGAGGCGAGGATATTCTTTGAGTAACATACCATTTTCAGCGTTACCTGTAGACACCACAGTTGTAGATCCTAACAACACGTTTGTTGTTTGTGTTAATGATCTAGGTGATATAAAACGTCTGTCGGTAACTAACTTAAACACGTTTAACTCAAGTGGTCCGGGAGCTGATGCAGAACCTAACTGGGCTCAAGGTTCTATGGTCACGTTTATTAATTCAACAGACTACGCAAACGGAAATATAATTCTTGATTTAGCTAACACAGACGGTGAAGCTATACAGTTATCCACAGGAATACCCTCTGATGGTATAGTCAGTGGAGAAATACCAGCTCAGACCACTGTATACATCAAAACGACAGCAGTAGCTCCTGATGCGTTTCTAGATATTAAACCTGTAACTACACAAGGACCATACGGAGAAGTTACAGATATCTATTCGACAATGACTATCTGGACTGACGAGTTTACGTCTACAATTGAGGCTAATTCTCCAGATCGTATTGAGGAAGCCTACACTCTACCACAAGGAACGTCCCGAGTGTACGTTACTACAACTGACACGACTTTTACTAACGCAACTTCCGAGGTAATTGGGGTTTGTTATGACTTCGCGATAGGTCGAATATCAATAAGAAACTTAACTAGTCAACCTGCTCTTGTGGACATAAAAGTAAATATCTGGAGAGCTAATCGAATTGTATGAAATTAATAAGTTTACCTACATTAACAACCCTAGATAACAACTACCACGTATTAGCTATCACACGTGATCAGACTAAACCAACCGGTTTCCGTAATGAGAATGTGTTGGGTAGTAGATTTAGTCCCACCACGAACCAAGGTTCTGCAATAAACGGATCATTTCCTCAACCTTTCTCAAGTAGTTACAGTGGTGAAATAGAAACAAATAGCAATCCGTCTTATGTACCTGCTCAACCCTATCAAGGAATCTACGATGACACACGCGTTAATGATTTCTTGTTCATGGCTAACTTATCAAATCTACAATATGACTCTAACACTGCCACTGTAGGAGTCCAATTTTACCCTAATACTGTAACTTCATCAGGATATGTACTCTCACCAACTATTATTCAGTACGATGGTTACGCCTCCTATGTACCTGGCTATGCTGAAATCAACGTCACTGTGGCTGACCACGACGATGGTAGTGTAGCAAACATGATCTACGTAGTTGGTTCGTATGACTGGAGAACTACCAGACTCAATCGTAGATTTGCTGGACCTTCAGGTTCTACTTTAGACGTGGCACCAATCATTCAGGGTACAGTATTTGATGTACCAACTGACTTTGCAACTCCAACCGCAGAATTAGTAACTAAGCAAGCTATGACCCAGTTTCTAGGTAGTTCACCACCCACTTATACTACAGATCGATCAGTATACTTGCTGATGGGTGCTTATAAGGAAATCAACACCTTGACTAACGTCGAAACAATAGGGACCTATATCTTAGCTTGTGTACATCCATCAGTAATTAGGTCTACGAATATCTTTCGTTTAGGTTTTAAAATGAGAATGAGAAGACACAGTTACAACTTAGAGAGAGGATTCAACTAATGTTACCAGCGTTCGAGTATGACTCGTGGGGTTTTCCCACTAGAAATGACCTAGACAACACGTACCTGGTTTTAACTAAGACTAGTGGTGACACCACCTGTCTAGCCCGCACAGTTTTTCCAACTGATGCACCGGAAGGTATTGTGTCGGCAGGTCTACCTAAATATGAATATGCATCGTTGAGCGACACACTGATCGGAACACCATCAACAAGCGTACGCGACTCAAAAATAGAAGTACAGCTTGCTCCAAACCAGGCCGTAAACTACGACTTTCCCATTCCTCCTGGGTTAAAACCAAAACATGCAACTATAGACTTATGGACTATACGGGACGGTGGTTCAGTTTCTGGACAAGAACGAGGTCAAAGATTTATTTTTAGATGTCGCAATGACAACGGCAACACGGCTAAGTCTCTTATTACACGAAGTTTAACTCGTTTGGGTATAGGAGAGAATCCCCAAGTCTGGGACAGTAACGCAAATATAAACACAAGTATCCATCACGCAGAAGCTTCAGATGCAGACGTTATTTTGGGGTTTGGGCAAGCTGATAACCTAAATTACGTGGGGGACAGCAATGCTCGACTTAACGAAATTAATAACTGCCCATACGGTACAGTTAACCCGGATGCTCGTGAGTACACTACCACAATCTCAGTCACCATGACTAATCAACTATTCAGATTGAGTATCTACCGTGTGTACTTCGGAGGGATTACAAGATACGCTAATTTTGTGGACTCAAACACCTTGCCTGACTATGCTGTAACACCGTGGATATCACCGTTTTCTTACACTACAATTTGGGGGAATGTTTTGTACTCATGGGACTAAGAGACACACTATTACAAGGTCAACAAATACTGAGAACACCTACTGGTACTAACCCACCCGTGACGTTAATTTTAACTCCATGTGATTTTGACGCAAATGGGACATTTACTGGGTACACACGTACACCTCGTATGGAGATGTCTATTGAATACAACGTGACAGGACGTGCTTTTATCCGTGGTAATCCGTATCTAAAACATAACTTCAGTTGGCAACTCCAACTTGATGCGGTTAAGTTTCAACGCTTGCAAACGTTAGTTAACATCCATAACAATAGTCCGTTACTTGGTCCGGGATTAACACTGGAGGACGGGTTTCAACCTGTAGGTGTAGGTGTTGTCGGTAACGGTGAAATATCTACAATTACTACACCAAGTGGCGCAACTATACCTGAAGGTAGTTTGCTATCAGTTTACAACGTATTGATAACCAGTGTGTCGTATGACTGGATACGTAACGGACTTTACTCAGTGAAAATGGACGCACAAGAACTATGAATATCGAACTATACGAGCAGACTCTATTAGGTATGATTAAACCTATATTGAGGTTTGGTGAATCAGTAGTAGATAACGGAGTGAGTTGGAATGACAGTGAAGCATGGCCTGCGCATACTACTAACGTCTGGATAGTTAGTGACGGAGTAGATCTATTAATGAAATCTGCGCGTGGTCAACGCTATGAGACAACTTACAAGTTTCGTATTGAAGTTACTCGGGTCGATTTGCGTAAACATCAGTCAATCTATGACGTAGTCAACCGAGTATTTACCGTAGTAAGTGGAGCACAGTTATCTAATACTGGCACTGCTTTCTTTGTTACTAACGTGTCTGCGTTGACTCGGGATAAAGACGCAGGTTACTGGGGAATGACAATATCTGTGAGTCTGTCCACAATTGAGCCAACTGGATACTGTGGTGCATAGTAGTTGACACACGCAAATACTTGATTTATACTGAAAGAGTAAACAAACGAGGTCGAACCAATGTACACACTTGAAGAACTAGCTAAAGAGGTCGGTTACAAATCGATGTCCTACCTTCGTAAACTCTGTCGTCAGAACTTAGTATTAGGTGTAGACTACACGGTCACTAAGGTTAAGACTAAAATTATCACCACTTTGAAGCAAACTCAAAAGTGTTTAACATGGTTTAGCTCGCTATCTAAAGTTAAGAAGAAACTCACTAATGACACTACAACAAGCCAACCAGTTCGCGATAACTCTTGCGTTGAATACTCCAGAGATGACATCCGAGTTATTTCAAGAGACAATCATGAGTCAGTTCCCCAGTCTGACCTCGAACGAATTCTTAGCGCTGTCCGAGACTTTCTACGCTTGCTCAACACTCAAACAGAACATCTCATTACTTCAACAAGACGAAGCATTACTTCAACAAGAAACCACATTACTTCAACAAGCAAACTCCTTGCTGTCGGATGCCCTGCGTGGTAGTAAAATAGAAAGACTGAATATTGTTACAGGTAACGGTTATCGTTCTTTGTCTCACTGTTTAGCAAACTATGCTGAGTTATACTACTCAGAACCTTGTTCAGATGTAGGTAAGATGGTAGGTAGCGGTGCGGTAAAGTACGCGAGAAAGATTGGCCTGCCTGTCATACGCGATGGTAAATTTGTGTATGACTCAGAAGGTGCCATTAGTTGTGACAGAACAGGTAAGCCTAAGAGAAGTACTGGTGTATACTTTTATGACATTAACCATGAGAAATTCCAACAATGGTTAGACTACGTTGTTAATCGATACAAGAAATCACTTGTTAGTGTGTACGACTTGAGCGATGACGAGATAGACTTACGTTTTGAGTTAGTCACCTTAAATAACAGAATCACGTTTATATCTAAAAACGAGTTAGACACTAAAGACACTTTAAAAGAGTTGGTCAAGATCCTCGAAGTCGAATAGTACGCTGTGCAGACCTAATCAGTCTGCACTCCGTGTTAATCTTACGTGTTATCTTGTAGTAGTCAATCTAAATTAATAATATGTCAAAACCAATCGATCCTAAGAAACTCAAAGTGTTACTCGCATACGTGCTGAAAGGAGCCGGGAGTTCGGATGGTAACGGATTCCAAGGGTCTATCCAAGCTATCGTTGACGACAATGGACAAGAACCTTCTGAAGCAAACAACTTCTTGTGGAACGACGAGAAACGCGAATTCAAGGGTAAGTTTGTCTCGAATAACCAGAACTTCGACTTCCGCATTGCCGAATCTGGAACTATGGAAGACGGATCTCCGAGTTGGATGTCAGAATATATACTATCTAAATAACATGCAAACTCAAACAATTCATCAACTTTGTGAACTCATGGGGATAACCCACTCCGAAGCAATCTCATATGAAACTCTGGAGTTTTACCGTCGATTTGACTTTGCTTTGGTTAGAGACGCACACCGTACTCACTTGTATAAACCACTGACCACCACTGGTCTACACCTTTGGAAGATCCACCTCCGTGATGAGGGTTTAATTTAACTAACGAAGCAGAGTCAATTGTGGCTCTGCATTTTTATTTGTGTTGCGAGATTGACGTGTCATACTGGAAGAGTAACTAACGTATAAACTTGTATGTCCGACCTGCTGTTTCAAGTTCTCAAGTACGACGACACCAATATTGAAATCATCGAGAAAGCTGGTACTCGTTACTGGTCTGCGAATGACCTCCATAAGTCTTCAGGATGTAAAAAACAACTCGTCAAGTTTTTCTCGTCGGAACAATACGGCGACTTACTTGAGGGTGCAAAAGACTACTACTCAAGTGATGTGAAAAAAAGCACATCACTTTTGAACCCACTTATACAAAAAAAAGGTAATTTCGCCGATGGCTCCCGTCAAGGTACGTGGATTCATGAGGATCTAGTAGTTGGTTTTGCACGTTGGTGCAACGCTAAATTTTCCTTCTGGTGTGACATGAAAGTTTGATTTCTTTGAGGAACGTACTGATCGACAGGTAATCACCGAGTTGAAAGCAGATACGGTGGATACCTCTGTAATCAGGGACGAACTCATGGGTAAGAAATCCTATTATCAACTTGCTCTGAACCTACACCAACAAGACAGACGTAACCGAGTCACACGAATAAAGTTTCTCTGTCCGTCCTACAAAAACCTGGATGACCTTGCTCGGTATCTCATGTCAAACAGATAGGGAATTCAACAAGTTACGTTTACGACTGGACGAGATCTGGGTAAACCATAAAGCCTTCTGAGATACACTCAGGAGGTTTTTTACTTTGAAACTCAGTAAGGAAAACAAAGAACGCTGGACTCGCATTATTAAAACATACCATGACTTACAGAGACTAACCGCGGTTGATGAAGCTTTCGTGCGTGGAGTGCTTCGCAGTAGTGAGTACTACAGCAAACTGAGTTTAGATGCACAGTGGTTCGTCGTGAAGTCAGTTAAGTTGGGTGGTTATAACAAGAAAGTTGTACACGCATTCAAAACAGGTAAGTTCATTCCTTGTGTGTTTTCCAAGATGGAAGGAACTAAAACAGATCATCGTACAAAAGTAGTGCAAGTAGCCCGAGAAATTATCAAACCTCAGATCGAGGCGTTCAAACGAGCTACGTCACACGTGGACTTTTGCGAGCTCACAAAAGAACCTATCAACGGACGTAAGACCCATGTAGATCATGTACACCCATTCATAGATATGTTAGTAACATGGAGCGCTAATGAGGGAATCTCACTAGAAGACCCTCGTAAGATGAAACTAAAGGGGAGGGTTGGATCGCGTGAATTTGCTGATTCTCGGTTAACTGAATCATGGAGTAGGTACCATCAGAAACACGCGAAGTTAGCCAAAGTGTTAGCTGAGGCTAATTTAGCTAAAGGTGCTAGTGGACGTACAACCAAACGTTACCGCAAACCTAAACATGAGGTCATCATAACGTAGTATGCTAACTTCATAGGTCATACTGGAATAGTAAACCAAACCTTCAAATTATGGACCGACTAACAGAGTACGCTCAATTATTGTTGACCAGATCAGAAGACCAACTCGAAGACTTATTCAGTAGCGCTCGTACACAGTGCGACGATAAGTACGAACAGCTAAGGGGAACTCTCCCTCATTACAAATATCGTCACTACTACTCTGACATCTACTACGGAGATGACCTTATAAACAGTCTGCTTCAACAATGTGAACTCTATTGGGATGTTCTGAGAGAACAATACAATATAGATTACGAGACAACCGGAGTTCTCAGACATCTTTGGATTCCAAGTCAACCTGCTCAGTTTAACTCTCACGTTGACCCTTGTTTAGTTACTTTGAAGATCGGTGAGAAACTTCAACACCAGAGTTATCGATCATTACTAGGTGAAGTTCACACGGGAAGCAAACTCAGTAAAGGAGTACCTCACGCATTCAAATCACATAACAAACTAGATCGACAAGTCTTAGTTTACTTCATTGTTAACGAATAATGTCTTAAAGCCTCATGTAAATCACATGAGGTTTCTTTTATGTCCTGCTGTGGAGCAAACTCAAATATGAATCACGATCTACCGGAACCGACTGAAGGACAGTGGGTTTGCGTCGGAAAAGAACAAGACTGGCTTGCACTCAAGTGTTATGGATATGTGGTGGTGTCAGTAGGTCTTGATCGTGGTAACGTTTCTGGAGTACTTGTAGAGAAAATCAAATGAGACAACTTTTATTAAGCTGTGTTGATGGTATTCCCCGGCGAGTGAAAACTATGTCACTCACTAAACGTGAAGAATTTGCACAGATAGCTGAGGACTTGGGATTTTACCTCAACAAGTTATCAAAAGACGAAGCAAACCGAGCTCATACTTATCAATCTCTATACGACCACGACGAAGTATTCCGTAACTACTGTAAGACTCTGCTTCAGTTAGCTAACGTGAATCCTAATTGGATAGATATGGACTTGCTCGTTAACTTATTGTTTCCGTATGTAGATGAAGACGGACGATCTCACAAACGTGGTATTCTGTTTGAGTTTAACTTTGAGACAACTGGAAAAGAGGAGAAGACTGGCGAATCAGTAACCTACGAGGAATTACTCGCGATGATATGGAACTCTGCAGATAGTCTACTTGCCGCAGTAGATGCCGCCGAGAATGTCCCACTTGACATCATCATTAACTCTCTCATTGCGAAAGCTGAACAGATGCAACCTAGAGAGAAACGTTTACGAGATAAGAACAAGAAGAAGGCTCAGCAAGATATCGAGGACTTCCGAGAAGGAAAACTAAGTCTGGATATCCCCATCGGAGATGAGGTAGACCTATAAAGAAATCCCGTGAAGCAGACTGTATAAGCTCACGGGATTTTTCTATTCGTCGTTTGTGTCAGTAGGCTTGTTAGAACTAACGAACCCAAAATAACCCGATACCGTAGCAACTAGTATTTGTGCCGCGGCTCCAGAATCTTTATCAATGAGTTTTGTTCCGGTGAATACCACAGCTGTTAATACAATAATGCCACCAACTACTTCGACTACACTTTTTCTAATCATACCAATAACTCTTTTCTGTTTCTTGTTTATGTTCACCTCCGAGTCCTCCGTTGTGTTTACTCTCTACGTACTCCGTACAGTTCAAAGTACTTCGAGAACTTCTTGTTGTATATGTTGCTCCCTAGTTTCAGTGTAGGTAGGGACTTATCAAGTTTTCCTTTATTACAACTCCACGTCATTTGAGACAAAAAAGCTGGCGTGACTTCAACTCCGGTAACTTGCGAAGCAGACCTACTACAGAAATTCTCACCACGACTCTCGTCTTGTTTCGCACCAATTACATAACCTCGTGCACCAAAATGAAGAGTACGTCCATTACGGAGTAACACCTTAAATTTCTTCTCAGGTCTGTCACTGCGCATCACAACACCAGTGTTAGACTCACTGAAGTCTTCCCACAACTTCAACAACTGATTGTCGAGTGAGATATCTTTTTTAGTTTTTTTAAGTTTTTTTAAATAAAGTTTACCAAGTTCTGTTTGCCAAAACTCAGACGAATTCATATCCATAAGATGTACTCAATGCGACGTACAATGTTCTTTAATGCGGATACAATAAGACCATACAGGGTAACTAAATCACATGAAAAAACAACCACTTATCCGAAAAGAAACTACTCATGAATTCGAGCAAGCTCACGTAGTTGAGCAGACTGAATTAGTAAACCGCGGAGTAAACGTCCCCAAGTCTACTAACAGACTCTCAGAGAGAGACCGACTTATTCAAAGTCAACTGTATAAGGCCGTGAAAGCCGCGAAACACCTTTCGTTTAAAACGAACCTGAACTATGATGACCTCTATGGTGAAGCTTGTTTTGCACTAGTACAAGCATACGAAAGATGGGACCCCTCACGAGCCAACTTCAGTACCTGTGTTAACAATACCTTGTACTTTTACCTGTACAACTACTTGCGTAACAAGTCTTGGTTAGTTAAGATTCCTCGCAAACTCGGTGATGCCTATCTTAAGATCAACAAAGAACGCAAGATTAACCCTGATGCAACGTTAGAACAGATATCGGAGAGACATGATGTTCCGTTAGACATACTGCTTCAAGCTGAGATTGCTCACATGGCCCCGTACTCACTGGACGTGGTACTAACAAATGAAGACGAAGATTCCGGTTGTAGTTATTTAGATAGAGTAAATGAACAAATTTTACAGAAGTTCTAACTCCGTGAACGGAGACAAATTTGAGTTTCAAGTAGACGACGTAACGGGTTCGATTAGTTTCACAGTAAACGGAAATTACGAACCGTCGTTTGGTGAGCAATGTAAGTCACCAGTATCTGCTCTGCGTTTCTTCGAGACAAGTCTCAAGCAAGCCCAATTGGAGTTTGACTTTCTACAAGCAGAGTTACTTTTACGACGTAAACGAGATTGGAGAGTGAGATTGCTCAAGAAGTATGACTTCTTGGTTCATCCTCATTGTTGTAAACTCTATAGATGGGAAAAGCAGAGTCAATTACGGCTCTGCTTGTGAGAATCACAGGTTGTATCGTTGTCTGTTTTGTTTATGCTTGGTTAACAATGCTTGGTTAAACTCGTCTGGATTCTCTGTCATAGCATATATGATATTTTGTAACCAGACGTACACATCAGCCAACTCTTGTAATGCAGACTCATGGTTGTAGTCTTGGTCTTTCCAACGTTTTCTCGGAAGCTCCATACGTAACTCGGTGACTTCCTCAGCTAGGTGGCTCAGCATTTCTACTACATCACTATGGGTTAAATCATCTCCGTAGACTTTACGAACCCGATCACCTGCGTTATGCCAGTCTTTAATTGTTATCATACACTTCGTGTAACTGAGTACTCCTATAAGATAGCTTGTGAGGTTTGCGTAGTTTGCGGTATCTCTAATCTATACTTAAATCATGAAAGTACAATTTAACATTGACGTTGACAGAATCTGGATTTGTGTGGATGGTCAAACCACCCACAGATACAGTCGGTATGCTTACGAGACTGCTTATGAAGTATTCAATGAGTATAGTCGTAAAGGTTATGACTGCGAGTACAAAAACTGGACTAGGTACTAGTTATCGTAAACAAAGAGACCGTAAGGTTTGATTCGATACGAGAAGCAAGCACAGGGTTAAGGAAAAGGAGAGCCATAAGCTCTCCTTATTAGTTTATACCTTTACGCCTTGGGAAAGGTTATATAATTTGTAAGGTTTTCTCGAACCAGCTGGTACGTTGGCTCTGAATTCGACTTCTCAATGTTGTTAACATAGGAGCTCTTTATCTCTTATTTCTGTGTGTCCCCACACAGTTCGGACTATCTCATCAACTCGTTATTCAAGTTGTCGGGCACTCGTGTCAACTTCATCACTGGTCTAGTGGTATGTTGTTAGTCTCTGAACCTTCTAGTGATCCCTCACTAGCTTGGCTGCGGATTATCTGTTCTAGACTTTCCCGCAATTCACCCGATTTTACTTCGTCATTAGTCTAACGAAGCAAGGTCGCCTGTGATACTCAAGTTAGGAGTACTAACACGAGATAGAGCAGGAACTTCAATATAGTAACGTTCTTGACCACCATCAACGTAAGCAATCCCACTAAACCCCATCGTACCAAAAGTGTCGGCACTGACCTCAACTCCGATTGTAGGAATATTCGTGTACGATTCAAATGCAGTGTAACTAATGAGTTGACCGGCTGCACTTGCATGAAACGTTAGAGTTCCAGCCGCTGAGGTAAACTGGCCGGCCGAAACCGTACCAGTAGTACGTTCTAAGAAAGTCTTAGCACCAGTTGCCTGATAAGCTTTGACTAACGAAGCATTGCCAGCAGTAATACTAGCGTCAGAGATCGTAAACGGTGTAACCGCGGGAACTCTAGCTGTTTTAACAATAGGTAAGTTGTTAACTGTAGCAGTGTTTTGTACGACTTCATCTAGCACTACGCCAAGTGTGTTGAAGTCTACTTTCTCGAAGGTCATTTTCATAGACCACGTTGTTTCCGTGATTGCCGCAGACGTTGTTTGTTTGATTCCGTCGATAAGACATTTTGCCTCAGACAACTGCGAATCAGAAGTTAACTCGAACGACGCAATACATAACGGAAACAAAAGTGGTGCCTGTCTGATAATTCCTCCTGTCATTTCTGAGGTGAGGATAAGACTACCTGCTCCACTAAGCATATATTGCTATTCTCCTATATTATACTAGATTTACACACTAATCTTTAACACTTGTGACATACTTAGGACACTACCAATATATAGTCTACTACTCACGTAAGACTGACAGAATTGTTTTAGTACATAATCGACTAGATAGATCTGATACTTGGATACTTCAAGAATTTTACGATGAGGTGTCTAAATCAGACGAATACGCGACACGTAACTCTGATGTTTTCTACAGAGTTACTGACACCGGGACTATCAGAAGATACTTAACCAAGTTTCATCATACTTACGAACACTTGGTAGACTTTCGATCCGTGGATGTCTTTCCCTTACGACCAATAGAGAGTATAACAGATCTGGTTAACCTAACACTGTAAAGCAGACTAACTGACTCTGCTAAACAAATTGAACTACCTGATATTCACCCACAAAGAAACCAAGCAGACTCACTTAATTGTGGATCTGCTTTCTCGTTATTCGTATATTCGTTCCGAAGAGAGGATAACCCACGTGTCACATGATAACGTGTACTTCACTCAACTACTTGGTATACACTGTTCCGACATCAAATCCTACGACGTAAGTCAGAGTGAGGTAAACCCGTTAAAGATGATTGAAAGTATAGTGGACTTGCTTACATGAAACTCACACAAGAATTTATCGACAATTTAGAACTCACGAGTAAATGGTTGAGTATAGAATATCTCGAAGCAGAGTTGGCCTACAAACGAAACCTTACTGAAGATAACCTGAAAACATTAATAGGTCTCCGAGTCATCACTCAGAAATTCATAACTGAGTTTGCTAGAATCAGAGGACGATATATACAACAAAACGAGCAATACCAAAAGGCACTGCTCGAATCATTACACTCTCAGGGATTCACAAATGTGAAGCAGACTGATGTTAGGCCAACCACTGAGGTTTAAATGTACGTTCCTGTTTAAGCAATTCGTCTTTATGTTTCTCTTTTTGTACTTGTCTTCTTTCTAGCCAATTATACATATACTTTTCTAATTGACTTTTTTTCATAGACGACCATTTTTCCTCTGAGATTAATGGTACTTCTACTTCTAATGCCCAAACAACAAAAGTAGAATAATGACTGAATATCTGTGTTGGCATAGGATGTTGTTCTCTATTTATTTTACGCATGAGGTTTAACCTCGGATGAATCCATCATAGGAGTATTCTTCTGCATAGACAACTCTCGCGCGTCTCTATCTCGTTTCTTACACCAAGCTCTAATACAGGCCGCGATACCCCAAGAGTCACTCATATTGTGGTAAGCCTCTTTTGGTAACACAGGTATACCCTGCTTCATAGAGAAACTAACGTATCGGTGATATTCATAGAATACATAGTCAGGTATATCTACATCTCGGTTCTGATCTTTGTGTCTAAATAAAGGTTGACTCACAAAACTCTGTTTTGAAACTACACTATACGTTAATGCAAGCTGTTAATATGTACTTATACAACCTTAGAGACTTATAAACATGACAACTTTTAGTGCAATTGTACCGTTGATTGGCGGATTTGCCCACGGTGCAGTTCAAGCATTGGGAACTAACCCCACAAACATCCTATCGTACACGGGTTTTGAAGCTAACGATGCTTACGCGAACGACTACTACAGTGAGACACCTAAATTTAAAGATGACTTTAACGGTGTGAACAAGGTGGATCTCGTTGTTTCGACGTGTCCATGTGCAGGCATTAGCTCGGCTTCGACTGCTTCGTCAGTAGATAATCCTAAAAATGACTGGTTATACAAATCCACTGAAGACGTACTGAGTTTTGTTGAACCTAGTTTGTTAGTTGGTGAGAACTCTAATCTTCTTCTCGCTGAACGTTTCAGACCTATTCGTCAGAAAATCGAAGACATTGCGAGTAACCACGGATACTCGGTCAGTTACCTACGATTATCTACTAACTTATTTGGTATCCCCCAAGATCGTAAACGTAGTTTCTATGTTATCCACAAAGGTGAATCAAAAGGTGAAATTAACTTAACGAAAACCTTGACCAAAACTACCAAAACCTTAGAGGATTACTTGAGTGAAATCCCATACACACCTACCCAAATCGTTGGTAAATTCAATGAAGGTGAGCAGATTGTTTATGACTACCTCGTGAGTAACGACTTGGTGGCCACGGGGTCAGTCACACTCCAACAACACGTGTATCGTCATAACCTTTACGAACAAGTATTACCTTTGATTGAGGAAACTAAGTTTCATCAAACGTTGACACGAGGTAAACTTAAGTTTGAATCAGGTTCACGCCCATTTGATACCTCACCAGTAGTATGGAAAGAACACACCAACGCAATGATGTTTCGTAACACGAAGGGGTACATCCACAACCTCCAACGTTGGATTACTGTGGAAGACGTTGCCTGGATGATGGGTTTGAGTGACACCCGGATGTTTAAGGGAATCACGCCCAAGACCCACAACATCATCAACCAGAATGTACCAGTCTGTACTGCAAAAGGTGTAGTGGAATACGTAACTCAAAACTTCATGTAATCATCTTGCTCGCGTTGACTAACCTCACGCGAGTTTTTCTTTATATAATGGAAGAGTAGACACACACAAATTGAATGAAGATAAATTTGCACGGACCTATGGGAGTAGGAAAGTCCACAGTAGGTCAGCTACTGGCAGACAAACTAAGTGTATCTTTCTACCCAGAACCCTATGAGTATAATCCCGGTATAACGTACCAGACTTACTCGGCTCTAGAAACCCAGATGATTCAACTAGATTTGGTACACGACCAACATCAGAAACACTCTGGAGTTTTCGACACAAGTCCTCTGTCAGTGTTGATGTTTTCTCGTCACTTTTATAAACAAGGTGACATCAGCGCAAATGACCTCATTCTGTTAAACCACCGAGCACGCGTAGTTCCTATACAACATGCAGACTTTGATTTGTTTCTTGTAGCAAAGCCACAAACTATCTATGACAGAATTATCAAACGAGGGAGAGACTTTGAAGATGTTAACGCAGACCTCATAACGGACATAATTAATGACTGTCATCACTACGCTAATAAGATCCAGTCTGGTTACTTAATCAACTGTGAATCTGAACCTCAAAACATCGTTAACCAAATTATGGAGATTGTAAAATAATGAATTTTGATCAACAATACCTAGCAAACTTAACCGAGATTCTCTCGGAAGGTGAAACCTGTGAGACTCGTGGCTTACTTCACAAACGAGTCTTCGGACAAACAACTAAGGTTGATTTACGTCAAGGTCTACCTGCAACTACACTTCGGAAAATCCCCATCACCAAAGTCCTCGACGAAGCTCTAGCAGACTTACAAGGAGCTTACCTACGTAGTGACTTCCGAAGCGCGAGTATCTTCTGGGATGGTCTGTATAACTCCACTGACGAGTTACCTCATAGCTATGGTCAAAGTTATCGGAAATGGACACTAGCTGACCGTAGTGAGCAAAACTGGGCTGACTTTGATATAACGGATATCGAGTCTGTAGACCAAATTAAACAAGTGGTGTCGACGTTGTTGACTGACAAGTTTAGTCGAAGACTTGTTGTTCAGACTTATGACCCCGCTAAAGCTCAACGTTCCGTTGTTCCCCCTTGTCACACTGGATTCATACTGAACACAAGTGGAGATGGCCAGTACGTTGACATGATGGTTACACACCGTTAACACTCATGAGCGGTGTATAAATCTTGCTTAAACGGGAGAACTCCTCGCAAATAGTGCTAGCAACACGTACTATAATAGGTATAGTAAATTTTGAAGGACAATCTACCGTGCTAAAATCAGGAGTATACCAGATCGTTAATCTCAGGACAGGTAAATTCTACATCGGGTCTTCTTCAAATTGTCAAAAAAGACTGAACAACCATCGGTCTTCACTTCGTAGTGGCAATCATCACAACATCTACCTTCAAAGGTCTTTTGATAAGTACGGTGAGTCAGTGTTTGTGTTCGAGCAGATTACCTATAGTGAAAACTATATTAGTGAAGAATTAGAACTATTAAACGAACGCGATTCAAGGTTCTACAATCTACACTCGAATGCTAGTGGTGGTGATACTATTAGTCATCACCCTGATAACAAAGAAATCCGTAAAAAGATATCTGAAACCAGTAAGAAGTTAATGTCTCAGCCAGAAAGAGTAGAGGCATTCAAAGTCAGAATGACAGGTTCTAACAATCCTCGTTACAAAGGTGTAAACGGACATTATCCAAAGTGCCCGTTACCTGGTTACGGTTCTGGAAAATATGATAAAACTGGTTCTAAGAATCCCTTTTACGGAAAGACTCACACAGCTGAAACCAAAGCTAAGATGAAGAAAGCTCGCGAAGCCAATCCACACCGTTGGACAGAAGAAGAAAAACAACAATTTAGAAAACCTGTATGCTACAACGGTCAAATATACAACAGTAGATATGAAGTTGCACAAATTTTAGGAATCCATGCTGACACAGTAGCTAGACACTGCAAAAATCCTAAAATGCCTCATATTTACTACCTTGATAAAGCCTAACGACTAGTGAGAAATCACGTAAGTAACAAGCCAATGGTTACTGAAACTGCAAGAGTTACGTAAGTAACAAGATATAGTCTGATCTCATAGGTAACTATGAGCTGGGTAAATTCCCGGATTGGCCCTTGCGAAGTCAATTGAACAATCTCTGTCATGGGACGCAAGCATCGGGAAACCGTTAGATTCACTCCGTTTTGGATTCATCCTACAAATACTCGCAGAGATGACCGGTCTCACCGCTCGGTATCTTCAACAAACTAGTGCAAACACGCATATCTACCTAGATAACGTTACCGAGATGGAAAAACTAATCAAACGTGAACCGAAGGAAGATAGCAAACTCATTATGACTTGTCTCAGACCTGATTTACTAAACTTACAAGGTTTAGAAGACCTACGTCCAGAACACTTTACTCTAGAAGGGTACATTAGTCATCCAGCAATGAAAATTACATATGTTAAATGACAAAGATACTCTGCTTCACATGCTCAAGCAAGACTACTTCAGTGGTGAGATTGCCGAGTGGGTTCAACTAATAAGGTTATGTAACGAACTCGGTTACGATTATCGTGGTAAGTCTGTCTGGCAACTAAAGTCCTGGCTCCGTAATCAGTAGCACAACGGCTCGCGTCACTGCGGGCCTTTATAATAGAAGTAACCAATTAGGAGATAAACTAATGAGAAACATACTGGCCGTTGACATTTCAGTCTTTGCATTCAAAGTACACAGTTTGTTTGAGACTTCCGATTTTGTTAAACGATTTGGTGATGCAGATCCAACTAGTTATCTGAAATGTCTCATTGCTCAAGTGTTAAATAATCCTATCGACTATGTAGCATTTGATCCAACTACAGTTGAGTTAGTCTATTGTTTTGACACTAAGACTGAACAACCTAACGGGACAACGGGGTACTTTAGACACGGAGAGTTTGCGGAGTACAAAGCTGGACGAAGTAACAGGCCCGAAACGTGGTATCTAACCATTAGACTTATGAAGGAATACTGTGAGAAACATCAACTAGTTTCACTGAGTTATCCTGGCCTTGAAGCCGACGATGCGATCGCAGAAATAGCTCGTAAATTTCGTGGTGTTGAAGGAGTCAGAGTATTTCTGGTGAGTTTAGATACAGACATACTTCAATTAGTCGGTGATAACGTTTACTATTCTTGGACCTACGAGGGTAAAGGTTACGCTAAGATTACTCGGATGTTCAATGAGTATCACGCGATAAGTTACGTAAAATATAAATTCAAACGAGACATAACCCACCCTTCACAGATCGCAGACATCAAATCAGAACTTGGAGACAAATCAGACAACCTTCCCCCCGGCTCGCCTCTACGTCTCATTGACCTCTGTAACAACCATCACGGAATAGACCTTGGAATAGACCCTACCACGTTCGTCGGTTCACCGCCTAATTATGAACATGCAGAGTTTGCACGTAAATGGATAGCAAAACGATTACTTCCTGGTTTCCCCATGTTAACCACTCACGGAGAATGACGTTGACGTGTCTTGCTAAATAAGTCTGCTACAGTTAAGTAGTAGACTTTTTCTGTATGTAAATTTATGAAACCCTTGTTGAAATGGGCTGGTGGTAAAACTTGGTTGGCTCCAACACTAAGCAAACTATATGACCGTAATCTTCGTTGGGTCGAACCTTTTGTAGGTGGAATGGGCGCAACTCTTGGAGTGAATCCAACACGAGCCTTACTTAACGATATTAACTATGACTTGATTAACTTATATCAAATCGTGCAAGATGGTTACATGGAACTACCACCGTGGTCTAACACGCAGAAAGACTTTCTCAAGTGTCGTGACTTGTTTAACAAGAATCTATTAAGCCATATTGACTCTGCTAGAGCTTTCTACTACCTAAATCGAACTTGTTTTAACGGCTTGTGTCGATATAATAAGCAAGGTCGATTTAACGTGGGTTACGGTAAGTACAAAACAGTCAACTTCATTGAAGACTTTAGTTGGTACAAACAACAGTTTGCTAATTGGGAGTTTACTAACGAGGATTTCACTAAATTAAATGTGAATTCTGATGACCTTATCTATTGTGATCCTCCATATCACGGTACATTCACTACGTACTCCAAGGGTGGATTTGACTGGGACCAACAAGTAGCATTAGTAAAGTGGTTAGTAGACACACGAGCTCCTGTTGTTATTTCTAACTCTGACACTCCTGAGATTGTAGACTTGTACAAGCAAGCTCAGTTTCACATTCAGTATGTGTCTGCTCCGCGACGTATATCTTGTAATGGTGATCGCCAACAAGTTACTGAGATTCTTGCGTTTAACAAGGAGTTTACAATGCGATATGGTAAGCTTACTATAGAGATATAGAGATTAAACAAACACACCAAACTAAAATGGCAATCATAACTGTAGACGTAACAACTAATAATGCTATCTTCGCTGGTTTACAAGTCAAGAACTACGAACGTCAATATACCCCCATCGAGAACACCAAACTACCTGCTAACTACAAGGCACAACTTAACGTAATCTACACTGCTATCTTCGGTGAAGACTTACCTGAAACTGACATCACATTCCTAGTTAAGTCCTATCAAGGTTCGTTCTCTCGTCTATTAATCCCTGTTGTTGGAGTCTACAACGGTAAACTCTCTGTCAAATGGGGAAGTAAGATTGCTGAGTTAGGTGACAACTTTAGTATGAGAGCCGACGGTGTTAACTTCAGTGGACGCGGGATCGACCCTGCTTTGATAGTCTCGGTTAAATCTGGTAAAGATGTCTACTCCCTGTCTCTCTCGGTACGTTTCATTTCTCAGGAAATGCAACTCAGTGTTGACGAGTTCAAAGCAACTTGGGAATTAGATCGTGAGACTTTACTTGAAACCCTTGTAGTCCTCACTGAGAGCAAAGCCGTTAGTGATAACAGTGACCCCGTTGTTAACATCAAAGAACTTGAACTTGGTAACTACACCATTACTCAGTATCGTGAAGTTAAAACTTCCTACGGCATTAACTATATCGTGACCTTAGTTGACTCCAACGAAGTATCTCGACAAGTCTGGGCAGACACCAAGTTACGTAATATCTTGATCAACAATCCTGAAACCCCTATAGGATTCACCTTACTCGATATCGTAATCAACGCGAAAACCAAACGTACTAATGTTAGTTATGTGTTAGATGTCAAGTCCTTCGGTAACGAAGTCATCATGTTATAAAGTAAACTGGGAGGGAAACCTCCCTTTGTAAACCTCACGAGATTAACTAAAATGTGCATTCAAGAATTAACAAACAACATTAGACCTTCCGATGTTTGGTCTATCATCCAAGCAAACCTAAAAGAACTTAGTCAACAAGAGTACGGTTCCCCTGAGTTTCTTTCCAAATCTAGTTTGCTCCAGTTATTATTACAAGTTCACCAACAATGTATAGAAGTTAAACAACCTGAGTTTAACAAACCAGAAATGATTGTTGGGAGCCAACTTGGACTACCTACTCAAGATGAATCAAACGACGATGAAGAGTACGACTTTTCTGAGATGTCTGATTCTGAACTTGAAGAGTTTCTAGAACTTTCCGAAGTTGACGAAGACTAACAATACAGGTATAACTGAATAGTTGAAACGAACCGAGTCTAATTCACTCGGTTTTCTTTATGAGAATTTGTCTGATATCAGGTTCATCGCGTTGACGTTTGGTACAAACCGCGTTATGATGTTTACATCACAAATCGAGGACACACAACTCATGTACACCAAAAAGAATCAAGGTTACGGGACGTTAACTTTCGCGATTGTTTCCGTCATGTTACTCACAATAGTTACGACGTTTGTACACGTAAACAACGTTCCTACCAACGATTTTGGAAGACTTGACGTGATGGGCCAGTCGCGTTAACATAGTTACATAACTCGGAAGTCGGTGAGACACCTGTCTCGTGAGTTCGATTCTCACGCCGAGTATTGACGCGGAATGTCCTCCGTGTTAAACTGTTTACAGAGTACAAATCAAGGTTCAACTTATGTTATATCTCAACCGTTTAAAACCATTAGTCCTAGTTAACTACAACTGGGTTTACTTCTATCCTATAGATCCCTCAGTTATTATTAACCCCAAGTTTATTCTTGGTGATAACCGTGAGAACTACCTGAATCACTTAGAAGATTTAGGATTCGAGGTTATCTACTACCACTAGTCTCTGGTGAGTTAACGCGGGTTCGATTCCCGCACCTAGTATTGACGTGGAATGTCGTCCATGTTATAGTAGTCACATAGTTCACAAACAGACATGAATAACAAGTACGCCAAGTTTCACACGTTAGTTTTCGCGTTGATCGTATACTTGACACTCGGAATAACCAACGTTATAGTTGGAAACAACGAGGTCACATCGGTTGACAACATTAGTCAATCGCGATAGTATGTTCACCAAACAGTGTTTGAATCGCGTAGAATTTAACCGAGAAGTCAAAGGGTTAACAATCGCGTCGAGTCTCGGTTTGTCGCCAAGTATCATCAGTGTTGACAACGACGAGTTAACCATATGTATGACGTATATAGAAGGTACACACCCGGACGAATCACTTGACCTATATGAATGTGACGAGTTAAATAGTCTGTACTCGACACTTTCTAAAAATGGCGTTACATTAATGGACATCACACACGGTAACTTCATTATTGATGTCACTGGAAAGTGGTGGGCCATAGACTTTAGTGACTCCGACATTGACTAGTAACTGGTGTTAACGTGGGTTCGATTCCCACGACTAGATTTGACATCTAATACGAACTGTATTATGATGTAAACATCAATCACTTAACCCCTACTTGCCAACTAAGGAGAGAGAACTATGAAACCAGTATTAAAGTCAGAAAACGACAAGTTATATCTAGTCGGTGGTTATAAAACCGAAAAACGTTACACAGATGATACCGAACGTGACGCGATCGCTCGTTTGTGTACAGAATTTGACAACTACTTGGTTAATGGGTGGTCGATGCAAGATCGTTTCTTGACAAAGTTAACCGAGTATGCTATAAATGATGTAGGTAACTTGGCTGACCTAAGACACCTGTCTCCTTACCAGTTGATGATCTCCACCAATGGTTACAACTCGGTGTATGGTGACCAGTTCGTCCCCTCTCGTGTTAAGAACGCGGTGAAAAACCACGTAGATAACACAATCGCTTCGTTAGTCAAGAAAGTCTTACGGGCACACTTGACGCGATAACAAAACCAGGTTATTATGGTTGACATGACTGGGTTCGATTCCCGGTTAACCTATCCGAGTAATCGGAGTACACTTAAATCGAGAAACAAACATGAAATACAACTTAGTTATCAGAAACCCCCTCACAAACGACGTCATCAGTTCGGACGTAGTTGAAGGTTCTACCAGTATCGAAGTATTCAACACACACAAACGTGATGGTGTTATTACTGAAGTCTGGGACATTTTCATGATATCCAAACTACACTAGTCTCTGGTGAGTTAACGTGGGTTCGATTCCCACGACTAGACTGTTTACAAAACAATTAACCATGTATACTATCGTTACAAGTCTATCCACCAAACAACTTCCCGCGGTTTGGAATCGCTTCGTCAAGTCTACTAATCGCGTACGTACAGTACTAGAGGTCCCTTCCGATTACTACTTGTTGTACTTAGAGTCAGGTTTAAGTTATAACCATGTTTACAAATCTGATGAGGCCGGTATTGATACTTGGTTTGACGTACACTTAGTTTAGTCTCTGATGTTCACATACACACAGGTAACAACAATGACAGTTCACAAATTCGACACTAACACCATCGTCATCGCTTCTATGTCTGTTATGGTAACCTTGGTGAAGACAGCAAACGGTATTATTCTCAAAGTAACTGATAAGTTTATCTCATCTGAGTCTAATATCAAGTTAAACCAACGTCAGAAAGACCAGTTAAGACAGGCTCTATGTCGTATACAGTTAGACAACGCCCGCGCGGTTACGTTCCTTCGTGAGACTGGTCTGTAACTTGACACCAAATCGAGAAACAAATTTATGTTACACGTTTACGACACTGAAAATTCTGAGTTTATCTACATTGAACCTGAAGACGTTACCAATCGCTTCGAGTTTAATGGTGAGCAGTATCTCTACTCTTCGTCTCACCAGATCTTAGTAAGATGTGTACCTAACGTGTACAAAAACATAACGTGGTGTTATACAGACTTAACCTTTGATAATATCTTCGAGAGTATATCATTCTGTCTTGACGCGGGACGTTAACTCGCGTTATGTTATATCCAGTTCACCAAATCGAGAAACAAATCATGACTACTCAACAAGTAACTCCTCGTACTGCCCCCGGTTTGGCCATCGCGTTATCTGTCTCGTCTCTCATCATTCTCGGACTAATCGCTTGGTTCTTCCCCTACATAATTACCTCTGCGATCGCCTTTGTGGTGTACTGTGTCAACACTCGTACTCAGTCTGCTCCGGTTACCGAATTGGATGAATGGTCCAATGAAGTAGAGCAAGTTCAGTTTACCTACACTCAACCTACTCCACAAGTCTACTTATTACAGTCTGCTCCGTCTGTTGACAACCTTACAGTCATGAGTTATAAAGAGTTAACTGAGATCGCAAATCGTTACAAAGTCCCCGTTAAACGTTCCAAACATGACATGATCAAGTCTCTGACATCAGTCCTCGCGTAA
>JACCDU010849302.1_pt1 | contig 39785 bp, 45 predicted proteins | sample 7446081 | NCBI WGS metagenome assembly JACCDU01 (sample SAMN15323447, study PRJNA562643) | freshwater metagenome | isolation source: river surface water | place: USA:Blue River Watershed | collected 2017-08-17
CGGCCGTGGAAAGACTGCACCGAGTGCCGGCACTGGAGCGGTCGTGACTGCGGGCTGGGCTTCCCGGACCCGCTGGAGGAAGGCACCGGCTTTGCCAGTGACTGCGATCTTTACGAAGTGTGACAACTCATGCCCACCGCTCGGTGTCGCCCGGCATCATTGACTCGTCCACCACATCAAACATGAAACGCCTGCTGATTTTCTTGATCCCCGTGGCCACGATCGCGCTGATCGTCCACGACCACGCCACCAGCTGCAAAGTGGCTCACCACCCTGCCGCCGGGTCTTTCCCTGTTTGCGAATGAAGCACTTATTGATTGCCGCCACTGTCCTGTTCGCCGCCCCGGCGCAGGCATACCAGATCCTGCCGACCCTTTACGCCAGGACCTTCTGCGAAATGCGTCAGCTGGGCTTGAGCAAAGCCGATGCCAACAAGGCTGCGGTGCAAGCCGGTGTAATCGACGGGGATGACGCTCCCTTGGTCATGGTTGGTGGACGACTGGTGCGCACCGATGCGCTGATCGCCGTCCGCTACATCGATCAAATGTGCCCGGAGATGGATCTGTGACCCGCTCCAACCCCTACAGGCCGTACCTGCGCAAACCGCTGCGCCGCCGGCTATTCATGATTTTCGTCGTGCTGCCGGCCTTCATCGTTATGGGCATTCCAGCCTTGGCGATTGCGGCAATTATTGAGGGCGGTGGCAGCGCAGCGAAAGAGCTTCTCTCGTCCATCTTCTGTGCCATCGACGCAGGGAGAGAGATTCTTTCGACCATCTTCAAAGCCATTGCCGATGGCAGAACCTATGACTGAACGCCACTACCACTTCACCATTCCCCAGTCGAACATCTTCGACTTCGTTACCGCTGCAAGCTTCGCTGATGCCAAATCCAAAGCCTTCGACGAATACGGCCCCTGGTGGAACCAAATCCAGTGGCTCGACGCGGAAGATGACGCTTCAGCAAGCACTACAGCCGTGGATGACCGTGCGTGATGACATCGACTGGGACACCTGCCCCGACAAGATCTGGGACCAGCTGCTGGAGCAGGCACCCAAGGTCGCTGCGATCAGCCGGTTTTGGTATCTGAAGGGTCTGCACCGCGCCATCACCGAGATGGAGCGCCAGATCGACGGCCGCCCGATGTGGCAGTCGCGCCAAGAACTGATTGACCACCTGAACTCGATCAATGCACCCAACTGAAGACGATTTCCGGTTAATCCCGGAAACCATGCGCTACATGCAGACCCGCACGATCAACAGCCTGCTGCGGGGCGGCTATTTCACCGCTGAGCAGATCATGCTGGCCACCACGGCCGACCTGATGAAGCTCAAGAACTTCGGTGTGCAGTCGCTCGGCGAGGTTGCCGCATGGCGTGATGCGCTGATGCAGCCTGATCCGGAGCTGTACCGCGAGACTCACCAGGCTGTGACCAAGGCGCTGGATGAATGCGGCAGCTGCATGGCCGATCAAGAAGCCGTGGTGGCGATGCGCGTGATCTGGGGACGGATTGCCCGCGGGCCGTTCACGGCTGCCCGGATCCGGCAGATGCTGATGCCGGCGGAGGTGGAGGCATGACGGTTCCAGTGCCGCCGCCGCACTTGCTGAAGAAGTTCTCTGCGCAAGCGCGAGAGAGCAGTCAGAAGCGCGGCGCTCCCAACTATCTGAAGACCTTTGCCACCCTTTGCATTGAGTGGGCAATGAACTCCAAGCCAACTCCTAATCCAAGTCAAATTAGGAGTTCAGAAATCAAGCCAAAACCAGAGCTGGTGCAGCAGTGGCTAACAGAGTTTTTTGACGATGGCGCGGCTATTGCGCCCGGAGAGCTTTCCCTTGAGATCGCCAATCGCGCCGCCCAATGGGGCGCAGATCAAGAGCTGGAGGCTTGCTGCGAATACATAGAGCAGTGGGTGCCGAGCATTGACGGCCTTGACCCCAGTAAGTGCCTCTGCGCAGCCCGCCGCCCTAAGCCGCCGAGCTTGAACCAGCTCGCTATGCAGATGCTGAGCACCATTGAACGCGATGCCCACTACCTGCCTGAGATAACCGACACCATCCGCCGCGCACTGGAGCAGCTCCCGCAATGACCCTCTCCACCGCTCTCTACCTCGCAGGCGCCTACTGGCTGATCTGCATCGCCTTGATCTGCCTCTGCAAGAAACTGCTGCCATGAGTCCCGGCTTCTACCGCATCCGCCTGACCCGACCCGATGGCAACAGCTGGGTCTGGCTGGCATGGGCCGTCACCGCCACCAATGCCCACTGGATGGCCGCCGAACTACATCCCGACTGCCATGTCGAGGTGCTTGGCTTGGAGGATCAATGGTGATTCAATCCGAGCAGGGCGTCTGGAAAGGCCAGAACCATCCCTGCTACGGCGTCCACCCTGTCGACCGCGGGCTGGGGCTAGCGTTCCAACCGTGGTGCTTTGATGGCGCCACTGTCACCTGGGGCCCGTCCTTCGACACACACTCGAAGGCAATGGCCCATGCACGTTTGCTTGCTGGACACGATGTTTGACTGCCACCCCAAGATCGAGCAGATGAAGGCCGAGTTCATCGATCACCTCTATGAACAATCTGGCCGCGACAGCCTGCCTAATGGCCACCCACTGCGCGCCACTTACACCGGCCTGTGGCAGGAATTCTGCCAGCGCGGTGCAGAAGAAGCCCGGCAAGCCTGGTGGGATGTGCAGAGCATCGACCCGGAGGCGTTTGATCGATGAACAACGACTACGACCGCGACCGGCCGCAGCAGGTGATCGGCATTTACAGCCCGGCGCCACAGTCAGGCAAGACGTTCACTGCAACGGTGCTCACTCACCAGGGCTTCCAGCCGGTCTCGTTCGCCGAACCGCTCAAGCGGATGGCGGTCGAGTTCCTCGGCAGCTTTGGCTACCGGGAAGATGAAGCACTGCGGCTGGCCTGGGTCGACAAGCACCGCTTTGTGCCAGAGATCGGCTGCACCGCTCGCGAGCTGCTGCAGCGGATTGGCACCGAATTCGGCCGTCAGGCGATCGCTGAAGACATCTGGATCCGCTGCTGGGAGGCAAGGATCCGGCGTTATGACACTGTCGTGACAGACGACGTGCGGTTCATTAACGAAGCCGAAGCGGTGAAGGCGGTTGGTGGGCAGATGTGGAAGATCATCCGCCCATCAGCGCAGCGCAACACCAACCACCCGTCAGAAGGTGCTCTCGACGACTGGGACGGATTTGATGTTGTCATTCAAAATGATGGCAGCCTTGAGCAATTCCGTCGCAAGATCGACGCGGCCTTATGGGGATGATGCGATTTCATGCCGGGCGGATGGTCCTGCATCAGCAGGGCACCGTCTGGCATGTTCGCATCAAGCTTGGTGCTAGCCCTGAGCACCAGACAAAAGCCAGCCTTGAGACAAGCAATGCCGAGGAGGCAATCTTCAGGGCTGAGCGGATCTACGCTGACCTGAAGCGCAAGCTAAGCAAGCGCGTCGACGACAAGCCGCTTTGCTGGCAGTGCATCCACTGGGAGGGGGTTAACGCACAATGCGGATTCGGCTGGCCCGAGGCTCGGCAGACTGGTGGGAGATTCGCCGCGCAATGCTCGGTATTCAAGGCATGTCCGAACCGGAAGTGATCAGTCGCATGGACCGCGATGGCGGCTACATCGAGACGCTGGATCGGCCAGGGTTTGAGATCTACTACCGCAGCTGCGCCCATGGCTACTGCCGCTACTCCAGCGACATGTGGCAGGCAGAGCTGTATCTGGACCACCTGCTGGCGCGATGAACCGCCGCGAGCGCTGGCTGCTTGAGGTGGCCTATCTGGTGACGAACGCCTTCATCGTGGCCGGCGTGATCCGCCACTGGGGCGACGTAGGCTGAGCCAGTTCCCGCTCTGCTTCGGCATCGGGCCGATAGAGCCCAAGCCTCTGTGCGTCCTTGAGGCGTTTCACGCTTGGGCCATCAACAACACCCCTCATGCTTAGCCTCGGGACGCCGAGTGATGCACAAACCGAGGGGTCACTGGGTCGGTAGTCCATTGGTAAGGACAGGCGGACAACGCACCTAGAAAGTCGGTTCGATTCCGACACGACCCACCACCCAGTCCGAGCCAATGGATAGGACGGCCACCGCCGCTGCGGGGCGATGCGGGTTCGAATCCCGTCTGGGTGCCTTACACCACAAAGCCCCGGCGTGAACCGGGGCCTTGCTGGACTTCATACCGGCCGACGCCGGCAGATGTGGTAGCCGGTGGCGGGTCCTCACGCGGTGTCCGCCTTTGTGCCCGCAGCCGGCTGCTACTGGACCGCCTAGATCCCTCAAAAAAGGTCTAGGCCGACAAATTAGCACCACCAGCAAGCCACTGCGCGATCGCCCACTCATTGGTGGCGGACCAGAAGGATTGCTTGCGATACCAGTCGACCCAAGGGGACTGGCCCTTGGAAATGTTGCAGTGCCAGCAGGAGCTGACGAGGTTTTCTCTGACGGTCAGGCCACCGTGCGCCTTGGGGATGACGTGATCAAGCGTTGGGCTGCGACCCAGTGGGTCAGAGCAATATGCGCAGCGGTGATCCCAGGCCAGATGGATCTGATCACGAAACCGGAGTTTCGCCTCCTTCCTCGTGATCAGCTCCGTCTCCGAGATCTGATGATCCACCTGGCTCCTGGGGTAGGGGAAAGGCATCGAGCTCGATATTGACGATGTGCTCGTCGCTGGGGACGAACTCAGCGATGCGCGCATAGGTGTTTTCGAGGAACTCCTCGATGGAGTCCTCGTCGCTATGCACCACAACCTTGGCGGCCACCTCGAGCAGGTAGGTCGGCACAGCGGCGCCGCGGCTTGAACCACGGTAGCGACCGTGACGGGAGGCAACGATTTCTTTGGGATCACTGCGGGTTTGGAGTGGTAGGCCCATTCAGAATTGAACTGAAATCCGTCGATTAAAAGTCGACTGCTCTACCGTTGAGCTATGGGCCCGAAAGCTTGCGCGAATACTGCGCGAACGGCACTTTTGCTAACTGCTAACTCCTTGTTTTTATTCACAAAAATTAGGCTGATCAACTGATTAAAAGTCTCTTTCGCAGGTCTCACGCAACTTCACGCAAACTCATTAAACCTATGATTCATCAACAAGATCCGCTATTGCGTTTTTCGGCTGATTCGCGCAAGTTACCGCAAATTCGCGCAAATCTGCGCGAATAGTGCGCGAACGGAGGGACGCATGAAACGTGAGTGGAAGCCCGATTCAAAGGTCACCGGACTGGGCCTGCTGGTGCTGCCGAGCGGGGTCGAAACCTGGTATCTGCGCTACCGCGAACCGAGCGGCAAGCAGCAGCATCACAAGATCGGCCGGGCCGACATTCTCAACCGCACGCTGGCCCGCGAGGAGGCGCACAAGATCCTTGCCGCTGTGGCGCGTGGGCATGCACCCACCAGCGCCCGCCAGGAGCTCCGCCGTGGCCCCGACATGGCTGATCTGTATCAGCGCCTGCTGGCGGAGCACTACCCGAAGCTCCGGCCCGGCACGGCGAAGAACTACCAGAGCATCTGGGACGTTCACATCATCCCGAAGCTGGGCCGCCAGAAGGTGCAGGTGATCACCAGCGCCGACGTGATGCGGCTGCTCTCGCGCATTCGGCCGATCCAGGCCAACCGGACGCTGGCGGTGCTGCGCAAGGCGTTCAACCTGTCGATCCTGTGGGGGCTGCGGGCGGACAATCCCTGCGCCAAGGTGCCGGCCAACACGGAGCGCAAGCGGCGGCGTTATCTGTCAGGCGAAGAGCGGCAGCGGCTGGTGGCCGCACTGGACGCGATAGCCACCTCGCCACTGCGCTGGCGGTTCGCTCAACTGGTGCGACTGCTGATGCTGACGGGGTGCCGCGTGAGCGAAATTTGCCGTGCCAGATGGGAGTGGTTCGACGAGAAGGCAGGCTTGCTGGCGATTCCCGCCGAGCATCACAAAACTGGTGAGCACACTGGCCAAAAACGTGTAGTGCATATTCCTCCTGCAGGAATTCTCATCTTGCGAGAACTGAGACTCAGATCGAATACACAATGGATTATCGCAGGGCAGGACGATGGCTATTTGGTGGGGTATCAGAACCTATGGGAGGAGCTGATGGTGCTCGCCGAAATCAAGGATCTGAAGGTGCATGATCTGCGGCACCACTGGGCTTCGGTGGCGATCACCAAGGTCGGCCTGACGTTGCCGCAGGTCGGCAATCTGCTCGGCCACGCGAGCCCGCTGACCACCAGCCGCTACGCGCACCTGCTCGAGGATGGAGCGCAGGCGATGGCAAGGGCTGTGGCTGATCAGATCTAGTCTTCGTCGTCCTCGGCTGCCGGTCCCACCATGTAGGCCGGCTTGCCGTCTTCGCTGAGCAGTGGCTGCGCGAGCTCGTCGCAGATCATCTGGTACAGCTTCACGTACGCCATCATTTCCTTGAAGTGAGCAGCGAGGGCGTCGTATTCGCTCTCGCCGACGATGCCGATCGCGTCGGGGTCTGCGTAGACGAGGAACATCATGGCCGCATCTTGGATGCGACCATCGCGAAACAGCTCGTAGGCAGTCTCGAGCCCTTCCTCAAACGTGACCGTGCCGTCGCGAGAGGCGAATCTCATGACCCAAAGGCTGCTTCCCCGATTATGGGGAACTGCTCAAGGAAGATGCCCTTGATCGCTTCGGCAATCTGCCGGTGCTCGAGCTGGGTGCCGGCCTCGGTGCGCACGTCGATGTAATGCAGCCACGAGCGCAGTGAGCCCATCATGAACAGCGTGGTGGGCGTGCAGAGCGGCAAGATCCGGCGAGCTGTCTCCTTGGCGATGCCCAGGCCCAGCATCTCCTCGTAGAGGTCGTAGGCATTCTCGAGGTGGTTGCCCAGCACATAGTCCCAGCCCTGCCGTGCAGCCTCCTCAAGGTCGTCGATGCTGTTCTGCCGGTTCTTGGTGTCCTGCCGGCGCAGGGCAGGCGGCTTTGCTTTGGTGGTGACGGCGTAACGGGTGCTGAACTCTTGAAAGCTGAACGACCGATGCCGCAGGATCTGGGCGGCGATGTCGCGCTCAGTGTCAATCTGGACGCACATCGAGGCCATCTCGAACGGCGACCAGTGCCGATGCTTGATCAGGTAGCGCAGCAGCTTGGGGCCAGTGGCCTCGTTGTCTTGATTGGCCGGGTTGCTGACCCGGGCCATCTTGACGATGAGCCGCTCGGCATCCGGCGTGCAGTGGATCAGTTCGACTCCCATGACGGCATCACCTGCTTGTGGTTGTTGTAATGGCCGACAGCGGCGTAGGAGATGTCCGGGATCCCGGCCATCAGCATGAACACCATCTGACCGATCTTCTTGCCGGGCCACAGCTTCAGCGGCCGCAGCTGCCGGGCATTGGTGAGCTCCAGCGTCAGCTTTGAGCCGTTCCATTGCGGATCGGCGAAGCCGGCGTGGCTGTGCTCCAGACCTTCTCGAGCGCGACTGGACTTCAGGAAGAAGAACCCAGCCACATCGTCGGGCATGTTGAACGTCTCCCAGGTCTCCGCGAGGATCCACTGGCCGGGCTTCAGCAGGTAGGGGTCGTCCTCGCTCTGCTCGCTGATGTCGACGCGGATCAGCTCGTCGCTGGTGGCGCTTTCGATCATGATCTCGTTGCCCAGCAGCAGGTCGTAGCTGGCCGGGTTCAGCTGATCGAGATCAAACGGAACGATCATCCGCTCTTCTTCGCAGAAGCGCCGGATTTCGCGGTCGTGAAGAATCATGCGGGTCGCGGGTGATGCCCCAAGATACCGGCCGCCGGGCCTGAGTCTCGGTTCAGTCGCAAAACGTCACTTCGAGACCAGCACCGCCCAACCAGTACCGGGGCCTTCCACTTCCCAGCGGCGCAGCCAATTCTTGCGGCTGTAGCCGATGCCGGCGCCCTTGGCGTTGAGGTAGCCGCCATTCACCAGATCGCACTCGCCGTAGGGATCGTTGTGGACGATCTGCGTCGGGTTGAAACCGATCGCCACGGTCCAGTGGCCGCCACCAGACGGCGCTGCGGCTGGGCCATGGTGCAGCCAACCGACAGCGACGGGCCGGCCGGCGCGGATCTCGGCCTCGAGCTGCGCCACCGAGCAGTTCTGCACGAAGCGGGCCTTGAGCCCGAGGCTTTGCACGGTCGCCACCTGCGCCGCGGCCTCAGTGGTGTCGCCATGCTTGGCGCGCAGGGCGTTGTATTCGTCGTCCGATTTGACCAAGCCGTAGTGCGCACAAATCATGGCCATGCTCGACGAGAAGCACTCGCGATAGCCCTGGCCGGACTTGTTGTCGCGCTGGCTGAAGTAGGGCACACCGAGACGCACCGGCTCATCCGGCATCTCGTCCATGTCCTGCAGCCACAGGTCACCTTCGGCCTTGCGGCGGCGCTTCAGGCCGGCTTCAACGTTGGTGCCGGGATTGCGGTAGAGCAGCATCGCGGCGGGCACATCCTTCCAGCGCTTGTCGCGCAATGCACCGCTGATGGTCTTGAAGCCCTCGGTGCCGTAGAAGCCCGAGCCGAGGTTGTAGGCAAAGGAGATCAGCGCCGACTTCTGGCAGTCGCCCATTTCCTTCCAGAAGGGCACGGTGGTGCCCAGCTTGGCGGCGATGCGATCAATCTCCTGCCGCAGGAGCATGTCGGCTTCGATCGCGTTGATCTTGTCGCCCTTCTGCACCTTGCGGCCGTCGCTGTAGCGGGTGGTGCCGTAGCCGATCGTGGCCACGTTCCAGCCGTGCAGCGGGTCGGGGTACGCCTCAAGATGGCAGCCCTCAAACTCCTTAATCAGCTTCAGCGCCGGAGCCAGGTCAGCCTGCTTGCCGTCCTGGCTCCATGTGGCAAACCACGGCCTATCGCGACGCATCGCGTCGACGTAGCCGTTTTCGCGCAAGTCGTTCTGCAGCTCTACGACGGCCGCCGCCTGATGGGGCAGGGCTTTGTAGTAGCGGAACAGCTGCTCGAGGCTGATCGGGGCGGCGTTGCTCACGGGCGCTCAGCGCTTTTTTGGGAATGCAAGGCGCAGGAACTGCAGAGCAAGCTGAACAACGCTGTTGGCGCGCAGGGGGCTCAGAGCAATAGCTTCAGAGGCTGCCGCGACGACGATCGCAATGATCGCGACGGTGTTGGGATCCATGTTGCCGGGCATGGCAGGTCTCCTTCAGGCTAGCCCTATCTGCTGATGACGGCAGTCGTCGGTTTGAGGTTGAGCTGCAGGTGCTGACCCATGAATGATGCCAAAGGCGGCAGCACCAAGCTTGCAATCACCGCTACAAGCACCACCTGCGCCATGCGGGTTTCGAGCTTGCCGATGCGCTCAAAGATGTTTTTCTTCTCGTCGTCGTCTCGTGTTTGGCTCAGCAGGATGGCGTCCATCTTGCCTTGGAGCACACCGAGCTCCCTGTAAATCTCAGCGTGGGAAACTTCTCGCTCCATGCGCCGTCCTGCAACCAAAGGATCCTAACCACCTGGGAGTGTTGGTCCATCGCCGAGAGGATCGGGCCTTCCGGCGAGGATGGCAACAGCGCGCTTGTAGTACCAGTTGTCGGTTTTTCCTGCCGCTTCTAGCGCGTCCCTGATCTTGCGCCAGTTTTCGCGAACGGCCGGATCCATTACCTGCCTTGCCCTCTGAGGGGCTTTTTGCCGCGGCGGCGGGGCCGGCTTTGTTGGCCGAAGCCCTGACGGGTGGTCTTGGGTGGACCGGCCTGGTGCTCAATGCGAGCGGTGCCGGTCTTGGACTTAACGGCCATCAGAGGATCGTGGAGTCGACAATGCCACCGCTGGTAAAGCCACCTTCAAAAGAAATGGTCTCGTCTGCAGGTGGTTCAGGCTGCGGCTGATTGGGGTCTGCGGGCCACGCGGGATAATCGGCGCCCGTAATGTAGGCGGCCAGCTCTTCGCTGTCAGCGGTCTGTTCGATGGCGCTGACCTTCAGCTCGGATGCTTCACGGACGGCTTGGCGCCAGGTCTTCCAGGCATCCGGCACCGGTGTGCCGTTGTCGAGCTCGCGAACCACCAGCCAGTCGGTGGGGCTGAGCAGGGTGCCGGCAGTGGTGCGGGTCTGCTGCGTCCAGTGCTCGACCAGCTGGGCGTGGTCCTTCCAGATCAGGCTGCCGTCTTCGCGATAGCCCCATGCAAAACGCTGATCCCAGACGGCGGGGTCGGGCACTTCGGTGATGCCGATCGCCTCGCGATCCTCTGGTGTGGCGAGCCGGAGCCAGTTAGCAGGGTACTGGACGCCGTCGTGGGTGAAGGCCACGTCTGGGCTCAGTGGCTTGCCGTCGAGAAGAAACATCTGGAACGAACCTGCGCGGCTGGGCGTTTAAGTTTCACCTTAGTCGGCCCATTGGTGAACGCTACCAGTGACTTATACCCTTCAAGACGCTTGGCGTGAATTCCGGCACGAGCGGTCTGCAGTCCTCTGCCCAACGAGTCTTACCGCCGATTACCAGCAGGTCACCAAATGGATCGACCGCTGTCCGATCACCGACCTCGAACAGGGGCGGCAGGTGATGGCGTGGGTGCTGACGCAGAAGCCGATCAAGTCGGCGCGGCGCGTGGCCATGTACGTGAAGTCGCTGTGCCGGTGGGCATCGGCCGAAGACGTGGCGATGATTTCGCGCAATCCGGTCGCCAACTTTCGGATGCCGAAACCGCCGCAGAGCGATGACGAGGTGATCGTCATTCCAAGGCAGGAGACCGCCTTGCTGTTCACCGCCCTGCAAGCCAGGCAGCGGAAGAACCCTTGGGCCGAATACTCCGAGTGGATGCTGCAAACCGCCATGCGCACTGGTGAGGTAAGGGCCATGCGCTGGGACGACATTGAAGACGGCCGCGTGTTGGTACACAGTAATTACACGCTGACGCATGGCCTAAAGGACTCAACCAAGACCAACAAGAGGCGATTTGTGCCGCTCAACCAGCGATGCCACGAACTTTTAGCGGAACTGCCTCGCGAAGACGAGTACGTCTTTCCGGTGAACCGGATGGCGTACATGAGCTTTTTCTACGAACGCGCCGTCGAGCTGCATTCGGCCGGGCTGGCCACGCACCGGTATCGCCCCTACGACCTGCGCCACACAGCCATCAGCCGCTGGATCGAGGCCGGCATTCCGGTGGCGCAAGCCGCGAAGTGGGCCGGCAACAGCTCAGAGGTGATTTGGAAGCATTACTGCAATGTCACGCAGGAATACGAGATTCCGACTCTTTAACGGAAGCGACTACTCGTGATCGGGGAGTTGTTCAAGGGCGCGGCGGATGGTGTCAGCCTGTATTCCGCTTAAACAGCCCCTATCAAAAGCAATGCGCAAATCGTCAAGCGCCAGCTCCTTCAAGCTCGGCGGCTTTGGGCGGCGGGCGGAGTGGAGTTCAGCAGGAAAGCCCACAGTACGAGTACCAAGCCACTCACAGCACGCGTCCAGCTCTTGGTCTGCGCCCCATTGGGCGGCCATAGAAGTGACGTGTTTGTCAGCGTCAGCTCCGTTGTATTTACGAAGTGCCGCTTCATGCCACCACTGCTGCACCAGCTCCTGCGGTGGGGTGATGGGGTGTTGTTGTGCCATGGGTGATTAGTGGTAATGGCTACCAGCGGCACCAAGGGTCCACTGCCAGCACAGAGTACCACGCCGGTCAACCCTTGGCCGCCGCTGCAGAAGTCTTGTTCACTACTAGCGGGCGCGGGCGTATTGGAAGGGCGATTCGGCGAAGGCGGCGTAAAGGATCGTTCCAGAAGATGAATTACCGGCTGTTGAAGCATTTCGCACCTTGAATCCGTTCGACAAGAAATCAATATCCGCACCAGTATTCTGTTCTTCAAGAGAGCTGTTAGGAAGCAGATATAGATTCGCAGCGTTGTATGAACTTGCTGCCGTATTCCATATCAACCAATTAGCCGAGCTACTGGACAGTTTCACCATCACCCACCTCGGCCTAAACCCGGTATAAACAAACGGCCCATCCGTGCTGCCATTGCCGGTGTAACTGCCGAAGCTAGAGTACCCGGCTACTGGGGCGAAGCAGTAGGCGACGTAGTTATAGCCACTGAAGTTTATACCGTCATAGGAGCCGTTAATGCCAAAAGTGCTAGACGAAACGCCCCCATTCCAGTAGTTGGAGACATTGATTGCGGCACTGGTCGATTGAAGTTGAATGGTGTAATTTTGTCCCAGTGCAATGTGATAGCCTTGCCAATCAGTTGTATTGCTTCTAGATTTCACAATGACAAAAGACGGAGCCACGCCCAACCCATGTCCCACGGTGGCGTTAGCGCCTGTCCCCGTATAAGTAACAACCGAGAACCCCGCACTTGCATTAGCCCTCACCTGACTAGAGATGGAGCCTGCGGTGTTCGTGACGGTGGAGCTGCCGGCGTCCCAGGTCCAGGCGGCGTAAGTTTGTCCACTTAGATTGCAAGCACCTACGCCTGCATCTGTACCAAGGCTAAATCCATCGGAATTAAATGATGTAAGAGTGTTAGGTTCGGAAGCTTCTGCAACTGTCAAGGATGAGCAAATGCGATTAGTAGCACCACGAACGGTGTCAAAAAGGAAGTGGTTTGATGCTTGTGAACGTCCTTTGATCCAAACCAAATCTGGTGAATAATTTAATCCCGTGATACTGCGAGCTGTGGCATTTCCAGTCCACAACGCAACATCCATGTACTCACTAGGCTTCGTGATTACTGGGGCCGGTAACGAACTGGTATTGAGCGCCTTGAAGCCGCTGGGGGCGGTGTAGGCGAAGGGGCGGGCGCCTGCATTAAGAACACCAGACCAAGTACCGCTTCCGTAGAAGCCTTGAGCGAAGATGTAGAAATATCGACCTGCCGGCGTGAACGTGGCTACTGCATTTGAGCCTGTTGCGGGATTGCCTGAGCTGTCCCACGTTCCGTTCTTGCCAAACCAGATCTTTCCAGCGTCAAGATCAAAAGCGACATTCACTATATCGCCTGTTCCGATGGAGGAAAGTCCTGTGGAGATCGCGCTTCCGTTGTTATAAACAACAGTCCCAATTCTTAGATAGCCACCGCTGCAATCGCCAAAACCCGCGTTGCCTCCGTTCGCAGATCCAATCGTGTCCGCAGATACAATGCCTGCGCCAGTGGAATTGTTAGGCGCATTGGTGACAGTGAACTCGTAATACCATTTGCCGCTGCTTACAGCAATCGTAGACAAGTTGCCTGTATACGAAGAGCCTGTCCCCGAAATATCAAGGTTGCCGTTTGCAAGGGTTGCGTTGCTTAGACCCGAGCGAGCGATAGGGCTGTAAGTGCAGTAATTCCCCCTCACCTGATTCCCGAGTCCCGTATCAACCTCGCTGCCATTAGTGGGAACGTCTACGAGGCTGTCGTTGCCTGCAGAAGCAACCGGCGCCGTCTGATCAATCAGAACAACATCATTTACTTCAACAGCAGCTAAACGAACATCCTCGTTAGAGGCCGGAGAGGTCATCGTAATGGTGTTCAGCGATGACCCGGAAAGCTGCGAAGTCAGATCAATCCACTGACCAGTAGCCGTAAGCGACGGATAGTTTGCCGTCAGAAAGGATGTGACGCTGGTTCCGTTGAGGCTCAGAGTGCCCCACGGATCACCAGAGCTGTTTTTACCGAGCCACATTCTGAGCTTAGTGATTCCTGTGATGCCAAGACTGCCAAAGGTTACTGTTGTTCCATCTGCTGGCTGAGCATAAAAGTCTGTGCCGGAGGTGGCGCCATTAAAGGCTTTGATAGCACCTCGATTGGCAGCAAAGGTGCCGGTGACATTGGAAATGTAACTCCTAGAACCCTGAACACTTAGGTTATTGACACTCCACGTATTCCCATTCCCACTAACGTCCGTCCCTAACGCGGCGGCGGTGCTGTTATCAGCGAAATCAAGGTGGAAACCGTTGGTGCCGTAGGAACCGGTATATGCTTTAGGTTGCCAGATGCCGTTTTCGTCGAACTCACCGAAGCTGGTGGGGTCTAGGGCTTGGCCGTCGATGAAGTGGATGTCGGCTAGGAGGCCGGAGAAATAAGCTACTGTATTAGTTCCCAAATAATGGGCAACTGTATTGTTGACCGGAAGCGAAAGGCCCGACGACGGGTAGCTTGCTGTGCTGAATGTAGTTACTTGCATGCCATTTACGTATAACTTAACTCGATCCGAGGCGGTTGCTGCGTCAGTATTGCAGCTCAACTGTAAGTGATACCATGCAGACGGATCTCGATAGACAGCGCTAGTAATCAGCTGAAGCTGGTATACACTGCCATCAAAGTAGTATATCTCTATGTTGTTAGCCGAAGCACTGCCGAAGCGATAAACAAACCTGTTGCCATCTGCAGAAAAAAGCGTGTTATACCCGGAGAGGCTTGAAGGCTTTGCCCAAAGAGAGAGCGTAAAAATCTTGCGGTTACCGGCTGATGCCGGGGTTCTGGACAAGTAGGCACTGTCACTACTGTTGAAACGCAGCGACCTTGAAATGCTGTACCCAGTAGCACCAGCATCAGCGCCAAGCAGCAGGGTGTTGTTGAGCAGACTCATTTCACGTCCGAGATCAGGCGAGCAGTGATGCGGGTGGCCGATTCGACGTAGTAGGCGATCACGTCCACTGCGCTGGCCGTTGTTGTGAGTGTAGGCGCAGTTCCACCGGGGAACTTCCAGTTGCTGCCATAGGCCAGCGTGCGGCTGCCGGTGCCGTCCTGCGTGATCACGATCGTGCCCGACTGACCTGCCGTGAGGTTGCTCGGGTTGGCCAGTGTGCGGTTGCCGCCGATCGAGAGCGTGAAGTTGGAAGCTACTGCGAAATCTGGGGTGATCGTTGCACCATCCACCAGCGAAGTCGGCGTGCCCACCACACTGTTGGTGACGGTAACGCGACCGTTTGCAGCGATCGCCATCCGCTGCGATGCCGTTGCCGATCCATCGGGCGTGGTGCTGAAGACCAGCCGCGTCGGCATGTCGGTGGTGTCGCCGGCAGTGCCGACTTCGCCGTCAACGATCGCTCGAATGTGAGCGCCAACGCTGGTCAGGTCAGTGCCGTTGGCGCCGCAGAAGCGCAGCTCTCCAAGGATGTCGTCCAGCTGCACCGCGGTGACGCCGCCGGCCGAAGCGGCGCGGCTCTTGCCCAGCGCGATGATGCCGCCGGAAGTGTCGGCGCTGTTCCGCACGAACGATGCAGCCTGGCCAAGCGACTCAACCGCCAGCGTCGGGATGACGGCGCCGCCCACCTCTCGCGCAGTGCCAGGGCCAACCAATACGCGGCCAGAGCTGTCGATCGCCAGTCGCTGGTTGCCGTTGGTGGCCAGTGCCAGCTGGTCAGCGCCGGGGCTGTAAAGGCCAGTGTTGGTGTCGCCGCTGAAGTAGGCCCCAGGTGCCGAAGCGGTGCCAGCGATCAAGCCCAGCGCGCCAGTCAGCAGGTCGCCGGCCTTGAGCACGTTGAGCGATGCTGCGCCGGTCAGGCTTGCGGTGATCGTGCCAGCCGTGAAGTTGCCGGAGGCATCGCGAGCAACGATCGCGCTTGCAGTGTTAGCGCTGGCTGCCGTTGTGGCGCTGTTGGCGACCTTGCCAGCAGTGCTGATCGTGGCCAGCTTGCTGTCAGCAATGGCAGCGCCAGCCGCGATGTCAGCGTTGACGATCGCGCCTGAGAGCACCAGCGTGCCGTCTGCGTTCGGCAGGTAGATCAGGCGATCAGCTGTTGGATCTGCAGCCAGCAGCTTCGTTTCGTTGGCGTCGTCAGTGCTGCCCTCAAACACCAGCCCGATGTTGGCGCCGAGCGTCACATCGCCGGTGAAGTTGCCGCCTGCTTTGGGCATTGCAGCGGCGGCTAGGTCGTAGGCCGACTTGACCGCAGTGGGCGTTGCCGCCAGCACCGAACTGGTGGTGCCGGTGCTGTCGCTCAGCTGCACCACGCCAGCCACGCTGGTCGAGGCCGATGCCACGCTGATAGCCGGGGTGGTCGTGCCGTCAGTGACGGAGATCGCGCCGGAACCCGTCACGCTGGTGACGGTGCCCACATAGTCGGCGCCCCACTCGAGGCCGGTTGCGGTTGCGCTGTTGGCGCGGAGCACTTGACCGTTGGTGCCAACGCCCAGCTTGCTCAGTGCAGTGCTGCCGGAAGCTGCCAGCAGGTCACCCTTGGTGTAGCTGGTGTTGCCGGTGCCGCCGCGTGCTGCAACCAGCGTGCCGCTTGTGATGTTGTCGGCGTTGCGGCACTCGTTAGAGACCTCCTCGATGGCAGCCTGCACGTTGCTGGCCGAAATGCCCGCGCCAGGGGTAAAGCTGACGTTGTTGGCCGACTGCGCCACGAAGGTGGACGACACATCGATCTCGGTCCAGATCGTGCCGTTCGACAGGATCAGGTCAGGCGGTGCCAGCGATACGGTTGGAGCCGGTGAGGTGCCGGTGCCACCGATCGACACCACCACGTAGTAGCCGTTGTTGCTCGAGCTGGCCGCCGGCAGTGCGTTGCCAACCGTCAGGCCGATCGAGGAGCCCTCGGTGGTAACGGTTGCGATCTGGTTCAGCGTGGCGTCGTAGGTGCCGGCGAAGATCACCGAACCGGCTGAGATGCCCAGCGGCTGCCAGACGTTACCGTCCCAGAGGAAGAATGCTTCGTCGAGCGGATTGAAGAAGATCTGGCCGATGAAGTCAGCAACCGGCAGTGACTCACCGAACTTGGCCGTTGAGTAGTTGGCGAGCTTCTGCGCGGTGACCGCATCGTCAGCGATCAGCGCTGTGGCGAAGGTGCCGCTGGTGATCTTGCTGGCCGGCAGTGCGGGGATGTCTGATTCCGCAAGCGATGCACCAGCCGTGACGTGCCCCTGCGCATCCACCGTCACCTTGGGGTAGGTGCCAGCGGTGGTGCTATTGGTGTGGTTCAGCGTGCCGCTGCTGACCGACAGGCCGGTGCCGGGCTGGATGATGCCCTTAGTGCTGGCGGTAGCGTCCGGCAGATCACCGGGCACCAGCGCGCGGAAGGTGGGAGCTGCGTCGGCGCCAGTGGTCGGGCCAGCAAACACCCGCGCTGCGCTCTGAGTGTCGAGCGTGGTGGTGATGGTGGCGCTGAAGTTGTCTGGGTAGGCAACCGAGAACGCAAGCGGGCTGCTGTCGCTGAAGCTGATGGTGCCCAGCGACGCTTGGCGCAGCCAGCTGGTGCCGTCCCAGGTGTACTCGATGCCGGTGTTGGTGTTCAGCCACTGCTGACCGATAAATGCTCCGCTGCCGGCTGGAGTAGAAGCCGCCACCACCGCAGCGGACTGATCCGCCAGCTTTGCTCCGGTGATCGCATCATCGGCCACCTTGGCGGTGGTCACAGCATCAGCGGCCAGCTTGGCCTCGGTAACAGCGCCGCTTGCGATCGTTGCCGCAAAGCTGCCGGTGCCAGAGCCCGTGACATCACCAGTCAGGGTGATTGTCTGGTCGCCGGTGTTGGTGCCGGAGGTAGTGCCGCTGTGGGTGCCGGAGAAGGTGCCGGACTGCGTGGCGAGTGTGCCGAGGCCAAGCGTTGCGCGCTGGGCGGTGGCGTTGGCATCGTCCAGCAGGGCGCGACCGGCTGCTGTGCAGACAATCTCCTCGACATCGCCCGAACCGGCAGTGCTGCGGCCGAGCAGGCGATCGGTGGCGGAAACGTCCTGCAGCTTGGCGTAGGTGACAGCGCCATCGGCAAGCGCTGCGGTGCCGAGGTTGCTGGCCTTGGCGGTGGTAACTGCGCCATCAGCCAGCTTGGCCGTAGTGACGGAGCCATCGACCAGCGATGGCGTCACGGCAACATAGGAGCCTGAGCGGAAGACACTCAGCACGCCGGTGCTGCTGTTCAGCCAGCCACGGCCTTCAAAATTGTCCGTTGTGGGCGCCGAGGCGCTGACTGCAATCGAGCTGCCGTCAGCCAGCTTGGCGCTGGTGATGGCATCGTCGGCCAGTGCCGCAGTGGCCAGCTTGGTGAGGCTGGCCTGGTCAAGCTTGGCCAGATCGATCGAGCTGGCGTCGACTAGGTCAAGGCCAGCATCAACAAGGTTCTTGACCGTGACCTTTTTGGTCTGCGATGCCGAAACGTCAGCAATCGGCAGTACGTCGGTTGCTGCTACCGATGCCTTGTCGAGCGCCGTCAGCTGGGTAATGCGTTGATCGGCCAAGGCTCAGTCTCCGGTGGCGCCACTGCGTAATGTCATGTTAGTCCTCGGTTTCCTTGAGCAGGAAGTCGAGCGACTGCTCGAGGTTGATGCGGTCGTCGTCTTCCTTAAGGATGTACTCGTCGATGCTGCCGATCAGCAGCCTGATCTCGCCAGTGGTGACAAAGTCGATCGTGCAGTTGACGATGTCGCCGGCGCTGACCTGAACGCCAGCCTTCGCCACCATTGCGTCGAACTGGTAGAAAACATTGTTTGCGCTGGCATCAACAGACCGGTCAGTGATGTAAAGCGCACAGTCGAAAGAGCTACCGAGCTCAAGGCGCTGAATCAGCTGCAGCATCAGCAGCGGTGTTTCGGTGACACCAGTGGTGGTGTAGTCGAATGCGCAGGTGATCGTGCCGCTGCCGGAAAGCAGGCCAGCCGAATACATCTGGCGAAACTTGTCGGTCAGCGATGTGGTGTCGATCGCCTCGCGGTCTGTGGCCAGTGTGTAATCAATGACGTTGCCCAGCACGCTGTAAGACACGTCACGCACGCGGCACTCGATGGGGATAGCCGCACCAGCGAAAACGCTAAGCGCCAGCTCGTTAGCTCGTGTGTTGTTCACCGCATCGGTAAACGAACGGAAAAAACGCAGGCCGCCCGCAGCGTTGACGTTTACATAAGCCGAGATGCTGTTTTCGACGACGCCAGTCGGCCAGGCCGCGCCCGTGAAGCACGCAAGCCCTCGGGCGTCGGAAGTGCTGATGTCGACCCGATCACCGGTCAGCAGGTTCTCGCCAGCGCTATCAAAGCTCAGCCGGTTCAGGCTGGTGTTCACGTCGGATGGATCGATCTGATCCTGCAGCGCATTGATCAGCACCGAAGTGGCGCGGCGCAGTCGGACGTTTCCCTTGGTGCCAAGGAAGAACGTCATGCGATCACCCCTCCGGCAAGAAAGTCACCGTCGACCGAGAACTGGATCGGCACCACCACAAGCTCGCCGGTGCTGACGCCAACCTGCGCAGAGGTGATGAAGGCAAAGAACTCAATGTCATCAGCGGCGTTATCGCTGACGCGCAGCCGCAACTTGACGCGATCGGTGTCGGTGATGGCGCCAACCTTTTGGATCTTGCCGAGCAGTGCGGTGAACTCGGTGAAGCTTGCAGACTCGCCTGACTCGAGTCGGTAATAGAGAAGGGTGGCGCTGCCGCTAGCAGATTTCAGCCCAGGGGTAAAAGTGCTCGCGGTGCTGTCGACGACGGTGGTGCTGAGCAGCTCAACGCTGGTTTCCAGCGACCAGTCACGGATCTTGGCGACGGGCTTGTAGGCCGAGCCGTCCCAGAATTCCAGCTTTCCAGTGCGACCCGTGTAAAAGCCCATGAACCGCGACCCAGTCTGAGATCAGGCTAGCGAACAGTGAACAGGTTATCCGCGAAGTCAGCAATCAAGCTCAAGGTCTGCGAGCCGGACTCGATGCACGGATGTTCCACCGCTTTCACGGTGACCTCACCCTCCTCATCCATTTGCACCTCCGTCACCCGGAATACCCGCTTGCGGGTGATTGTGGTGCCGAGCACAAACAGCCGGCCGGCGTAGGGCGCGAGCGCTGTAGCAATGCCGTTGGTAACAGTGACGCTGTCGACGGCGATGACACCGCTGCCGGGCTGGTAGACCAGCGCCTTCAGGCCGCTGCCATTTGGCACCTGACCGATGGGTGTGTTGAGCGCGCCGCCGTCCTCAATTACGCCAGTGCTGATCTGATCCCACTGGTTCTCACCGATCGCCACATAGATGTAGCTGCCGGGCTCAAGCACGCTGTCGGTCGGGAAGGTGGCGAAATCAATTGCCCTGCGTACATGACGGCGCTGGTTGCACAGCAGCTTGCCGAACAGGATCGCCTGGCTGCGGTTGGTGACGTACTGCGAGATGTCGAAGGTCTGGCGCACTGCGTTCACTTCAGTCACGTCAGACCGGCTGACTTCAACGCTGCGGTTGCGCGGGAAAACGCCGTCGACCTCGGTGTCGCGGTAGATCACCGACGCAATCAGATCCTGGACGTTGCTGCCGAAATCGATAAATTCCTCGCGGTAGCTGTCCTCGAGGATGTTGCCTTGGTTGAACAGCGCGGTGATCGGCACCGAGCGGGTGATGTTGCCAGCGCCGTCGACCGGCACTGCAGGCACCAGTGTTTCACGGCCGCCAACACGGCCCAGCTCAAGCAGTGAGAACGGCGCCACCTCAGCCCAGAACTGGCGCCATGGCACCTGCTCGGCAATCACTGCATCCATGAACAGGCTGTTCTGCCGGCAGAACTTCTTGGCCAGCGCCAGTGCTTCCAAATCAATGCCGCCGACCTTGGCAAAGCGGCCGATGCCGTTTTGCGCATCAAGGATCGTGTCGAGGAAGATGTCAGGCGCGTAGCTGCTGCTGGCATCTGGCTCGCTGGGGTAGGTGCCGTCATCGCGCAGGCGGCGCACCTTTTTGCCCTTCTGAGCAAAGACCGACACCGAGCGCAGATCCTGGATGCCCTGGCCGCTGTAGGCGTTGAAGCCGAGCAGGCTGATGCCTTGGTAAAGGCTTGGGTACAGGCTGAAAGCTTCAGTTCGCTGCTCAGTGACTGCCGAGATGGTGAACTCCGGGCCGCCTTCAAAGCTGAAGTTGGTCTGCGTGTCAGAGCGAACCGAGAACAGGCCCCATTCGTCTACCTCGTAGGGGTTGACGTTGATTGGTGGCTTAAGACCTTGGCGGCTGCGAACCGAACCAAGGAACGTGAACTGGCCACCGGCTGGGCCGTTGATTGTCTGCACGTCGCCGCTGTTCTCGATGTAGGCAAAATCAGCGAAGCCGTGATGGTTCATTTCGGCGGCTGTCTCGGCAATCGGATCAAACCGGAACTGCCAGTTGCCAAGGTTGTCGCCAGCAATGAATTTCAGCGACATGAAGTTGTCCACGTCGGCACCGCGGCGAACGCTGAAGATGTAGGGCAGGCGGCTCCACTCTTGGCCTGTGCGGCGGTAGCGCAGCCAGAAAAAGGCTGAGCGCATCTTCGTGCCGTTGTCGCTGTCGCGGTAGCGCTTGACGCTCTCTTCGCCGTACTTCTTGGCCCGGCCTTGGATGCGCTTGAACACCTTGGCCTTGAGCGCAAAATCCACCACGCGGCACTGCGTGATGGTCTCGTAGCCGGCCTCCTCCATCTTCACCAAGCACTTGGTGTTGAAGAAGTCGTTCCAGCTGTTGGGGTTGTCCAGCAGTCGCTCGAGCTGGGCAATGCGAGCTTGCTTGCTGGAGATCTGGCTGCGCAGGCTGGCGTCACGCGCCGCCATTGCTGGCAGGTCAAGGTTGTTGGCGTTTGCGTAAAGCTCGGACAGCTCTCTCTGCAGCCGGCTTTGGCGCCTGAGCAGAACCTTGCGGTCTTCCCGCAGGTTGCCGCCTTTTGCGGTGTTGAAGCCATACTCTCGAACCGCCCAATCAAGCTTGGCCTGTTGGTTGCGCAGACGCCGGCTGAGCGTTGTGATTCGGCTCTTAGCTTGCGCAATCCATGTCCTGCGCGTGTCGATGTAGCTCTGGCGCGTGTTGTTCCGTTTGCGCTCTGCGCTGATCTCTTCTTGCCATTCTTCAATGTTGTCACGCTCTTGGTCGCGATTTCGGCGTGTATCAAGCACCCTTTGCGCAAAGGGGTTGATGCGGTTGTCGAAAACGTCACCGTCGTCGATCAGGATGGCGTCAAGTTCGTCGGGCTCCCAGCGGGTGTCCCGCAGCTCTTCAACCTGATTGATCAGCGAATCAATTTCGCTGAGTCTTTGATTGATGCCATCACCGACACCAGCCTTTAGGATCGGCTCGTTGCGCAGCAGCTGCTCGTTCAGCGCGACGACTTCTTGCGTCAGCGTCTTGATTTCAGTCTTGGCTTCCTTTTCGTTGTCTTTGAAATCGGTTGTGCCGTAGTCCTCATGCGGCATCAAGCCTGGCTCAACGCATTCCATCAGCACGCGCATGGCGCCGTCTTCCAGCTCCACGTTCTTGATCGGCGCTGCCACGCGGAACTTGGCGCTGCCCAGCTTGTAGGTGCTGGCTGCGTCGATGTAGCTGGAGAGTGTGCGGCGCAATTCCTTAGCCGCTCGCGCTGTGTCATTGCCGCCCGATGTGATGCGCCGGAACACCAGCGTCATCTGCTGTCCAATCGGCACTACCGGCCGGCTGTCGTCAAATACGTTTGACGGCCAGTAGCCGCCTAGGCCATCGATCTCAATGCCGAGCGGCGCATCCTGCTCGTCGCCATCTTCATCACGGTCGATGTAATTGACGTTGATTGGAATCGGCGCATAGACGCCGAACCGCGTCATGGTGCTGGGCGAGAACGCCTGGCTGAAGCCTTCTGTGTGCTGATCACCAATCAGCGTTGGCCGATAAGCGATGCTGCTAGCGGCCTCACCGATGCGCGTCGGGTCGGTTTCGTCACCACGCAGCAGGTCGCCAAACTGCAGCGGCCGGTTGGCGCCGAAATAGGCCCAGGTCTTGCCGGCAGCAAACTGCCTGATCGGGGTCTGGCCGAATGCAATCCGGCCGGCCGCAATCTGCTCGATATTGGACGCGCCGATCGCCAGCAGCATCTGCATGAACTGGCTGGAACCTTCACTGTGAACGGCCGACCAAATCAGCGAGGTGGCAACACGCACACCACCGGTCGGGTTGTCGTCGGTATTGCAGTAGACGAGGTTGACCGGATCGCCGTATTTCGCCAGCTCTTGCTGAGAGTTAAAGCCAAATCGGGGTGCAAATACCTGATCGCGGCGCTGGCGAGCGTTTTTCTGCTCCGGTAGCTCCGGCTTGGGTGCCAGCAGGATGCTCGCCACCTGAAACAGAATGCCGACCACTGCCAGCACGATGCTGACGGGTTCGCCGCGCAGCTCCTGCAGCTTCTCTTCGGGCGAACGCGTGAAATCATGCTGCGCCGACAGAAAGTCGAGGTACTCCTCCTTGGAGATCTTGAGCGCACGGATCAGCTCGTATTCGTAGGGGAGGAGCTTCCGCGTCATCGCACCATCCAGAAGAAACGCCCGACGCCCTGCGGCAATGAAGCTTGAATGACATTCTGCCCCGGACCGATGAAGATCGCCCGGTTTTCAACGCAGATTCCCAGCGCACCGCCGGCTGCGGCCGGCAAAAGCGCCACAGCGCCATGCCAGGGCGCCTGCAGGCGCCTGCCATGCTCAAGCAGCCAGCGCATCAGTAGGCGACGCGGGAAGCTGTCCTCGCTGTAGCGCTCGTAGACCCAAGCGAACCGATCGCGATAGTCGCTCAGGCCGAGCCGGTCGCGCACCTCGCAAACCAGCTGAAAGCAATCGGTGCAGCCGCTGCCATCGCCGGGCCGGTGCCCCCAGCCATATCTGAGCCCCACCAAATCGTTCATCGCAGGAAGAGCTCCGAGTTGAGCGGCAGCGGGCCCACCATCTCGCGGGTAAAGGTGCGCCCGGGAAAGTTGGAGCCGACGCTGTCGATCGCCGAGCGGAAACGCAGCTCGATCGTGGTGTCGTTGAAGCTGGCGCCAAGGCCGATGTAGTAGTCGGTCGTGGTGTTGGTGATGCTGCCGGCAGCGTTCAGCCAGGCCGTGGTCAGCTCGAGCTCGCTCAGGCGGTTGCCGTTGCCCGATTCGACCAGCACCAGCGCGAAATCGACATGCGGAAACAGCACTTGCAGTTGCGCGTTATCGCCGTTCAGCGTTGCCATCGCACCCTCGGCGCGGAACGGCGCAAAGGTGTAGCTCTCGCTCAGCAGCGATGCGCTTTGGCCGATGAAGTAGTTCTGGTAGCGATGGGTGACCCCATCGGTGGTGCGCAGCTTGAAGAACTGACAGATCCGCAGCTCGGCCATCAGTAGTCGAGCTCCCCGAGCAGCGTGATCGAGACGCGGCTGCGGCCGATATAGACCGACTGCACCTCAGGCGGCGACGCATACTCCCACTTGATGCTGGCGGGGCTCTGGATGTAGCCGCGCAGCGTGTCGCTCATGCCAGCAAACAGGTCATTGGGCAGCGTGAAGCGCTCAAAGCCGCCGCTTGATCCGTTGTAATGCGCCAGCAGTTGTGAGGTCGTGTCGTCCGAGACGTTGTCGTAATCAAGCTTCAGCTGGAAGCCGGTGGCGCGGTTGCCAAAGGCACGCTTGGTCGTTGCGCCGGACAGCGCCCGGTAGACCTTCACCGGAAATCCGCCGAGCTTGAAGCTTCGGTTGCTGGGCTTGATTCTTGGAAACTGTTCAGCCATCAGCGCAGCCCCACTCGGGTTCGGGTGGATGGGCTTTGCTGCAGCCTATCAAGGGTCATGGTCATGCCACGCTTGGCGCCATCACGCGATGCAGCGCGGCGGGTCTCGGCCATGGCGGCCTCCAGCTGATCGCGGCTGACGTACTCAACACCGCCAATGTTGGTGCTTTGGAAGCTCATGTTGAGCACCGGAGCGCCAGCACCCTGCGTCGGGCCGGCGCCCATGACCTCGCGCATCTTGTCCTGGCCCTGCAGCGCCACCGGGATGCGCCGGCCATCAGGCAGGGGTACATACGCCTCAGGCTTGCTGCCCTCGCCGTAGAGCGCCAGCTGGGGCCGGTTGGCGACGCCACCGCGGGCGTACTTCTTGAGTGGCACCGGTCCGCGGGAGGTCATGACGCCGCCGTTGGCGAACGGCGTAAAACCTGAGCCCTCAAGCATCGGGTATTGCTTGAAGCCCGACACGTCTAGACCGCCACCACCGCTGCCGCCACCACTGACCGCACCCAGCGCCTTGAGGATCGTCTGCAACGTGATCATCACGAGCTGCTTGGAGATGATGTCTGCCGCCATCTTCACAAATGCCTGGCCGATGTTGGAGAACATCTGGCTCAGCGTTTCCTTGATCGACTGGCTGCCGCTGACGAGCCCGGTGACAGCCGAGCTGATTGCCCCACTGATCTCCGTCTCCATCACCCGAGAAACGCTGATGATTACGTTCTCAAAATTGGTCAACTGCTCCAGCTCCTGACGCAACTGGCCGATGCGACCCGACAGCGCCACACCGGCGCTGGTCTGAGCCTGCGCCAGTGCGTTGATCGCCGTGATCTGGCGCTCGTAGGCAGCGTTGGTGAGTTCGATCTCGGCGCGCACCGAAGCAATCAGGGTCGGATCCTGCTGCTCGGTGGCAAGGCGCAGGTTCTCGTTGAGCTGGGCAAGCTTGTCGGAACGCTGCAATTCGATCTCTGCAATCCGCATTTGCGCATCAAGCAGCTCGGGACGCATGCCCTGCGCTTCCAGCTGGATCCGCTTGGCGAGCAGCGCATTGTTGTCTTCCAGCGCCTTGGCCTGGTCACGCAGACCTTGCGTCTGCTGCTGGGCAAACTGCTGCGGGATCAGCGTCTCGATCCCTTGGACCTGAGCGCGGTCCAGTCCAGCCAGTGCCCGAGCCTGATCAAGCCCGGCGCCAGCGACGCCCAGCTGCCCCTCGGCGCGTACATCGCGGCGAGCCTGGGCGCCAGCACCGGCCGGACCGCCAGCCGTGCGCATTGCGCTGCCAGCCATCAGGTGCAGGGCACGCATGGTGCCCTCCGGCGTCATCACCTCAATGGCGTGACCGCCGGCGCCGGTGTTGCCAAGGTCACGGCCGAAGGTGGCGCCACCGCGCAGGCTGATCGCGGAGCCGGCCGGCGTGCCGAAATCGATGCCGTTATGGAAGCTGCGGCCGAACAGGCTGCGCGGGCCGTAGGGGCTGGTGACCCCGAACGAGCTCGGCGCCTTGCCATTGACGAGAAAATACTTGTCGGCATCAGCCTTGGTAATCGGTCGCCCGTCGCCCCAGCGCAGGTCGAGGTGCGCACCGGTGCTTTGGCCGGTGTTGCCGGTGCGAGCAACGATGCCGGTGGTCGGTGTGCCGCCGCCAGAGGTGACAGCTTCCATGCGGGTAGCCGAGCTCAGCTCCTGCTGCGCCTGGCGGATGCCAAGGTCGGACTCGAACAACCTCTTGCGCAGATCGCCAAGACGGTTCTGTAGCTCAACGAACGACCGCGCCGATTCGCTGCGGATGCCTTCAAAGGTGCCGGCCCAGACATCACGCTGTTGCTGGATCCGCTCCTGCTCGTAGTCGTAGCGGCGGCGCACCAGATCCATCTGGTTGCGGAATACCGCGTTCTGCAGGTCGATTTCAGCCTTAGCGGTTGCCTCATTCAGCCGCTGCTGCTCGGCGGCGAGGCGCTCGGCGTCCTTCTTCGCTTTGTCGGCCTTGTCCTTGCCGCTGCTGGCGTCGCTCGGGTCAGCGAACTTGCTCAGCTGCTTCTGGAGATCCTCGAGCTCTTTCTTGGCGACCTCGGCCTGCGTCGGGAACTTCAGCGGATCAAGGGCATTGAGCGTCTTCTGCGCCTTGGCGATCTGCGTCTCAATGATCTGCTTGTCGGTGACGCTGCCGAGGAACAGACGCGCCCCAGGCACCCAGAACCGTGCCCATTCCTTGCTGTTGTATTCGGCAAGGTCTTTCTGTGCCTTACTGAGCGACTTCTTCGCGTCGTTGACCGCGCTGTTGACTTCTTCGCGGGTTCTGCCCGCATAGTCGGCCGCCGGGTCGTAGTCACGGAGCTCCTTGATCTGCTGCCGCAGCTCGACGATCTTGCTGATGCCACGCACCAGCACGTCGATGATCACCGTGACGATGCCAAGCTTCAGCAGGCCGCCGATCGCCGCCCTCAGGGCTACCACCTTCGGTGTTGCCAGCGCAGCGGCCGCCGCAGCCTGGGCGCCACCGGTCTGCAGCGCCGCGAATGCCGCCACCACGCCCGGCCTCAGCGCAACAAACGCCTTGACCGCCAGCGTCAGCGCGCCGAACTGCACGGCGAGCCGAGCAATGCCGGCGATGATGTCGGCGTTATCAACGATCGCCTTGAACGCCAGCGCGATCTGCTTGGCGGTCGAAATCAGCGTCGGGCCGACATCACGCAGCAGGTTGCCGAACGCATCCTGGATCTGGGCCCCGACCGGCAGCAGCGCAGCGCCGAACTCCTGCTGGAAATTCTTCAGGTCGCGAGCAAATCGTGCGCCGGCATCTGCGTCCGACTTGGAGATCTTCTCGGCCGTCGCGGTGTAGCGCTCGCCCAGCGCCACCACAAACTTCATCACGTCGTTGAGGCCAACGACGCCCTGCTCAAGATCCTTCTGCAGCTGCGGCAGGCTGCGGCCGGTTGCCTCGGCAAACAGCGTCACCGCACCCGGCAGTCGCTCACCGAGCTGGCCCTGCAGTTCTTCCGCCGAGACCTTGCCCTTCGAGAAGATCTGGCTCATCGCCAGCAGCGAGCCCTGCACTTCTTCGGCACCGCCGCCGGTCGCCTTGATAGCGGCAGTGACGTTCTTGAACACCACCTCGGCGTCCGTCACCTTGCCGCCAGCGCCGATCACAGACGCGCTGAGCTTGGTCATGCCCTGCGTGCTCTCCAGCAGCGGCACGTTCAGGCGGCTGGTTACATCAGCTGCGGCGGCCAGCGCACGCTCATAGTTCTGCTGATCACCGACCACACCTTTGGTGGCAATGCGCAGCTTCTCGATCTGCGCTGCGTATTCAGAAGTGCCAGCAATCGACTGCCGGAACATGCCGACCTGCGCGCCGACAGCGCCGCCGGCTAGTGCGCCAGCCGAGCCGCCAAACACAGCGCCGATGCCAGCGCCGACTAGGCCCTCAGGGCCGCCAAACACGCCCGATGCGGCAACTGCGCCAGCAGTCTGCGCAAATTGCAGCGCCCTGCCGCCGCGCTGCTGCGCACCAGTCGCCTTGTCAAGCTGCGCCTGGTACTTGTTGATCGTGCCGGTGAGTTTGCGGTACTCAGCGTCGGTCAGCGACAGCTGAGCACGCACATCCTTCAGCGCGTTGATCGATCGCCGCAGGTCGTTTTCGGTGCGATCGGATGCGCCGCCGAGCTGCAGGGCGGCATTTTTGAGTTTCTGGAGATCGGCCGCAGCCGGTGATGCAGTGCTCTGGAGCTGACGGACGGCATTCTTCAGGCTTTCGACCTGATCCATCCCCCGGAGGAGGACCTCGATCCTGGCTCTGATCGTCTCATTTGCCATGGTCGTTCAGCACCTGAAGAGCGGCCGCTTCCATGACCTGGATGCCCTCCAGCATGGCCTTTGGATCCTCAACCGAGTATAGGCCGCACAGCCACTGCAGCACCTCGTACTTCAGGCCGGTGAAGCCACCCATGACGACGTTCCACTGCGTCTGCAGACGCAGGAACATCATCACGATCTCCCAGTTTTCGTCCCAGACTTCAAAATCCTTTTCCGGCTCAGTACCAGGCAGGACGACACCCATCAAACGAGCGTCGTCCTCCGAGTCATCTTTCACCGAACCACCTGCGGCCCAATGGCGAGCCGCGTCCTCTAGTTTTTTGCTTTGCCGCCTTCCAGGCTTGCCAGGTAGGCGGCGATGATCCCTCGGGTGAAGTAGGGATCGTCCAGCATTTCCTTGAGCGTGCTCTTGGTGAAGGGCACTTCCTTGCCGGACTCGTCCGCAATGCCCTCCCAGCCAGTCAGCACCGTTTCGACGAGGTCGAGATCGCCCTTGTCGATCAGCTGCTGGAATTGAGAGCGGCCGATGCGCTTGAAGATCGCATCGAAGGTCTCGCTTTCAAACCGGCCGCCGTCGACGGGTGATTCAACGGTGACCGGCCACTTGAAAGTCGAAGACTTCTTGCGGACGAATGCCATGCAGGTGAGCTCCGTGATCAGGTGAAGACTAGGCTGACTTCGTCGTTTCCGGCAGAAGTCGGGATCGCCACATAGGGCAGGTTCAGCATCTGGATGCCGTCGCTGTCGCTATAGGAAGGATTGGTCAGGTCGACCTTCTGGGCGGTGAAGGCAACGATGTTGCCTGCAGTGGTGCCGTGGGTGAAGGTCAGGCTGCCAGTGGTGTTGTTGTTGGCGACCGTGAAGTAGTCCTTCTGCGCAATGGTCGGCGCTTCGATCACGACCTCGCCGGCGGGGGCGCGGTTGGTGATCAGCACCTGACGGGTGCAGCCGATCAGCTCGCGGTGGACAACCTCGTTGGCCACGTCAAAGCTGACGTTCATCAGGCAGCCGGCATAGGACAGCAGGCTGAAGTTGGAGGTGTTGCCCTCCTTGAAGATCAGCGGGGTGGCCTGGTTGGTGTAGGTGGTGGCCGGAGCAACGGTGTCGGTCGGCGCGTTGTAGATGCCGGTCATTGTGAACGAGATCACCGGGATCTCATTCAGGTTGCAGGTCATCGTGAAGGTGCCGCGGCAGCCAGTGGCCTTGTGCAGCACGCCATCGTTGTTGAAGTAGATGGTGGCGCTGGAGAAGCTGGAGCTCACCGGGGCGTAGGTCACGCTGGTGGTGGCAACAACGGTTTCGGAGAAGCCGCAAGCCTTCAGCAGGGCGCCATAGCGCGGAGCGGTGCCGGCGGTGCCGGAACCAGCCAGTTCCACCTCGAAGGTGATGCCAACGCGGGTGTTAGCGAGCAGCTGCTCGGAGTTGCCCAGATAAGGGCGGATCAGGTCGCGGCTGACGGTGTCGGCCTCGAGCGGGGTGATGTCCAGATTGCGAACCAGGACGGCATCAGCGCCTGCAGGGGTGCTATCGGTGCCGTAAGTGGCTTCAGCTTTCGCCAGAATCAGGCGCTTGCGAGTCAGGAGCGGCATTGCTCGTTACCTCAGGAGTTGCGTGAGCAGGGGTGACAGCCGGCTCAGTCCGCTCGATGAGCTTCCGCTTGCCGGACTTAGGGTCCAGGAGGTAAGTGCCTCCTTGCCCATGGTATTGATCGATTGTGGTAGCCATCATCAAGCCGCCAAGTTGGTGACAGAGGATCTGTACCGCACAAGGTAATCGCACATGACGACGCCTGCCGGTTGATCAGCCTCGACTGTTTGGAACTCTACTCGTTGTGGCTGAATATCCATGGCGAGACCGCCAAGCGTCAGGTCAGCCATCAATTTGCTGTGCAGCGATTCCACAATCGGATCCGCAGCCTGGTCTGGGATGTTGGCGCGCACCACCACTGCAATGCGCACAGTCAGCGACCAGTCCAATGTCGGCAGACTGGTGTTCTGCTGGGCAACGTCCTCGATCGGTTCGACAACAATCGCCGGGCTCTCTTGCCGCGCCATTGGCTCGACCCGGCTGCGATAGATGCGCGTGCTCACCTGCGCGGTGCCGGTCAGCGCCGTGCGGATTGCAGCAAGGATCTGTTCGCGCTTGGTCATGGCATCAGATTAGCGGTGGTCGCCACAACAGGCGCGAAGGATGGAGTGAGAAATCAGGACTTCTGCAGCATGATTTCGCAGAACTTGCCGTCATCGATCAGCATGTTCTCGCGAACGGTGTAGGCAGCACCGTCAACAGTGATGCTGTCGCCGTATTTCAGGGTGCCGAACACCGAGGCCCGGCACGTCACCTTGTAGTCGGTGGTCAGCACCATCCCGTCGGCCACCACCTGGCTTGGCATGTCCAGTATTCCCTTGGCCGTTACCGCACCGGCGGTGCAGGTCACACCAAAATCCTCGAGGAACACATCCAGGTCTTCGGTGATCACAGCGGCACCGCCTTCTGTCGTGCAATCAGGCTAGCCGCATCGCTTGCCAGCACCGCAACCTCGGTCCCGGCCCATGCCGGCTGACCCTTGATCATCACGTCACCGGTCAGCCGGATCCGCACCTCGCCGCGATGACTCACAGTCGGTGCGATCTGGCGCAGATGCTCCACCCGGATCGCGTCAATCGCGCACTCAAGGTCGTTGCGGCCATAGGCAATCAGCGCCTTGTGCCCGCTCACCTCAAGCCCGCCCGGAAACACGCACAGCGGCTGCCAGCCCTGCGCTCCATCCGGCGTACCCCATTCCTCCTTGGCCGTCAGCACCGGAGCGCTCGACACCATCATCGGTGCATGCGGCGCCGTTGCGCCAAACGTCAGCCATGCCGCGTGGTACAGCCGGCTGCGGCGCGGGTGCTTCTCCCAGCTGTGGAACATCGTCAGCTTCTGGCCCTGCCAGTTGACCGCTGGCGTGCCGCCGCTCATCCGTCCCCAGCGCCAGTGCACGGGCGAGCTGCGCCATTCCTGCACCACTTCGTCGCCCTCGAGCTCAAGCACTGTCCAACCGGCAGCGCCCATGTCGTAGATGCACCGCAGCGCACCCTCGGCTTCGAAGAACGTCCAGTTCTTCTCCTTGCTGCTCCAGTCGTTGGCGCCGTATTTCGGTATCCACAATGTGGACACGGTCCAGCTGCGGCCCTTTTTGGCCAGCTTTCCATACGCCTGCACGCACTTCCAGCCTTCCTTCAAGCCGTAGCGAGCGATGGAAAACGCGATGTACGTACATTCGCCGTACACGAAAAGCCTTGGATCCTCGAGCGAGCATCCCTTTTCGACACCCGGCACCTTCAGCCGTTGATTGCGCAGCACGTTGCGCGCACCATCCATCTCGGCCAGCACAATCTCGCTGACCTTGAAGTTTTCCGGCTCAGACCGGTATGCCAAGAGAAAGCCCTCCCCGGTGCGAACCAGGGAGGGGTTGTAGTTTCGCTTGGCCTCAATCAGCCCAGCGATCATGCTCAGGACAGAGCGCCGGTGCCGTAGCAGAAGGCTCCAGCTTGCTTCACAGCGAAGTCCACATCCTGCAGAGCAATGATGCGAACGGTGCCGCTGGTGGCGCCGGCATAAGGATCGAGGGTCAGATCCAGACCGGACCACAGGCCCATGATCATCTGGTCGAAGGCACCGAAGATGATGTCGTCGAAGGCCAGCTGGTTGGAGATCACGGCGGGGTAGCCGTTCACTTCGTTGTTCTCGTACACGAAGCCAGCAGCCACAGCAGAGGCAGACTTGGCGGTGGACTTCAGAGCGCCGCGGGCAGCAGCGTTCATCAGGTAGAACAGCGAACCGGCGTCGGCGTTGTCCTTGGCCACCTCGGTCTCCATGTCGATCAGCTCGGCGAAGGTGCCGTAGCCGGTCAGAGCCTTGGTGTTGATGCCAACGGTGTTCACCAGACCGAGGGGCTGGTTGCTGGAGCCGGAGCCGTAGATGCCAGCGCGGTCGATCTCAAGAGCGATCACGCGAGCCAGGTCGTTGCGCACCATCTGCTCCACGTCGATGGAGCTCTGGAGCAGCAGGCGGCGGCTGTAATCCACGAAGGCGCCCACGGTCTTGGGCGACATGGTCACCTGGCCGAGGGTTTCCTGGCTCTCGGTAGGAGCAGAGCCTTCACCCACCCAGTAAGCAGTGGCAGCGCCGGTCTGCTTGGGGATGGCGATGTTGCCCTGCAGGCCGTTGAGCACGGTGGCGCCCACGTTGGCCAGAGCCAGCTTGTTGCGGAGCAGCTCGATGAACGAACCGGCCAGCAGGTCGGTGGCAACCAGGTTGCCGCCGGCGGTTGCAGTGCCGACGTTCAGGTCACGACGGAGCACCTCGTTGGGCACCATCAGACCGTTGGCGGGCTTGCCATAAGCCTTGGCAGCAGCGTCAGAAACCTCACGCTCGAAAGCGGCGGCTTCGGCAGCCTGCTTGTCGCCAGGGTTGGCGAGGTAGTTCAGGGCGCGCAGGAAGGAGTAGCTGCGGGTCTCCTTCTCGTTAAGGCCGACCTCGGAGGTCGATTCGATGCGGTGCTCCACTTTGGTGCTGCGGGTGTCGATTTTTTCGAGGAAGGCAGCACGGGCCTCGTCGAGGCTGCGGCCACCGTCGATGAGCTCGCGTGCAAGCTCGGTCATGCCGTGCTTGTCGCCGAGGGCGGTGATGGATGCGATACGGCTACGCTCGGCCTCGACGGCCTTGGACCGGATCACCTCCACGTCAGGGGTGGTGTTCTCCATGTGAACCTCAGGTTCTTGAGGGGTTGGTGATGCGGCGGTGGCCGCAGAGTCGATCGCAAGCGACCGGCCGATTCCGATAGTCGGATCTGCAGGCACACTAACAACCGAAACTTCGTACGGACTCCAACGAGTGGCTACGAAGTTGTCGCCACGCTCCTCCATCTTGTCGATGGCATAACCAAAGCTGACGCCCCGAAGAACGCCATCCTTGACATCAGCCATCACCTCCTTGGCGAAGCTGTTGCGGGAGAAGCGGACCTTGACGTAGCCGCGCTTCTTTTCGCCGTCGATCCATGCCCGCTCAACGACACCCACCACCCGATCAGGGTTGTGGTTGAAGAGGAGCGGAGCGCCGTCATTGAGACGGCTCAGATCAGCGGCTTCACCCTCGTGACTCAGCACTTCGTTTCCGAAGTACCGGGCCACGGGGTATTCGGAACTGAAGGGAAACTCAAAAGAGCGATCATCGAGCTCGCGGAATGCGGTTGCCTCGGTGCGCTGGTACTTGCCCTCCATCGAGCGGAGTGCATCGATCTTGGTCAGGGTGCTGAAGCGGTGGCCAACCATTGTCTCAGTTGCCTCCCACCCTTCGGCGCCTTCGCTGAAAATCCGAATCAGTGCAGCCGGATCTTCTTCGCTGGCCTCGATGCTGAACTCGCTGTCGGGGACACCCAGCGTGCCCTCGCGCATGATGTGCTCGATCCGGCCGCGGGCGCGACCGCCGGAGCTGTTCCAGCTGACGAAGTCACCGGTCTTCAGGTCACCGGACTTGGCGCGCTCGATCACCAGCGGCATCACTTCTTCCACAGCCGCTTCTTCGGCCTCGGTTTCAGCTTCCGGGTCTTCGCCAGCAAGCGTTTCGATCACATCTTCGACCACTTCGGCCATGTGCTCGGCTACTACTTCGGCGACTGTTTCGCCGATTGCAGCTACTTGCTCTTCCGTCAGATCGTGCATTGCACGCTCTTCTTCCGGCGCTTCGTGTTGTTGTTCCTTGAGTTCGTCCATCAGTTAAGCGGTCCCTCTGGACGCTCAGATTGAACTCCATCTACCTTAGACGCTTTCTTGCGACGCGATCTGGCGGGAGGGCGGCGGGGAGGCTCTTGCGTGGGGCTCTCCTCCCCGCCTACCGGCTGCTCCTGGGGGGCGGAAGCGGCCGGGTTCATGTCGGCATCCAGCTGGACACCAAGATCAACTGCGGTCTTGCGCTCGCGTGCAATCTGCTGAAGGTTCTCATCCAGATCGCCGCCCAACTGAGCGCAGATCTGTGCCTTGGTCATATAGCCCGCCGCTTCCATCTCGCGGTAAGCCTTGACCTCCTTGAGCGGATCGACCCAGCTCCAGCCACGTGCTAGCCATTTCGGGCTGTCATAACGCTCCGGCCGCAGCTCGTAGTCGGGCAGCGCCAGCTCGCCGCTCAGCACCGCCACATCCATCCACTCGCGGAAGATCCGCATGTGGAAATTCTCGATCAGGTACTGCTGCACCACCTTCCAGTGGTCGCGGTCCTCGAGCAGCGACAGCCGGCTGGAGCTGTAGTTGGTCTCGCTGAAATCACGGCTCAACGTTTCGTACGAGCAGCCGAAGCCAGACGCGAACCGGCGCGTCTTGGCACGAACGAAGTCCTCATACTGCGCATCCGGCGACTTCAGATCCGGCACGATCACCGACTGGCCGGGATCGAGATACTTGAACACGCCAGGCTCAAACTCGCTGATGCGCTGGCCGTTCTCGACATCGTCAGCCTCGAGCTCGCCCTCTGGTGAGGTGACGAAGCCCATCAGCGATGCCGCCGAGCGGGCACGCACCACTGCAGCCTCTTCGTAGCCGGCCAGCTGATGCGCGTCGGTGATGATCGGCGCGAACCAGGGCACACCGCGGTGCTGGTTGGGGCGCTCCGGCACGAACAGGTGGATGACATCCTTGGCCGGCAGGAAGACATGCTTCACCGTCGCCTTTTCGGTCGCGCCCTGGAACCAGTAGTCGCCCGGGTGACGTGTCAGAAACGCATACTGCACCGGCCGGCCGTAGCGGTCGATCTCGACCCCCATCCGCCATTCGTTGCCCTTGGCGCTCACCGCACCGTTGTATTCATCGTCGAGCAGGTCGCTTTCGATGATCTCCAGCGCGATCGGCACCTTGCTGCCGCCAAATGGCTTGCGGTGGATCCTGAACAGCACCTCGCCGCTCTCAGGCAGCGCGCCGACGGCCAGCCATTCGAACATGTGAAAGCTGTGCTTGCCGGCCACATCGCAGTGGTCCTTGCGGCACCAGCGTTCCCACTTTGCTTCGATCAGGCCGTTGATCCGGTCGTCGCGCTTGTTGCCGCGCAGGCTCATCACCTGCGACTGCAGCTTGACGCCCTGGCCGACCACGTTGATTTGCGTGGTGCGCTTCGCCTGCCGCGCATACGGGTTGTCCCGCACCATCTGGCGACTGCGGTCACGCAGCTTGCGCAGGCTGGTCTTGATCTCAGCGTCAGCGCTGGTGCCGTTGCTGATCCAGTCGCTGGTCAGCCGGTTGATAATCGCGCCGGCATAAGTGCGACGCCGACGACGCGGCTGCTCTGGCTGCGGCTTGGGCCCAAATCCAAGGGCCGTCATCACTCGAGTGCGGAGTCCCATCAGCGGCCACCAAAGCGGACAAACATGTTGTGGGGGTTGCCCAGCCCATTGGCGATCATCGCCGCCTTGTTCTCACGGGCAACCACGGCCTTGAGCCGTGATTCAAGCGCCAGCAGCTCAGACAGGTCGTAGCGCTTCAGGTTGCGCGTCCCGATCCGGTACTCCTGCACCGCACCGCCGCTCATCAGCGAGCGGATCGCAGCCTGCACCGCATCGAGATCCTTCTGCGCCTGGCTGCGGCCATCAAACGCGCTTGGCTGCCCCGCATAGGCAAGGTTCGCCTCAACCGTCAGCGCGCCGCTGCCGAGCGTCGTCTTAGCGCCGCCCACATTAGCGGTCGCTACCGCCTGGAAATACCAGTCATCCGCAACGAAGCCAGCTGTCGTCGCCGCCGGGATCGTGAACGTCCAGCCGCTACCAGCCGGCGTGCCCACCACCGTCACGCCAGCAACCGTGGCGCCTTGGTGGTTGTGATTCGTGCGCAGGTAGTAGGTCAGGCTGTGGTTGCTCCCGTCGATCGGTGCGCCAAACACATCGACAGTGGGCTCATCGCGCCACACGACCGTGTCACCTGCCCGGATTTTGGAAGGAATCTTCACGGCCTCACCACTGGCGGACAAAACTCCGTTTTGGAGCCTTGTTCGATCTTAGCGGGGCCTTTCGCTCCCTTTCTACGGGCTTTTCAAGCCGTTTCTCCAGCTGATCCCAGATTGTTCTTCGGTCGTACCGCTGGTACAGCCGATTTAATCCTGCGTACGCATAAACCAGTTCATCCAACGCTTCATTGCGCTGGCTTGATTTCTTTACCCATACCCTTTCGGGGTAACCGCGAACAAACCTTGTAATCTGCTTTTCTGCAGTCAGTTCTTCGAAATACTCCTTCCCAGCCTCTGCGTAGAAGTGCAGATAGCCCGGCCCAGGCTCGTTGTGCTTCAGCCGGCCAAACAGCAGGCTCTTCACCGTGTCGGATCCGACCGGATACACCTCCGCGCCTTTCTTCAGCGCACGGCCCTTGTGGTTCAGATCCACCTTCGATGGCTTGCCGATCGGTGGCTTGCCCTTCTGGCTCTGACCCTTGATCGCAATCACGCCCATGTTCTGCCGTTCGCGGGCGTACTGGTACACCTCCATCGTGTGGTGGCCGCCGGAGTCGATACATATCACGTCTGGCCTGATCTCAGCGCCGAGCGCATGCTTGAACGGCTTCAGCAGGATCTCATCCAGCTGCTTCCATGGCTCCGGTCGGCTCGGGTCGCCGTGGATCACCTGGCGATCGATCAGCCAGCCTTCTTCCTCGCGGCCCCACGCCCAGATCGACAGGCTCAGCCTGTTGTCCTGCACGTCGCAGCCGATCGTCACCGCTGATGCCTCGGCCGGCACCATCTGGCTTTCGTAGAACTCCGCACGTTCCAGCAGGCTGTCGGCGCCTACCTTCGCCGCATAGTCGTCTTCCCAGCTCTCGCCCAGCACGGTGTTGACGAACGTCTTCAGTGCCTCAGGGTCGGACTTCGCCTCGAGGAATTCATCGCGCAGGTTGTCCCAGCTCGCATTCGGTGAGTAGCTGTAGGCCGCCCAGATGTGGAAGCTGGCGTGCTTGCCGTTGCCCGGCGCCGTCGCCCGCCACTGGCCGCGCTCCACCATCCAACGCTTCTTTGAGTGCGGGATCAGAACGCCGCAGCTTTCGCAGACGTAATGCACCGGCGACAGCTGATCGTCCCAGCGCATGTTTGCCCACTTCAGGTATTGCATGTGCCCGCAATCGGGGCAGGGCACGAAATACCGCCGCTGGTCACCCTGGCTGAACAGCCGCTCGATCCGGCTGGCATCCTTCAGGGTCGGTGTCGACCCAGCCACGATTTTGCGGTTCCAGTAATACTCCGTCCGCCGGATGCCGAGCTTGATCTGGTCGCCCTCAGGGCCGGCACTCGGTGGGTAGCCGTCCGTCTCGTCGAACATCACGATCCGTCGGCTCACACGACGGAAGCCACGCGGCGAGTTGGCGCCCACCAGGCCAAGCGTGCCGCCTGGGTACTGCTTCTGCAGGATCGTGTTTGCGCCGTCCTTCGCCTTGCTGTCAGAAACCAGCCCTTTCAGCACCGGCACGTCGCGCAGCATCGGCGCGATCTCTTCCTTCGAATAGCCCTGCGCGTCCTCGATCGTGGGCTGCACCAGCATCATCGGGCACGGATCCTGGTGGATGTGAAACGCGATGCAGGCGTTGAGGCACTTGGTGTTGTGCGTCGGGATCATGGCCTCGCCGCACAGGAACAAGCTGCTCGGGCTGTCGACCTGAATGCACTGAACAGGCACCGGCTCAACCGGCTCGACTGACACGATCCTCCGCCGCTTTGTGATCGACTCCTTTGCGGCTGGCAGCACCTTGAACGCCTTGCGAGGCAGCCAGAACGGGTTGCAGTCTGGCTGCGGTCGAAACACCACTCGGTACTGGCGCAGGTGGTGATCTTGCGTGGCCTCGCGGTCAGAGAACGACGCCTTCATGCCAAGCGATACGGCCAGCTCGTAGACGCCCATCGCCAGGGCTGGGTTGGTGTTATTGAACTCGGCAAAGGTGCCGTCCTTGCCGCTGTTGGTGCCATCGGAGTCCATCAGCCCGCGCAGAAGCAGCAGGCGCTGCGCCTGACTGGCGCGGAGGTACTGAACCGGGATGTGCTTGTTGTTGAGCACGCCCATCTGACGCAGCACCGTCGTCCACGGCGACCTGTTCTCGCGACCGGGTGATGAGTCGAGGAACAGCGTTGCGTTATCCGGGTAGCGCTCGTCGACACAGGCCACGGTGACGCCGACGCCCTCGGCCCGGCAAAAATCTGCTGTCTTGGTGTCGCTGATGTGCTGCGTGATCCGCGCCGAGCATTTGTGGCCATCCCCCAGCCAAAGGCCGAGCGTGTAGGGCGGCATTGGCAACTCGGCTGCCGGCAGCTGCAGTGGCTTGGCAACCGGGATAGCCAGAGCATTCCGCCCACGGCTGTCCTTGTGCATCACCGCCATCTCGGCCGTGGTGATCACGCCGCGCTTCGTGGCCACTTCGCCAGGCTTGGGTCGACCAGTGCGGCCGGATCCGCGCTCGCCGCGCAGGTACTCGAAGCTTTTGTCGGCTTCGACAAGCCACCGGTGGCCGGCGTCTGCGACCACGCTGCTGCCGTCGCAGAACGTGATCCGATAGCAGTCGTGGTCGGTAAACACCTCGGACTTGAACTGCACTCGGCAGCGCCTGCCGCGCTCGTCGAACAACTCGTCGCCGATCTCCAGCGAGCCCATAGTGCGCCACCCGTCGACGGTCGGAATCGGCGTGTCCAGCGCCAGCGCGTATCCCACCCGGGCGCTCTTCATCACCGAGATCTGCTCGATCGACGGATCGGTGATCGCGTTCATGATGCCCTTCTGGTAAGGCAGCGTGTGCCAGCGGCCGGCCTCGGCGCTCGACTCGGCCGACAGGTAGAAATACCGGTCCGCCCACTCACTCAGCGTCAGCTTCTCCGGTGGCTTCCACGCCTGCAGCGCTGCCTTGGCGATGTCGTTGATGTCAGCCATCGCTCGCCAGCTCCTCGAGCGCCTCGCGCACGATGTCCTCCAGGATCGCAATCTGGTCCTGGGTAAGGTCGGGGATCCGCTGCTTCGCCTTGCTGGCGATGCCGAGCACCTTGGTGCGGCTAATGGTGATCACCTCAACCCACTTGGCTTCCACCTCGGACGCCCGCACCAGCAGCCCTTCCTTCTCCTTGCGCTCCAGCTCAAGCAGCTCGGCCTTGAGATACTCGGTGCGCGCACGGCTCTCGTTGTATTCGGGGACAATGTCCCCAGGTTCGGGTTCGGTGAGTGATCGGTCTCGTTTGGGTCGCTCTGGAGGAAAGGCAGTCTCGCCCATCGGTGGCTTGGGGCCGACGCCGATTTTGGCCATGGTGTTGGCGAACCAGTCCTCGCGCAGCGTCTCGGACTTGATCAGCTCCTTGCCGTCAGAGGTCCGCACGACCGGGAGCCGGCCCTGCTTGATCGCCTTGTAGACCGCCGTGCGGGACACGCCCAGCGCGTCGGCCGCCTCTGACTTGCTGATGAGCGGCACGGGATGCCGTTGATGTGAACCGATGTTACAGGTTTACAGTCTTGGTTGACACTATCCCCAAAACGCTGTCCTGGAGGGTAGTCTGGTCGGTTGCCTCGTTGACGGGGAAAGGGGGGTCTTTGCGTGAGACAGGCTGGACTCAAACCAAGTTGCGCGGCTGATGCCTAGATCAATATCGAGATTCGAATTCACC
>JACCDU011191206.1_pt1 | contig 39779 bp, 61 predicted proteins | sample 7446081 | NCBI WGS metagenome assembly JACCDU01 (sample SAMN15323447, study PRJNA562643) | freshwater metagenome | isolation source: river surface water | place: USA:Blue River Watershed | collected 2017-08-17
CCGGTTGGCACAGCAAGCTCGTACAGCCAAGATTAAATTGGATGCCGCGGTCGAGGATGACTTGTATAAATTGTTCCGTGCAAAGTACGGTAGTCCAAAAGGATTTCATAAAGATTGTAAAGACCGTTTGGCTAAGTTTCAGGAAGCAAATAATTTGGCTAACAGCTGGAGCGATAACTGTTTGACTCCTATCTTGGTAATGGACTATATCAATTGGGGCGGCAAGTGTGCGTTGCCTCAAGTTCATGGTATGACTACTTACGCAGGTATTTAATATGGAGACTAAACAACACTACCTATACTTGTGGCGACACAAGTATGTAGATCCAGACACCGATCAAATTGTTGAGCGTACATGTTTTGGTATCACAAGTAATCCTATTCGTAGGATACAGGGTTACGAAGGGCATTGCGGACACAAAGTAAGATTCTCTGCACTTTGGTCCGGCCCCGAAAGATTGATACGTGAATTAGAATCCAAGATCAAAGAACACAGCGATGGATTTCGTGTTACAGGACTGCACAACTTCAAGTATGAGTGGATTACCGAAGAAGTTCCGTACGATCAAATCTATAGTTGGATTGAGTTTACATTAACAAAAGAGGTTGATGGTGTAGTTGCTGTTGACCCAGATGAGGTTTTAGAATGGAAGACGAACTGATTTTTAAACGATTCCCTGCAGAAAAACAAGACCAAGTTCGCGGTCTTGTTGAGTATGCTACATTAATGGGCCTTAGTGGTAAGGACCTGGTTAGCATTGGCGGCAAACTTGATCGCTTGAAAAAAGCCATTGAGAAAAAAGCCAACATGGAAATTATCAAAGGTTTTGACTGTTTGCCGATTGGTGCCGACAAAGCACGACATCGCCGAGAAGAAGCACTAGATGAACGTTTCCGCTTAAAGACTGCCAGCGGTTCTTATACTTTCGAAAGCAGTTACAGTGGCTTTAAGATTACCAGTAACTCAACTAAAGCCGTTGTACATCACAAAGTCACTGCCTACGATTACGAGCTAGGCACCATGTACTGGAAACGTCGTGATCGATATGCTATGCTGTTGGATATCAGCAAAGGTAAGGTTATATTAAACTTCTAATATGACTCCACTGATAACCCAAGAAGTTGCCGCTAACATTGCGGCTCATACACGCCGTGCATGGACATATAGTGTGCCTAACGATACCACAAGCGAGATCATAATCGCTTGTGGTCTTAAGCCTTTCTATGCAGACGCAGAACCCAAAGGCGGTAGCACAACCATTGTTGATGTTAAAGTAGGCAATGTTGCTTACGATGTCAAAGCACGTGATGTGTTGAATGTGTTTACCAAAGAACGTTCAGAAAAACAAAAAGCCAAAGCACCAGGTCAAAGATATTTTAAAGTCAGCGACGAACTGTTTGTTGGCCGCCCCAATTGTGTACACAGTCCTGTACGACGTCCTAATGTTGATTTAGAAAATTACCAAGGCGATTGTCAGCGTATTCTAACTGAGCAAATACAGGAATATCGAGACTATGCTGACCGTACTACCAAAGAAGCAGGTTGCAATGAGTTGAGAAGTTTACTGTTCTTGTACGGGCAGGGTTCTGGCTACAAAGCAATTTATATCGAAGAACAACTGTTTAGCACACCTGTGCCTAGTTCATTTACTACCGGCAAAGGCTACTATGCCCACGATGCTAACGGGCAACAACTGTATCAGATACTAGATTACAGCAAAGGTAGCAGTAATTTCAACAAGCGGTTTGACTGCAATAATCAGGGATTTTTGTTTGTTTGGCCTGCAGAAAACCTGGTCGAAACGGCCCAAAGCCTTGTGCAGTGGGGCTCAAATGGGGGACTTTTCCTGGGCTCTTTTGGTTGACCATTAAATCCATTTAATCTATAATACAAAGTATAGTAACTAATAAGGAGCTGGAAATGAACTACACAAAAGAACAGATTATTGCTATTGTTGCCGAAGCCAAAGCAGAAGCCCGCAAAGCCGCTGATGAGTTTTTCCAAACCAAGTTAGGCGGTCAAGATCAGTATGCTTGTGGTTTTGCCTGGGTAAACATTTATGGCGTTAAGGGCAACACCAAATTGGGTCGTGCTATGAAAGCCGCTGGTATTCGCCAGGACTATTCTAAAGCATTTTCGATCTGGAATCCTTCAGAACATCCTTGTCAAAACATCGACACCAAAGAAGCTGGTGCTTATGCGGCCCAAAAAGTATTTGAAAAATATGGGTTCACTGCATACGCAGGCAGTCGTTTAGATTAACTTAGGCAATAGGCGGGTGCCCGCCTTAGGGAGCCTTAATTCCCTAAAACGAGAAGCAGTCAATTTTGCTGGTTTTTGACTTAAAATAAAAACCAGCATTTGACCAAAAAATCCATTTAATGTATAATGTAGTTATAGTGAACATTAAGGAGTAATCAATGTGCAAGCCAGTTAATCGAATGAAAACCCGTGTGGACAGTATTCGTGCTCTGGCGGCGGCCATTGTGGTGTATCGTGCCAATGGCAATCGTGTTGAAAAGTTCTCTGACGCCAACAAGGGTAATAAAGAGCAGACACTTGAATTGCTAGACGGAGTTAGTGCCCTTGAAATTACCGAACAAGATCTAGCTGATGCCGGCGAGTTGCGTAACTATCTTAACCAAAAGATTACAATAGCCGAACTCACTGGCGCTCGCATCAGTGACTTTTTTAGAGATGTTGCCCAACTAACCAACACCGATCAGGTAGCATATTTTACTATTGGCCAATTGGTATGGGCTCCTAAACTTGCCGACGATGCTCGCAAGCAAGAAGAAATCAAAGAAGATATTAATCAATACTACTTTACCAGCAAGTATGTTGGCCGAGAAAAAGATCGTGTTGAGTTGACGTTTACTTCAATCGAAGTGCGTTACCTAAGTGTGTACAATTGCTACCGTCATGTGGGACACGACAATCAAGGTAATTTGATTACGTTCTTGAACAAGGACAATATTTCTGGCACTGTGCGTATTAAAGCTCGTGTCAAAGGTTGTGATACTAACCGTTACTACAATAACGCAAAAACAACTAATCTTAATTTTGTAAAGGTTGTTAAATGACAAAAACTGTATTCTACAAAAAAGTAGGACGTAGATACATTCCTGTCAGTGAGTACGACAGTGACCTTTCATATGCACTACCAAAAGGTACACATATGATTTCAGTTTATCCTGGTGGTGCTAGTACTCGCTACAATATCGATCCTGCACTTGGGCCATTGATTGCCGCAGGTAGATTCGCCGAAGATGCTATTACCAATGTAATCTATAAAGCCAGCGAAATGCGTCCAGCGGCATCAGAAATTACAGCAGAGCAACGTTCAGCATTTGACGCATTTCTAAATACCATGCCTCGACATTCCAGTGACCGCTACTTGGTTACATACGGTAGTTGTCGCGAAGCCGCAGAAGCCGGTGTTAAGGCCATGCAAACCGAGGCAGACAAGCTACTAACTAATCCTGCGGTGCGAGCATCGTGGGAACACTTTATGACATTGTGCAAACTAACTATGGAGCAAAAAAATGGGTCTTGATATGTATGCCTACTCTGCAACCAAAGCCAACCAAGAGCGTGATTGGTGGGACGGTGCTCAAATTGATGAGCAAACCAAAGAGTATGTGAATCCCAATGTAGCCAGACCTAAAGAGATTGCATACTGGCGCAAACATCCTAACCTGCATGGTTGGTTTCATCAAGAGTGGGAAAGCCAAGGCAACACCGGAGAGTTCAATGGGGATGAGCTAGAGATCACCTGGGACATGCTGGAGCGACTGGAGTACGACGTCAAGGAAGGTAACTTGCCTGGTACAGCTGGATTCTTTTTTGGCAATCCAGCAGATGATTATTACTATAATCATGATCTCGAGTTCATTAAAAATGCCAAAGCAGAATTGTTTCTAGGTTTAAAAGTTTTTTATAATTCAAGTTGGTAACATGAGCGATTATACATTAGGTTACATAGGTGGATGGGCATTAATCATTTATGCCCTCCATTCTGCGTTTCCTAAATTCGTAGAAGGTGTGTGGGCCATTGGCACCGGAGCACTGATTGTAGCAGTACAGTCTGCTATAAATTTTATTATGTTTTTAGTGAGTTTCATGGCATGAAAGAAGTAGCAGTACACGTTGATAAATTAGGGCAGGAAATTGCCATAGATGACTTTGTTGCATTTCCTGTTAGTAATGGATTGATGATGGGACGAGTCACTAAACTCAACCCCAAGATGATCAAAGTAACAAAAATCCCAGCGGGACGTTGGGGAGGTACTTGGAACAAGTATCCCGAAGATATTGTAAAAATCGACAGTGCATTGGCCACTGTATATTGTTTAAAGGCAGAGTCGCAATGATGATGTCTCCGGAAAAAGAAAACACATTTCGTACACTCAAGGACCAACCCTTGCTAGCAACACATCAGTGGTGGTGTAGACTGCGAATTCACGCCTGGTTGCCCTGGCGAGATCCAGTTAAAAATCGTCGAGGCGCCTACGACTATGTTGAACAGTTTCGTGCTTGCGGTCATTGTGGTGTAGCAGAACGCAGAGTATTATCAAAGGACTAATATGAATGATCGAATTATTTTAACCGACGCAGACGGAGTACTGTTAGATTGGGAATGGGCATTTAGTGTATGGATGCGTGAGCGTGGATATACTCTAACAGCCGACAATAAGAAAAGTTATTACCTGCATCATCACTACAATGAGCTAGACGAAAAAGATGCAAAGAAGGTAGTTCGTCAGTTTAACGAAAGTGCCGCCATTGGTTTCTTACCTGCACTTCGTGATAGTACTTACTATGTTAAACGCTTGCACGAAGAACATGGGTATCGCTTCCGTGTCATTACTAGCCTTAGCCTAGACAAGGATGCACAAAGATTGCGTGATATGAACTTGCGTAAGATTTTTGGTGATGCTATTGAAGAAGTTATTTGCTTGGACACCGGTGCCGATAAAGATCATGCACTTGCTCCATATAAAGATTCTGGCATGTGGTGGATTGAAGACAAACCATCCAATGCAGATTGCGGATACAAACTAGGATTAAAGTCTATTTTAATAGAACACGGACATAACATGCATCATGAATGTCCGTATCCTGTAGTTAAAAATTGGAAAGAAATTTACGGTATGATCGTATAATTATACCTCCTTGTAAATTTTCAATACTTCCAAAACGGCAGGATGTCGTTGTATATCTTTGCCGTTGAACTCTACGCCACTGACATATTTGCATGACTTATAATTGTCTACTAGACGTTTAAAGTCCAGCAAGCCATTGTCATTTTCTTTTCTGTCTGCTTGGCGTGTATCACCAGTGACAACGATTCTAGAACCTTCGCCTAATCGCGTGAGTAACATTTTCATCTGACTTGGTGTCGCGTTTTGCATTTCGTCTGCAATAATCCACGAGTTTTTAAATGTTCTACCTCTCATAAATGCTAGGGGAGATATCTCGATTATTTGTTCTTCTAGCATTTTTGCGATTTCCGTCGCTCTATAGTACTCACCAACGTAGTCTAAGATTGGACGTGTCCAAGGTTCCATTTTTTGGTTTAAGTCACCAGGTAGGAATCCGTGCTGTTCATCGTCAACACCGACCGCAGGACGAGTGATAACAATTTTCTGACATTCGCCGGCCTTGTATGCTTTCAATGCGGCTAGTACAGCCAACATAGTTTTGCCAGTACCTGCAGGTCCGGTGGCGAATATGATAGTTTTTTCGGGATCTGTTAATAGATCAATGTAGGTTTCTTGTGTAAGAGTTTTAGGGACTAAGTGTATTTGTTTTTGTTTTTGATGCCTATAAGAATCAATGTTAATTGTATTATCTGTGGGCTGTGTATAGTGCTGTTGTTGAGCTTGTTGTGCTCGTTGCTTACGTCTTGACAAGTGTGCCTCCTTGAGTGGGTAAACTTTATTTCTGTGTGGCATAAAGTTTTATAGAACCTCCGTTAAAATTGTTCTATGCAATTATTTACAGATCGGGTGCTCAAGGATTTAACTACGCTTTTATTATACTGCAAAAAGGATAAGTATTAGGCTAGGACAACTCCTGCATTAAGTGTACAGATAATCATTTACGTTTATATTTCCACAGCCATAAATACTGTAACGGAAACATAATATGGCAGCTAACATTAAAGACATCATTGAAAATACCAAAAATATCTACATGACAGATAGTAGCTTAAACACCTTGATGGATTTTGAGCGTGTTATTGATGAGCTAGATATCTACAGTTTTAGCCACTGGAAAATGGGCGAGCTAGTAGAAGGTCCTGTGTACGAGAAATACTTCGTAACCTGTACATTCATGTGGCCATACAAGAAAATGCCTGACCCACGTGGTGGCGAACGTTTACTAGAATACGGTTGCGAAATCCGATACAAAAAAGATATTTTAGAATATCCAGTTAAAGTAAAGTCACCCGACGATTTTAAACCAGGTACTAAAGTGCCTAACATGGGCAAAGCACCTGTGTGGTTAGTTGAAGTTGTTATGCCTAAAAAGCTAATGCAAGAAATTCATCGTGGTAGTTTAGAGCTAGAAAGCGAAACTATTGATGCTGAAGATATTGAACAAGCATATGAAACAGGTACAGACGACGATACCTACAAAACACAAGAAGAACAAAATACTAGTCCAACACAAGCAGGACAGCAAGCACCAACAGCACCGGAGCAACAAAATGTACCAGCTTAATGAAGGACTAGAACAAGGTGATCTAAAGCGTCTAGTACACACAGAGTTGCACATTGACGAGTTTAAGAGCAAGTTAGGTCGCGACGAAGATGTAGTTGTTATTAGTTTCAAAGTAGTTGGTAAAGACCCTGCCGCTGACTTGGTTAGCTTTATTGAAAAGGGCTATGCCTGGGTTATTGATGCAGATGTTAGTTCCGGCGAAATGGACGATGGCGACTATATTGTGTTTATTGAAGCAGAACGTACTCGCGATATTGCTGAAAATATCATGGCAATGATGGATGATATCATGAATTTAACTGAACAAGAGTTAGAGGAATGGCGTGTTCGTTATTACACAGATACTACAGATCATACGTTAGATGAAGAATCACTGAAAACGTTGATCCCAACAACTCCCGAAGAATACCAGCAGAAGTTCGGTAAAAAAGACCTTGACAGTCTTAAAGCCGCGGCAGGTGTGCGTGTAGATACCAAAGCACCAAAAAACGACTATACCGAAAGTTTACGTATAGCCGCTGGTATTAAATAAACTACCCAGTTAAACCCCCAACCCATTTTAGATCTCCTTTTAGCTAAATATAGTTATAAGGAGATTTTCAATGAGCTTTTCACTTACTCTTGACCAACTAAAACAAATCGTACCCGGCAATCCATACATTGAGCATTGGTACGAAGCACTATGCGAAATTTTACCCGACTACGACATTGATACACCACAACGCTTGGCGGCGTTCTTGGCTCAGTGTGCTCACGAGTCTGGTGGATTTAAAGCTATTAAAGAAAACTTAAATTATCGTCCAGAAACGCTACGTAAGATTTTTCCTAAATATTTCCCAACAGATGAACTAGCACGTCAGTATGCTAGTTTACCAAACAAGGCAGAGGCTATTGCTAATCGTGTGTATGCTAATCGCATGGGCAACGGTGACGAAGCTTCGGGCGATGGCTATCGTTACTGTGGTCGTGGACTTATTCAGTTGACTGGTAAGGACAACTACACACGCTATGCTCAATCAACAGAACAAACTGTTGAAGAAGCCAGCGAACATTTAACAACATTCGAAGGTTGCGTACAATCAGCGGCTTGGTTTTGGGAAGCCAATAACTTAAACCAGTGGGCTGACAAAGGCGACATCCTAACACTAACCAAACGTATCAACGGTGGCACAATCGGTTTAGACGATCGCATCAAACACTACAATCACGCACTACACGTTCTTGGAGTATAAAAGCCTATGTGGCAAATCATGTGGATAATCAATTTAATACCTGAGGTAGTACTTCAGTGGTTAATCAATTTAATGATAGTAATAGGCTTAGTAGGTTTATTCTCTGCTAGTATTGGACGCTGGATTCCTATAATCAATAACTACACTCGTTGGCTAAAGCCCGTTGGTATAGTATTGCTGTCTGCTGGTATTTTCCTTAAAGGAGGATACGCTACAGAAATGTCCTGGCGTGCCAAGGTAGCAGAGCTAGAAGCCAAAGTTAAAGTTGCTGAAGAAAAATCAAAACAGGCCAACGACAATCTGGCTAAGTCTCTCAAGGACAAACAAAACAAAACCAAAGAAGTACAAATTGTTATTCAAGAACGCATTCGCGAAGTTGAAAAGAAGATTGATGCTGACTGTAAAGTTGATGTAGAAGCCATTGAAATATTAAACGATGCGGCTAAAAACAAAACAGGGAGTAAGAAATAATGAAACGATTACTATTAGTACTTCCTGCTTTCTTGTTAACTGCTTGTCTAGGTACTGCTCCAGTTAAGATGAGCTTTCCACAAGTTCCAGAAGAACTTGCTACAGCTTGCCCAGATTTAAAGACAGTCGATCCTGCTACTACTAAACTGAGTGAAGTAGTTAGTGTGGTATCCAAGAACTATGGTGACTACAATGACTGTAAAGTTAAAGTAGACACTTGGATACAGTGGTATAACACTCAGAAGAAAATCTTCGAGGAAGTCAAATGAAAAAGTTATTAGTTGGACTATTGTTAATCAGTAGCTTGTCAGGTTGTGCGTTATTTGACGCATACTTCATGGCACGATTTGATAACAATGAGTATGCGTTAATCAACAAGATTCGCACAGAAGCAAACCTAGGTGCTGCCAAGTGTGGCAAGCCAGAAGTTGTTGCTGTAGTGGATAACATTTATCGCACTAGTATCGAATTTAGAAACTATGGTCAAAGTATTCCCCACAACGAAGAAGTTATTAAGATGGGCAATGAGTTGGCTGAGATAGTAAAGGGCCTTAGCGATCGCTATCATGGTACCGAACCTGTAAGTATGATGTACTGTACTACCAAGTTCAGTAGCATTGAACGCAACGCTGTTAATATTCAGAATGTTGTAGGGAAGAAACCAAGATGAGCATAGAAATTACCAAAGCCTTAGAGGCGATTTATAACACAGGCGATGCTGGCATGCAGGACCTGGCTAATCGTGCATTAGCTCTTAAGCAAGCATTAGAGCAAGGGCAAATTAGCAAAAGTGAATACACAGAAATGATTAATGACTTGTACCACGAAAAGAATATCAATGAAGCGGTACAAGACCTACAGTTAAAAGAACATATCAACACAACAATGAATGCGTTGATAAAGTTAGCGTCATTATATTAAAGGAGTAACAATGGCATTACATGATTCAATTCTAAAGTTGATCAACAAAGAAGCAAAAGACACAGATGCGCCTAAACCGCCAGCTGGTTCACGTTCAGAGCGTGAAGCAAAAATCAAAGACAAAGCAGGTATGGTTATTAGCGTATTTGCGTTATTCTTGGCTGTTAACGCATGGTACGGCGGCAAGCTGTCCAGCACAGTTTTAAACAATACACTAGGTGCAAATAATGCTTGGGCACAATATCAAGCAAAGAATAATCGTTTGGTTAGCTATGAAATCGCTAGCAAGACAACCAGCGACCCTGCTCTAAAGAAAGAATTTAAAGCAGAAGCTGAACGTATGGATGCAGACAAAAAAGAAATTGCTGTCACAGCTCGCAAGATGGAAGCAGAGCGTGAATTAGCAAAGAAGTCTAGTCCATGGATTGGATATGCGTCAACTGCATATCAATTAGCTATTGTTGTGCTGTCAGCAAGTATTCTTGCTGTAAGTATGCCAATGTTTTGGAGCAGTTTTGTGGTAGCAGGTATTGGTGTGCTACTGTCGGCCAACGGACTGTTTCTTTGGTTCTAAATTATGTACGTAGACGGTTACATACTTCTTGGATTTTATGTGATGCTAGTGATAGCATTGGCATTTGGACTTTATAATTTTTTTGAAGTTAGAGAGTTACGAGAAAGAATTAGCCGTCGAACAACAGTAGTATTACAACCTAAAACACAACAACCAACAAAAGTACCAAGACCAAAAAGTCATTGGGATTAAATTATAAGGAGCTAGAAATGAGCGACAAAGTAGAATTAAGCGAAAGCGAAAAGAAAAAAGAAGATTGGATGAACAGTAAGTGGCGTCCAATGATGGGATGGATGTACATGGTAGTGTGTATGTTCGATATGGTATTGTTTCCAGTATTGTGGAGTCTACTACAGACATTTACACATACGCCAATTACCCAATGGAACCCGCTGACATTACAAGGTGCTGGTTTATTCCACATCGCAATGGGTGCTGTTCTTGGTATTGCGGCATTTGGACGCACACAAGAAAAACTAAACGACAAAGCAGGTGCAACTGTTCCAAGTGCGCCAGTTAATACTACCCCACCGAGTTTTGGCGGGTTCGGGTCGCCAGCACCAGCGCCAGCACCAACAACTCCGGCTACATTTACATTTAGTAGCCCAGCCCCAGTGGCAACCAATGCGGCAGGTAAAAAATTAATACCAGACGCAGATCAACCATTAATTTAAGGAAACAAAAATGAAAAAACTATTAGCAGTATTAGCAATCGCATTTGCAAGCACAGCATACGCCGGCGGCGAAATCAAAGAAGTATGTGAAGATAAAAAAGATAAAGCTGGTAAAGTTATAACAGGCAAAGATGGTAAGCCTGTGCAAGTTTGCAAGAAAATCAAAGTACACAAAAAGGTCGAAGGCGAAAAAGTACCAGAAGGTAAGAAAAAGTAATTTTTCTTAGCAAAAACTAAACCGGGTAGCTTGACACTATCCGGTTTTTCATTTATACTTGTAAGATGAGAAGTTATTTTAGTGAAGGCGGGCGAACAAATCCAGACTTTCGATATAAAGTCAAAGTGACGCTTCCGTGCCCCGGAGCATTACAGTGGTGTGAGGAATATCCCACCAAAACACCAGACGGATACTTTGAACGCTACTACACCGACTGGCGACACAGTGATGATAGTAATTATGTCATTTTTCAATTTGAGCAGGAAGAACCTGCAATAATGTTTGCATTGAAATTTGTTAAATGAGTCATTATGATACACTAGGTCTTGCCAAGACTGCAACTCCAGAAGAAATTAAAAAGGCTTATCGTAAACTAGCCAGTCAGCACCACCCAGACAAGGGTGGAGATACTGCTATGTTTCAACAAGTAGAAGAAGCATATCGTGTGTTAAGTGACCCACAACAGCGCCAACGCTATGATCTGGAGCAACAAGGCGGATGGAGTCGATTTAATTTCCAAGACTTTGGCAATGATGGGCATGGTGCTCACATGGACATAAATGATATCTTTAGCCAATTTGGTTTTGGGTTTAGTCCACGCGGTGGGCACTCTCGTCAGCCACGACACAACAAAGATTTGAAGGTAGACATACACTTTACTTTAGAAGAATCATTGAATGATCAAAAGAAAACTGTAAGTATACAAACTACCAAAGGCACTAGAGAAACTGTAGAAGTTAATATACCACGTGGTGTTTCCCATGGTATGAGTATTAAGTATTCAGGGCTAGGTGATAACTTTTTTAACACACTACCACGCGGTGATCTATATGTAAACTTCAGGCAAATACCTAGTTCCAAGTATCAGCCAATGGACAGAGATTTGTTTACTCAAATTGAAATCAATTGCCTAGATGCAATTATCGGAGGGGAAACTGAAATACAAGGAATCGATAATCGAGTATTTCTTTTAACTATTCCCCCGGGCACACAACATGGCACTAAGTTTCGAATTCAAGGCCAAGGACTATACGAACTTAATCAACCCCATAGAGGTAATTTAATTGTTGAAGTTAAACTGTCTGTGCCAAAAAACTTAACTGATGCTCAAATCGAATTGTTGCGTCAAATACAATCTAACCAATAAATATTTTTAAGGTTGCTGTACCTACAACATTGTGTTACACTAACACAATCAACTCTTATTATAACATATGATCCAACCAAATCCAGAAATTGAAGTAATTGTAAATTCCGCCACTGATTCGGCTAAGAGCCTTAATCACGAATATGTTACATTAGAGCACCTGCTTAAAGCACTGGTGTCATTTAAGCCATTTAACGAACTGCTGAAAAATTTTGGTGGCGACATTGATGCACTAGTACAAGATGTCGACGAATATCTTCACAAGCAACTTTATTTGATCAGTACCGACGAGGCATGTGTGCCTAAAAAGACTCATGCCCTTGAGCGTGTGTTTAATCGTGCGTTCACGCAAGTGCTATTCAGTGGTCGCAGTCATATTCAGGTCATTGACTTGTTCTTGAGCATTAGTAGCGAAAGCAACAGTCATGCCGCATACTTTATGGTCAAGTACGGATTGGATAGAGCTAAGATTGTTGAATACTACAACGACAATTATCAAGAAAGCAAAGGCAAGAAAGTTGCAGGAAATATCAAAGCCAACGAAGTGCTTGCAGAATACTGCACTAACTTAAACGAGTTAGCTGAACAAGGTAAAATTGATCCTGTGATTGGGCGTGAATTTGAAATTGACGAAATTGCACAGGTGTTGGCTAAACGTAATAAGAGTAACGTGTTAATGGTTGGTGATGCAGGTGTAGGTAAAACTGCTATTGCAGAAGGCCTTGCTCGAAATATTATTAACAAGCAGGTCCCCGACTACTTGCGTGACTACACAGTTTATAATCTAGACATTGGTACGCTACTTGCTGGATCAAAGTATCGCGGCGAGTTTGAGGAAAAGCTCAAAGATGTTATTGCCGCACTACAGAGCAAAGGCAAATGTATTTTGTTCATTGACGAAGCACATCAGATGCGTGGTGCCGGAGCAGGAACACAATCAAGTGTTGACTTTTCTAACATGATCAAGCCTGCACTAGGCAAGGGACAATTAAAAGTTATTGCTAGTACCACATGGGAAGAATACACACAATCATTTGAAAAGGATCGCGCCTTGATGCGTCGATTCTATAGACTTACCATTGAAGAGCCAACACCAGCAGTAGCCAAAGACATTCTACGTGGCCTGCGTGAATACTTCGAAGAATTCCATGGTGGTAAGATCAGTGACGAAGCCATTGATTACGCAGTGGATCTAAGTGTACGCTATCAAAGCGATAAGAAACTACCGGACAAGGCCATTGACTTGGTTGATACAGCCTGTGCCAAGATTAAACTCACTGATGTTGATTGGACTATTGGTAAGAAACACATTGTAGATGTTATCAGTAAGTTCACTAAAATTCCTGCAGATCAAATTGGTGCAGAAGCCGCTAAGAGTTTAGATAGCCTGGAGACCAACATCAAGGGCAAACTATACGGTCAGGACCAAGTGGTTGATACTGTACTGGAAAAGATTTATGTTGCCCGTGCCGGACTTAAAGCATTACATCACCCAATTGGTAACTTCTTGTTCTTGGGCCCAACCGGTACTGGTAAAACAGAACTTGCTAAACTTCTAGCAGAGAACTTGGGCATGAAGTTGTTGCGTTACGATATGTCAGAGTACCAAGAAAAACATTCAGCTAGTAAGTTGATCGGTGCTCCTCCTGGCTATGTTGGCTACGACGATAGCAACTTAGGTGGCGGTTTGTTAATTAGTGATGTTGAAAAGAACCCAAATAGTATTCTATTGTTTGACGAAGTAGAAAAAGCACACCCCGACGTTACCAACGTGTTACTTGCACTAATGGACGAAGGCATGATTACCAGCAGTAGTGGTAAGAAAGCCGACTGTCGAAATACTATTGTTATTCTTACAAGTAACTTAGGTGCGGCCGCTAGTGAACAAAATGCCATTGGATTCGGACGCACACTACAAAAGTCCGGAGAAGACGACAAAGCAGTTAAAGACTTCTTTAAGCCAGAGTTCCGTAATCGCTTAGACGGTATTTGTAAGTTTAACAAGTTAGATAATCTAAGCATCAAGAAGATTGTAGCCAAGTTTATCAACGAAATGAACGAGCTATTGGCAGAAAAATCAATTAAGGTGCGTTTAACAGAAGCCGCAGTGGATTACTTGTCCGAAGTTGGATATGATCCTAAGATGGGTGCTCGTCCACTGGCACGTAAGATCAACGAACTAATTAAAGTACCGTTGAGTAAAAAGATTTTGTTTGAACACACACCGGCACATAGTATTGTAACTGTGGATTGTAAGGATAAGGCGTTGGTTTTTGACACTCATTCAGTTTACGACTCTGCTACCCAACCAATGATTGATAGTAATGGATATATCGTACTGGACTCAGTTAAATCCTAACATCGGCTTTGATCATACACGAAAGCAGTACTTTAAGAAATATTTGTACAAGCTAGATGTGTATGCTCCAGGCGGGCGACAAATTGACCACAGAATGTCCAGTGTTAGAGAAGCACTGGACCAACGTCGAAGTCACTCGAGGTCCTATAATTACGGCGGAAGTTGGCGGGATCAGTATGATCGACATTTTCTAGATAGTGCTGATCCAGAATTTCTTGAGTTGTTGCGTACACTAAAGCGTCATAACAAAGGTATAAAATTTCGTGTTGAAGAACCTGGTATTTCCATATACGCAGAAACTATCGATGATTTAAAAAATATCGTCGGTAACTTTAAAACTCAACATACCAAGTACATAGAAAAGATCACATACCCTGCTAATCAGCAACAAGTTAACTTGCTTACTTCTGGGGCTATTTTGGTGTCAGCACCACAAAAATACAGCCATAAAGTAATACTACGTGACGGTCGCTACAGCATGGAAACTAAATCACAGATACTACGGTACTTAGAAGGACTAGACGATTTGGTTAAAGTCAGCAAGGGCAGTTACGATATGCTGACCAAGCCTTATGCCAGTATGTGGGGAGTATTTTTCTACACCAATGATCCAAAAGTTACAACATTTTTAAATTTGTTAAGTCCGGGACTGGTGTCAAATATTCATGAGCTAATTGTCCAAGAATAAATATTGTATATTCAAGGAGTTTAGCAAATGGCTAAAATTGTCGAAGAGATTGTAGTAATTAAATTCAGCAGATTGGTTAAAGATGCCGACAACGGTGAAACAGTTGTCACTGACGAAACTATTGCTAGTTTAGAAGCAGTTGCACAAGAGCTAGTTGGTAGCGGTGCAATTGTTGAAGTTGAAAAAGCCTAATCAATTATATAAAGAGAAAGTATGAGTAAAAAGACTATCAAACCCTCTGGCTCTGGTTCCGAGCCAAAAATCACGCAACAAAGTGCTGTAGATATGATCAAAGCCGCGGCTGCGAAACAAGCACAAGCACAACAGCAACAACAAGGTACACCATTTAATTTCCGAGATGTACATTTACACATTGGTATCCCTTGTTATGGCGGGATGGTAAGCGAACCTACTATGACCAGCTTTCTGAGATTTACTCTTTTAGCATCTCAGGTTGGATTGCAATGGTCGTTGGATACAATGGTTAACGAAAGTCTTGTTACTCGTGCTAGAAATAACCTAATGGCTAAAATGATGACCAACGAAAAGGCCACTCATTTTATGTTCATTGATGCAGACATTCGTTTCCAACCAGAATCAATACTGCAAATGATTGCCTGTGACAAAGATGTTATTGGCGGCTTGTATCCTAAAAAAGCTCTGCCAGTTAACTATGTTATTAACTTGCAATCACAGACCAAAGTACAAGGCGATATCTTTACAGTAGATACAATGGGTACTGGATTTTTAATGTTTAAACGCAACGTTTACGAAAAGCTAATTGCCGCACACCCAGAATGCAAGTACGTAGACGATGTGGGCTTGGGCAAACAGTTTGAACCAATGATGTATTCAATCTTTGATTGTAAGATCGACGAGCGTGGACACTATCTAAGTGAAGATTGGTTGTTCTGCCGTAGATGGAGTGCATTGGGCGGCGAAATCTGGGCACACGGTAAAGTATTACTAAACCACATTGGGCACTATGAGTTCCAAGGCGACCTAAGTAAGATGCCACAGTTTGGTGCTCCTGTACAGCCAGGACTAGAAATCCCAGATAACTTACCAGCGGCACTTAAAGACAGTATCAATATGGGCGTTACTAAACAACCGTCATGAACACAGAAAAACTGCATGTAAAAATAGGTCTCAGTGCAACATACTGGGACCGTAAACCTAACGTTATTATCGGAGTAGATGATATTCCGTATTTTTCTGCTACCATAGAAGAACCCAGCGATAACGTGTTCTATGTTGAATTTGACATAGACGTTACAGAAGGTACACATGCACTGGAAATAGCCTTAACTAACAAGCAGAACAGCGATACAGTTAAGGATAACTACCAAGACCCCGACAACTACACTATTGTTAAAGACATGACTGTTAATATACATAGTGTAGAAATCGACGAATTAGATCTAGGGCAAATGGTGTTTAACGAATCTGTATTTGACTTGTTTACTCCTGTGGTTTTAAACGGCGAATCTGTTACTAAACTAGAACGCTGTGTTAACCTAGGGTTTAACGGTAAATGGTCCTTGAAGTTTGATAGTCCCTTTTATCTTTGGCTGTTAGAAAAAATGTAAGCTAAATATAGCAATAAACGGAATATTTTATGTTTGTTGCTGATATTTTTGAAGCCCCACAAAAGAACTTAATTGTAGTATACCCAGGTCGCTTTCAACCCTTTCACAAAGGGCACAAAGCAGTATACGACTATCTATCAAAAAAGTATGGTAGAGATGCTGTGTATATTGCTACCAGCAATAAAACCGATAACTTAAAAAGCCCCTTTAGCTTCAGCGATAAATCACAATTTATGGCAGCTACAGGGGTTAATCTTGATCGCGTAATAGAAACAAAACAGCCATATCAGGTACCTGAGCTTACTAGTAGATTAGATCCTAACAGTACAATTATTGTTTATGCTGTAAGCCAAAAGGACATGGATGAAGATCCACGTTTTAAATCCTGGACAAAGAAAGACGGTAGCCCTGCTCACTTCCAACCTATGCCAGCTGACCCAAAGGACATGCTGACATTTAGTCACCACAGTTACATCGAAGTTGTTCCTACATTCGATTTTAGAGTTGGCGGCCAAGTTATGCGTAGTGCCAGCGAAATTCGTACATTGTACAAATCATCAGACGATGTTGAAAAGAAACAAATTATAGCAGATTTGTTTGGTAGATTTACTCCAGAACTAAAACACATCATGGATACTAAACTTGGTAGTTTAGAAGAAGGTAGAATTACCAAGGCACTAGGAGCTGCCGCAATGGCCGCTGGTCTAGGATTAGGTTCACCGGCACAGGCCAGTGATAATCCTGTTGCCGATGTTGCTAAAATTGGCTTAACTGGTTTGCGTACAGCCAATGTTATTAAAGGTATGACCAAAGCTGATGTTAAAGGCGAAATTAATCAAGAGATTGGTAACATTGTTCGCGGAGATAAAAACGCCAGCAGATTATATCAGTTAGGTAAAAAACCACAAGAAATTAAAAATGATCCGCAGTCAACCGATCAGGATGCACGTGATCGCATGATGCGTGGCGAATCCATTAAAGAAGAAGCCAGCGGATACATTCCCAAGAACAGCAAAGAAGCCAAGGACCCACGCTGGTCACGTGCCTTAAGCGTTGATGTTAAGCCAGACACAATGAAGAAAGAGATTGCGGCTTTCTTCCCAACTAAAGTTCCTGCAGGACGTTTAAAACAAGTTAAAGAAGGCATCGTTGACTTTGACAAACAGGACCCAATGAACAGCGTAACTGCTCCGCCAGAGGGCTTTGGTAGTATGCCGTTACGTGATTGGAAAAAGTCATTGGCACGTAGATTAAAAGAACTAACAGCAGAACTTGAACAATATACAGATCCTAAATTAATTGACAAAAACATTATCTGGGATAAAGTTGCATACTTATTAGACCCTAAGAGTCCTATAAGTGTTATTGCACGTGATATTGCCCGTGCTCATAATGAACTAGAAACTATTAGACGTCAAGGCGGATCACGCAGTCGCGGCATACAGTCATGAACACTGAGCATCTATTAAAATCTGTAGCAGTACAATTTGACTTATATTGTCATTGGAGTCAAAAAGAACCTATATACAGAGTTTATGTAGATGATGATTTGATCACCGAGCGTACTTTTGCTTGGCCTGGGTACCAACAGTTTATTAGAGAAAACTTTGTTATAGCAGTTAAACACGGCGAGCATAACATCAGAGTAGAAAACTTAAATCCTGATACCGCTAAATTTACAGTTAAGCGTGTTCGTGTTGACGAACAAGACACAGACCTTAAGTTTGTAGTTAACTAAATATACAAAACACTGGAAAAATTTTATGAAAACCACAGATTTTATTAAAGAAGGTTATATTGCAGATGATGCTGATGCCATGCATAAAGATCACGAAGTGCAAATGGCTAGACAAGACTGTTACAATGCTGCCAAGAATGCCATTGAACTACACAGCTTGTTAAAGAACGTTAGCGAAATGCAAGGACTTGAAGGTTGGGTTAGTGAAAAACTAACGCTAGCCGCAGACTATTTAAAGACAGTTAAAGAGCATCTAGAATACAACATGATGTCAGCTAACGAAACAGCTATGACATTTAATGTTGAATCTGCAGAACACAAGTATTCTTCATTGTTAGATGAAGCTGTATTAAATGGTACCAAACAAGGTGGTCCAACTAATGCCGCAGAATACAAACGCATGCTTGGTGATGTTTATGATTTAATGAGCCAAGACAAAGATCCAGCCAACAGAGATATCTATAATCAGAAAATAGCAGACCTAAAGCGTGTAGCCAAAGAACGTGGTATCCCAGTAAACGAAGACGCTAGTGTTGGCGGAGTAAGTGCCGGTGCTATTGCTACTGTAAGTGCTCCATTAGGCGGTAAGCCAGGATCTGGTAAGCCTAAGAAAGTTGGTAATATGATTCGTAGACCTAAGGTTGCAGTAGGTAAAGGCGTATACTAATGGATATCAAAAATCTACTAGAAAAAATGCAAAAGTTTGCTGGTGAGCCAGAGCAAAAGGCCGGCGACCAAGTTCGTGGCACTGATGTTGCTAAAAAATCAGGCAAGGGCAAAAAGCATCCTTTCCTACATCAGCTAGTAGGTGACAGCAAAAAGAACGAATATAAAAATAAACTTATTAAAGAATTCCAAGAGTTTAAGGAAGCAAAAGATGAGTTTGTACTTTACATAGACGGTAAGCCTGCTAGTAAATACACCGATCATCATTCTGCATCTAGAGATATTGAATATATCAGAGCAAAATTTCCAAACAAGACAATCGAACTTAAACAAGAAGTTTGTAATTTAAAAACTTTACCCGAGGGTAAGTTGCCTGATGAGTTCGCTGTAGAAAGTAACGATCAATTTGTTGGACAATGGGTACAATCAATTGTTGACGGTTGGTCCGGAGAAGTAGTCAGAACAGAAGGTGAAAACCTAGTTATCAGTGACGGGCACGAACTTCGTGTATACCATCCTACCGAAGTAGAAGCCAAGAAAGTAAACGAAGATGGTGCACCAAATACAGTTAGTTTAGATGTTCCATTAATGATTCGCTTGTTTGAGTATGCTCGTGAAGATGCAAAGTCTGACATGGACCTACACTTTGTAGCAGAGAAGATGATTGAGCTGAGTCAAAAAGGTCGTACACTAAGCATGGACGACTACAACGAGATCGTAGGACAAACCACAGAAGCCATTGATCCTCCTAGCAGTCAAGGTACAACAACAGAGCCAACCAAACCAGGTCAGCCTGTACAAAAAACTCCCGACGAACTAAACAAAGAGCGTCAAGATCAACAGAACTTAACTAAAAGTTTAAGTCAACTTAAATCAGCTGGCATTGATATTAATCCCAACCAGGCACAGAAAGCCTTTACTAAAGCAGATACTGGAGTTGCACTAAATCCAACTGACAAAGAAACTGTGTCCAAGTTAGCACCAGCAGTAGGCGACATTATTGCCAATCCTGCACTTGCGGGACAGTTTAAAAGTTTAGTGCAAAAAGCACAACAACAAGCCGCACTAGAAAAGAAATAAGGTAAATTTATGTTCGTTAACGACCTATTTGAAAAAGGACCACAAAAGTCTAGCCAAGAGCCAAGACAGTCCGAAACAGAATTTGGTTATAGAAAACTTGATCCGCTTATACACAAAGCGAGACAGAAATATCCATTGGCGTCAAACGACACTGAAGCTCTGGCATTGTTTATTGCTGACAAAGAAGAAGCAGACGTTAAAGATTTAGAAACCAAAGTTGGTAGTGTTAATCAAAATGCACAAACGTTAATACGTCGTCAACAACAGGTATTACAAAAACAAAATAAAGAACTTGATGCAATTGAGCAACAACTAAATTCGACCAAGACAGATAATGTACGCCAAGAAAAAGACATCGAGCAATTAGTAAAAAGTGTAAACGATGCTAATGCACGTTACGCCGCACAGGAAGAACGTTTCCGTGATCTAACTGCTCGTGTTGCCGCACAAAAATTAACACAAACAGACGTTGATGCCGCTAATATTGCTAAAGAATTAGAAAGATCCGACGACGCTCGTTCTAAGACATTTGGTGCTCAACAAATTGTACGCAACGATGTTAATGAAGGCGGTGACTGGGACGAAGGTAATACAGAACCACCAAACAATTTTGCTGTTTATATTAACGGTAAGAAATGGAAAGTATTTAAAGGTCACGGCCACTTTGCTGGAGATTTTAGAGAAATACAGCAACATAGAAAATTACAAAACTGGGCACAAGCAAAGTCTGCTAGCACCGGTAAAGAATGGAAAGTGTATGTTACTGGTGAGCCAGTCTCAGAAGGTGTGGCAGAAGACTCATTGAATGAATTTGCACCAGGCAATGGCGGCGGTGAATCAGGACGTTGGTATTCAGACGATGAGATTAATAGCATTGTAGGCGACGGATGGTATCAAGAACTAGATTTAAGTGGCGCCAACCTAGGAGTATCCGACGACCAAGTGCCTAAGAAATGGCTTATAAAAGAAGCACAAGCCTGGTTAGATAACCAAGGGTACAATGTCCATGTTCTTAATGTTAAAGTAAATGAAGATGATTGCGACTGGTTTATTGAAGGCAGTTTCCAAAATAATCGCTTTGCCAAGAAAGGTGTGGCAGAAGCAACTGAATCGGACATCGAAAAACATATCATGGAAATGCGTCACGCAGGGTACGATATTTCTGAAGGACACGGAAGCTATTATTGCAGTACCAAAAAGAAAATGGTACAACGCAAAGGCCCTAAACAATCACGTAGCAGTAAATGACTAAATCAATAAACGAAAAGTGGAGCGACAAATACAAACGCTCAATCAATTGTTCTAATCCTAAAGGGTTTAGTCAAAAGGCACATTGTGCTGGTCGTAAAAAAACCAACGAAGACTCCTCAGACTGGGAGTTTAAAAATATTGACAAACTAGATTATATACTAATGTCCTTGTGCAAAATGATTGTACAAGCACAGAAGATCAATTCTGATCTAGGTATGGTAGCGGCATGTGTCATTGATACACAAGATCGTCGTGTAATGGGAATTAATTATCCCGACAGCGAAGGCAAGCGTGTACATGCAGAACGTGCCGCTATCGAAAATTATACCAAGCAGTACGGAGAAATTCCAGAGGGTAGTATTATTGTTACTACACTAAGTCCTTGCACAGATGACGAAATGCACGAACGTCACGGAGATAGTTGTGCTAGTTTAATTTCCAATACAAATGTACACAAGGTTTACTGCGGATATCAAGACCCTAGTCAACAAGATGTTGACAGAGATTATAACCTAATGGTTACAGAAAATCAAAAAATGCAAGCACTATGTAAAGAGTTTGCTGATACATTCTTAGACGAAGGTCGAAAAAGAAAAAAGAAAACAAAATCTCTGACCAGTCCTTACTATGTGGGCTACGGTTGGTATGGCCATAACGACAGCACCGAAGCAGGAGATGCAGGTGGCATTGGAGAAAACTTTGCAGATGGTAAAAAGCCCGGACGTAAAGGTTTAGCTAAACGTGTGGGTGTTAACTGTAAGCAACCAGTTAGTAAATTAAGATCAATTGCTAAAAATAGCACAGGCGAAAAACAACGCATGGCACATTGGTGTGCCAATATGAAATCGGGTAAAAAGAAATGAACCCAAACGAATATCCAGTATATCCAGAAGACGACGGCTCAGACCGTCCAATTAATCCATATAGCCCAGTATGAGATACTATGAAATTCAATCTACGTCACTTTTAGATCTATTACATTCATGTAATAGATCTGCATGGACTTGCATGGAGTCAGACAGTTCGGTTGAATTTTCAAAAAGTAGTATGTTTGATGCCAGTGTTGCAAACATTTTTAAAAAATTCCCGCAGATACAAGAAAAAGTTTCTGCGTTTATTGCATCTAAGAATTCAAATCCTGTGATGCCATTTGGGGCTAAAGATAAGCCATTTAGTGGTGATGGGCCAATTGGAAGAGCATTTCCAAAAATGCGTTACACCCATTTAGGACACGATGCAATATTATTTTATACCATCGAAGGCCGAAATCCCACAACAATTAAATTATATGGAATTTTCAATCACGACGAGATTGGTATTGGCCAACCATCTAATATAAACAAACAAAAGAATTTTATCACCAAACTCAAGAACACACCTTAGGACCGTACTTGTTACGGTGTGTGTGCCCGGCTGCTGGGCTTGAACATTTGGGAGTCGTGCCCCACGCGATGTTCAAAAAGTGAGCACTTTTATACCATTCCACTTGCTTTTCATAATAAGTAATTGTACAATATGTTTTTCTACTAGGAGATTTATATGTCAGGTCCACGTATGTTCAGCGGCGAACAAAAAGCCAAGCTAACTCAAATTATTAACGAAGGTGTTTCTGTTTTGCAAGAAATTGAAGACCTTAACGCAGGCCTTAGCGATACCGTTAAAGCCATTGCAGAAGAAATGGAAATTAAACCAGCCATTTTAAAGAAAGCAATTAAGATTGCACAAAAGTCTAAGTTAGGCGACACTAACGCAGACCACGAAGAATTAAACACAATTCTTGAAACAGTGGGTCGTACACTTTGACATTCCAATTTGGTGATTGGTTATCAGCCACTTGGGGTTACATCAAACGTGACTTCAATGCGTGGCCACTACGCTTCTGTGCCGAAGTATTTGCTTGGGCATGTAGTGTAATCAGTGCCATTATATTTGCGGCCAGTGTACCTAATATTCCTGTAGTCCCATTATACTCAATATTCATTGCTGGCTGTTGCGCCAGTGCATGGACTTGTTGGACACGTGGTAGTTTTGGATTGCTGGCCAATTACATATTCCTAATCACCATTGATGCTGTTGGTTTAATTAGGTTTTTACTGCATTGAAAATTTTAATAGTTGGAGATAGCTTTGCCGCAGACTGGACAGTCAAATACGATGTAGTTGGCTGGCCCAATTTGCTTGCCAAAGAGCATGCCGTTGTTAACGAAGCTCAAGCAGGCTGTGGCGAATATAAAATATACCTACAGTTAAAGCAACATAATCTTTCCAACTACGATGCAATTATTGTCAGTCATACCAGTCCATATAGACTGCATGTAGACGAGCATCCAATACACAACAATGATCCGCTACACTATAACAGTGATTTTATCTATGCTGATGTAGTCGAACATGGTCTAAAGGATGTAGCCGAGTTTTACAAAAAGTATTTTGACATGGAGTATGCCGAGTTTGTACACGGATTGATTTGTAAAGAAATTGATCAGTTAACTAAACCATACCCAGTTATACATATTACTCACAGCACCTGGGACACCTTATATAAGTTTAACAACATGATAGACTTTACTGGAGTACATAAACGTAATCCAGGCTTTGCAAATCATTATAACAATGCTGGCAATATATTGGTCTTTGATGAAATAAAATCTCGATTAGCCAGTATGTAATCGGCGGCAGCTTGATGTGCAGTAACTCCGGGATGGGTATTCGTAAAAGGATACCCATTCTTTTTGGACCAATCTAAGAAACCTGTGTTGTCAAACCACTGTACATTGTCCCAAGGCAACATTAGCTTTATGGTTTGAATATAGTCGTCTGGCAAGTTCCATGTATGACTGTTTCTCAGTTCATCGTTGTCGAATACAAACAAATAGTCTAGGCCCATACCTTCCAAGAACTGTGTGGCTAGAGCAATTTCTTTCATGGTAGTAACAACTTCTGTATATTCATAATTGCCCGGACCACGATACCAATCACGAACAAAACCAGTTTGCTCACTCCATGGACTAACGTCTTGCCAACCTGTTTCTGTCCTAAATTCATATCTAGTGGCACTGGTCCACATGACTAAAACTAAATCTGTTTGATCATAATCTGTATAGCTGATTATTTGCCTAGCAATACTAGCATTAGATGCCGCAGGTTTGGCTAAACACAGGTACTCTGTGCCTAGTTTCTGTGCTATAATACTTGACCAAGTACAATTTTGATCAGGTAATTCTGATCCATAAGTTATGCTAGCACCAAAGGAAACGACACGTGAATAGTTTGACATATGAATATTTAACTGCTATACTACAAGGCATAATTATTTGTATAGAGTCGTTCACTAACGAACAAGTAGAGTGTGTGTGAGCTCGAAGTCGCACATAGGAGAATATATTGAGTTACATTGACGCCCTCTTTGATAGGGACAAAGATAGAATCCACGTTGTAGAACGTGTAAATGGTGAGCGTGTATTCCGTGAATACCCAGCTAACTATACATTTTACTACGACGATCCCCGCGGTAAGTTCCGCACCATTTACGGTACACCCGTAACACGTTTTAGCACTCGCAACAGTAAAGAGTTTCACAAAGAGCTACGCATCAATAGCAACAAGCGTCTTTGGGAATCGGACATTAACCCAGTGTTTAGATGTCTAGAAGAACACTACATGGGTGCTACATCACCAAAACTGCAAACAGCTTTCTTCGATATTGAGGTGGACTTTGATCCACTGCGAGGTTATTCCAAACCCGAAGATCCATTTAATCCAATTACTGCGTTCTCAGTTTACTTAGACTGGATGGACAAGTTAGTCACGCTGGTTGTGCCACCTAAGAGCTATTCGTGGGAATCAGCTGAAGAAATTTGTAAACAATATGACAACTGCTACTTGTTTGAAAACGAAGCAGACATGTTGAATACATTTTTAGACCTAATTGATGATGCTGACATCCTGTCAGGTTGGAACTCAGAAGGCTTTGATATTCCTTATACGGTTATGCGTATTAACCGTGTACTCAGCAAAGATGACACACGCCGTATGTGCTTGTGGGGTCAGTTCCCCAAACAGCGTACATTCGAACGCTTTGGTGCTGAGAATCTAACATTTGACTTAATTGGTCGTGTGCATATGGACTATATGCAACTGTACCGCAAGTACACATACGAAGAACGACACAGCTATTCGTTGGATGCGATCGGCGAATATGAAGAATGCGGTAGTAAGGTTGCCTATGAAGGCACACTAGATCAATTATATAACAAGGACTTTCCTAAGTTCATTGACTATAACCGACAAGATACAATGTTGCTGGCCAAGCTGGACAAGAAACTACGTTTCTTAGATCTTGCTAACGAACTAGCACACGACAATACTGTGTTATTGCAAACTACCATGGGGGCGGTTGCAGTTACGGAGCAGGCTATTATCAACGAAGCTCACAGCCGGGGCATGATTGTACCTAACAGGAGATCTAGAGATGACCAAGGAGAAACGCAAGCCGCAGGTGCCTATGTTGCTTATCCCAAAAAAGGGGTTCACGAATACATTGGAGCCATCGACCTCAACTCGCTCTATCCCTCGACTATTAGAGCCCTTAACATGGGTCCAGAAACCATCGTCGGACAACTCCGAACAACGATGACAGACCACTACATCAAGGAAAAGATGGCCGCGGGTTCGTCTTTTGCTGATGCATGGGAAGGTATGTTTGGTACACTAGAGTATCAAGCAGTTATGAACATGGAGCCCGGTACTGAGATTACCATTGACTGGGAAGAAAACGGCACGTCGGATGTACTGTCGGCCGCACAGGTTTGGCATTTGATTTTTGATAGTAATCAACCATGGACATTAAGTGCCAACGGTACAATATTTAAATACGACATGAAAGGAGTAGTCCCTGGACTACTAGAACGCTGGTATGCAGAACGCAAAGAACTCCAAGCAAAGAAGAAGACCGCAGAAACTGCTGAAGACAAGGCATTCTGGGACAAAAGGCAACTCGTTAAAAAAATTAACCTCAATTCGCTATACGGGGCAATTCTCAACCCAGGCTGTCGCTTCTTCGACCAACGTATTGGGCAAAGCACTACGCTTACAGGCCGCATTATCGCAAAACACATGGACTCATTTGTCAACGAAGCAATTACGGGTTCTTACGACTACGTTGGCAAATCTATCATATACGGCGACACAGATTCGGTCTACTTCAGTGCGTGGCCGGCGATCAAGGAAGAAGTAGAGGCAGGACGTATGGAATGGAACAGAGAAATCTGTGTACAACTATACGACACTATTGCTGATGCTGTTAATGATTCGTTCCCAGCATTTATGGAACGTGCTTGCCATTGCCCGCGTGATATGGGTGCAATTATTGCCGCAGGTCGAGAACTTGTTGCAGTTAAAGGCTTGTTTATTAAAAAGAAACGCTATGCTGTACTAATTTATGATTTAGAAGGTGTACGTTTAGACACACACGGTAAGCCAGGAAAAGTCAAAGCCATGGGTCTTGACTTGAAACGATCAGATACTCCAAAGGTAGTACAAGACTTCTTGAGCGAAATCTTACTAGACGTGTTAACCGGCACAGGTGATGTTAGACAAAAAGTAATCGACAAAGTTCGCGACTTTAAACTAGCGTTTCAATCAAGACCAGCTTGGGAAAAAGGTACACCTAAACGTGTAAACAACTTGACCAAGTATACTGCTGAAGAAGCCAGACTAGGCAAAGCTAACATGCCCGGACACGTTCGTGCCGCAATGAACTGGAATAACCTAAAGCGTATGCACGGTGACAACTATTCAACTAGTATTGTTGATGGTATGAAAACTATTGTGTGTAAGCTAAAGGACAATCCGCTGGGCTACACTAGTGTTGGTTATCCAACTGACCAATTGCATATTCCACAGTGGTTCAAGGATTTGCCGTTTGATGATGCACTAATGGAAACTACTATTGTGGATCAAAAGGTAGAAAACTTGTTAGGTGTGCTAGAGTGGAAAATTGCAGAAAGCACAGATATTAAAACAACCTTTGACACATTGTTCAGTTGGGAATAACCATGTCAATGACGCTAAGACAACTTGTGGAGTTTAGAGAAAGACTTCGAGTTGAATTGGATACCAATGGCATTGAACAAGCAGTTAAAGATCTGTGCAACAATCTAACTAAACTAGATAACAACCTTGACAGTGAGTACGCAGTATTCTTACAGGAATCTATTGCTCACTATCAAAACCTAGTTAAAATTGCACAGGCAAATCAAGATAATCTGCAGGTTATTTGGCAACGACTTGACACTGATATTAAAAATGTCAGCGGACAGTATTTTTTACGAAATTATGATTTAGAAGAACAAGTTGACCAAAACAACAATGTTCGACGTACTAGAAAGATCCACACACCTGAGGACATTGAAACCATAATATCTCAGCGTACTAACTTATATGTAGACTGGCACTATCCCGGTCTACAAATAGGAGTACATGAAACAGAATGGACTCGTGCATTAGTTTCATGCGATCCGTACTATGTTGTGGACCCAAACAAATCACTGCTGGATGAATATGTTGGCACGTTTACTCCAGAATACCAAAGACGTATCCGCCCGTATCACATCAAGGACATTAATCTATCTGTGTTACCGCAAAACCAATTTGGATTTGTGCTATGCTGGAATTACCTAAACTACAAAGGCATGGAGACTATCAAACAATGGTTGCAGGAAACATACAAAGTTCTTAGACCAGGCGGTATATTCATGTTCAGTTACAACAATGCTGACTTGCCTAGCGGAGCAGGTTTTGCAGAAACAAACTTTATGAGCTACATGCCCAAAAGCATGCTACTACCGCTTTGCGAAATGATTGGTTACGAACTAGTAGCCGATTACGATTTTGATACCAGTGCCAGCTGGTTAGAATTACGCAAGCCAGGTAAGTTACAAACGGTAAAAGCACACCAGGCATTGGGCGAAATAATGGAAATAAAATAATCAACTCAGTTGACAAATCTAAATATATCTTATACACTAACACTATTAACGGAGAAAACTCATGAAAGACTACTTACAAGACATCGTACAACATACTCATGGCTTAGGCAATATTGATTTGGTTAAAGTCACAGGCACAGCACAGGAAACAAATATCAATGCTATCGCAGAAGATCGTAGCGTTATCCTTGAAGCTAAATTCAAAGCCCCTATCACAGAATTTGCAGGAACATTTGGTATGCCTAATCTAGGCAAACTAAACACTATTCTGAATATTCCAGAATATCGAGAAGATGCTAAACTAACTATCAACACACAAGATCGCAACGGCGAAACTGTACCAGTAGGCGTACACTTTGAAAACAAGTCCGGCGACTTTAAGAACGACTACCGTTTTATGACTGCTGAGATTATCAACGAAAAACTCAAAGCAGTTAAGTTCCGCGGTGTTAAATGGAACGTGGACATTGTTCCGACTAATGCTAGTATTCAACGTATGAAGTTTATGGCGTCAGCAAACAGCGAAGAAACTACATTTGTTGCTAAAGTTGAAAGCGGTGCGTTGAAACTGTACTTTGGTGATGCAAGTTCACACGCAGGTAACTTTGTATTTGAACAAAATGTAACAGGTACACTAAACAAGGCATGGAACTGGCCAGTGGCGGCAGTAATTGGTATCCTTAGTTTGCCAGGTGACAAGACATTTAAGATCAGTGACGAAGGTGCGGCAATGATCACTGTTGATTCTGGTATTGCAGAATACTCATACATTATTCCAGCACAAACCAAGTAATGGCAGAACGTGACGACTTAACTAGCAAGCAGAAGGACTATGCTGTCTTTCTGCCAGCTATCAGTGGCTTCTATGCTACTTTCATAGGCAAGCAACGTAACGAAAACTATGTTGACCCTGCACGTTTTCCGCAGGGCTTAACAGATATGGAACAGATGAATTGGCTTAACAGTCAAAAAGCTCTGTTCCCTTACAAGTGGTCGCTTTACTCCGGTGGCCACGCCAACCTTGATCTCACTAAGCAGGACTGGAGTGAGGACATGGTTCGCAATCGCGACCCAAACACACTAATCTTAGGCGACTCTGGTGGATTCCAGATTGCTAAAGGATTATGGGAAGGCGATTGGAAAGCTAACAGTGGTTGTCCCAAGGCACAGAAAAAACGAGAACAGGTTTTGGCTTGGCTTGACGGCATCGCTAATTACGGTATGATCTTAGATATACCAACTTGGGTTATTCACGATAAGAAAGCATCTGCGGCTTGCGGTATTACTACACTACAGGAAGCTGTGGATGCTACCAAGTTTAACAACAACTACTTCATGCAACACCGTAAGGGTAAAAACAACGGTGGTGCCAAGTTCTTGAACGTGCTACAGGGTGACAATCATACGTCAGCTGAAGAGTGGTATCAAGAAATGAAAGTATTCTGTGATCCCACAGTTTATCCTGATACACACTTTGATGGATGGGCCATGGGAGGTCAGAACATGAGTGATGTACACTTGATCTTAAAACGTCTGGTGGCACTACGCTATGACAACTTGTTACAAGAGGGCAAACATGATTGGATGCACTTCTTGGGCACAAGTAAATTAGAATACGCTGTGTTGCTGACTGTTATTCAACGTGCTATTCGCAAGTATGTTAATCCTAGCTTTACCATCAGCTTTGATTGTGCGTCACCTTTCTTAGCAACTGCTAACGGACAGGTTTACTTTGAAAACACATTCGAGCACGAAGGCAAATGGTCATATCGTATGGCTCCATCAGCAGACAATAAGAAGTATGCCACAGACACACGCAAGTGGTCACAAGGTGTAGTAGCAGATGGCATCTATCCAAACTGGGAAGATAGTCCTATTAGCGACATGCTACAAATGAAAGATATTTGTATCTACAAGCCAGGTGTACCAAAAGCTGGAGTAACAATCAATGAAACTAACTTTCAAGACCCAGAATCATATGATGTATTACCTGATGTTAATAAAAACGGCAAATGGGGTAAGACGTCGTGGGATAGTTTTAGTTACGCATTGTTGATGGGTCATAATGTATGGATGCACTTGACAGCAGTACAAGAAGCCAATAGACGCTTTGATGCCGGCGAACATCCTGCTATGATGCGTTACAGTGGCCCAAGTCACGAATTGTTTGAAGATATTGTAGAATCAATATTTGCCGCACCAGACCGTGCTACAGCAGAAGCAATCATTGAACAGTACGATAGCTACTGGATGGAGATTGTGGGCACACGTGGATTCAAAGGCAAGAAAGCAAAAAATGCTCGTACAATGGCTAATAAACATGTACACATTGAAGGAAACTTAACTAAAGATAAACCAGTTAAGAAAGAACCAACCAAACCCGACTTATCACTATTCGAAGGACTGTAATGAACAGAGAAGGTCATGACCAAGTAAGATTCTTTGTAGGCACAGAAGTAGAACATACTCCTGCATTTGGCATGCGTACATTATTTGTAGTGGGTGTTCAACCCACTTCCGAAATACATGCGGCCGCAATGGCCAATGAGTGTGATCACATTTATTTTGGTGCCAATCAAAGTTTCCCAAATCTAGACATCAATGATTCTCATCAATGGCGCCAGTGGGAACAAATGATTACTACCATGCTCAAAAGCGGACGCAGTGATGCCCAAAATTACATGTGTACATTAGATATTGATGTTGCTTGTGTAGAAGGGTTAGTCGAAGGACCATTAACCGAACACCATAATTTTATTCCCATGATTTCGGTTAAACTGCCCTATTTACAACACCTAGGATATAATGCTACAATTAAGCTAGACGACAAAGACTTTAAGGCAACTAATCCAGGTGTATGGTGTCATAGTTTACACAATCTAAAAAATAGATCAGTGTTCACTGATTGGTCTAAATACACTCAAGACGAGGTAATTAAATGAATCAAAAGTTAACAGAACTTGCACTACAAATTGGCGGAAGCCATTATCCAGATGTCCAAAAGACATACATGGAACTTACTGTTCGTCTTATAATTGATGAATGCGCCAAAGCAATCGGTGAAGAACACAAATCAACATTACTTAAACAGTTTGATCTACAATGAACCAAGAACAAAGAGAAATTATAGACCGTATTAAAGAAGCCGCAGAGCGTAAGATTTGGATCACGTTCCGCAAAGAGGGTATTCACAAGTATCCAGCGGCCGCAACTGATCCAACACTTGCCACAGGAGATGAATATGATGTTTCGTTTTTGGGTTACCCTCATCGTCATATTTTTCATTTTAGGATTTGGATTGACGTATTCCACAATGACCGAGATGTGGAATTCATTCAATTCAAGCGATATCTCGAAAAACTGTATAGTGGCGACCAAGGTGTACTGTCGCTAGATTATAAATCATGTGAAATGATTGCTGACGATCTGTACTTACAGATTGCACAAAAGTATCCAGGACGAGCTGTCTGGATTGAAGTAGCCGAAGATGGTGAGAACGGTTGCTTGATCAAATACAATACTCACCGCCCCTATCAAACAATCGTAATTTAAGGAATTAAAATGTCGAAACCCGAATGGCTCAACAAATATCTTCGTATGAAGCCTGAAGTTAATCAACTTTTTGAAGAGCTCGATGAATATCGAGAGTTTTGCAAAAAGCAAGGCTACGTCTTTGACGAAGCCCACCTATACAACGAAAAGACTCCATGGGGCGAAATGCAACGTGTTAAAAACGGAAAACACCCTAAGGACAACTGGTCGCCATATCCTAAGAAGGAATGGAAGCCACGCGGTGAATTCAAACCACGTCCACGATACTAATATGAGAAAACTCTATTACATGGGCCTTGAGTCATACAAGGCTCGTTATACTCTACAACTAACACAATGGAACAAAACTGTTTTTGAACAGCGTGGCTATGATGTTAGTTATGTGCCCGGACTAACATTAGCCAATGGCGAAAAGATTGTAGTAGGACAAGTGCTAGACGCACACGGTCGTAGCTACTTTGGTATGAGCCAGCTAATGAACTTGGTTCGATTAATGCAACAAGGCGAAGTAACTAATGAAGATGTTATCTACTTCGAAGATATGTTCCAGCCAGGTATCGAATCTCTACCTTACATTTTAAATCAAGTTCCTGCTAACTTGCGTCCACGTATTTTTGTACGCTGTCTTGCACAAGCCATTGATCCAGATGACTTTGTACACGTTTGGGGCATGAGCAAGTGGATGAGCTTGTACGAAAAGATGGTATGTGAACTGGTACGTGACTCAGGTGGTGCTATTCTTGCAACCAACGAAGAAATGGTCATGCACATGAAGGTTGCAGGTTGGGACTGCCCAATCTATAACATCAGTGGACTGGCATTTGGTAAAGATGAAGTTCGTGCTCGTGTACCCGGCGAGCTAAAGCCATTTAAAGAACGTGCTATGCGTGTAGGCTTTGCGGCTCGTTGGGACCAAGAAAAGCAACCAGACTTTTACATGGACTTGATTGAAGAATATCATCGTCGTTTCCCTGAAGATAAAGTTGAGTTCTGTGTGTTTAGTGGTGCTCCATTACGCAGTAACAATGACAGCTACATGGCTCGTACTCGCAAGCTACAGGCAGAAGGCAAACTTGTACTACATGAAGACCTAGAAAAGAATGACTATTACGCTTTACTTAACGATAGTCGTGTATTGTTTAATTGTGCTTTGCAAGATTGGGTTTCGAACACCGTTTCCGAAGCCGATACACTCGGTGCTAATGTCTTGTATCCTGCTTATCGTAGTTTCCCTGAAACTTTTGGCAATGATGCTGACAGACTATACGTACCTTGGTCACTAGATGATGCTATCAACAAGCTACGTGTGTTGTTAGCAGAGCCACATAAGAACATGGGTAAGATCAGCAATTGGACCAATGGTACTGTTGATCGTATCTGCGACATTATCGAAGGCAAAGGTGAACAATGGTTGCGTATGTCAACTGACTATCGTAAGCATACACACGAAAGCAAGTTCTAATGCAGTTTGGGCTATGGGAACGTTTAGTTGAAGAAGCTGTATGGTGGCAGAAGTTTCAGCCATATCAACTAGAAGAACTGTATCGTCGGGCATCTGTTGTATGGATGCTCAACGAGCAGTACTATATCCAAGGTCCAGACTCTGTTAATTTAACAAAACTATACGAAGAATACAGAGTGTTAGCCGCACTGAGAAAAGATTATGGAAAAACCGACTAGAAAAGTTATTGTTACCGGAGGTTGCGGTTACATAGGCAGTCACGTTGCTCGTGCTCTTAAGATGCAAGACGCAGGATGTGAAGTTATTATCATTGATCGTGTATTGCGTGAACACACATTAAAAAACATCGACGGATTCTTACAAGCAGACTTTGCCAGTGACGAAGCATTGGCTTTGATCGTTGACACAGAACCAGATGCAATTGTTCATTGTGCAGGAACTAGTCTAGTTGGGCCTAGTGTACTTGATCCAGGCGAATACTACGACAATAACGTAGCCAAAACTATTCGCATGATGAACGTGCTAAAGAGCTTGAATAAAAAACCTATCATTGTGTTTAGCAGTAGTGCCAGTGTGTATGGCGAACCAGAAACATTGCCTATCACAGAAAATGCTATGGTTAACCCAATGAGTCCCTATGGTTCAACTAAAGCAATGATCGAACGTGTACTACAAGACTATCATAGTGCCTACGGTATTCCTAGTGTTTGTTTTAGATACTTTAATGCCGCAGGTGCAGAACCTATGGCATACGATTTAGGCCAAGAACCTCATGCTACACACATTGTTGCCCGAGTACTAGAAGCAAAACTAAACAATCAACCGTTTACACTCTACGGAGATGATTACGATACCAAAGATGGTAGCTGTGTACGTGATTATATTCATGTCTGGGATTTAGCTATTGCACACATTCGTGCAATTGATTATATGGTAGAAAGTCTCAACAACGGATTTAACGGTGCCGCAATTTTTAATTTAGGTACAGGACAAGGCATCAGTAACTGGCAGATTATCAACTATGTTAGAGATACCTACGGTGACTTTGATGTTGTTGTAGGTCCTCGCAGAGCTGGTGATCCTAACGAACTAGTAGCAGATGCCGAGACAGCAGAGCGTGTTATGGGATGGGTACCACAGTACAGCGATTTGGCTACTATTGTTGACACAGCATATAAATGGTATTGTTTAAATAATGTTCGATAAACTATTCGAGTTTGAGCAAGCACTGGCAGAATACACAGGTGCTCCGTATGTAGTAGTTACAGATGGATGCACCCATGCCATTGAGCTTTGCTTTAGACTGGATAGAGTAACCTATACAGAATTCACAGCATTTACATATTTGAGTATACCACAATTAATGCGTCAACTAAATGTAAGTTATGCGTTGAAAACAGACTATTGGTATACCGCGGGTGAATATCAATTTGCCCGTACTAACATTTGGGATAGTGCTCGCTTGTTAAAACCCGGAATGTATAGACCAGGACAGAAACAATGTCTGAGTTTCGGCCACGGTAAACCATTGAGTATTGGTCGAGCCGGAGCCATACTGTTAGACAATGCAGGTGAATACCAAGAACTAAGTCGTATGCGTAGCGATGGTCGCGATCTACATATTACACCCTGGCAAACTCAAAAAACATTCGGCGAAGGCTACCATTATTGTCCCACACTAGAAACCTGTGCTTTGGGCATAGAAAAATTGCCCGAAACCGATACACAACCTAAATATCATCAATATCCGGACTTGAGATTACTTGACTTTCAATAACAAGTTCGTTTATACTACAACAAAGTCATCCACGACATTAAATCGGAGAATTACAATTGACAGATAAAAAAGAAACAGCACTAGATGCCATGGCAGGCGATGGCGGATATCAAGAAGAAAAATACCTAGGTAACTTTCTTCGCTTCAAAATGAAACGTGAAGGCAAACGTTTCTGGGCTGGTGACAACATCAGCGAATATGTTACAGAAGAAAATAAAGAACGCTTAATTAACGAAGCAACAGAAGCATTTGAGACTGTGCTTGATCGCTTGCTCATTGATCGAGAAACAGATCCTAACAGTCAAGGCACAGCACGTCGTCTTGCTAAAATGTACTTTAACGAAATTATGGCAGGTAGATATGATCCAGCACCAGATGCAACGGCTTTCCCAAATGATTCGCAAGATCGATATGAAGGAATGCTTGTGGTGCGTAGTGAGCTTCGCAGTATGTGTAGTCATCATCACCAACCTGTCAGTGGCGTTGCTTATATCGGGCTTATTGCCGCTCAAAAGCTCATTGGCCTTAGCAAGTACACTCGCATTGCTCAGTGGTGTGCTCGTCGTGGCACATTACAAGAAGAACTTGCCAATGACATTGCCCGAGAAATTATGAAAGCTACAGATGCTACTGATGTTGGCGTTTATGTACAAGCGGTGCACGGATGTTGCGAGAATCGAGGCATCATGGCACATAGTTCGTTGACACAGACTACTGTGCTCAAAGGTGCGTTCAAGGACGATATCAGCACAAAGAAAGAATTCTTTGATAATATTAAACTACAACAGGACTTTGCCCCAAGATGAGAAAACAATTAATTGAAGCTAGTCGTCAACACTATCTGGCACACATTGAAAAACACAGAATTAACGTAGAAGTTATTTTACATAACCCAACTGCAATTGCCGAGCATTCTGATATCATGGATGCTATCGAAAAAGAAGTAGCACAAATTGCCGAGTACATGGATAAACTAGAGGTTATTGAAAAATACTTCAAGGAGTAACATATGAAGTGGTTTTTGGATTGGTTAGAGCAACACGGTCGTAAACGTATTGTTATGGATCGTGTAAACAACGAACCTTACTTAGAAAGGTATTATGTTTTTCTTAAAGACAGAAAATGGTTTCCATTTAACGTGTTTGTACACAAGTTTCTTAAATCAGATCCCGATGACCTGCACGATCATCCATGGCCTTACTTCACTTTAATACTCAAAGGCGGTTACTATGAATGGGTACCTCTCAAAGCTAGCAACAGCAATGTCATTGGTCAAAAGAAAGTATGGCGCGGCCCTGGTCATTTCCGCTTTTGTCGTCCTAGCTCATTACATCGTATTGAACTACATGAAAACATTGTAGCCTGGACATTGTTTATGCCCGGGCCTCACTTGAAAGACTGGGGATTCATTCATAAAGGGCAATGGGTACAACACGAACAATATCTCAATCATCGATCAGTTAAATGATGCACTTACCTCCGGGCGTAACAGTTAATTACTTTATTGCCTTTGAATTAGACACTATGACTCCCGAAATTGCCGATTGGTTTAACATGATTGGTGGCACCGTTACACAAGACCAATATTGGGATAGTCGAGGTCGTGAAAAAATTGTAACAAATGTACAATACGGAAAAGGTAAACGCAGTTATTACCGCCAAGATGGATCTGGGGGTGTGAGAATTCAGTTTCACGGAGATGATGCTGTAACTGCTAGTGTGTTCTTAATTAAATTTATAGATCACATACAACAACATAACTTTAAAGAATATCAGAATGTCTAAAGTTTATTACACACAAGAAAATGTAAATGCATGGGTGCATCACATTATTCGTAGCATGTACGCGGAAAATTGGAAGCCCGACTATATTGTAGGTCTTACTCGTGGCGGACTAGTTCCTGCTATTATGTTTAGCCACTATATGAATATCCCTATGCAGACGCTCAATGTAAGTTTGCGTGACAGTAACGTTGGTCCAGAAAGCAATTTGTGGATGGCAGAAGATGCATTTGGTTACGTTACTCAAGACACTATCCCTGTACCCGCTGACGCTGTACGTTCCGATCCTGCTTTACGCAAGAATATTCTCATTGTTGACGACATCAATGACTCGGGTGCAACGCTTAACTGGATTATAGAAGATTGGCAATCAGGATGTTTACCAAACGATCCCACATGGACCGATGTCTGGAACAATAATGTGCGTTTTGCTGTAATGGTTAATAACGAAGCCAGCGAATTTAAAACCCCGGACTATGTTGGTAAAATTATTAATAAAGCCGAACGAGATGAATGGGTAGTATTTCCGTGGGAAGAATGGTGGCGTTAAAAGAGTTTAACTTAGACGAAAGTATAGACTGGGAAGTAACCTCTTATAAAGAGTGGAATAGTTATCTAGTCAAGGATGTTGTTACAGACGAAGACTTGATCGAAGTAATCAAAGGCAAGGGTAAGTGTAGTGCAACAAGCAGTGACGACAGTCCGGAGTTTAAATCCCTACGCAATTTATTAGAAGAGCAGGGCTATATACAATGTCAACGTTCATGGTGGAACGGTGATCGAGTGTTAAAGGCATTTAAACTAAATGGTGTCACTTTTAAAAAACACGATCAATCTAGTTGTGGTGCCGCTATGAAGCATCATTTAAACCTTATAAGAAAATACAATGAGCGGACTCAACACTTGGTATAGCATCACTCATAAACTCAATCAAAAAAACAGCGACATTGATTTCAATGTTGCTTTTCATTTAACTGAGTCCGTACAGAGCATGAGCTTTAGAGATGCCGCCGATTATACTGCAAGAGCTTTAAAAGAAAACTACAAGAATCTATATCTAGCACTCAGTGGAGGCATGGACAGCGAAGTAGTTGCAGAGGCATTGTACAGAAATAAAGTACCGTTTACTCCAATTATATACAAAGAAGAAACTAGAGAACACTGGTATGCCATGCGTTGGTGTAAAGCACGTGACATTACGCCTGTGATTTTAGATGTTAACGACATTAAAGAAGATATTGTTAAATTTGTAATACAAAAAAGCCGAGCGTTGGATTTATCTAGTACTCCTTGGCCGTTTATACTTTACATAAAAAATTATGTTGAAAGTCTAGGCGGCAGTTTAATTACAGGTGAAGCTGATTTACATTTAGATACACAAGAGTATAATCAAGCACACGGACAGCCAAACTTATTTGAAGTTCCTAACTGGGCATGTTTTACTGAAATAGAAAATCCAGGACAACACCCTGGTAGCTTTTTCTTATACACTCCTGAAATGATGCTGAGTATAGTAGAGAATACCGATCAAGGATTAAATACAGAAGAAGCCAAAGAAAAACTCTATAATATTCCTTTTAGAATTAAAACAAGAGGAAGAGATCTAACTAGACAATTACCCGATTGGGCCAGACAGTGGGGCAACGGACCCGGGCAAAGAATACATCAATGGACAAAACAAGATATTATCGCACAGCTGAAACAGAGAAGTCAATACTAGGATTCTATCCCAACCTAACAATCAAATTTGATTGGACTAAATTAGTTAAGCAAGCAAGAACTGTGGCACAGCACTATGTACGCACTGACAAATTTAAAGATAATTTAAGTTATTTGTACGGACCTAGTCAGGTCAGCGATTTACCAGGTGGCGGTTGGATTAGCAAACAAGCCGACAGTTATGATTTCTTTGTTATGGGCGGTTATCCTGACTTAAACTATCTAAGTGAACAGTTTGCACAGACATTTCCAGAATTAACATTTAGTCCACCCACAATTGGCTACAGTACCAAAGATATACCAGAACACATTGACTACGAAGGCAATGGACTCAGTAGCTTAATTTTTCCACTTAACGCTGTTGATAGCCACGGTCGTGTGGTTGGCGACGATGAAACTTTTGAGTACACGTTCGATAAACCTGTGATTATTAATATCAATCGGCTACACGGTGTTACCAACAATCAAGAACGCATTTGTTTTTGCATCCATTTTCATCAAACGGTTAGTCAAGTCAAAGAATCATTTGACAGACTAGGCCAAGTTGTAATACAATAAATAATATTTCAATCAGCGGCCTTTCTGGCATTCAACCCGCTATACAAATTCTGCAAGCCTATGCTATAATCTAACATAGGAGAAAAATAATGGCAAAATATCTATCAACTAAAACTTATGGCAATGACCGAGGACTATCATGCTGTTTCCGTCAGTGGCGTAGTACACATAGTCACTGCTCATTGCTACATGGGTACTCAATTGGTATTAAATTAATCTTCGAATCAGAAACACTAGACGACCGTAACTGGGTTATGGACTTTGGTGGACTTAAAGCATTTAAAGAGTGGAGCGAATACATGTTCGACCACACTCTGGTAATTGCACACGACGATCCTCATCGTGAGATGTTTGAGAAAATGGCCGAGCTTGGTTTACAAGATCAAGGTGGTGTGTGCGATGTTCGCATTGTAGAAGGCGTAGGCTGTGAGAAGTTTGCCGAGCTTGCTTACAAAACTATGGAAAATATCCTTAAGGCATTCCAAGCAGGCAATTCTTGGTTCCTTGTGGCACAAGATGGAACTACCTTAAAAGAATTCAATTGCCGCTACCCTGTTGGTCAAGGCGTTAAATTACGTTCAGTAGAAGTATTTGAGCACAATGC
>JACCDU011060284.1_pt1 | contig 39764 bp, 50 predicted proteins | sample 7446081 | NCBI WGS metagenome assembly JACCDU01 (sample SAMN15323447, study PRJNA562643) | freshwater metagenome | isolation source: river surface water | place: USA:Blue River Watershed | collected 2017-08-17
CGAATGGCTTCCACCAAGGTTTATTGTAAATTGCTCTAACATCAGAATATGACCTTGAATAACCCTGACATTCTAAAAACTCTTCTAGCTTTATTAAAGTGTTTGTTGAAGAATGTGAGCAGACAAAATCCACTGTGGGCTTAGAATTATTCAATCCACACACAATCTTGATTTGGCTGGGAGAATAGCCCACACCTGTCACTACTTTTAGTATGGAATGTATTTCTTTTTCGTTATAAGTGATTTTTTTAACTGTGTACATTTTCTTGTATTTTTTCCGCAATCTTTCTTTCTAATTCATCTCTCAAAGCTTCAGCCTTTCCAATGTAATAAAATGTATCTGGTTTTCTTCTGTAAGCTAAATAGGCAACCACCCCTGTAAAAATTACCGCTAGTGTTAATTTTTTGCTCATGTTGTTTCCTTTTGACTCTCTAACCACTGTAAAGCTCCAGCTCTATCATTGAATAAGCCCATGTTTTGTGCTTTCCAGGCCTCATCAAGCATGAGCTTGATAGCTGGGCCTTGAATACCCAATACTTGTTGTACATCATTTCCATCAATAAATGATGCAATTCTTTGCATTCTTTTATGAAGCCATGCAAGAGCTGATTCTCTTGATTCCATAGCTGGATTATGCTCAAGAATAAGCTTTCTATGCTCCTTTAGAATTTCCCCAATTATTGGACCACCTTTGTTGCCAAGATAAGGCATAATGTCTCTACCTTGAAGGAGGTCTGGATGTTTGTGCTCGTAAACATTGTATTGTTTAGCCAAATCTGACATCTGCCTAGCCTCTGCTGGAAGCTCTTTAGGCAATGGTGGCCTTCCAGAGTGGTCGGCTTCAATAAGTAGCTCAAGCATTCTGATGTTTGCAGGATGAATTTTTTCAGCTAAGCTCTTGACAAAAGCTTCTTGTTTTGGTGTGTTAGAATGATGAATGTGGCTAAGGTGAAATTCTACCAAAGGAACCACTTTATCTATAATGTTTTTGGGAGCACCAATGGATTCAAGAAAAGCTCTTGCTTTTGGCCCACCTTGTTCTTCATGTCCATGAGATGTAATTCGGTCTATTCCTTTTTTATTTATTACAGCTGTGGTATCAGGTTTAGCAAAGTCGTGAGCCAAAGCTGAGTAAATCAACACTTCTCTATCTTCTGGGCTAAGATTTTCTCTTTCAGCTATATTTGCAGCTTCGTTCATTACATGAGCTGTATGCACATCCACGTCTCCCTCAGGATGATACTCTGGCTCCTGCGGTGTGCCTCTCAGATTGTGTATTTCAGGAAAGTTTTCAGACCATCCAGTGGTGTAGAGAAAATCAAGAGCTTTTCCAGGCTCTATGCCTTTTGTAACAAGTTTTTTAAACTCCTCGTAAATTCTTTCTTTTGGAAGATGCTTGTATTCTTCTCTTATAGATTGTGCCAGCTCTGCTGTTTCTGGAGCTATGTCAAATCCAAATCGGGAAGCGAATTGCATTCCTCTAAGCACCCTCAATGGGTCTTCAGAAAAAGCCTCAGATGTGTGTCTCAGTATTTTATTTTGCAAATCTTGTCTACCATTGTATGGGTCAATTATTTCGCCAGTGATAGGGTTGTATGAGATTGCGTTTATGGTAAAATCTCTTCTAGCTGCGGCTTCCTCAGGTGATAAATCACTTCTCACTTGCACATTAAAATCTTTGTGGCCCACACCAGATTTTGAATCTAAGCGAGGTAATGAAAAATCAAAATCTGAGCCATCTTCGCCTACAAACTTAATCACACCAAATGATTGACCCACAAGGTCTGCCTTTCCATACTTAGACAGAATCTGATTTAGGTCTTCGTAGTTGACATTATATACTTCAAAATCTATGTCTTTAGGTGAAGCTCCAAGTATAGCATCTCTCACTGCTCCTCCAACAATTAAAGCTCTTCCACCTTTATTATTTATATCAGTTAAAATTGAATAAACATAACCTGGAAGTTTAATTGGGAGCTTTTGTATCTCCTGACAATACTTATACCACACAATCTTAATTTACGAATAAATTAGATAGAATCCTTAAAATTATTTACATCAAAATCATTAATTAATTCAGGATATTCAAAAACATTATTACCGTTTGTTAATTTTTGCTCAAGAAAATACCTAAAAAATTTCCAAAAAATTGGTAAACTCTTCAAGTTATTGCCTATGGGCATAAAGTTTGAATTAAAAGAACTTCTATGGTCAATAGGGGCACAATCTAAAATCGCTTCATCTATTTTCGAATTTATATCATCTGGTATGTCATATCCCGTTTCTTTAAGAAACATAGCGGCATCTTTAGCAGATTTCCTAGCTGATTCTTTTACTTCATCAAAAATTTCAACATCTGAAAAGTTGTATTTTGAAAAGGTGTACTTAGGTGGTTGATAAGAGGATATTATTCTATCTAATACATTTTTCACGTAAATGGCAATATGCTGAACTATATCTTGTGTGGAATATTTTTCATTTGTTGGGAAAATGTTTTCTTCATAAGGATTAGATTCAATTGCATCAAAATCAATATCTGGAGTAAAACCGTTATTTTCAACACAATACTTATACCACACAATCTAATTTTAAATGAAATTAGTCTGAAAACCTTTTGGTACAAATTTATTGAGGTTTATAATCTTTAAATAAATTTTGAATTTCAGCCACCACTCTTTGAAATTCTTCATTACTTATTCTTTTGACAATTTCTTGAAATTTTTGTATATCTTTCAAAGTTTTTTCTTTATCAAATGGTTTCCGATATTTCGCATTATAATTTTTATGTATTTTTTCTGCATCTGATAAATAATAATCAGCATCACCCTTAAAATCTCTTAATATACGTGCACCATCCACCACATTGTAAAGAGGCCTTTTATTAGGTGAATTATCTTCTGAATATCCAGTTTGAAAAACATTTCCAGAGCCAAATGTGTCAAAATAGAAAAATAAATTTTTAATCACATTTGGCATAAAATTTAAAAGTTCTTTTTTATAATCACCACTTTGCAATGCTCTTCTGTCATCAGGAAGTAAAGGCTCATAAATAACAGCATTTGCGTCTACTTTATAATCAGGGACGACTAATTTTGGTAATTTTTCTGCATTTGACGGATTCATTTTATAGTATAAATCATTATATTCATTAACCACCCTTGCAAAAATTCTCAATTCCATCACTCTTTCAAATGTTTTTATTAAACTGTCAAAATGAGTTTTTCTTGTTTTAACAACTTTACCATCACGCACCTCAAAACGAGTTGATACGTATGAATCATTTGGATATTTTTCAATCATATTAGTTTCTGGGTTTAAATATACATATTTTTCAGCACCTTGACCCATAAGTTTTTTGTCTTGAAAAGTTTGATAATCATTTAATGTTGGCCAAACTCCTTTTGGAATATTATAATTTTCGTGGCTCAATCCCATTGCTTCAAGAGCATCTTTTAAAGGTCCTTTTTGAACTTCACCTAAATAAAGTTCTTCTGGAGGTTTTTCTTCCTGACTATACTTATACCACACAATCTAATTTTAAATGAAATTAGTCTGAAAACCTTTTGAAAATATCGGGCCAAAAACGTATATTAAGTATGGAGTATACAATTCAAGTGGCTAAAAGTAAATTTTCTAAGGAAAATAATGCCATGAAAACTAGGCGAATTGAGCTTAAACTAAACACAATTCTGCTTTGGCTTGGAAGACATGTGGTATATGATTATTATTTGAATTCACAATGGTTTGGCGGCTATGCCACTGATACAGATTATGTGTTTTGGTTTAAGCTCGAAAAAGACAGAAACAATGCTGAATTATTCTTAGATGAGATTATGGAAAATGGTATTCCAAAAATGAGGATTTGATGATTCATAAATTAAACGAGCAAGTGCATGAATTTTACAATAATAAATATCTAAGAAATAGATATCCATCTTTGTCATATGTTGCCTCACATCGCTTTTCCAATGGTGATTCGCCAGATTTAGCCGCTGTAGCTCTTGGCTATAAACCTGCGGCTTTGTGGCATGAAAATTGGACAGATGCAAATTCTGATTACATCACTTCATGTTGCTATAGAGGTAATGAATTATTGTATTTGGACACTCATACTGTGGTAGTTTGCGAGAGAAAAGATTTCGATAAGTTTAAGGCTATATTTAATAAGCCAAATACATCCAGAGAGTGGGGCGAGCTTTTAGGCTACCCAAAACATCTTATTGATTTGTTTGTGGAATGTAGTGAAGGAAGAGAAATTCCAGATTGGGACACTTACCATGCTAAAGCTGAAGAAATTGCTCTCAGATTGTGTATGGAAATGGATTAGAAATTTGGGTCTCTTTTAGGGTCACGACCTAGCATTTTATGAAAAATATTTCGTTTTTTCAATCTATGTCCATTATCATATTCATAATCAGGGTCATAAGCTCCATGTTCGTTTAGCTTACTCATCTTAGCATTAACCAAATCTATTTCCTCTTCAGTTTTTTTAATTATGTTTTTTCTAGTTGCAATTCGGTTTCTTGCATCTTTAATGTAATCTGGTTCTGTATAAAACTGTTCTACACCGTAATACTTTCGAAAATAATCTTGTTCTTCATCCCATTTCTCTTTCCATTCTTTAAACATTTTATCAAACCAGAACTCAGCATCTTTAAGGTCAAGTTTCTCATTTTGCAAATAATACTTTAGTTGTTCTTTGTACGATTCCAAATGAAAATACATTCTAACTCTTTCTGGATTGTCCATTCTCTTAATTTCACTATCTGTTGGAATGCTGTTAGTATAACCTTCTAATTTTGGTTTTTCCATTTTGGTTTTGGCTAATTTCAAAAGAATTGAATCCATTTGTTTAGCTTCTTTAGTAAGCCCAGCATAATCAAGCTCTGTAGCAATTGAGGCGATTTTTATAAGAATATTTTTCATTTTCAGTTCCTAATATTTTTAACCACTTGGTTCCAATCCATAATTTCTAAAATTGCGTCAATGTATCCTTCGCGGTCTGTTCCAAAATCAGCAAAATATGCATGCTCGTACATGTCTATAGCTGCAATAAGCTCACAATTCCACATGGGAAATGTGTTTTGTGTATCTCCAATTACATTGATAATCATTTCGTGGTCGTAGCAATAACCGACAAATGCCCATCCTCTAGCTGCAAGAGCTGTAGCTTTTAAGTCATTGATGTAATTTGAAAATGAATCATAATCAGCCTTAATTAAAGCTAAAAATTCTTTGGTAGGTTCGCCGTTTCCATTAAGATGATTAAAAAACACTTTATGATTAAGAAAACCTCCATAAGCAAAAGATTCAGCCATTTTTTGGTTTCTTACATCAGAAAATGTGGCGTTTACATTTTTAAGATTTTTTCTTTGATTAAGCACCTCTACAGCTTTGTTGTTATTTTTAGCATAGCCTTGCCAAAGCTTCAAATGCTCTTCATTAGTTTTTTTAGAAATACCCACTTTTTCTAATTTATTTTTAGGCAGTTCTTTTGGAATCTCTAACTTTACCACAATCTATTTTTAAAGGTAGAAGGCACTTTTACCTTTAATTAAGATTATGTGGATGTATACAATCTGATACTTGACAGAGGCTATATCGGAGCCCTAGAATATGCAAGCAAAATTGAAAACAAGAATTATCGCCTTGCGTCAGAAATTGACCAGATTGTGTGTGAGTTGTTTAAAATAGCTTGTGGTAAAACAGCTATAATCAGAACAGCTCAGAGAGCCCTGCCCCAGATGAGGGAGTTTAATCCACAAACCACAGAAGCTCCTGGCGGAACTACAGCAGAGCCTGCAGGGGAATCTACACAAGGAGGAGGCTCCACTCCTTCTGCACAGTCTGATTACACAGGAACACCTCCAGAAGGCAGTGCAGAGCCTACAGGTTTAATGAGTGCGGCGGCGGCTTGGGCATCAATCAGATTGAAAATCAAATATAATATTAATGTAAGACAACAAAAATATCTAAATGATTATAAAAAAGAAAGGGAAGTTTTGAAAAGTGCAATTGGTGCTTTTGAAAAGTATAACCCAGCAGTTAAACAAACTATTATTAGAGCCATAAAAAATAATGAAGATGTATTACAGGCACTTGAAGCTTATTTTACAAAATTAGGAGCGGCAGCACCTGCCGCAGAAGCAAAAAGATTTGAAAGGCTGATTCCAATTATAGAGAGACAAAAAAAATTAGAATCATTAATTAAAGCAACTCAAACACTGAAAAAAAACTTTTTTGATTGGATAACTCAAGTTAAAGTACCTAAGAATTATACAGAATTAATAGAGCTTTGTAAAAATTTACAAGGTAAAGTTCCTAATATTCCTGGTAACGAAAAAATAATACAATTTTTAGCAAAGAAAATTAAAGATTTTGAAATAGCAGCTAAGGTAGCAGCCGATGCAGCGGGGGCTGCAGGTGGAGCCTCCAAAGCAGGAGGTGCTTTAGCAAAAGTATTGGAGTTTTTAGGCAAACTTGGTAATAGTCCAATAATAAAAACACTCAAAGGAGCTTTAGAAAGCTTAAGTAAGTCTAAAATACTTCAAAAAGTTATTGGGCCAATTGCTTTAACAATTGATTCTTATGATTTAATTACTGATTATCAAAGAGAAGGGGCAAGTGCTAAGGTAATTTGTAAAGTGGCCAATGTGATTGCTGGAGTATTGTCATTTTTCCCTGCAACCGCCCCAGTGGCTGCACCAATTTGGCTTTTACTCTCAATCGGCTGTAACTTTATTCCATCTAAAACAAAAGCAGATGCCAAGAAAGGCGAATATGAAGGATTGACAAAAGAAAAAGTGAATCAACAAATGTCTTCCGTTTCATTAAATTCACTTTCAGAAAAAGATAGAGGCGTGGTAAAAGATTTGTTCAGTAATAACACTGATACAGATAGTCTAATGAATAATTTGAAAACTTTAAGGTCTCAAAGAGTTTTTGAAGAACCTACTAAATCATTAGCATTTATTCAAAAATGGCTCAATCAAAATCGCGGACAAGTAAAACCTTTGTAAGCTAACACTTAAAACTAAACATTTTCAAAAAAAAATTAAATGTTTTTTTAAGTGTTAGTTCAATGTAAGAAGGTATTTCAGCTTATTGAGCAAACCTGTCATTTCATCTCTGATATTGAGTAAGTCAGTATCTCTTTCGTCTAAAGCTTGTGGTAAGTCTTGAGAAAGCACATCTATAAATGCATCAATAACATTCACTTTATTATCGGCAAGGTTCATTAGTGAAATATTAAATTTATCTTTAGCTACAGGCCTCTCATTTTTTCCGATGTAAATTTCCATAAATTCATCAATTAAACCATCTAGCTCAGAATAAGTGTCTCCAAACGCATTATGCTCAGCAAAACTTTTAGTTTGCCAATGATAGATTCTAAGTTGATTTTGTAATGTCAAAAATAATTCAACTAGGTTCATAATATTTAATTAAAAAAAAACAGGGCAGAGCCCTGTTTTTAAAGGAGAAAGAGTTTTTTTACTTCAGAACCACCATCTTTTCGTGTCCCACCTTAACCTCTGGGTCAACAAAACACTTGATTCCTTTTTCTCTAAGCTCAAGGAAGAAGCTAGCATCTTCAGAGCTGAAATCGTAGATTTCACCACCTTTTAGTTCATGGAATTGAGGCTTGAAGAAAGGATACTCAAACTGCTCATGTACGCCAGAGCGAACCATAAGCCAGCCAAATCCGATGTACACACAAGGAAATACTCCGCCAAGCTCTTTGAATTCTTGTTCTTTCTTCTTTTCTTCCATGTCAGCCATAGTCAAAAACTTGAAGCTACCATTTTGTTGGAAGAAATCCTCATCCCACTTGTCTACACATGTGGTGTGATGTCCGTCTGCCATTAAATAAAGACCTGAAAGCATAGGCATTTCAGGATTCTTTTGCATTCTTTCAAGCAGCTTGAAAAAGTCATCTGGAGTAAAAACAATGTCAGAATCAATCCACATGATGTAATCATATGTATATTCGCCATTAAACGGCTTTTGATTTCTTCCACGAAGAACATGAGCTCGTAAACAAGCAGACCGAGCGTAGTAAACCACAGGGCTGTAAGCATTACTCAAGGCAAAAGAAATACCATTTTGGTACATTGCATTACAAAGATTAGTCCAGCTTTGTAAGAAATTTGCAGTAAACTCCCTGCCTGGGATACAAAAAATCACATTAATGTGAGGTTTTGTATTGGAAACTTTTTTAGGGCCGCCTACAGGCTGGGTAGATTGTTGCAAGAATTGTGCTTTTTGCTCTTGTGAGCTTGAGTCATGCTTAAACTTCATAATATTATTTTACAATATTTTTCGGCTCTTTTAGTCTTTCAAGCCTTTTTCTTCGTTTTTTAGCTGAAGGTTTTTCATACCTTGAGCGTTCTTTAAGCTCTTTAAGTACCCCTTCAAAAGTCACAGCAGAATTGAATCGCTTAAGCAAACTGTCGATACTTTCATTTTGTCTTCTTGTCGTCTTTATCATTTTAAATTCCAAATAGTTCTTGATTTGTTTTAAGTACCATCATGCCATTTTTTGAATCATTAAATAAATCCAACACAATCTTGCAATCGAGTTGCTCAACTAAAAATGAAGATAAAGATTTTGCATCTTGGATTAAAGTTTGGTCAATAATAATATTTTCATTATCTGTAAAAAACATTCCAGGCAAATCTCTATCTATAAGATAAATATCGCCTGCTAATTTCAGTTTATCTACATCTATACCTAAATGTTGTAGCATAACAATTTGGTCTTTTTCGAAAAAATCGCATGCACTATCTTTAATGTAAATCTTCAATCTAAATTTTGCTGTTGGTTTTTTAACTTTTGGTTTATACATCCACTTGTTTTTACCTAAATAAAAAAATGAGCTATAGTTACCATTAATTTTCAAACGCACAATAGTATCTGGAAAAAGTTCTTCAATTCTTTTTGTTACTGAAAGTAAAGTATTCTTTTCATCTACATCCAGGCAAACAAAAGGTTTTGATTTATTTTCTTCCACTGTTTATTATACGGCTACGCTAAGCTTAATTTCGTTAAATTTAAAAACATTTTCGAGAGTTTTATTTGAAGTGAGTGAATAAATAATAGTTTTTTCTAAAAAATCACGATGAACAAAGTATCCGATAGTTTCAAAATTATTTTGATTTACACACTCTAAAATACAAAATTTCATGTTTGCAAGCATCTGGCATCTATTTAAATCTTCACTAGAAATTGCATCACCAAAATACACAAACTGCAATTTTGACAACATGCTTTGAATTAATTGCTCATCTTTTGTTCCTGAACAAACTTGACATGAAGATAAATCTTGCTCGTCATCTTGAATTTCTAAAAAATGATTTATATTTTTGGATTGAATTTCTAAAAGAATTTCTTGTCTGAAATAATTTTTGAAGTTTTCTTTCAAATTTTTAATTATTATTATAGGTTTATTTAATTTCAAAATTACACAATCTCCGAAACTTCTAAGCTCTTTGTAAATAATAATTCCTTCTTTCATATTCCTGGCAGAAATTATTAACCATTTTGTTGATTCAGTTAAAGCGTTTCTCCAAAAATAATCAATGAATTGCGGTGATTCATTAAAAATTAAAATTAAATCAGCTTTGTCAGATTGTGTTATTTGTTTAGTTTGAATTAAATTGTTAACTTTAGAATGAAGTGAAAAGTCATCCCCAAAAATTTTGATTGTTGAAATTTCATGGTTGAAAATAGTCATGAACAAACAATAATCTAACATAATTTACTTGTACAGGTATGAAAAGTAATGTTGGAGAATAAAAATATGTGCCAGCTAAAAAACCTTCATTGCATGTTTTTGATTTTGATGATACATTATTTACTACAGATAATACTGTTGGCATTTTGATTCCTGGCAGAGAAAGAATTGATTTAGATTCATACGAGTATGGTCAACTAGAAAAGAATCATGAATTACCATCGAAAAATATTTCTAAAGAAGATGTAAGAAATGCTAAGTTTATGTTTGATAATTTTGAAGAGGTAAAAAATCCAAGACCAATCAAAAGAAATCTGGCTATTTTTGGTAACATTCTTCTACACAGTCCTGAGAATCTATTTATCCTCACAGCTAGAGGCTCAGGCTCTAACAAAGCTGATATTAAAAACATTATAGATAATTATTTCGGGCCAATTTTGCCAGAGACAGGTTTTGATATTGGTCACATTATTACAAGAGATGAACAATCCCACTATCTGGGCGATACGGCTGAAAAGAAAAAGCAAGCCATTGAAGATTTAAGAGATTTCAAAGGTATTGAAAAAGTACACTTTGTAGATGATGCACCAAAAAATGTTGAAAAGGTGCAAGAAATTCCTGGAGCCAGGGCGAGATTGGTGAAACATCCTAGAGAGGAAGAGAATACACAATCTGAGAATAGTTTTAAAGGAGCTAGTAAAACAATGCCAAGAGAAAATGTGCCACACAGAGTAGACGAAATTGCTGATGCAATAGTTGAAAAAATGAAGAAAGATAAGAAAAATCTTTCAAAAGAAAAAATGTACGACATAGCTTACGGCACAGCATGGAAAACTTATTATAAAGAGAATCCAAAAGCTAAGAAAAACAGAGAGAAAAAATCTGAAGAAATACTTGCTAATTTAAGAATGGCAGAAGTATTAGATTCTTTATCGTACTACAGCTGGGCTGACCTTTTTCAAGAGATTTGATTCTATAGCATAACAAACTTAGCCCCGAATGGGGCTATTTTTAATTTACTGACTTGACCCAAACTTCCAGTGCTGGAATTGTTCCTAAACCTGCGACACTTCCACTAGCCACAGCAATTGAAGTAATGCCTGTAGCTTTGAAATTAGTATTATTGTATACTCCTATTGTAACTCTTCCAAGGGTATTAGATGGAGTTAAATTGACTGTGGTATTCACGCCAGTGGAAAGAAAAACAGTAAGCCCAAGGCTTGTAGTAATGCCAGTGGATGCTCCTCCTGTAAGAGAAGAAGTGCCAAATCTAAACTCTAAATATTCTGGATTTTGTAGCGGTCTAAATGCAAACAAAGTAGTAGAAAAAGTAGAAATACCGCCGCTCAATACAAGGGTATTTGAATTTGCATAACCTAGAACCGTGGTAGTTAGAGAAATATTTGGAGCAGTGGGAATAGTTCCTGTCTGTGAAGAAACTATAATATCACCAGGCATTGCAAAATTCGGTAACGTAGAGGTAAATCCTGAGATTGTTACGCTACTGCCAGAAATGCCAGTAACCGATGCTACGTTTTGTCTATTAGTTACAGGAGAATTTGCAGGATAATTTACAAAAGCGGAGCCTGTCCAAGTAGCAAATCCAATTTGTTGCACCAATTCTTGGTTATTTGCTTGATACCACAGTGCCTTATATGAATTTTGCCATGCTACGTTATTTGTTGGCAATAATCCCGTGAAAAAGTCTCTGAGAGCGGAACCATATGTGCTAGAAAAGAAATTATTTACAGCTTGTGCCACGCCTCTAGTTACCGTAAGTGCGGCGTTGCTATAACTGTTTTCAGAGGTAAGATGAGCATTTACTACATTGATACCGTTAGAAACATCAGAGGTGCTCATGCTGGCAAGAAAAAGTTGCCTTGCTGGATAATAATTGATAAGTGTGGAAGAAGGATTATATACTTCTTCGAAACCCCTGGCATAAGTGGTTCCTAATATGCCTTGGTAATTATTGTAAAAACTTGTATCAGAAATAGCCATCCTGATACAAGTTTCTGACTACGAAATTAGTTTTCCTTCTTAACTTGCATTGCTGCAACCATAGCTTTTACTTCTGGTTGCTTCAAGAAATTGAATGTCAACTGGTCAAATCCAAAAGCACCCCAGAACGCAGGAATAAGCAATTTGATACCTGCTTGCAGTGCGTTATGAAAGTCTTGTGAAGCAACAAGCTCATTGCTGAAACCAGCAAGGAACGTTCCTCCCATGATGATTAGTGCTTTGGTAAGCAACGGCGAAAGTTTATAGTCTTGAAAATATTTCATTTTTATACTCCTTAATTTATATACGACTTCTATAGCGTAAAATTGCAAATTTTTGAAAATCTTCAAGATTATTTACACCAGAATAAGTCAAAGAAGACCTAATTCCAGCAATAAACTCTTTCAAAATGTCAGTAGTTTCGCCAGCGTAAGCCATTCTTATAGCTTTACCTTCTGGAGCAACATGCGATTTTCTACTACCGAAAAACTTATCCATAGCTGTTTTAGATGACATCCCATAGTAAAGCTTATATGAGCTTCCATCAGGGTCATGTACTAGTTCAGACGGTGAATCTGAGGTAGGTGCAAGAACGCTACCAAGGCAGACAAAATCTGCACCAGCAGCTAGAGCTTTAGATGCATCGCCTGAGGTGGAAATACCTCCATCAGCTATAATTGAAGCTGTGGTTTTTTCCTTTGCACATTCGTAAACAGATTGTAATGTTGGGACGTGATGCCCAGTTACATATTTAGTGGTGCAAGCTTTTCCGCCAGCAATTCCCACTCTCACAGCATCTGCACCATGCTCTGCTAAAAACTTATAACCCGCAGCTGTTGCCACATTTCCAGCTACAACAGTATTGTAACCAATTTTCTTTACCTTGGACACAAATTCTCCCATTTTTTTAGTGTGTCCGTGAGCAATGTCTACTAAAACAATAGCATCATTACCTAATAGATAAAATATATCTTTTGCTGTATTCAAATCTTCTTCTTTAATTCCAATTGAATAAGCAAAGTATTTCATTTTGCCTGGTTGAGATACTGTGAGATTGATTAATTCATCGCGAGTAAGAAATCTGTGGTAAAAAGCAAGAGACCCGAATTTATCAAAGGTATTTGCCATTTTTTCGCCTACCACTGAGGCCATGTTTGAGGCAATCACGGGATTTTTTAATGTAACAGAAGATGATAATTTACTTGATAAATCAGGATGAGCTCTGCTTTCTATTTCAGAATATCTAGGCTCCAACCAAACATCATCAAATGTTAATATATTAGAAGGTTTTAACACAATTATTTATACGATTAAAAATCGTCTAAATCAAAAAATCTTTCTTCTCTTTCAAAATCTTCGCAGTTGTCAATTTTTCTAAGAGCATTCATCCAGTCCTCTTGCTCCACGGATTCAGAACCAATATCTTCAATTATAGCCTTTACCATGTGAAGAATTCCTTCTTTGTTTGGGCAATTACATTTGTTCAAGAAATCTTTGTCTAGCTCAGAAATTTCATCTTCATAATCATCAGAATTTAATAATGTTTCAATCAAATGCTCACCAACATTTACCAATGTTTCATGAGTTTTTCCGCTTGGCAAAAGTACTTTTACTTTTACTTGCTCGTTTAAGTCATCTACATCAAGTTGGTCAAGTAGCTCTAAATAAAGCATAAATACTTTCTTGGCGTAGTTATTCACGCAGTTTTGTAAACCTTCGCCTTCTTCTACTTGGCTTAGTTTGTAATATATCGAGTTTAATAAATTTGGTTTCATTTTTTTACCTCATTGTTGTTTCTACTAAATACTCTGGAATCATATTAAAAACTTCTGTACCAGAATCGGGAAGCTCAAGCACTACATGCTTACTATCAATTATTACAGGAAGATTTAAAATATCCTCTGGAAATAATTCTAAAATCATTTTAGGAGTAAGTAAGTCATCAAAATCCCAGCTTCCTTTCAAATCAAAAAAATGGTCATGATACATTTTTAAACAATTTCTGAAAGAAGTTTCAATTTTCACCCCTTCTGATTTTACAAGTTTTTGAACAAGCTTATTACTAGCAGTTTTTGGATTAGACTTTCCACCTTGAGATGGTGTGTATTGAGTCATGTGTGGGCTTTTGCCTTTTCTTTTCTTTTTTTCGTTTTTTCTTTTAGCTCTTATTCTGCTTTTTCTTTCTTTTTCATCAAGCGTTTTTGCTTTTGCGGCGGGTGTGCACACTGGGTATTTTCCTTTGTCGGCATCTGAACGGCCGCATTCTTCATATCCGCCATCTTTTTTGGGTCTTGAAACATCAACCCATTTTTCCTCTTTAAACCATTCTTTGAGGTCAGCTGCCTTAAAAATACCCATTATTTTTTGCGATATCCTCCGCCCCTTGCTTTGTAAGTCTTAACGAGCCAAGCGTTTGCATAAGCACTTGGATAAACATCAAATTTCCTTTTAGCTTCTGATTTCACTCTGTTATAAAGAGCCATATTTGTTGGAACGTTATTTGAAGTGCCTTTATATTTAGATTTCTTTTTCTTTTTTGCTAAACGTAGAGCAAAATCAAGCATGGCTTCTGCCAACACTACATTTCCGTTTTCATATTCATGAATGCCTTGTTCAACAATCTCAGAAATTCTAAGCATAAAGTTTATTTATAACTTTATTCTTCAACATCCTCTACATCAAAACAACTAATATATCTTGACCAAGATTTATCTGTACCTGACTCAAATATTTCTTCTCTTGTCCCATTAATCAAAGGAGAGAGTTCTTCAAAAATCCATTTTTTGAACCTAGCAGTATCGAAAGGAATAGGAACCCAGGCTAATTCACCAGATAAGTTGCCACTATTCAAACTGAAACTAAATTTGCCAGGTTGATATGCAATTAATCCTAAACCTTCAATAACTTTTGGCTCGCCTCTAAGTGGTTTTTGCAAACAATAAGCGTATGCCATTAATTGTAGAAAATAAATGTTAGCAAGTTTTTCAGAAATGTGGGTAGTTTTATAATCTACAACAAAATATTTGCCATTTCTTCTGTCAAGCAGACAGTCAATTTTACCTTTAAATCCCACCTTGAAGTTTCCAAGGTCAATCAATTGACTTTGCACATAAATATCATCATGTGTAATATGTCCATCTGGAGCTCCTGTTACAATTTCTGTGCAGGTTACTTTTTCAAAAGCATCTTTCATACACAAATCAATCGTATTAAAAACTGAAGGAAAAGCTTGTTTAGGTCTTTGAATCTCCAAAACATATTTGTCGTAAAAACCTATTTTAGAGTCAGACCAGAAATAGGAAAGGTCGGAAGGCGAAAGCCAAATTTCTCTCATCATTTCTTTCTACGTTTTGTAGTGGCAGTTTTTCTTCTTTTTATTGGTTTTTTTTCTACTGTTTCATCTTCATCTTCTTCGGAGCAAAACTTCGAAGCAAAATTTTCTCTAGTTTCTTGAGGATGTCTGTATCTAAAAATTTCAATTTTAGCCCCAGGATTTTCTTTGTCAGGCATTGTAATCATGTGCGAGCCATTGTCAATCCAGTGAATAAGCTGGTCGTTGGCAATTACTCCGTATTTTTCTAAAATATCTCCAATAGCTTGCATGTATCCACACTCGTCTCCGAGTACCCAAGTGTTTAAAGTTATGGTCAGCTTTACTGAAACACCATAAGACATCGGTTTGTGTCCGAGATTTTTCCAAGCGTTTTCAAATACTTCTTGAACGCTTTCTTCATATTTTTCAAATCTTTTCGATGGTAAAATTTTAGTAAATCTACCCCTTCTCACAATTCTCTGAGAAGTTTTTTTGGTAGCTGGTCTTCCTGGCACAAAAAATTCTAAAATCTTTTCTCCATCCTTAAGATTTGAAATGTCCATAATTCAATTATACAGATTAAGCAAAAACTGAATTGAATAAATAGTAGCTACCTGCCTCAGGGGCATAAGTGGTTCCGTAAAGTTTGAAATCTAAAGTGGTTTTAGCAAGTTGGCCTTGGTCTAAACTATCTTTTCTAGTGCTAATAAGCAGAGGTGCAGTAAATTGGAAAAGTAGATAGCTTGCACCGCCTATTGCCACCGTACTTGTTGTGTAGAAATTAGTAAATCCACCTGGATTAAAATTAAATGCATCTAAAGCACCTATGGCAAAACCAACAAAATCTACGGATTGTAACAATTCATAATTTTTAATAATGAAAACCACTTTATTGCCTGTGTTTAAGAAATATTTCTTGTCAATATCAAATTTAATTTCAAAAGTATATGAATTCAAAAATACACTACTATTTGTTTGATTTGGGCTGCCTGGGAGATATTCTTGAGCTAAAAAGAAAGACGGAACAGAAGTTTGAGAATTAGGACTAGGGTCAAAAAATAAATTTGCAAAAGCATCATAGTTTCTAGCCACTCTACCAATATAGTTGATTATTTCTGTGTAAGCTTGGGGACCGCCAGAATTGAAATCATTGTAAATTTGCTGAAGAGTTTGAGCCCTGATTCCTAATTGATAATTAGTTTCTTCAAGTGTTAAAAGAATATTAGACTCCAAAACAATTGTTTGAGAGATTTGGTTTTCGCTTACATTTATTTTGAAACTACTTACAATTACATAATAATCTAATGAGTTTAAACTTGGGTTTGTGGAATATCCGTGTAATTGCTGCCATTGCCAATTTGAAAGCCATAAGCCAAAATATGTCAACGAGTTAAAAGGAAAAAATCCAGTATTAGAATTAAATCCGTTTTCACCAATTAATAATGGGGCTTCAATAGTGTATTTATAAGTGGGAGTGGTTACATCTTGAACAGTAACCCCAGGCTTTCCTTGTATAGAATTTTTTGGAGAAGTGGAGTTTACATGCTCGATTTCGAATTTTGACGCTATCAGTTTTGCTGGATTGCCTGTACCACCTATTGGTGTAAAACCTGTAATTCCTAAATTATTGAATAACCCCACATAATCTATTTCAACTACGTAAAAGTTCGAAATGTATGGAATTGGCAGCAATGGCATGTCATAATTTTCTGTCTTGAGTATTATAAAACCTATTTCTTGTATAAACATAATTATGAATCAGATTTCAAATCAAAACTTTGACGAAAAAAAATACATAAAAACAAAAATAATGAATAAACTGAAAGAATCTGAAAATTACGACGTTAAATTCAATGATTCGGTGTCCGAGCTAATCGAAAACGTTAATGTAAGTTTGTGGCCTCAAAATTCTGATACTTTTGAAGAGTCAGTGATTGGTTGGGTAAATTTCTGCAACATTGTCAAAGATTTAGTAGTTTCAAACTTAACTATCAATTTAGAAAACTTCAAGAGTAGTTTTTTGAAACAAGAAACAGGAAAAAAAATTCACAAAAGTTTTATTACATCTGAAAGACCAATTGATGAAAGTCTTTTAGTAGAAGAAGATAGTGCAGAGAAAACAAAAAGATTACTGGAAATTTCTGAATCAGTGGATTTGATTGACGATGAAGAAGAAGAGTTTTTATCTGAAGAAGGGCTTAGGTCACGTGGTTTGATTTCACAAGATGCTACATCTTTAGATGGAGAAGAAGTGGCCAAGCCATCAAGTGGCAAAGCTAAAGTTTTAAGGCTTGAAAAAGGGGAGGAAATAGTAAGTCCTTACACAGGAACTACGCATGTTTGCCAAATTAATTCCACTCTTTGGATGGATATTGATACAGAAGAAACATTTTATGTTTATTTCTCTTGATTTTCTTCATCTGCATCTTCTAAATCTTCTTCATCCAAGTGAATAATGCTGTAAACTGGATTCATTAATTCGTTAATGTTTTCTATAGATTCAAAAATAATCTCTTGATTAATTTCCAGTTTACCCACTTGGTTTTTTAAGTCTTTGAGATGCTCTGAAAAAGATTTAAACATCTCACACACAATCTCACCCAAATCTTGATTGTCGCCTTCGCCAGCAGCAAACTTTTTTCTTAATTCTTCTAATCTTTTAGATGTCATCGTTTCCTTTAGCTTCATCAGAGCCTGAATCAAAAGCTCCTTCATCAATTATGTCTCGCATATCTGTGAGCTTACTAGTAATTACGTCTAGCTTAGTGTTAATTTGTTGCTCTGGACTTACTCTTTTTTTGGTGAGCATAAAATTATTCATCGCTATTAAAGTTTTTTCAAGCGAATCTGCTTGTCTGTGTAATCCTATGCTATCTAAATAATCAATTTTTTCAAACATTTTATCTTCTAAATCTAATTTGTGGGTATACTGCATCAGGCTTTGCTTCTTCAGTGTAAACAATCATTTCTATCAATTCGTTCAATTTTTGTAAAGCTTCTCTATTATCTGGCTCAATTTGTCCTCTTAATTCGTATATTTTATCAAGAACTATGTCTCTGTCAATTTTAGCTAAAGCCATACTCTATTTTTCTGTGAAATGAACGATTTTCCTCTTAACACAATAATAAAATCTGAGCTTGGATGGACATGCAATACATTTGAGTTGGATAAAATTAATGCTGGAGGGCTGTTTTTGAGCTCACAAGCGTATGAGCAAATTACTGTTCTTCCATTCACAGATTATTCTTACAGATTTTATAAAAGAACCAAAAAAATTGTAATCTCATCATCTGTTTTTGTTGATTACCAATTTTGTGCTTTAGATTTTCAATACCAAAACTGGAAATGCTTACTTTGTCGAAAGTTGAATAAAATATCTGACCCAATCTGCTTTTGTCAAACGTATAGTAATTGTTGGACTCCCATTGATGGAATAATTTCAGGTGTTTCATTTTCAAATAATTTGGATTTTTCATATCATTTGAACGACGATGGTCTGTCTAACATAATCCTATGAATAGATATATTAAAACGGTTACACTAGAAAACTTTCAAAGTTATAAAAACCAAACTGTGCATTTTGAGCCTGGTTTAAACCTGCTACTTGGCACTTCAGATTCTGGTAAGTCTGCTATTTTGCGAGCTATTTCTTTTGTTCTTTACAATTATCCCAAAAAAGATACTCTTATTCATTGGGGTGAAACAGAAACAAAGGTTACTGTAGAGTTCAGTGACGGAGTGAAAGTTACTAGAATTAAAGGAGCTGAGAGAAATGGTATCGAGGCATACGATGCTGATGGCAAGTTTATCCAAAAAGCTAAAATAGACAAAGAGATACCAGATGATATCAAAAAACTTTTGGGCAACCCTCCTCAAGACGATTTTAATGGTTTAATTTCTTACGCAGACCAATTTTCGCCAATGTTTTTGGTAGATTTATCACCCACAGATTTACCTCGCTCGCTTTCAAATCTCACTGGCATTGAGTTACTTGAAGAATCTGCAAAGCAATTAATGAGCAATTACAAAGCACTTGATAAGCAAAACAAAGCAGATGAAAAAGAATACACCAACCTACTCAATGAGTCTCAGCAGTACAGCTATGTAGAAACATACGAGCAAAAATTGAAACTCTTATCTGAAAAGCTAGCAGACATTGTTGTGTTAGAAGAAAAAATTTCTAAGATGGAAAACATCGTAAAAGATTTTGATTTTAATGTTAATTTCGATTGTGTGGAAGATTATGATGAAATAATTTCAAACATTACACAATCTTTAGATAAAGTGAAAAGCATTCAATCTTTAATTGAAAAACACAATAAGCTACAAGTGTTCAATTTGATTGAGCATAAAGAATTAAACGAAGAATCATCATTTTTGCTCGATAATTTTCTGAACAAATTAGAAGACAAATTAAAATGTTTTTCTACATATAGCAATCAAGTGGAAGATTACAAAAAATTAGAGCAGATTAACATCAGTTTGGCAAGCATAAAGCAAAAGGGTGAAATACTTACAAATGAGTACCAAGACATGAAAAATAAACTTAACGAAGCAGAAACTGAATATAATGAGTACAAAGAGTTTCTCATAAAAGAGAAAATACAATGCGAATCCTGTGGGAGTGTGTTGCAGTGATTAAAAGGTTTTTAGTAGTAGGAGATAATCATTTGGATTCAAAATCTCCCTCTTCACGCTTAGATAATTACATGGAAGCTGGCTTGATGGAGCTTGAAGAAACTCTTAAAATAGCTAAAGCAACAAATTGTGATTACTATATTTTACTTGGTGATTTATTTCATCGTATTGATGTGGGCGGAGAATGCAGAAACCGAGCGATTGAAATATTAGCTTCAGATGAAGGCGAGCCGTGGCCATTCGAAAAGTATTTAATTATTGGCAATCATGACATAGCTCATGACCCTGAAAAAATGATTAAATCTCCAGCACAATCTTTAGTTTCAGCAGGTATCCTCAAGTGTGTGGATGCAATTCCTGGCTTAATTAGATTTAAACATTTCACTCCAACTTTGGACCAAGAGCTAAGAGATGGTGCTCTTGAAATGCACGATGAAAAAATCATTTGTTTACACGCATCTATCACCGACAAGCCTTTGATTTTTGACCATGTATTGTTTGAAGATTTGAAAGTAAATCCAAAAACTAAACTTCTGTTTTCTGGTCATATTCATAGAAAAATGGAGGCTGAAAAAGATGGTGTTAAGTTTTTCAATCCAGGCTCAGTAGGCAGACCAGAAATTTCATCAGATTTTGAAAAGAATAAAGTTAGTGTATTGTTGTGTCAGTTTAATTTTGATACTGATGACTATAAAACAAAAACTGTTGAGCTAAAATATTCTTTGCCTTATGATGTTATTTTTGATTTAGATGCAAATAAGAAGAAGAAAATCGAAAATAAAAATACAGAGCTATTCATTGATGAAATTACAAACGTTTCGATGGAAAGTGAAATTTCTTCTGACATCATTGAAGATTTAATTTTATTTGCAAAGAAAGGAAATATTTCAAAAGATGTGTCAGAAATGGCCGTACAAACAGTAAATATTATTAAAGCAGGAGGAGAATTATGAATTACGCAGACAAATTAAAACAAAAAGAAACAACACTTTTGAATCTCAAAGCACAGGCTATGGCTAAAAAACAATCTATTCTTGACATGATTGAAAAGAAAAAGAAAGCAGAAACTGAAGTGCAAAATCAACTTGGTATTTCTTTATCAGAAGTGCCAGAAACTTTGAAACAATGTAAAGAAAAGTTAGATAAATTATGTGAAGAGCTGAATGAGGAGGTAGAAGAAATTGAGCGTGAGTTCGCAAAAATTAAGTGCTAAAATAAATAAACTTTCTATTCAGTTGGCTACAGCTAAGGGAGTAAAAGAGCGTATTGATGAGCAATGTGAGAATATAAAGACTAAAATTGACAACAATACTAAAGACATCAAAATTAAAAAAGATGCTCATTTGCTTTTGCTTGGTTTTATTTCACAAAGGCGTGATGCTGCAATCAAGTCTATTGAAAACATCGGAACATACGCCTTGAGAGCGATTTATAACGATGACCGAAAACTTGTATTTCTTAAGAATGAAGAAAAGAAAAACAGTGCCGCTTTCAAAATGGAAGTGGGAATTGAGTCTATGCTCAATGATGAAAAAATGGTAACAGGCTTAAAAGATGAGCGAGGAGGTGGTGTACTAGAAACTGCATCATTTGCTCTTAGAATTGCGGCTTTAGAATGGTTAGACTACAAGGGACCATTGATGTTAGATGAAGCATATAAATCAGTTTCATCTGATTCTAAAATAGAAAATGTAGCTCAGTTTTTGCGTAAATATGTTGATAACTCTAAAAGGCAAGTATTTTTTGCCACACACAAGGCGGATGTTTTTGGAGAGTATGCCGACCATTTGATACATGTTACTCAAGAAAATGGAATATCAAAAGCGGATAAAGTAAAATGGACAGACATTTCGAACAAGCTTTAACTGTACTGCTTAACCACTGGTATGAAAATCTTTCACCAGTGGATGAGCAGGAAAAAGTGGTGTATGAGTTTAGTAAAAATAAGTTTAGAAACAAATACTTGGCCAAAACTGGCGAATTTTTAAAAATTACTAAAAGACTCGAAACAATTCAATTTAACAAAATCTGTGCTGGATTATCTAAAAATTATCCTGTGGATGAAAGCTTAATAGATGAATATCTTGAATGGTGTTTTGATAATTACGATTTCTTTATGAAAAAATATAAGTCTTTCAGTTTAAACTCTTGTGCTAATTTTGCAAGTGATTGGACTAAAGATTTTCTCAAATTTGATTTCAATAATAAAATTACCTTGCATGACTTAAAAGATATAGAAGTGCATAAAAGTATGTTTTCATATTTTGAGCAGTATGGAATAGCCTTGGTAGCCACAAAACTTCAAGAAGAAAAACAATTTGATAAAGACTTTTTATGTAATTTAATAACACAAAAACTTAAAGAGTTAACTAATACTAAAGAGGGTTTGTCAAAATTAAAAAATATGTTGCGAATTACAGTAGAAAATGCTCCTTATTCTCCTGAAATATTATTTAGTGATTACAAATCATCTCTTTCTGATTTATTTGTTTATTTTGGAAATGAGCCTTGGTGTAAATAATGTTAAAATCAGAAGAATATAAAAAAGAATTAGAAAATCAAATTAAATCAAATAGGTCTTTGATTTATATTACCACTCATGAAGAGCATAGATTAAACGATGCAATACAATCTATCGCTTGCGAGCGTTCCAAGCCTTGGTCATTTGTCTTTTGGGATATTGCTTCTGGAGGATTATCAAACAGTGAAACTTTTAAACTCAAACCCAATCTAGACCAAACTGAGATTTTGTCTTGGTTTAACGAGCTTATCATTGAAAAAGACGATTTCTGCATTTTAGTTCTTCACGATTTTTATAAGTTTTTAGCACCTGATGGACACCCTGGGCAAATTGAAATTGCTACAATAAGAGCTTTAAAAAACTTAATAGAAAAATGCAACACAGAAAGGAAATGTGTAATTCTTACTGGAGCAAAATATTTCTTGCCAATTGAGTTTGAGAAACTTGTTTGTTTAATTGATTGGCCGTTGCCAGAAAAAGAGCTAATTTATGAAAAGGTAAACAATTTAATAGCGATTACTAAAAAGAAACATGAGCTAAGAAATTTTAGAACTAATTATGAAGAATCAGAATTAGAAAAAATTACTAGAGCATTTCAAGGCCTGTCACTGAGAGAAATTGAAATGATATGCACTTATTTCATCCTCACTGAAAAAGAGTTTTGCCCACAAAAAATTGCTTCTAAAAAACAAGACATTATTAAACAATCTGGAATTCTTGAATGGATTGAGCTTGAGTTTGATTTGAACAAAGTGGGCGGTTTAGACAATCTAAAGAACTGGCTAAACAAAAGAAAGGATGCATTTTCTGAAAATGCAAAGAATTATGGTTTGCCCGAAAATCCTAAGGGTTTAATGATTATAGGAATCCAAGGAGCTGGTAAATCAAGAATATCTAAAGCTATAGCTTCGTTTTGGTCTCTTCCTTTATTAAGACTTGACATAGGTCGTGTATTTTCTGGAATTGTTGGTAGCTCTGAGGAAAATTTAAGGTCTGTGATTAAAACAGCAGAATCTGTTGCTCCTTGCATTATGTGGTGTGATGAAATTGATAAAGCTTTTTCTGGTGTAAGTGGGGCCACTGATTCAGGCACATCTTCAAGAATATTTGGAACATTTCTTACTTGGATGCAAGAGAAAAAAGCTCCCGTTTTTGTTGTTGCCACCGCCAATGTTGTGGCTAATTTACCGCCTGAATTAATAAGAAAGGGTAGATTTGATGACATCTTTTTTGTTGATTTGCCAGACAACGAAGAAAGAGAACAAATTTGGACAATTCACTTAGAACAAAGAAACTTTAAGATAAGCGATTTTGATTTAAAAAAACTGATTTCTCACTCTGAGGGATTTACTGGAGCTGAGATTGAGGCGGCGATTATTTCTGCCATGTATGAGGGCTTTTCTGACAACGAAAGGTCGATAACAACCGTAGATATTATTAAGGAATTAAAAGAATCAGTTCCAATTTACATCACAATGAAAGAAAAAATCGAGGAATTACGAGAATGGGCTAGTAAACGTGCCAGAAACGCCTCGAAATCTAAACATGCTGTTGTAGTGAGAGAAAAATTGGCTATTCCTGTTTCCGAGGATGAAGAATTATGATTTCCACACAGATGTTTAATCAACCAGATTTGATAAAATTAGATTTAAAAAGTAAACTTTCTAATCTTTATTCACAAGCTGGCATTCCAGTTAATTATCATTTCAAAACTTTGGAAACAGATTGGTCAAGAAGTTTTTCTCCTAATGGAACGCTTACAGGGATTGCCAAAAAAAGGTCAGAGGATGTATTTAGCTTTGTTAAAGGCTATATAGCTTCACTTGATAACATAGTAGCTGGCGAGGGGCTAAAAGTTAAATTAAAAACCTCAGTTAGAATGATTACCGATTTAATTCTTGATGGAAGTAAGTCATCTGGCAAAACACTTTTGCTTTCTGTTATCGCTCAAGAAGCAATAAATCGCGGACACTCAGTTAAATATGTTGAATGGGCTGAGTATTGTGACAGATTTATGTCTTTTGAATCAAGAGGAGCAAATGAAGATTTTTTCAATGATTGCCTATACTGTGATTTCTTAATTTTTGATAATTTGTATCAATATGATATTTCTAATAATAAGTTTTTCATCGTTCAGTTGGACCGCTTAATTTCTACAAGATTAAATAAAGGCAAAACTACTCTTTGCTCAATTGACACAATCAATAATCAAAATCCAGCATTTGGATTCATCTGGAATAAGTTTTCGAGAGAAACCTTCACTTTTAAATTACCTGAGGCAAGTATAAAAAATGAAAATAAGTCAAAGAGACCTTGAATTTAAAGTTTTAAAATGTATCACCACTTACGATACAGCATTAGATATGGCCACTGAAAAGTCGCTGAAAGAATATTATTTCTTATCAAAAGAACCTGGGATTGAAGTATCTCTCACTGGTAAAATCTTTAAACTCTGTGAAGAGTATTATAAAGATTCTGGAGGATATAAACTTACAGAAACTGTTTTAGAAAGTCTTTTGTTAAAAAAGAATGTGAAATCGGCAGCTCAAGGAAAAATCTTAACAACCTGGTATGATTTACGAGAAGAAGAAGTAGAGCTGGATGATTTACCGCATCTTATTGATTTGATGAAAGACAGATATGTAGTTACATTGCAGTCTGAGTGTATTGATAAAGTGGCAGACTTGGTTAACAAAGACCAGGTGAGTGAATCAATTACACTTATTTCAGATTATGTGAGTGTAATGCATGAAGTAAAAGACGATTTTCAAAAAGACAAAGTTGCTTTTGATATGTCAGAGTCTGCTAACTTTTTCTTTGAAGAGTATGACATAAGGTCAATGAATCCAGATTTATATAAGGGAGTGGATTGTGGTTTGTCACATATCGACCTTAAAACTTTTGGCTTTATGCCATCACAACTTGTTGTGCTCCTAGCACCCTCATCAGGTGGAAAATCAGTTCAGCTTCTTAACTGGGCAGACCATGCCCACAGGGTCTGCAAGAAAAACATTGTTTATTTTTCTTTTGAAATGTCATCTTGGCTTTGTAAGCTAAGGCATGCATCTCTTATAAGTGAAGTGGATTACAGCAAATTAAAGGGAATGAGTATTTCGGCAAGCGAAAGAGACCAAGTAGAAAAATCTCTCAAAGCTGTTAACAATGGCAAATACTTCGAATATGTTGAGGCCATTGAAGACCCTACCCCTGAGTTTGTTGAGCAAAAAATCAAGGAGCTTACTTTAGCTAAGTGCAAACCAGATTTGGTGGTTGTTGATTACGTAGGTAACATGACCACTCGTTCAACTAGCAAAAATGCCAAGCACTGGGAAAAAAATGGTGATGCGGCTGAAGGACTTTTTAAGTTAGCAAAAAGATTTGGAATTCCAATTCTTACTGCACAACAGGTTAACAGAGACGCTATAAAAGAAAACAGAAAACGAAAAGAAGATGGAAAGGCTGCTGCTTATTATCAAGACGCTGCTTCAGGCGACCAAAGATTAATGCACCTCGCCACTTATGTTATTGGTATGGAGCCAAACAAAGATGAACAACTGTGCTGGTATCATCCAGTAAAAATGAGAGATGCTTGGTTTGCTCCTTTTGCTGCACGTTGGGTTCCAGAGTACAATAAAGTAGTGGAAATGACAGATTCGCAACAATCTGCTTTGGAATTTATCAAGTCTGCTGATATAAATAGTTTTGTTGATGAAAAGAAGAAACCTGTAAAGAATTCTGTAGAGACACAAGTGGACTTGTCGGGGTGGGCGGACGAAATTGATTTCTGATTTTAATGAAATTAATTTGAAATTTCATGCCGACAAATGGCTTGAAGAAAATTATGGTTGCGAGTTTTATCACGGCAATAATGGTTTTTTGAATTCGTCTTGCCCCTTTGATGACCACACTGATACGAGTCCTTCTTTTGGCGTAAATCTTGAGAAAGGTTTTTTTAAATGTTTTGGTTGCGGAAGAGAAGGTTCTTTGATAAAGCTAGTGTGCTTGATTTTAGACGTAAACTTTTTTCAAGCTGTCAACACAATCGCAGTGTATGAAAATCTTAATCTTGAAAACTTAGACACAATCGCAGTAAAAAGTGAAAAGTTCAAAAAAGCTATCACTGAAAAAGATTCAGATTTTTTGAAAGAAAAAAGATTACTGAGAAAGCTAACAATCAAAATTAAAAAAATAATGCTTAAAGATTTTGAAAAGGCAGATGGAATGTTCTGTCAATTAGATAACTATATAAAAGAGAATGATTTTAATTCAATCAAGGAGATGTTAAATGGAATTACATGATGCTTTAGGAAAAAAAATAATTGACGCGGCCACCTTAGAAAAGATTCAAGAAAGAGTAAAAGCTCTTACTGAAAATCCACCTAATCTTATTTGCGTGAATGTGGTTTTAAATGGCACTGCGGCATTAAAACATATGATTTGCCGAGAAATAATCATGAATGCAGCAGATGTTTCAGAGCAAGATGCCGATTGGTATATTTTGAGAGCTGGAGCTGAGCGAGAGCTTTTGAGACTTGCCACTGTTTCAGTAGAGGTTCCAAAAACAGATGAAAATTAATGCTGAAATGGCAAAGTATGCATTAAAACACAATCTTCATGTTGAGCTTTTTATTTGGTGTTACTTGAAATCTGTCAACGATAGCGGATTCCACACCATTAATGATTTTAAAAAATGCAAAATAAATTTTTCTTCAATAAAAAGAAAACTCAAATCTAATTTATTTTTTTCTGTGGCAAATAACAAGATTTTTTTAAAAAGTATTAAAAAGATGGAATTAAATCTTGGCAAAAGGACATTTATTTGCGAAATTGATGAGTTGAATAAGTTTGCTAGAAAAGTGGCTCATGGCTCAGGCAATTTAATAAAAGGCTGGAATAGCACTACAATTAAATATCTCATGATTTGTGTAGTGGCTTGTCAATATTCGGATGAAAAACCTTACGCCTTAAAATTAATTGCTCAAGATACAGGATGTAGCATAACAATTATTCAAAGAGCTTTGAAAAATCTTTTTGTGGAAAGATGGTTCACTGAGCAAATGAAAGAAAGCGGGAGGTCATATTACAGTGGAAAAAAACTTCTAAACTTTTCGCCAAATTATTATAAACTCAATATTGGTTCTTATTTTGTGAAACAATCATTTTCCGCACGTATAAATTAGTATGTGCAATAATAAAGATTTTGTTCATCTTCACTGTCATACACATTTCTCAGTACAAGATGCTCTTCCTACTCCCGAAAAACTTATTTTGGGGGCCAAAGCACAAGGTTTTAGTTCTATAGCAATCACAGACCACGGCAAAATGGCAGGTCATGTAGAGTTTGCTGACGCAGCTCATAAAAATCAAATTAAACCAATTTTAGGTTGCGAGTTTTATCTGGCAAAAGATAGATATGATAAAAACCCATTAGCTGAGGATGGCTCTAAAAAAGGCAGAGAAAAACTATCTCACCTTACAATTCTTGCTCAAAACAGACAAGGTTATAAAAACATTTTGCAATTAGGCCATGAAGCAGCTAATCCAGATTGTTATTACTATTTTCCAAGAATTGATTTCAACTATCTTACAGAGCATAGTGAGGGACTAATTGTACTCTCTGGTTGTCTGGCATCAGAGCTTCAACAAGCACTTCTGAAAGGTTCTTATGAAGATGGCTTAAAAGTAGCTAAAAAATATAAGGAAGTGTTCGGTGAAAAATACTTTATTGAGCTTCAATATCATGGCATAGAAGAACAAAAACACAATCTTCCAATGCTGATGAAAATCGCTAAAGATTTAGATATCAGAACAGTGGCTTCCAATGATGTGCATTATGTAGAGGCATTAGATTGGGAGTTGCACGATGTCCTTATTCAAATGAAAGATTTGAGAAACGATAAAGGCTCAAAAAATACTGGCAAAAAAGAAGCCTACGGCTCTCATCAGTTTTGGTTAAAATCTTATGACGAAATGTACAAGATTTTTGGACAAAGAGTGCCAGAATCTTTGTCAAATACTAAATTAATCGAAGAAATGGTTGAGGATTTTTATCAAGTGGATTTACCTCACATGCTCCCAGAAGGTAAAATTGACCTTGATAATTCTACTTTCAAAAGTTTCTGGAAAACAAAACTTCCACATCATGAATCTAAAGAAGCCTATTTAGCCTATCAATGTTTTGTTGGGTTGAAAAAACTTGGCTTGGACAAAGACCCAGAATATGTAAAGAGACTCAAATACGAAATTGAAACTATTTGGTATATGGGCGTCACTGACTATTTCTTAATTCAAAAAGAAATGGTTGATTACATGAACGAAAAAGAAATACTTTTTGGCGTAAGAGGGTCGGGCGTGGGCTCTTTGGTTAACTATTGTCTTGGCATTTCTTCTGCCGACCCAATTAAGTTTGGCTTGATGTTTGAAAGATTTCTTAATCCAGGTAGAGGTAACCAATACAAGATTGATATTGAGGGCTTTGAATCAGAAGATAATGAAATTGATGAGATTGAAGCAATAAATTGGCTCAAACTTACTTGTAAAGAGTTTTTGTCTAAGTCTGAAAACAAACAGTACGAGTCAAGAGTTTCACGTGAAATTTGGATTCTTGAAAATCAAAAAATGGTTGTCCCTTTGAAGGCCGCTGTTGATGCTGGACACAAACTCAAAAAGAACTCTTCAAACTTTTTCACCTTTTACGTGATTGGCTTAGCTGATGAACTTCCTAGCGGAGATTTAATCATCAAAAAGGTGTCAGGTCTTCCAGATATTGATACTGATATTGATGATTCCAAAAGACAAGAAGTGATTGAATGGGCTAAATCAAGATTTGGTGAAGAAAATGTTAAAGCAGTGGGTACATGGGGTACATATAAAGCTAAAGCCGCTGTTCAAGGCACTTTAAAAACATCAGAAAAATTCAAAAAGCAATTTGGCGACAATTTAGCTCAAATGGCAATGAAAGTGTCTGGAACGATTCCGAATAAACCTGGAATTACCATTGAGGAAGCTAAAAAGGAAAGTGAAGACTTTGCTTACTGGGCAAATAGATTCAAAAAAGAAGTGGATAATGCTACGAAACTTAATGGCACAATCTCAAATCTTGGCGTACATGCTGCTGCAATTGTTGTTTCTAAGGAACCAATTCATCATGTAGTTCCAATTGAAAACTCAAAGGGAAATATGTGTACAGCTTTCGATATGTCTAACGTAGAAAGAACAGGTACGGTAAAGTATGACTATCTTGGTCTAGCCACTTATAGACAGATTTCGCTAGCCAGAAAGCTTATCAAACAAAGACATAATAAAGAAATTGATTTGTTGAGCATTCCATTAGATGACCCTAATGTTTTCAAAAGTGTATTTACTAAAGGTTTAACTGCCACCGTATTCCAATTTGCAAGCCCTGGTATGCAGAAAGCACTTAAAGAAATAAAGGCATCTACAATGAACGACTTGATTGCTGTTGCGGCTTTGTATAGGCCTGGTCCTATGGATTATATTCCAGAGTACGCTAAAGGCAAGTTTAATCCAGGGACAATTAAGTATTGTCACCCTATGGTTGAAAAGCATCTTTCGCCTACATTTGGAATTATGGTCTACCAAGAGCAAGCGATGTTCTTGGCTCGTGAAATGGCTAATCTTGATTGGCTTGAAGTGGACAAACTCAGAAAAGGTATTGCTAAAAAATCAGGAAAACAATTTGATGAAGCCTGTGAAAACTTTGCAAAGAAAGCTTCTGACAGAGGCATTTCTGGTGGAGTAATTAAAGAAGTGTTGCAGTTGATGTCTAAGTTCGGAGGCTATGCTTTTAACAAAAGCCACGCTTGCATGTATGCTATTGTAGCGTACTGGACAGCATACTTAAAAACTTATTATCCAGCAGAATGGATGGCGGCTTGTATTGAAGCGGATAAAGATGATACTGACAAGCTTGATATTTACATCGCTGAATGTGAAAGGCTGGGAGTAAAAGTTAAAGAGCCAAATGTGAATGAATCTGAGCTATCCACTACAGTATCTGAAGATGGCTTGATTTACCTTCCTATCACTTCTTTGAAAGGTGTTGGGACGAGCGGAAGTAGCATTGTTGAAAACAAGCCTTATAAAAACTTAGATGATTTTGTAGAAAGAAGTGGATGTAATAAGTCTTTGTTTGTAGCATTGTCTGCTGGAGGTGCTTTGAAATGCCTCGTAGATGACCCAGAAGTGGATGAAGAGTTCTTTTTGGATTATTGGCTTATATATTCTAAATCAAAGTTGAAATCAAAGAAACAATCTGCCTCTATCAACGTAAATACTAATAGCATGAGTTTGCTTGAGATGCGAAATCTTACAAAGAAATCAGAATCATCTGGGGCAGATTTACTATCAATGCTGGATAACTTCTAATGGATGAAAATAACTTTATTGAACAAATAATTGATTGGGAGAAGTTTGATGCTTCTTCACAAATCTCACAAAGAATAAATGGTGTAACAAAAGAACACATTGAAATGGAAGTGAGACTTTGGGAAAAACAACTATCTCTCCTTGACCCATTAGAATACAAGAAAGTAATGAAGGAAATAGATGCCTGGGATATCTCAGTGCCATCTACTCATGCTTTAACACAAGAAAATATAGCTTCTACTTATGCTCGTTTAGTTGCATATAAGGTAAGAGTAAGTAAACTTTGGGCTGATGCAAGAGCTTGGCGTGAAGTTTGTGAATCTGCTGTGAAGTTTATAGAAGAACTTGCTCAAGGTGCTTTTACAGGCACAGCTGCTGAGAAAAAAGCAAATGCATCACATGTTGTTCAACCATTTGTGCATTTAAAAGTACAAACTTCTAGACTTGAAAATTATTTAGATAAGATTCATTCATCTATTACATTTTGTGCTCAGCAGCTTGATTTACTTTTAAAAGAAAGACAATCAAGAGCAAAGCTCAATCACAGGCTTGGAATGGAAGGAGAGCAGATTCTATCAGAATCATCCTCTGCTGAAATTGAGGAAGACGGAGAAAATTGGACTCCCATTCGAAAAAGCTACAAAAGATAATCTTATTTTTTACAAATAAGACAATAATAAATTGACTTCTTAAGTCCTAAGGAAAAAAATGAAAAGAGTAACACCAAAATCATTACAAGATAGACAAAACAATAAAGGCAAATATGCCGACCTTCCAAAGTTGAAGGACATTCTCGTAGACCTCTCAGTGAAAAATAACCCTAAGGTAGTTCGTAAGTTACGGCTTATTGGCGACCCTATGGAGTTCACTGAAATGCAAGACAAGGTTCGCATTCCTAATTCAAAGGAAACTAAGCGAGTTCCTTTCCCTGATGCAGCTAAAAATGCTTCTCCTACACGAATTGGTCATGACGACCCAGCTTTGTGTCCTTGGAGAAAAATGGGCTACATTGGTGCTAGACGATTTGCTCAACGAGTACTTGAAGAGCAAGAAGATGGCACTTGGGTTCACAAGATTCTAGTTAAGGGTCCGTCAGTTTTTGACCCATTCTTCGATTGGCAACTTGGCCGCAGAGAAGAAAATGACCCAGAAATCTCTACTTTTCTTGGTGGAGACAAGGCTCCTCCTGTAAAAATTCAAGCTACAGAGGATAAAAGCAAGCTCGGTGGAGTAGATTATCGAGTCTTTGTTAACCCAAAAGATATGGAGCTTACAGAAGACCATATCAATCTTTTGAGAGCTGTCAGAGTTCCATCCGCTGATGAACTCAACGCATTCAGAAATGAATATAATGCCGAGAGAGAAGTATGCCCTGAAATGCCAGAGTGGCGAGATTATTACGAATACGGTCACGATATTCGAAGAATCTTCAAATTCACTCCACTTGTTGAAGAAGAAAACACATCTTCAAGCACTTCTTCTCAGTCTCATACTGAAGAAGATGAAGCAGAAGAAACTACTTCAACTAAATCAGACGCTACTGATAATCTTGACATTTCAGACGTTAACTGGGACTTCTAATGGCAAAGCAACCTTTAAGCAAAGAAGAACGACAAAAGCTTTTAGAAATAAAGCTAAAGTCTATTGGCTCTCTTGACAAAATTGTTAAGGGAGACGGTTTTGATGCTAGACACAAAGACTACATTCCTCTTGGGATTACTGAGATTGAGTGTGAAATGGGCGACTTGCCTGGTTTTGTTATGGGCAATCTAATCGAGCTTATTGGTGAAAGTGGTTCTGGAAAAACATATGTTGCCTTGAAAACAGCGGCACAAGCCCAGAAAAAAGGCATGAAGGTGGCTTTCTTTAACGTAGAAAATTCTTTCTATGAAAAGAGAGCCAACCAAATCGGGGTAATTACTAGAGACCCAGAACTCTTCGAAATGATTCCTAATTTAGGCTCAGGAGAAGATATCTGTGACACTGTTTGTGCAATGGTAGAATCGGGCTTATACGGATTGATTATTGTTGATTCTGTAACAGCATTGATTCCCAATGACAGCTTAGAAAAAAGCTTCAATGATGCTCGTAAAATTGGTGCACATGCTGTGCTAGTAGGCGAGCTCGCGAAAAAACTCACATACTTAACTGGAGAATACAATACAAACGTAATCTTGATAAACCAGTTTAGAATTGGGTCAGGAGCTATGCCAAATACTTTTGTAAAGAAAGCTACAGGTGGAGAAGGTTTATACTTCTATGACCACTATAGATTCACTTTCAAAAAGATTGGCGGTGCTGCTGGAGCTATTTATAATGCTGACAAACAAGTAATTGGAGGGAAGACGGAGCTTACAATGCATAAGATTCGTTATGCCGCTCCTAATACTAAGGTAATTTTTCCAATCTACTTCACAGAAGAAGACTCAAATCCTGTTGTTGACTTTTTAATGAGAGCCAAAGCAAGAAATGTTGAGTTGATTAAAGAAGTGGGAGCTAAAAGCAAAAAACGTTATCAATATATCACTGAAGACGGTGAAATTATTGAGTCAGGTGATACAAAAGAATTCATTAAATTGTTAATGGAAACTCCAGCACCTACAAAGCGTACAAGAAATGACCAATCAAATACGGCATTCGAATTCATTTGTCGGAAGATTAAGTTCGATGACAAAATGGTAAGCGAAATGCTTGACAAACTTGAAAAAGAAAGTGTTTTTGAAACACCTGCTGAGTTGATTGGCTATACTGAAGAAGTAGATTTCGATGATAGCTCAGATTGAACAATTCCAGAGAGAACTAACTCTGTCCTCAAATGCTAAAACAGTGCTTGAGGACAGAAATTTCCTACCTAATACTTTAGAAACATTTCAGGTAGGTTTTTGCCCAGCTTATGCTGGGTATGATTTTGATTTATTGAATGGAAGAATTGTACTTCCAATTCATGACACTTACGGAAATTGGATTGGATTCGCCGGAAGAAAAGTAGATTATTATTCCACCACCGTAAAAGATTATTATCAGCTGAAAACATCTAATTTACAAGGACTTGACAGGTTCTTGAAATGGAAAGTTACAAAGTGGGTAAATACTCCTTATCAAAAAGCCAACCATCTTTTTAATTTACATCGTGCTAAGAAAAGCATTTTTGAAAAAGGCTATTGTATAATTGTTGAGGGTTACTTTGACGTAATGAGGCTCTCACAGCTGGGATTTGATAATGTGGTAGCTCTTTCAGGTACTAGTTTAACTGAAACACAATGCGAATTAATTTTCAGATACTGTAACAAGGTTCTAATTATGCTTGATGGAGATGACGCAGGGAAAAATGCTACCAATAAAACAATGGATAGGGTGAGGCAAAATAACATTTTTGCTAACGTAGTAGAGCTTCCTGATAATCTTGACCCTGATGATTTAGATGAAGAAACAATGAAAATTATTAATTCAGAGATAACAAACTCTGATGAGGAGCTGTATATTAAATTATGATTTCAAAAGAATGGACTCTGATAGATGTGGACAGAGATGTTGCTGCTGAATTAGCAGATGAATGCGAAATTCCTAAGCCAATCGCTAATGTTTTAGTTGGCAGAGGTTTTGATGATAAAGAAAAAGCCACTGTGTTTATGGAAAAACCTCCAAAATTAATCAGAAGTCCTTCTAAGCTTCCTGATTGCGACAAAGCTGTAGCTAGACTCAAGCAAGCAATAGAAAATAAAGAAAAGATTTTTATTTGGGGCGATTACGATGTAGATGGTATCACTTCTACCTCCGTTATAGTTACTTGTTTTGAAATGTTTGGAGCAAAGTTTATTTACAAAGTACCAAATAGGTTCGATGATGGCTATGATATTAAGCGGCACTCTGTTGATGAATGTCTAAAAGAAAAAGCATCACTGTTATTGAGTGTTGACTGCGGGATTGTAGCTTTTGATACTGCTGAATATGCTAAAGAGCAAAATATTGATGTAATTATTACAGACCACCACTCAGCATCTGAAGATGGCAGAATACCAGATTGTGTAGCTGTAGTAAATCCTTCAAGGATAGATTCAGAATATGGGTTTGCTGGCCTCTGTGGAGCCACTGTAGCGTTTAAATTAATGCTTGCTCTCGGCAAGGCATTGAATTTTGATTTAAATAAAATTATTGCAGAAACAATTGAATATGTAGCACTAGGAACAGTGGCTGATGTGGCTCCAATGATGGATGAAAATAGAGTTTTAGTTCACAAAGGTTGTCAGGTGCTTTCTAATTCAAATAAGCCAGGTATTCAAGAATTATTAAAAATAGTTGGTACAAAAGATGTGGATACCACAACAATTGGGTTCGGTTTAGGGCCAAGAATGAATGCAATTGGCAGATTGTCAGACCCTATGATTGCAGTGGAGCTTATGCTTGAAAAAAATCAACAGCGAGCTAAATTTTTAGCCAGCCAATTAGATGCCGCAAACAAAAGAAGACAATCTAAACAAGAGCACATGTATCAAGAAGCAATTTCTCTTGTTGAGGCTGAAAAGCTTCACGAAATGCCAGCTATTGTTTGCTGGGCCAAATCTTGGCACTCAGGCCTTATCGGGCTTATGGCTGGAAAACTTGCAGAAAGGTATCATAGACCTGCAATAGTTTTGGCTTTGAACGATGAAGGAAAGGCAAAAGGCTCTTGTCGCTCTACCAAAACAGTAAACATTCTTAAAATATTAAAACACCCTAAAGCTTTAGAATTTTATTCCAAGAAGCTTGACGGCTCACCAATTGTCGGAGGACATGCTTTTGCCGCAGGTATGGAAGTACCAGAAAATAATCTTTTAAGTTTTAGGCAAGCGATTTGCGAAATTTTACCTGAGTTAAATCCTGAATTTATTGCTGGGAAAAAAGTATTCATTGCTGACTCCAGAATTGTGCCAGGTGAAATAAACGATAATACATTTGATTCTTTGCAAGGGCTGGCTCCTTTTGGCTCAGGACACCCAGAACCTGTATTTTGGGTAAAAAATTTGACAGTTCAAGACCAAAAATTATTGTCGTCTGATAAACATTTAAAACTTACGCTTTATCATGAAAGGGTGAAGTATAAAAAGTTTTCTGCACTGTTATGGCATAAAGCATCAGACTATGCTGGAGATTATGTTGATAAAAAAATTGATGTTTTATTCTCTTTTGGTAAAGAAAACCGTGGTTTTGGGCCAAAATTTTATTTAAATATTATAGATTTTCGAATTTCTGAATAATTTTTAGCGTATATAAATGTAGTTCGTCTCCATCCGCAGACCATAGAGCTAAAAGGATTTTTCTATGAAAGGAGATTTAATAAATTCAGAAATACAATTAAGGCTTGAAGAAGCTGTTTTAAATTATCAAAAAGTATCTAAAGGTAGTGACAAAAATGAAATAGAGTGGGCTTATAAAAAAATAACCAATCTATACAACCCTTTGGATTTTTATCACAATTGGTACGACCAATATTACTATCTTTTTGACTCTCAAGAAGATTTTGTGGCAGACTATTTGCGAGTATTTGCCACTGTTTTGTTAGGCTGGAAACCCAGAAACCAACGCTCGAAATCAAGGTACGAAGGCTCTGGTGAGTTCAAAAACTATTTTATTGGCTCGCTTTATCATAATTACATAAATATGGTAAAGTCAGACCAGGCGGCTAAAAGAAACGTTACTAAACAATGCCCAATATGCGAAGACTGGGTTAATCCAATTTCAACACATTTAATTACTTGTCACTCTAATTTATTATGGCAATATCTAGAAGAAATGGATATTGATATTGAAAGTTTATCTTCTTGCCCATTATGTGCTAATTTTAAAGTGGCGAAAACAAACAACGACCCTAAAAAAATCACTGAGCTTTTAAAAGCACATTTTATTTCTAAACACACAAGCTTATTATTTAATAAGTTTAATGAAATGTATCCAGAAATATCAACTATCTCTCCAAAAATTACCTCTACATCTATTTCAGAAAATGACGAAGAGCTTGATTTATATGAAGTGGTAGAAGAAAAAGACAGTTTATTGAATAAGCTTCATCTTTTAAATCTTACTGATTTGCAAAAAAGTGTAATTGAGCAAATTTTAAATGGAGAAAAAACTGATTTAGCTTACAAACCAGAGAAATATAAATGTACAAAAGAACAATGGGAAACTGAAATGGAATCCTTAAAGGAGACCATTAGTATTTATGGATATGGAAATGACTGAAAAAACTGTTTTAGCTGAAAATCCTTCAGCAACCGATGAACGATTTATCTTCCCCGATGACCCCAACACACTTAGGGTTCGGGGTGGAGATTATGACCCTGAAAAACCTGAGAAAAAACCCACAGACCCTGTAGCTTTATCAAGAGCTATTTTGCATGTGCTTGGCAAGAATGAGTATGTGCGAATTTTGTCTGTTGGGCCAAAGGCTCTTTCAATTGTTATGAAGGCTTTTAGACTTGCTGCAAGTGAGGCTGAAAGTAGAACAAATGGAGCTGTTTTAGTTTGTAGACAATCAGAATATGAGGCCATTATTGCAAATAAAAAAACTAAGGGTGTATGCACAAGAATTTTCGGAATACCAATCAAGAACGCCCTTTAATTCAACAAATAATTGAAAAGTTTGCTCCAAAATCACAAGAAATTGTGAATGAAAATAGTGAGCAAAATTTGCCTGTTTTGGAACGAAAAATTATTCAAAATTTAATTGAAAATAGAGTAAAATCCGTAGGCGAAATATACCCATTACAAGAAGATAAAATAAGAAAAAGGCTTATCAAGTTTATTAAAAAAAACAAGATAGCCTTGCGTTATGAACACGTTTGCTGCCGACATGTAAAGCGATTTACTGTAGCAGCTTTTTTGTTCTGTGAAGTTTGTGGAAAAGGCCACGAAACACTCTTTTGGGAGCGTTGTGAAAGTTGTGGAAATTTCAACAAATACAGAATTTACAGCATAGATGGAGAGTATAATTAAGTATAAAATGAATAAAAAAACACTCAAAAACACAATCTGTGCCAGACGAATGGAGAATAATAAAAATGCTTTTTGAAGAACAATTATCAAGAAAACCAAATTTGTATCCTTGGACACAGGATTTTATCGACGTAATGGAAGAGGGCCATTGGACAGCAAAAGAATTTAATTTCCAGAGCGACTTGCATGACTACCTAGTAACATTTACAGATGCTGAAAGAGAGGTGATTAAAAATGACCTTTCGGCAATCGCCCAGATTGAAGTGGCTGTAAAAAAGTTTTGGTCAAAAGTGGGAGATAATTTTCCCCACCCAAGCATCAATGATTTAGGTGTTGTTATGAGCCATGTAGAGGTAATTCATAACATTGCTTATGAAAAACTACTCAACGTTCTGAATCTTGATGATGTTTTTGAAGAAAACTTAAAACTGGATATCATAAAAGGCAGAGTAAAGTATCTTCGCAAATACACACACAGGTATTATGAAAATTCTAAAAAACAATATCTGTACGCTTTAGTTCTTTTCACATTGTTCGTTGAAAACGTATCGCTTTTTTCTCAATTTTATGTAATTAATTGGTTCAATCGGTACAAAAATGTTCTCAAGGATACGGCTCAACAAGTGGCATATACCGCTAAAGAAGAAACTGTGCATGCTCTTGTTGGAACTAAGCTTATCAATACTCTTAGAGGAGAATATCCTGAGCTATTTGACGAAGAGCTTGAAAAAAGGATTTTAGACGAGGCTCAGGAGGCTTTCGAGTGTGAAGCAAAAATAATTGATTGGATTTTGGGTGATTATGAAGGCGAAAAACTTTCAAAAGAGCATCTCAAAGTTTTTGTCAAGGATAGAATCAACCAATCTTTAGCTGGAATTGGTTTCAAGCAAATTTTTGAAGATATTGACCAGAAATTACTTTCTGAAACTGAATGGTTTAATGAGGATGTACTAGGTAACACAAATACAGACTTTTTCTATGCCAGACCTGTCAATTATTCTAAAGGAAATAAGAGTTATGATGTTGAGGATTTATTCTAATGAGAAATATTGAATGGTTAAATGAGGATTCGCGTGTGTTTTTGGCACGAGGTTATCTGCGAGAAGGTGTAACGCCCGAAGAAAGAATTGAAGTAATTTCAAATGCTGCTGCAAAATACCTACACAAGATAGATGGGTTTAAAGAAAAGTTTTTAGACTATCTTGCCAGAGGGTATTATTCATTGGCATCTCCAGTGTGGAGTAATTTTGGTGAAACAAGAGGCTTGCCAATCAGTTGCAATGGTCAGTTTGTGGATGATTCTATGGACGACATTTTATATTGCAATGGTGAAACAGGCATGATGACTAAACATGGAGCAGGAACCTCAGCTTACTTCGGAGCCTTACGAGGCCGAGGTAGTGACATTTCTGCTGGAGGTAAATCTTTCGGAGCTGTGCATTTCATGCAAATGTTTGATACAACCACACGGATTGTCAGCCAGTCTAACGTTAGGAGAGGTTCATTTGCCGCTTACTACCCAGTAGAAGGGCCTGACATCATGGAATTCTTAGAGATTAGAGAAAATGGAAACGCGATTCAAGACATGAGTATCGGCGTGACCATTTCTGATAGCTGGATGGAGCAAATGAAATCAGGTGACAAAGATAAGAGGAAGATTTGGGCAAGAATTATTAAAAAACGATTTGAGACTGGGTATCCTTACATCTTCTGGACGGATACTGTAAATAAAAATGCACCTCTTTGGTATAGAGATAAAGGATTGAAAATACATGCTTCTAATCTTTGCTCCGAAATTTGTTTACCGTCTGATATAAACAGCTCATTTGTTTGCGATTTATCATCTATGAATCTTCTATTTTTCGAAGAGTGGAAGGATACCGATGCTGTGGAAATACTTACTTATTTCTTAGATGCTGTCATGGAAGAATACATTGAAAAGACTAAAGATTTGCCATTTATGAAAAAAGCACATAACTTTGCCAAAAATCACAGGGCATTAGGCGGTGGTGGTCTTGGATGGCATTCGTATTTGCAATCTAAATCAATTGCCTTTGAGTCTACTGAAGCAAAAATTAAAAATGCTCAGATTTGGAAGCTCATAGAAGAAAAAAGTATCGTGGCATCCAAAAAATTGGCTGAATTGTATGGCGAAGCTCCTATCCTGAAAGGGTACGGTTTCAGAAATGCAACACTTC
>JACCDU010048626.1_pt1 | contig 39760 bp, 33 predicted proteins | sample 7446081 | NCBI WGS metagenome assembly JACCDU01 (sample SAMN15323447, study PRJNA562643) | freshwater metagenome | isolation source: river surface water | place: USA:Blue River Watershed | collected 2017-08-17
AAAAGGCATACATTTGTTGAAATGCTTTGACCCGTAGTAGTCTTCTGTTAACCATCCGAAAATAAAGAGCGTTCTTGATTTGTAAAACACAAAATTACAAATTTTAATTTAGAAAGGTCCTATCTTTGCGCCAACTTATTCCATACATGGGCGCACTTAGTCATCTGAATCAATATTTCTGGAAATACAAATGGCTTCTATTCTTAGGAGTGCTTTTTACTTTTTGTTCTAATTTTTTTGGAGTTGTGCCCGCACAATTGGTACGTTTTGCTCTCGATTTAGTTACTGAAACCATTGATGTCTATTTCCTTTTCAAAGGGTTTTCGATGCAATCTGCCTTTTATGAGGTCTTCGCGAGTACTTTGTTCTACTATGGTGCGTTGATTGTCTTGATGGCTTTTATCAAAGGTGTTTTCTTGTTTTTGGTCCGTCAAACTTTGATCGTTATGTCGAGACACATTGAATTCGAAATGAAGCAAGAGATTTATGCACATTATCAAACCTTACCACTTTCATTCTATCGCAAACAAAATACAGGGGATTTGATGGCACGAATTTCCGAGGACGTAGGAAAAGTTCGGATGTATGTAGGCCCTAGTATGATGTATGGCTTAAACTTAATCACGGTTTTTGCGCTGGTTATTTATTATATGTACCATGTGAGTACTACCTTAATGTGGTATGTGCTTTTGCCGCTTCCAATCCTGTCTTTTAGTATTTATTATGTCAATTCGTTGATTATTAAAAAATCGGAGGAGATTCAAGCGGGCTTGTCGACCATTTCAACTTTTGTTCAGGAAGCATTTTCTGGCATTCGGGTGTTGAAATCTTTTGTTCGGGAAAAACAGTCATTGGAGGCATTTTCGGAGGCATCGGCCAACTACCGAAAAAAGTCTTTGGATTTAGTTAAGATTGATTCCTTGTTTACTCCGCTGATTTCGTTGTTGGTCGGATTTAGTACCCTCCTCGTAGTATTTGTTGGCTCGAATGAGGTGATGGCCGGCCGAATGACTTTGGGAAATATCACGGAGTTTATCATGTACGTGTTTATGTTGACCTGGCCCGTTACTGCCTTGGGGTGGACAAGTTCCCAAATTCAACGTGCAGCGGCATCGCAGAAACGGATCAACGAATTTTTAGAAATCAAATCGGAATTAATTCCAGGAAAGCAGATTAATCAAAGCATTCAAGGTAAATGGACATTTAAGAATTTGCATTTTACTTATCCAGGTACGGACCGTACTGTTTTAAACGGGATAGACTTAGAAATTAATCCAGGCGAATCTGTGGCTCTTTTAGGAACGACAGGCGCTGGTAAGAGTACAATTGCCCTGTTGATGGCGCGTTTTTATGATCCCGTATCGGGCGATATTTTGTTAGATGATATTCCGTTGCGGGATTGGGATATAAAACATGTTCGTGCACATTTAGGCTTTGTTCCGCAAGATGTCTTTTTGTTTTCGACTAGCATTGCAGAAAATATTCGTTTTGGTCAAGATGATTTAAGCGATGAGCAAATGAAACAAGCGGCTCGTTTTGCGGATGTCTATGACAACATCATGGATTTTCCTGAACAATTTGAAACGTTGTTGGGCGAACGGGGGGTAACTTTATCGGGTGGGCAAAAACAACGAGTTTCATTGGCTCGTGCATTGGCTAAAAATCCAAGTATTTTGGTTTTGGATGATTGTTTATCTGCCGTAGATACACATACTGAGCACAAGATTTTGACTCACTTGAAGTCGATCATGCAAGACAAAACGTGCTTGATTATTTCACATCGGGTATCATCAGCCAAATTGGCAAATCGTGTCTTCGTATTACAAGATGGATGTATCGTCGAGCAAGGAAAGCACACGGAATTGATGCGAAAAAAAGGTTTGTATTACGAATTATACCAACAGCAATTAAACGAAGAGCAGGGACTATAATAGGTTTCCACTCAATCGAATTAATTCAATCTCTGCTGATTTAGCAGCATATTTTGCCTCAATTAGGCGCGTTTCGGCAGCCACTGCATTGCGTTGTACTTCGCGTAATTCATAAGAAGTTGCAATTCCAATTTTGAAACGGTCGAATGCGATGTCGATGTTTTGTTTGGCAATCGTATAATTTTCTGTTTCCAAGGAAATTAAATTCAAAGCATTTTCATAAGCCGTATAAGACTTTTCAATCGCTGCGACTAATTGATTTTTGGTGTCTTCGATTTGTAGCTGGGCGATTTCTGCGTTGATTTTTGCATTTTGGATTCGGCGTTTTTGATTGTAACCATCAAAAATATTGATACTCGCACGAACACCATAATTCAATACATCACTAGAACCCTTTTGTACTCCAAATCCTGCGCCATTATTGACATTGCTTACTGCATAACCGGCCAATAAATCTATTTGTGGTGTTTGTTGGCTTTTTAAATTTCGAGTATCCAAATCACTAATTTTTTTAGAGATGAGCGCTGACATCAGCATCGGATTTTGCTTTAAAGCCATTTCTTTTAATTCAGCTAAATTCAATTTAGGCAATAAGTCGATGACAACTCGTGTTGAAAACGTAGTTAAATGTGGGCGAACTAAGAGCGTATTAAGGCTGATTTTGGTATTCAGAGACGATTGCTCCTGTGCAAGTAATAAGGCTTTATCCTCATTAAAGTCAACTTGTGCAGAGTAATAATCGACCTTGGAACCTTGTCCTACTTCGTAACGATCTTTCGCAAGTTTTAAGCGGTCATTCGAGATTTCAAGACCTTTACGGAAGTTGTTTACACGCAAATCTTGTCGAATAATATCGTAGTAAAGATTACTGATTTGCGCGATTAAATTTTCGATCGAGGTTTCCGTTTGTTTGGCTCCTAGATTTTGCAATTCTTTAAATCGATCCCGCAATACAAACATCCCTTGGCCATCATATAGTGTCCAAGCCATCGTAATCCCAGCGTTTCCGTTGTTTGAATTGACGCCAGATTGTACCAAGGGTGCACGCAAGCCACCGAAAAATTCTTGATCTAATCCTGATATGGTATAGTTTTTAGTAGCAGTTCCTGTGATTGTAGGTAAAAATCCTGCGTTACCCAGACTGTTGTCATTTGCAGCTTGTTTTTCCCTTTTTTTGAGAATCTGAATGGAATATTGATTCTGTAAACCCTGTTGGATTGCATCCTCCAAACTCAATACTTCTTGTGCTTGGCTGGAAAGACTCGTTAATATGATTAAACTAATTAGGCCTAATGTTTTCATGAAGAATAGGTTTTGGTAATAAGGAACAAACTTAAGGATTTTGTGCCACATAATGAAGGGGCTGGCCGATAAGACCATGTAGGGAAAATTCACTTGAATTGCCTAATTTGCAGTATGAGCTCGATTCTTGTTAAACAATTATTCTTATTCCCGATTAAGTCCTTGGCAGGGATTTCTGTCGACCAAGTTGCCGTTGATGCCGCAGGCTTTGTGGGCGATCGCAGGTTTATGTTGGTAGACCCACAAGGGAAATTCATAACCCAACGAACGCGCCCGGAATTAACTCGATTCGAGTTGAGTTTAATGCCCGGTGGCTATCTAGTTCATGACCGAATTTCTGGCAATATAAAGGTATTAGTAGCACGTCCAGCTTTGAAAGATTCACTCGCTGCGGAGCTTTGGGAGGATAATCTTCAAGTGATTGAGGTAGGCGAGGGCTGGTCGGAATGGTTTTCTGATCTATTGAAAGAGCCCGTTAGACTTGTCATGCAACAAGAAGATTCCCCACGGATTATCAAAGAAATTTACCAAACACAAGGTTCGAAACAAAGTTCCTTTGCTGACTCATTACCTATTTTATTAGCTTCTGAAGCATCCTATGCAAATGTGGAAGCCGTTTATGGGCAATCATTTGATCCACTACGTTTTCGAGCAAACATGATTGTATCAGGAAGTGGTCCTTTTGAGGAAGATACTTGGGAAGAAATTTCAATCCATTCGGTCCGTATGTTTGGGGCAAAACCCTGTGCTCGCTGCCAATTGGTGAATGTAGAGCCCAGTTCAGGTGCCGTGGATGCGGGAGGTGTGTTGAAAGCATTAGCGACATTCAGGCAAAAGGATCATAAGGTTTATTTCGGCCAACAAATGGTTCCGATTAGTCTAGGCATGATTAAAATTGGAGATGAGCTCAATGTCATAAAACGGAAAGATGCGCTTTTTTAGAGCCTTACATTTCTTGAGTTTAGATGTTGTATTGGGAGCGGTTTCGATGCACATGATGTTTTTTCATTATTTTCGAGGACATTGGCCCATGTGGGAAATGGATGTTCTATTGGGTATTTCTGTGTTTTTGGTTTATGGAATAGACAGACAAATCGATAATTTTTCTTCAGCTGTACTCGATGAATTACATGCTTTTCACCTTCGGTATCGGGGAGTTTTGCGGGTCCTTTTTGTGCTAATGGCGATGGTCAATTTGGTTTTGTTGTTTCGAGTTGAACTTCCCTTGATTGGCTTAGGCGTCGGTTTAATGATTGCTTTAATGGCTTATTGGTATTGCTGGGCCAATCGAATATTTGATGGAGTATGGGGTTTGAAAGAGGTTTTTACATCTTTGATTTATTCACTCGGAATTTTGTTGCCTACTTTCGTTTCCGGCGTATTTTCATGGATCGAATTTGAGACTAGCATCGTCTTGTTTTTGCTCGCCTTAATGAATTTGTGGCTTTTTACATCGATTGAAAAAGGAGTAAAACGAAGCTACGTTTTTGGGATAATTCTATTTTCAATATTTGGCCTCATTCACTTATGGATAGGAGGGATTAGTCTCATGTTGCTTGGGATATTGTCCATGACATGGGGAATTCATGTAGGTATTTATTATTTTAGGGCTCAAATGCACATGCGGCCATGGGCTGAATTAGCATTTTCAAGTCCATTGATTTACATACTATGCAATTTATAAAAACCAAAGATGCGTATCAGGCGCTTCGATATCCTGAATTTCGGGCCTATGTAACAGGTAATACCTTATTTACGATGGCTTTGCTTATTCAGGAAGTTATTTTGGCTTATGAATTATATCATTTGACTCATAATCCCTTGGCTTTGGGTTTAATTGGATTGGCTGAGGCGGTTCCTTATATTTCTTTGGTCTTGTTTGGAGGGCATTTTGCCGATAATCGGGATAAGAAAAAGATTATGCAGGGCTCCTTAACGGTGATTATTTTAGGTTCCGTCTTGCTATTGTATGCCGCGACTCAATTGAATACGGGGCTTGTAGATTTTCATATTTATTTAATCTATTTTGTGATTTTTTTGATTGGACTTGCCAAAGGATTTTTTAGCCCAGCTGCTTCCTCTTTAAACCCATTTTTAGTGCCAAAAGAGGTATTTGCAAATGCAGCTACTTGGAATAGTTCGTTTTGGCAATTGGGTTCAATTCTAGGTCCAGGAATGGCTGGGTTTCTATATGCCTATGCAGGCTTGTCGGGCTCATTAACTATCGTAATCGGTCTTTTATTAGCCGTTATGGTCTGTATGTTTTTCATTAAGAATCGGCCTGTACCACCTAAAAAGATCGTGCATGAATCAATATGGCATAGTTTGCGCGAGGGGATTGAATATGTATATAAGACAAAAATCATTTTATATGCAATTTCCTTAGACTTGTTTTCTGTATTGTTTGGAGGTGTCATAGCGATCTTACCCATCTTTGCTGAAGACATTTTGCAAGTGGGAGCAGAAGGGCTTGGAATCTTGCGCGCCGCACCTTCCGTAGGAGCTGTTGTCACAATGCTCACGATGATCTATTTTCCGCCACTGAAAAATGCCTGGAGAAATTTACTTTTAGCCATTGCGGGATTTGGCTTGGCGACCCTGGTTTTTGGACTATCCACCAATTTTTGGTTGTCGGTTACGGCTTTATTCTTTACGGGAGCTTTTGATTCCGTGAGCGTAATTATTCGTCAGACTGTCTTGCGAATATTCACACCCGATGAAATGCGTGGGCGTGTATCTTCTGTTAATGGAGTATTTGTCAGTACCTCTAATGAAATGGGGGCTTTTGAATCCGGCGTTGCGGCCAAATTTTTGGGTACTATTCCTTCGGTACTCGTTGGGGCAGGATTAACCTTGTTTTTAGTGACGATCGTCGCATTCAAATCCAAGGATTTGCTAGAACTCGATGTTGAAAAAGCGGTAAAGAATTAATTACTTATTTTCTTGAATGCTTTTATTCCAGGCTTGAAGGGTTTGCACAATCGTGTTTCTACTTTCTTGAGCCCATAAAATGTCGGATACAATATTCACCGGAGAGGTGTTTTCGCCTAATAATGCAGGCATCAAATTGAAGCGATGTGTTTGTAATTTCTTTTTTCCTTTGGCATTAACAGAGATACATTCGACGACCTCTATCGTTGAAATACTCACGAGACCATCCGAAGTTTTGGATGCCTGTATGTCGATGGATTCAATCAGGTTTTTAGGAATATCGCTCGTTCCAATCAAGTCCGAACCTTGATAATGTACAGATTTGATTTCATGCGCTCCTAATAATAGAAATGAAATACGTTGATTGCCCGACCTCGTTGCGAAAAAATCCCCAATCGATTGAAAGAAATTCCGCTTCGGCAATTGGATGACACCTAGGCCAATAAAATCAATAGGAGTTTGACTTGCTAAAAATGAAAAGGAGGTAGGCAAAATGGAGCTCATGCGAATATTTTTTACGAATTTATCTTAAAAAAGGCAAACCAACAATTACAGTCGGATTTTAGGTTTAGGGAATTCAAAGTGCTGGGCAAAGCCTTGAAACCACTGATGAATTGATTCAAATCCCTTTTTATTCAAACTATAATGAATGAATTGACCCTTTTTTACGGCATCAATCAATTGTGCTTGTTTCAATAAATCCAAATGATGTGAAATGCTCGGCTTAGTCATTGCAAATTGTTTGGCAATTTGCCCCGCATTTTGAGGACCCTGAATAAGGAATTGGAGTATCTCTCTCCGTGTGGCATCATTAATCGCTTTGAAGGCTGCTTCCATGATTGTTTAAATAATTAGGCGAATGTCTAATTAATTTGTTGCATTTCCAAATTTATAGCCGATCTACTTTGCGATAGGCATCGATTAGTGCCTGTTCTCCAGCTTTACCAGGATGAAAATTGCCATGTTCCATGCCGAGAACGCCTGTATAATTTTTCTTTCGTAGGTGTTCGAAGATGTTTGCATAATTAACTTCCCCTGTGCCGGGTTCTTTTCTGCCTGGATTGTCGCCTATTTGCATGTAGGCGATTTCTGACCAGCATAAATCCATGTTCTTGATCATGTTGCCCTCATTGCGTTGCATGTGGTACATGTCGAAAAGGATTTTACAGGATGGGCTATTAACCCCTTTGCAGATCATATACGTTTGATCTGAATGACGTAAAAATAAATCGGGATTATCGCTTAAAGGTTCTAGCACCATGGTGAGTTTGTGTGGTTCTAGAATTTCAGCACCTCTTTTTAAAACTTCGATTACATTTCCTGTTTGTATTCCCATGGGTAAATTTCGGGTGAAATTACCGGGAACAACTGTTGCCCATTTAGCATTTACACGTTTGGAGGTTTCTACCGCCTCCCTACATGATTTCAAGAAGATATCCGACCATGATTTATCGCCGGAAGTCATGTGGGACTTATCAAAAAATCCTGGGAATTTGATGACAAAAACGCCCATTTCCATCCCGAGTCGGCTTAAGGCTGCACCAATTTTTTCCTGAATTTCTACGGGTTTTTCCATCATTTCATTGTCTTCCAATGCACGAAATCCCATTTCATGCATGAAATTCAATTGGTCGATATAATCTTTCCCAGCATGTTGTTCAAACATCCCAAAATGGGGTGCATATTTTAAGCTAAACGTATTGCTCGCGGCTTGACTACCTTTTACTGTTTGACTACCCAAAACCCCTGCAGTCATTAATTGGCTAAATGATCGACGATTCATGCTTATTTTTTCTTTAAAGTGCTTAAATACTCCACTAAATCTGATAATTCACTTGTAGACATCCCATCAGCCAGTCCATCAGGCATCATGGAATTGTCGAGTTGCTTGACCGATTTTAAGTTAGCTGTTTTGAAGTTTTGAATACTTCCTCCCGGTAATTTCAAGATGATGTCGGTTTCGTTTTTTGAGGTAACAATACCTTGGTAAACATCACCTTTCTTCGTTGTTAGCTCAAAGCTTTCATACCCAAACCCAATCCCAGCATTTGGATGTAGAATAGACAGGTACATACCTTCCTTCGATAATTTTGATCCAATTTCGGACAATTTTGGTCCAAAATCGATCCCTTCTTGATTGATTTGATGACACATTGCACATTGCTCCACAAATACCTTGATTCCGTTTTGCGCAACGCCCTTCAAGTTGATTAAATCATTCAACGGAGGATGTTTCGTCTTACTGGCAATTGATGCGCCTGACAAATATCCATTCGCCTCAATTCGCACACCTTTCCGCCACGACTTACTCACAGATTCAACGACTGAAGGGATTAAATTCATTGGAATTTCTTTTTGTTTCAGTGCATTTAACACGAAATCTTCTCCGGCCGGATAAGAATTTCCGATTCCTTTGGCCGCATCTTTACGGACAATAAGGTCTAGTTTATTATTCTGCAAGGTTTGGCTCAGTAAGGCGATACTCTCTTTGTTACCTTGCCAACGAATCGCGTCGATAATGGAACGTTTTACCGCATTGTTCCCTTTCTCAAAACTTGCCTTCATGAATTCACTCCCATGAGGTAAAGCATAAAGTGCTTTGGCAGCTTGTCGGCCCCCTTTGTTACTCAAGATGACTTTCAATAAATCGGGCTTAAGTTCAGCTAAATTGTATTTCTCGATCAACTTCGTGTATTCGTCAATATTGTCTTTGGGCAAAAGTTTAATGATACTCTTGCGTGCTAATTCATTCTTTTGAATGAAAGCGGGTGATAAATGTCGGATTGCTACTAATGTCGAAGCTGGATCATTTTTCAGCTCTTTGTTGATTAGGTCAATCAATAACACGGATTTTTGTTCGCCAGGTAAAAAGTCCAATGCCCGGAAATAGCGTAATTTCTCCGAGAGGGGTTTATTTTCTTTCAGGAATTGAAAAATAAATGGATTTGCGAATTCGCTTCTTGACCGAAAAATAATATCCCGAAAAGCCGGTGAGTCTGCCGGTTTTATTGCTAAATAAGCCGATAAACGCGAATCCCATTGCATGTCGGCCCCGATGCCCAAGGCTTCTAAATACCAACGATCCGCTCCATTATGTTGCATTGCCAAGGCTGTCCAAATCGCATCAGCTTCTGCGCTTTTCACATGGTGCAAAGCGATCGCTAATTCACGCTTGACTTGGAAGTTGGCATCTTTCACAACGCGATGTGCCAATGCTTTCCAGGTATCAAATGGTCTTGTTTTCATCGCACGGATAGCCATCATACGCCATTCTTCCGACGGGTCATTGAGGGCGTTGTCAATGTAAGATAATCCATCTGAACCTTGTGCTAATAACCAAAATAAGCGTGCTTTCAGGCGGGGATTACTTTCGTTTTGGAAAACTGCTGCAATATCTTTGTGTGCTTTCATTCCAAAACCCTTTAGGGCCTTATAGCCCAAATAGCGGGTCGCAAGATTCGGGTTGAATAAAGCAGTAATTGCTCCTATAGGAGAGTCAAGCCTCAATTTTTTAACTAAATAGGGTGTATTTTTAGGTGCGATTCGATAGATACGGCCCTTGTTTTGGTCCCCCGCTTGGTGTCCGCCAACACCTGGATCATACCAGTCGGCAATAAAAATAGATCCATCGGGTGCTACTGTTACATCGGCTGGGCGGAACCATTGGTCATTTATTCCCTCCACTAAGTTCATGATGCTCGCGCTATAACCAGCACCTTGGGCTTTTATGGGATAGGCCCGAACAACATTGGGTCCTGCGTCCGCATGAATGATTTGATTTTGGAATTTTTCGGATAAAAGCTGTCCTTCATATACTAAAATACCTGTAGGAGAGCCTGAGCCAGTTTGTAATAGGTTAGGAACAACTCCCGGGTCGTTTAAATGCCAATGTTGTAAGGGGATTTCGGATTCTATGTTGGTGCGATTCACCGACCAGCCTTCGCCAGTCATCTCATCCGTATAACCATAATTGCCATGTTCAAAAACGGAATTGATGCGAACACCTTTGTTGCCATCATCATCATTATCCGATTGCCAAAGTGCTCCATAGGAATCCACGGCCACTTCGAAATTGTTACGAAAGTTTTGGCCTAGGCATTCGACTTGAGATCCGTCGACATTACAACGGAAGACCATGCCCTGCTTGTATTTTTTAGGTCCAATGATATCACCGTCTTGATCAAGAACTGGATTGCCTTTCGCATCCAATAATTGTTTTCCTTCGTTACCTAAATTGAAGTATAATTTCCCATCGGGGCCAAAGGTAAAGGCATGCGCACCATGGTCATGTTGTTCGCCTCCAATTCCCTGAAATAGGATTTCTTTGCGGTCGGCTTTATCATCATGATTGTCATCGAAAAGTCGCCAAATGTAAGGACTTTGCGCTACGATAACCATGCTATCAAGCACAGCAATGCCAAGTGGGGCATTCAACTCAGGCGATTGATAGAATACTTTTTGATTGTCGGCCTTCCCATCCCCATTCGTATCTTCTAAAATAATGATGCGATCACCAGCTGGATTCGTGGGATTCCCAGCAATGGCTGGTCGGTAATTAAATGCCTCCGTAATCCAAATTCGCCCTTTTGAATCAATATCCATGTTGGTCGGGTTCTTCAACATCGGTTCTGTTGCAAAAGTTGTTATTTCCAGATCTGGATCAATTTTCAAGCCAGCCAGCGCGTTCGCTGCTTCATGTTTTTGTGACTCGTTCAATGAATCTAATAGCGTTTGACCCCAACGCTGTTGTTCATTTTTTTGGAAGGATGAGATACCTAAGTAGGCCAAAAGGCATAGTGAACCGAGAATGGACAAGCGTCCACGGAAGGAATTTTTCATGTTGTATAAATAGGTTGAGCGAAACGCTTTGTTGTAAAGGTCTTTTAATTCAGCAAATAATGCAAATTTATCGTTTGATGAATTGATTCAATTTAGAACGAAAATTGAGGTAGGCTAAGAGGTTTTTGGGACTTAACAAATTCGTTTTTAAATAGCTTTTCCATTCTTTTGCGGTACGAGGAGGGTTTAATAATGTCGCCCGACTAAAATAAAAGGCTTTTTTTGTCCATTTTGACCTGTTTTCATGGCAATCCATGCGCATAAGGTAATATGCCTGCAAGATGGGTTTGATGAGGTGCTGGTATTTGTAGTTTGTATGGGCATTGATTTGCGCATACATAAAAATTCGATTTTGAATGAATGCTTCCGAATGGACGTGATCTGTCATGCTGATTCCCCCTTCGTTTTTCCGATAGATTGACATGACTTCGGGTAAGTAGCCGATAGGCCCCTTTTCCGCTAAAATTACGTACATGGGAATATCGCCACTTTTTGAGTGTAAAAACCATTCCGGAAGGGGATGTACAAATTTCCTGCGCATCATCACAGCGGCAGTCGCCATAAACCACGTTTCTTTTTCTACGAGGAAGTCGGCCGTTTCAATCCAAGGTTTTTGGTTTGGGGGATTAATTAGTATGGAAGGGCGATTGCTTCCATCTTCGAAAATCATTTGTGCGTTATGGAAACAGGCAGAGGCTTCCGGATGTTGATCTAAAAAGTCTACCTGTTTCTGTAATTTTAAGGGATCGGTCCAGTAATCATCGGCTTCGATAAAGACGATGTATTCCCCTTTACATTGAAGAAAACAATGGAGAAAGTTAGCCTTTGCCCCTACATTTTTTTCTCGAATAAAGGCCTTTAATAAGTGGGGGTATTTATCCGCATAACTTTTAATAATCGCGGCAGTTTGATCTTTTGATGAATCTTCCCCAAGAATGATTTCATAAGAAAAGGTTACCTTTTGTTCGAAAATGCTATCTAAACACTTTTCTACATAGTTCTCGTGGTTATAACTAATAACGCAAATACTGACTTTAGGTTGATCAGTAAGCACCGGTTGGCCGTAAATAGCTGTATCTAAGTGGCTGAAATTCATCTTAATGACTTAAAATAGCGTAGCCAAATCCCGTATCACCGAATCCATTCCCATTGTAGAACATATAAATTTGATCCTTGAATTCAAAAACATGGGGATATTCCACCATTTGATCCTCCCATGAGGGTGATTGATTAATGTCTAAACCTAGTAATTCTGTTTTTTCCCAGTGAATTAAATCGCTGCTCGTAGCACATTTAATGCGATAACTGTTTTGTGGATTTTCTCGGTAATCAGCCGATTTGCGGACAGCGTACCACATGAAGTATTGCCCATTTAATTGTAAGACCGAAGCTTTTGAAATTCCACCTTCGTCTTCTGCAAGGCCGATTGCCGTGACGTTTAAAGGTGTCCAATCAATCAAATTATCGGATGTCGCTATTTTTATGTCATAAATAGGCTCGATGCGATTGTCAATTTCCTCCCATTGTCGGCAGGATAAATAATAGCCATAATAGAGCTCATTTTCTTTGATAATTGAAATAGTACCTACGTAGCCAGGTTCCTTATAGGATGTAGCCAATACTGGCCCATCTGAGAATTTTTTCCAGGTGATTCCTCCATCTGTACTAATGGCTAAACCCAAATTGTTGTGGTAGGGGACATCATGCCGATTCGACCAGCCGATGTAAAAGAGGTATTTGGTTGATCCGATGGTAATAATTTCGGTAGGCATGACGCCAGCCCAATCGAAAGTGCCACGTGCTCCAGGCTGCAAAATAGGCTCGTTTGATGTAGCTAAAATGTTGCTTGGATTTCCGGCTTCGACATCAATGTAAAAGGGTAAACTAGGTCCCCGACTGATGCGTTTCGAAAAATATACGCGCCAAAACCCATCGTGTTGGGTATCTACAACGGGTACTTGGGCGTGACAATCGTTATAAATTTGGCCTTTTTTAATCCACTGCATATAATTGGACGTGGTGATTGAATAACCACGTCCAAAGATACGACCATTTATCGAATTGTTGAGAAACTCGTTGGGCTCATGTAAATAGATTCTACCTTCTCGACGATTTTACCATCCTTTTCGGAAGCATCTCTAGCTTGAATCCATTTATTGTCTATTCGGAATGCATCGAAACTTGCCTTTCCTGCCGCTTCACTCTTGTGTGCGAGGAAATACAATAATTTACTTTGTGATCCATCTTTTGGAATGGTGGTAAAGTAGGCAATATTGGTCATGCCGTGTTTTTTGAAAAGTTTAACGGTGTGGTCGCGGAAACGAGCAAGCACATTGGGTAATTTTCCAGGGTGAGCTGTGTAGGTACGCATTTCGAAGGTGCGATCTTCGTTCCCTTGGGATGCCTTAATTTTAGGGCTAAAATCGGTTGCGTTCATGAAAATGCTCGTCACTTTCGCGACAATTTTTCCACTCTCTTCTGACTTAGAGGCAACGGCCTTCCATGCAGGATCTTTTCCAAAGTGGCTCCAAGAAGTATCACGTGCGGCCTGACTTGGGTAAGATAAAATGTAATAAAGTGCATTTTCGGTGTTGTTGTTTGGGATCCAATAGCCCACATTCGTCATGCCGTGTTTTTCGAAAATCTTCGTCGTGTGATTGGAAAAACGATTCAATAATGCATCTAGTCGGCCCGGATGGCAATAATAAATGCGTAATTCATAATAACGGGTATCTGGTTTCTTCGCAAAACTCCCGAAGGAAATACAACATAAGGCAATTAAAATTAAATTTTTCATAGCTTGTAAAGGTTTTAAATTCAGGTTCTAAGGTAGGATTTCCTAAATAAATTCATATCCTGATTTTTGAATTAATGTTAAGCAGGGCCAAGTCGTTTGCTCATGACATGATGTAAATAAGCAAAAATCAATTCGGGTTTTAATGTTCGCCAATTTGGAATTTGAAGATTACCACCAAAATTGATGTAATAATCCACATGGTATTTAGCCCATTCTTGTTCAACAAATTCTGCGAAGTGCAATCCTACAATCCAACCGTCTTCTACTTCCTCAAACCATTCCGCATAATAGTCATCTTCATAGCTTCCATGGAAGTTGAAGACATTTTCGCCTAACAAAATAAAGTATTTGATACCCGCAGCTAATAAATGGTCGATAACTTGCCGTTTCAATAACATGATGTCATTATGTAGCGTGTCATTCCACTCGCCGAAAAGTTCGATGATGCTGAATTGCTGTTGATAATCCGTGAAGAGAATTTTGCAATAAAGTGTTTCGGAATCGATCTCATCCCATAAGGGATGAATGTAATAGCCATAGATGTCGTTTTCGTATTCTGTTTGCGAATACGCCCTTCCATAAAATGGAGATTTTCGGTCGTGGGCCGCATTGTATAGGGATTCCCATTGAAAGGACGGTTCAATTTCTTGCATACTCGCTCAAAATAAACACAAAAGGCCTGCCGAAGCAAGCCTTTTATGTATCTAATTGGGAAATAATTATTTCAATTTGGCACCCAAGAATACCCCATTTCCATCAAATTCAACCTTATATGTATTTACCCCCAAGGTGATAAAAACTTCATATTCTTTGATAGCAGAATCGGCTGAAACGGTTTGAGCTTTTTTAAATGTCCAGCCCGAATAATTTGTATTTAAATAAGTAATTGCTGCTGCTGGAATTTGTGCCTGGGTAATTTCTGTAACCGTGAAGTTAGGCAAAGGCTGATGACCTGTATGGCTTTTCCCTGCATTTAAAACAAGGTTAAAGTCCTTATCAAACATATATGTTTTAGTCGCACCAGCTACTACAACAACCACATGATAGTGGATGGTCACATTATCTGCTTCCACACTGACTGCATTTGTTAGGGTCCAACCAACCGCATTTGTATTTAAATAGGTGACGATGGCTGCTGGTAAAGTTGTTAAATCTGTTTTTGTAATGACCGGCATGGCCGCTAACTCTTTGCTTGAAACAATTTTGCCTGAAGCATCTATATCCAAATCATAATTTATGCCATCTTTGACAGCGTGTACATGATAAATGGTTACCCCCGCGGCATCGATTTTTGCCATCGCGCGTTGGAAAGTATAGCCTGTTAAAGCTGTTTGAACGGCGGCTGGAAGATCCGTTAAGGCTAAACCAGTTACTGCTGGGCCATGACTTCCTTTTCCCTTTCCGCCCTTAGGCCCTCCTGGCATCCCCGTTGTTTGAGATACAAATGCTCCCTTGTCGTCAAATAGTAAGGAATAAAATTCCTTGTTGAACTTTATTACAACACGATAGCCTGTTGGACTGCCAGTTGTTTTTTGGGATGCATGTAATAAATCATAACCTGGGAAATTGGAAACTAAATACGTTAATACACTTGCAGGCAGCGCTGTCGAGTCTATTTTTGCGAATGCTTCGCGGATTGCGCCTTTGGAAGAAATCACAACTTGAGTTTCTGTCGTTGATGTCGTAACATCTGCTACATACAAGGCATTGGGTTGAATGACCGAATATGCCACTTGAGAAGATGGATAGGCTTGTTGGATCGTTGATTGAACGGCCTGAGGTACATTGGCCGTGTTAGTGGCAGTAAATCCCATAGGATTCATTGCCTCTTCTTTGCTGCAAGAGCTAAGCATAACGGAACTAACGAAGGCAAATAGCATGAGCTTTTTCATGATTGTTAAGTTTTAGGTGAACAACGAGTAAACGTGGCTTTTAATCAAATCGTGCTCAAATATGCAACATAAGCGCTAAGCTATGTGCAACCAATCGACGAATTGCCGCATCTAGTCTACCAACAAATTATTTTTTAAATGTTTATAGTACCTTGTATTGCATAGTACTATAATTTATTTATATTTGCCCTATGAAAAATCGCCTACGAATCTTTTTGCTTCTTTTCGTCTTCATGTTTTCCGCTCAAACGTTGCTTGCTTTGGGATTGCCTCAGCGATTATATCCAGCGAAGGTCATCAAGAAATCGATCCAAGTGCTAGTTCGAAAAGTATCGCGTTAATTCTTAAAAATTCTCTTAATTTTGGGTTTCATTCGATCAACCCATGTCTATAGCCTTTATTTCTTGGGATCCCAATCCCGTCATTGTTGAACTATTTGGTTTTCCGATTCGATGGTATGGCTTCTTTTTTGCCATGGCTTTTCTTGCGGGATTTCGCGTCGTGAATTACATGTTTAAACAGGAGGGACGTTCAACGGAACAAGCAGATCAACTCTTGATGTATACGATGGTTGCGACGATTGTAGGGGCACGCGCGGGGCATTATTTTTTCTATGAATTTCCCTTATTGCAAGCTGACCCGCTTCGTTTTTTCCTTCAAATGATCACGCCGCCTTTTTCTGGCTTAGCATCTCATGGGGCTGCTATTGGTCTCTTTGTTGCTTTTTATCTTTTTGCGCGGAAAAATGCGGGTATGTCTTACCTCTATATTACGGATCGGATAGTGCCAGTGGCAGCCTTAGCCGGGTTTTTTATTCGAATGGGGAATTTGATGAACTCGGAAATTATAGGAAAACCTACGGAATTACCTTGGGGCTTTAAATTCTTGCGAGATACAGAATTTAATCCCTATGGGGATCCCAATTTAGTCTTGGCTAGACATCCATCTCAATTGTATGAGGCGCTTTCTTGCTTATTGATTTTCGCAGTTTTGATGTGGTTTTGGAAGAAAAAGAAACAACACACGCAGGAAGGATTGATGACTGGAGGATTCATGATTGTGCTCTTTACCCTGCGATTTTTCTATGAGTTTCTGAAAGAAAACCAGAGTGCATTCGAAAATAATTTGACCTTAAATATGGGCCAAATTCTTTCTATTCCTTCTGTCTTGTTTGGAGTTCTTGTGCTTCTTTATTCGTACCGAAAGGCGAATAATTAATTGATTTGCTGCACCTCAGCTGTCAATGAATTTAGTCGTTTTGTGAATAAATAACGGTTCAAATTATACGCATCAAAATCTTTGGATTGTGGATCTACACTAGCTCTTCTTGTGCGGTCTGCCGCATGAATGAAAGCATAATGGCCTTCCCAAATGCCCACATGAACTACTTTATTTGTGCCATCAGGTCTTTTTTCACCAAAGAACAATAAATCGCCAGGTTTTAAATTCTCCCATTGACGAAGACTATCAATTAGTATGCCTTCTCGGGCTTGTTGGCTCGCATCCCGTGGAATGATCCAACCCGTTGATTGAAATACTAATTTCGTGAAACCACTGCAATCCAAGCCTTTAATAGATGTTCCTCCCCACAAATAGGGAATTCCTAGGAGTTGATGTGCCGCAAGCATCATCCGATTTTCCGTTGGTCCCGAATTTGTCCGCTTCCATTGCATAAAATTTTCCGCATCTTTCAACGGCACATATCCCCGGTTTCCATCTGCCATGCGAATCTCCCAAAAACCAATTTTCCTATGCGTTGCCATCAATCGATTATGTTGAACTAATTCGCTGATAACCTCTGATTTGCTGCTTGGAAACTGATAAACTTTACTAAACGGAGCACTAATGATCAGTTCTGTTCCCGACTTTCTATAAGTTTGATATTCCGCACTATCCATTCGGATAATTGTGCTGCCCTCAATCCAGCCTTGGTAATGGTCGGGTAATTCGATGCGATACCAGTTTTTTGTCGCTGCTTTTTCAAGCAATCGAACAGGGGTTCCGAGTAATGCTTGCGTACTCATTTCCGCCCCTTCACGTGCTTCGGTTCGAACATTTCCAACGGAGATATTGATAATACCGATGGTTTTTTGGGCCCAGCCTAGGTGGACCCACAAGCATAAAACTATGATTTTAATCCGCATAGTTGAATTTTAGATAGTCTAAATTGGGAAGATTTTTTTTCGGCCGATTTAATTCTTTTTGGTAAAAGACCTCTCCCAAATGTGTAAAGAACGGGAAGCCGATGTCTTCATAATCATAGTGATCATCGTTGAAAATTTCATCTTCATTGCAATAAATGGTAGCAGTTAATATGAATTCAACCCCGTTTTTGAAATCAACGAAATAGGCATTATCCAGCAAGAAGCCATAGGCATCACCCACCTTGTTGAAGATGCGAATATTTGGATTCATGACCGCTTTTTTACCTCCTCCATAATATAAAAACTTACAATAGGCTGGCCCAATGGTTGAATCTGTGGAATAGTTGGGGTATTGGGATTCGGTCGGGTACTCCGACATATATCGGTATATAAATGAATAATCTTTTGGTGTAAGTTTAAATTGTTCACTTTTTTTGAAAGAACCCGGAAACATCAAGCGTTTTAAGAAATCATGTTGGGCTTGCAAAGGATAGGCATTCTTGAAACTAAAATTAACGGGATGCGGGATGATGCGTCCGGAGTCATTCATGATGCCTTTTCCTAAAATGATGGGGCTCTCAGCAATGATTTGTTTCTTGTTGAACTTTTCTTTTTGTTGCCATACAAGCTCGCCATGTTCATTCAAAAATTGAACAGGATTCGTGTATTGATTCTCAATCAAGGGAATACTTGTCTGTAAACGATGTGTAAATCGAACTCCTTCAAAGCCTTTGGAGGCCATCGTTTTATTGAAATCTTGTTGGCCTAAAAATTCATACAAACGATTATACGCTTCATTATCTGAAACCAACAAGATCTTCTTAATGTAATGTTCAATGCTCGGTTTGCCATTGGCAGCACTCGTATCCGTTAATATTTCGACCTGCGTTGGTCGGTTTTTTAAGGTTTGAAATGTCGTAGATTTGTCAATTTTCAAGCGATTTATCTTTTCCAGTGCCAAAACGCTTGCCGCTAATTTGACCGTACTTGCAGGGTAAAAATATTCTTGGGCATCTACCCGATAAGCATGCGTCGTGAAATGGGCATGATTGTCGGCATCTCGGTCAATCTGCGTATATAAAATTTGTAATTTGTATTTGGATGGATTATCCGTCAATTGCTTGAAGTACGTGGGTTGAGCTTTTAAAACTTGCTCGATGACATTTTCTTGTGCATGCAACAATGTCGTACTTAGTAGGCAAATGAGGAGCAAGATTTTAGTCGATTTCATAAGTATATAAGGCTTGAATTAGGTCCTCAATATCTTGTAATCTTAAACAGGTGGGTAAAATCGCCTTGCATATAGGTGCCGCATTCGGGTCTGGATAGGCGAATTGATTACATAAAAATCCATGGGATTTTAGATGCTCAAAAAGTTTCGGGTCTGCTGAACTAAATGCTGGATAATTTTCGACCTTTTGAACGTTTGTGGCATTTTTCGTAAATGCTGCTGCTATTGTTTGAGATTCGTTTATGCGTTCATCATAGGCTTCCTGGGCATGTAAACAGGCATGGACAAATGCCGGATTCGCTGGAGAACCACCTACCCAAAAGGGATCCTTTTTGATTGAATCTATATCCGCTTTTTTCCCTAATATGATTCCCGCAGGGATGCCAAAGGCCTTTGATAACGAACTCGTTTGAATCAATTGTGCCGAAGTTTTTATGTGCGTTGACACGATTCCCAGGCGATGTGATTCATCGACAATTAATGTTTGTGTAGGAGCTAATTTTTGTTCGAATCCCGTCAGAAATTCAGTTACCCAAGGCGCGCCAATTCCATCCATACATAGAATTTCCGCATCTTTTTTCCATTCGGAAAAACTACCCAATGATGGTTTATGTGGATGACGCCACAAAGCTGGATGAGTTTGAGGAGCTAACGAGATACGCGCATCGGGTCTTTTCTGGCTGATGTATTGCAAGGCTGTTTGGCCCGCCACTAATCCTGAACTACACAAGGCTGCGGCTTCTACCTGAAATCGTTTAGCCATAACCGTTTCCAACGCTTCCCACACATCCATGCGGTAATTATTCAGTCGGGAACTGCCCCAATTTTGACTGAAAATTCGAATGCCTTCTTGTAATTTTTCTTGAAACAGGGGATGAGTACCAATATTCAAATAATTCGTCCCCCCCAGCCAGCGATATTCTTTCCCCTCAAAGGAAACGAGGCGTTCCGGAATATGGTTTAGATGAATTTGATAGGACATGTCTAACGAATTAATGCGGCACCTGTTCCTGGCGCTAATGCATAATTTACTTTTCCGAATTCAATTGTGATGCCTTTGGAGATTCGATCGTCAACTAATAAACAGCCGTCCATGTCGGCGTAATCTAATAATGGAAGCAATTGTGCAATCGCGGAACAGCCGATGGTCGATTCGGTCATGCAACCAACCATGACCTTTAATCCAAGACTTTTTGCTTGTTTGATCATGCGCAAGGCGGGTGTTATGCCTCCGCATTTCATGAGTTTTATATTGACTCCGTGGAAATATCCCGCACATTTGGCAACATCTTCTTCCAAAATGCAGGACTCATCTGCGATGATCGGTAAGGCAGATCCTGCAAATACTTTTTTCATGCCTTCCCAGTTGTCGGCCTTCAGCGGTTGTTCAATGAACTCGACACCCAATTTCTTCAATTCAGGCGCGAAATAAATCGTTTGTTCAGGTGTCCAAGCCGTATTGGCATCGACGCGAAAAACGGCATCCGTTTCTTTTCGTAATGCCTCGACAATCTCTAAATCACGGTCGGTGCCCAACTTGATTTTATACAAAGGAAATGGCATTTCACGCATCTTCGAAACCATGATTTCCACCGTATCAATTCCGATGGTATAATCTGTGATGGGATTTTTTGAGATGTCTAATTCCCAAATTTCATGTAAAGCCTTGTTATGCGTTTTTCCCCAAAGATCCCAATAGGCCACATCCAAGGCACACAATGCGAAGGGGTGATCGTCCAACAAAGTTTTGGATAACATCTTCCAAAAATCAGTTGGGTGAGGAAGTATATCGCTGGGCAATAAATGCCGAATACTTTCCACTTGTGCCACCATCTTTTCCATGGTGATGCCGTAATAGGGTGTTTCTGTTGCTTCTCCGAAGCCGCTTTTACCATGCCAACTCAACTCCACAATGAGGGTCGGTTGGACGTCACGCGATTCATGCGTGATTGTGAAGGTATGCTTAAGCGGTAGTTCGAATTGATGAAGCTTCAGTTCCATACATGTTTATTTTAACGGGATAAAAGGCAATTTTGTGTCTTTTTGGCCAGCTTTTTGCCAAACCAATCCATCCGCTTTTGACCAATTGATCAAATCTCCAGAACCATTATGCGCCACCGTTTCCCCATTTTCAACAGGAATCCATTGGTCTAAATCTGCCGTAGGTTTCGGCAAGAATTTGATTTCTTTTTCTGAATATTCTGGGAAATTACCCGAAACCCAAGGTATGAAATAAACCCAAAAACAGGTCAATGTTGAGATGGGATTGCCTGGAAATGCAAAGACTACTTTGCCGTCAGGGCGTGTAGCGACCAACATCGGTTTGCCTGGTTTTTGTGCAATCTTATGAAATATTGTCTCAAATCCTGCCTCAGCTAAAACCGAAGGAATCAAGTCTTTTTTTCCAGCAGAAACGCCGCCCGAAAGCAAGATGATGTCATTTGACTCCAGTACCTTATCGATGTTGGCCTTAATTTTTTCTGCTGAATCGGGTAAATGACTTGAATTAGCTTTGAATCCTTTTGACAACAAAACGGATTTCATCATCATGACATTTGAACTACGAATTTGATGAACAGCAGGTATTTCATGTAATCCCACAATTTCATCACCCGTTGAGAAAATGTGTACATGTGGTTTTGATTCAACTTCAATATGCGCTTTACCTACTGTCGCGGCTATGGCGATTTCCACTGGGCCGATTTTCGTACGTTTTTTGACTAAAATGGTACCTTCTTTGGCGTCCATGCCTTGGATATGGATAAACTGGCCTTTTGTTAATGGCGTTTTTCCTATGTAGGTGGCTATTTTTTTCTCGATGCTAAGATCTTCTATTTTAATAATGGCCTCTGTTCCTTTGGGTGCAGTTGCTCCCGTCATGATTTCCATAGCACCATCGATTTTTTTAATCGCTTTTACGGGTTCCCCGGCAAATAATATGCCTTCAATTTTCCAGGTGGGAGCTGTAATATCTTTTACTGCGATTCCATCCATCATCACGCGGTCAAAGGGAGGAAAATCACGGTCCGCAACAATTTTTTCAGCTAAATTCATGCCCAAGGTTTTTGCTAAGGGTAATTTTTCAGTCCGAAATGGAATGGTGATGTTTTTCAAAAGGGCAATAGCTTCAAGAGGACTGATCATGTTTGTTGTTTTACGTATTTGTTAAATTTCGCTATTTTTTGCTAATTCTCCCGTATTTTTGTCTTCTAAATTTCAAATCAGCTATGTCAATCGATTTTTCTCACTTGCAATCCGATGGTACTCCCGGCATGGTGGATGTCAGTTCAAAAAATGAAACGGTTCGCGAAGCAAAAGCGCAATCGATTGTATTTTTAGGTGCGGAAATTGTCCACCATTTCGAAGCGGCCGGTTGGCAAAATAAGAAAGGTAGCATACTCCAAACGGCTGTGATCGCCGGAACGATGGCGGCAAAAAAAACTTCTGATTTGATTCCACTTTGCCATCCCTTGGGTTTGGATTCCTGCAAGTTTGAGACGGAAGTATTAGCAGACCAAATTGTGATTACCTGCATTTGTCGGCTCGAAGCCAAAACAGGCGTCGAAATGGAAGCCTTGGTTGGCGCCTCTGTGGCCGCTTTAACTGTTTATGATATGTGTAAATCGGTCTCTAAGGGAATCGTCATTAAAGAGACCAAATTAATTTCAAAATCAGGCGGTAAATCGGATTTTAAAGCCTAATATGTCCTCACATCACATCATTCGAGACAAACAGGAGCCCGCGTTAATCATCGCGAACGGGGAGGCTTGTTCGATGGATATATTGGAGCAATTGTTAGAATGGTCACCTACTGTCATCGTTTTAGACGGCGCTTTGGAGCGTGTAATCTCCTTAGGAATCAAGGTCGATGTTTGGTTGGGAGATTTTGATCATACTCATATCACGGATTTCAGTGATTATCCTTTGAAAAAAGTACATACGCCGGATCAAAATTTGACGGATTTGGAGAAGGCATTTGAATACCTGCTGGAAGAAGGCTATCCTGCCGTGAATGTTATTTGGGCTTCCGGAAAACGCATGGATCATACCTTGAATAATTTTCATTCGTTGGTGCGTTATGGTCGGCAATTGAAGATTGTGTTTTTTGACGATTATTCAACTTCCTATTTGTTGCCACCCACATTTGAGAAATGGTATCCAGCGAAAACGCCTATTTCCTTGATGCCCTATGGGGAAGCTCATCAGGTCAAATCATCTGGGTTAATGTATGATTTGAATCATCCAGTGTTAGCATTAGGCCAACAAACCAGTTCGAGTAATGAGACCTTAGCGGATGGAATCGTTCAAATAAGTTATGAAAGCGGAGCGCTTATTTTGATGGAGTGCCACGATTAACTTTGTCTTGTTCAGTCGGCTTATAAAATACGGGACGCGTAGGTACTTCTGGGAAGTAATTTTGCTCTACCCAATGTGCCGGAAAATCATGCGGATATTTATAATCTGCCCCATAATTTAACTCTTTCATGAGGCGTGTAGGTGCATTACGTAAATGCAAGGGAACGGGTAAATTTCCTGTTTGTTCCACGTATGCCATTGCTTGGTTGATGGCATTGTAGGCTGAATTGCTTTTGGGCGAAGTGGCCAAATAAATCACCGTTTGCGACAGGATGATGCGCGATTCAGGATTGCCGATGACCCGGATGGAATCGAAACAGGATTGGGCTAATAATAAGGCGTTTGGATTCGCTAGGCCGATGTCTTCGGAGGCTAGAATCAACAATCGCCGACCGATGAATTCGAGGGATTCGCCACCGGCCAACATACGTGCCAACCAATAAACAGCTGCATCTGGATCAGAGCCACGAATCGATTTAATGAACGCGGAAATGATGTCGTAATGTTGTTCGCCGTCCTTGTCATATTGAGCAAGGTTTTTTTGCAGACGCTCGGTAACGAGCGCATTCGTCACTTCAATTTCATTGGAGCCTTCAGTGGTAATCAGTAATTCGAAAAGGTTTAATAACTTCCGACCATCGCCGCCCGAGAAATGAAAAAGGGCATCGGTTTCGGTCAGCGTGATCGTTTTATTGCTGAATAATTTATCTGTCGCAATGGCCTTATCGATCATTTGACGCAAATGAACGTCATTTAATGCTTCCAAAACATAAACCTGACAACGAGATAAAAGGGCTGAAATAACCTCGAAGGATGGGTTTTCGGTAGTTGCACCCACCAGCGTTACAATTCCTTTTTCTACTGCGTTCAACAAGGAATCTTGTTGGGACTTCGAAAAACGATGAATCTCATCGATGAACAAAATAGGTGATTGAGCCTCAAACATCCGATTTTTCCGCGCTAATTCAAGGGTTTCGCGCACCTCCTTCACTCCGGATTGAACAGCAGATAAGGTGTAGATGGTTCGTTTCAATGCCCCGGCCAGCAATGTTGCAAGTGTTGTTTTTCCTACCCCGGGAGGACCCCACAGGATACAAGAGGGGAGATGACCTGCCTCAATGGCTTTGCGTAACGGCGCATTTGCTCCAATGACCTTTTCTTGGCCAATGTAGTCATCCAATGAAGTGGGGCGCATGCGTTCTGCGAGTGGTTGCATCATTTTTCGAAGTTACGGGAATTTTGTAAAATAGAAATAGAATTAGTAGCTTGGAGAACTAAATAAACCTATCAATTATGAATTCATCAAGACGTACCTTTTTGCGTAATTCGGCCTTTGGGCTAGGCGCATTGGCCTTTGCATCACCTGCTTTGCAGAGTTTGGCGGCCGTTAAATACAAGAAATTAGTTGGTGTTCAATTGTATTCCGTTCGCGACGATATGCGCAAGGATCCACAAGGAACATTGAACGCTTTGGCAGAAATGGGCTATAAATATGTGGAACATGCCAACTACGTTAATCGCAAGTTTTACGGTTGGGAAGCCAAGGAATTCCGCAAACGCCTTGACGATTTAGGTATCAAAATGCCATCGGGCCACACGGTTATGGGTAAGGCGCATTGGGATGATGCCAAAAACGATTTCACGGATTTATGGAAATACACTGTGGAAGATGCCGCTGTTTTAGGACAAGAATTGGTTATCAGTCCATCCATCGATATGGGTATCCGCAAAGACAAGAATTTGCTATTAAAATACATGGATATCTTTAATAAGTCGGGCGAATTATGCCAAAAATCCGGTATGCGTTTCGGTTATCACAACCATGATTTTGAGTTCTCTGAGAAATTAGATGGCGAATTATTATTTGATATTATGTTGAATAATACGGATCCTACACTCGTAGCCCAACAATTAGATATAGGTAATATGATTAATGGGGGTGGAATTCCATCGGAAGTAATGAAGAAATTCCCGGGTCGTTTTGTTTCGATGCACGTAAAGGATGAAGTTCCTGCACCAGCTGGCCATGAGAAATTCGAATCGACGATTTTAGGTAAGGGTTCAGGCCAAATCGATGTTCAGGCTTTAGTGAAATTGGGAGATAAAGAGGGAGGAACGAAGCATTTTATCATTGAACAAGAAGCCTATCAAGGCTTACAACCGCTGGCTTGCATGAAGGAAAATATCGCTGTCATGCGCGCTTGGGGGTATAAATAATTTATAGAGACGCGACACTTCGCGTCTAAAAAGTAGAGACGCAATACTTTGCGTCTAAAAAATAAGGAGACGCGAGGTATCGCGTCTCTACAAAAATTGTATATGAAAAAACTCACCTTCATCGCCCTACTCGCTGCACCTTTTTTTGCGTCGGCGCAATCATCGTTGAAACCTATCATGACGCAAAAAGCGGATGCCTTGAAAGATAAGGTTATTGCTTGGCGCCGTGACTTTCATGAACATCCAGAATTGGGAAACCAAGAGATTCGTACTGCCGGCATTGTAGCTGCCCATTTACGTTCCCTGGGGATCGAAGTTCAAGAAAAAGTAGGCTACACGGGTGTAGTAGGTTTGCTGAAAGGCGGGAAACCCGGTCCGGTGGTTGCTTTACGTGCCGATATGGATGGTTTGCCGGTGACAGAACGCGGCGATTTGCCATTCAAGTCGAAGGTCATCACAGAGTTTAATGGCCAAAAAACAGGTGTAATGCATGCCTGTGGACATGATTCACACGTAGCTATTTTGATGGCCGTGGCAGAGATTTTGGCTTCTGAAAAGGCGAATTTAGCGGGAACGGTGAAGTTTATCTTCCAACCAGCCGAAGAGGGTGTTTATAATGACAAGGGGGAGACGATACTATCTGGAGCTGAATTGATGGTAAAAGAAGGCGTATTAGAAAACCCGAAAGTCGATGTTATTTTTGGTTTACACATTGCATCTGGATCAGATAATGGCGTGCTGGAATACAAACCCGGTGCAACAATGGCTGCGGTTGATCAATTGGATATCAAGGTCAAAGGGAAACAGGCTCACGGCGCGAGTCCTTGGACGGGAATCGACCCGATTGTGATTTCATCTCAAATCGTGTTGGGTTTGCAAACCATAGTTTCACGTTCTGTGAACATCACGGAAGACCCAGCGATTGTGACGGTGGGTGCGATTCACAGTGGAATTCGCCAAAACATCATTCCCGAATCTTCCCACATGATCGGTACGATCAGGACTTTTGGTGTGGAGCAAAGAAAATTGGTTCACCAGCGGATCCAAGACATCGCCACAAACATTGCCGAAAGTGGCGGAGGAAAAGCCGAAGTGACGATTGGGACTGGGTATCCTGTGACCTATAATAATCCTGCTTTGGTTGAGAAGATGTTGCCAACTTTGCAGGGTGTGAATGGAAAAGATCGCGTTCGTGTCATCGCGGCGCATACGGGTGCGGAGGATTTTTCCTTCTTCCAACAAAAAGTTCCGGGTTTCTTCTTCTTTCTAGGTGCCCGACCGGATAACAAAAAAGCCGACGAGGTTTCAGGTCACCATACACCAGATTTTCACTTAGACGAAGGTCATTTCCAAGTGGGAGTGAAGGCATTGAGTAGTTTGGTGGTGGATTACATGGATATGGCACAGCCGAAGAAAAAAAAGTAATACTCTGTAGAGACGCGATACTTCGCGTCTGATTATTTTAGACGCGAAGTATCGCGTCTCTACGAATTCAGAATCGAGGTACTTCGTCCCTACAAATTCAGACACGAAGTATCGCGTCACTACAAATTTAGACGCGAAGTATTGCGTCTCTACATGCTATGAAAAAAATCATTCTATTCTTGCTCTTCACGTGCCCTTTGGCATTCGCCCAAAATCTCAAACCTGAACTTTGGAATAAACCCTGGAAAGCAAATTGGATTACCTATTCTGCTGATGGATCAGCGAGTATTTACAATCCCTCTTTGCTGAAAGACTATGGCGTTTACAAATTCCAACGAATTGTGACGCTGAAGGAGAAACCGTCCACCTGCCTCATTCACGTATCGGGAGATAATCGTTACAAATTGTATGTAAATGGCAGTTGGGTTTCCGCTGGACCAGCCCGCGGCGATTTGTATTTCTGGAATTTTGAAACACTCGATATTGGACCCTATTTAAAGGCGGGCGAAAATAAATTGGAAGCCTTGGTTTGGAATGAGGGAAGAGGAAAACCGGAGGCCCAAATTTCCTTTGGTACGGGTTTTATCATACAAGCAGATGACGTGAGTCAGGCAGTCTTCAATACGAATTCCGATTGGCAAGCCGCAAAAAATCTTGGGATTTCTCCTTTACAACCGCATGTTCCAGGTTATTATGTAGCTGGGCAGGGAGAATTTCAGGAATATGCCAAAGGATGGTCTGCCTTTACTTCAGCCAGATCCTTAGGGCCTGGTTATACCAAAGGCGCTGCGATGGATTCCAGGGGCTGGATGTTGTATCCTGCTGGAATTCCAGCCATGGAATTGACAGTCCAACGATTCTCAGCGATTCGAAAAGGGGATGGAGATTTGATTCATGGGCATTCCATAACAATTCCCGCGAATACTTCCGTGGATCTTTGGATTGATCAAGGTGTCCTGACAAATGCCTATCCACTTCTGGATTTTAGTGGGGGCAAGGATGCTAAAATCGGTTTGACTTATGCAGAGGGACTTTACGAAAAGAAGGCATTAAGTACTAGCACGAAAAATGGCAACCATAAGGGAAATAGAAACGAGATCGAGAATAAATATTGGTTGGGCCGCAAGGACAGCTTAGTTGCAGATGGAGCTGCTCATAGTTTTGAGACGATGACCTATCGTACCTTCCGCTATGTGCGTTTAACTGTGAAAACGGAGGCGGAGGCTTTGACTTTACATGATTTCAAATCGGTCTTTACGGGTTTTCCATTCAAGGCTAAAGCCTCATTAAAATCAAATAATTCACTCATTCCGCAGGTATTGGATGTTGGTTTTCGTACCGCTCGCCTCTGTGCCATGGAAACCTATATGGATTGTCCCTATTACGAACAATTGCAATACATTGGCGATGCGCGAATTCAGGCGCTCGTGAGTTTGTATTATGCCGGAGATGAGCGTTTAGTTCGGCAGGCTTTGGATCACATGGACCATTCGCGGATTGCGGAGGGGATAACCTTGAGTCGCTACCCGACGGACTTGCACCAACAAATTCCTACGTTCTCTTTATGGTACATCGGTATGTTGCATGATTATTTACGCTATGGAAAAGATCCGGCTTTTTTGAAAAACAAATTGGCAGGCATGCGCGGCATCCTGGATTATTTTGCCCGTTTTGAGGGTTCGGATGGGACGTTGCAAAAGATTCCTTATTGGACTTTTTCCGACTGGGTAAATGTCTGGCCTCGAGGAATTGCGCCGGTAGGACCTACGGGTCGTTCGTCAGTAATCGACTTTCAGTGGCTCTGGGTCTTACAAAATGCAGCGGATTTGGAACGTTATTTTGGCTATCCGGAATTAGCCGCGCGTTATGAGGCCAAGGTTAAAGCCCTGAAACCTGTCTTACGCAAATTATATTGGGATGCCGGTCGGGGCTTATATGCCGACACCGAGGTGCACGACAAATACTCCCAGCACGCGAATTCCCTCGCGATTTTGGCGGGAATGGACGCTGGCGGGGTGTCTGATAAATTGTTGATTGATAAGGATTTAGCCCCTGCGTCCATCTACTTCAAATACTACCTTCATTTGGCATTAACTAAAACAGGGAAAGGAAATGATTACCTCAGTTGGCTTGGTAAATGGCAGGAAAACTTAGATATGGGATTAAGTACTTGGGCAGAAACTTCAGATATTTCTACCTCCCGATCGGATTGTCACGCTTGGGGTTCGAGTCCCAACATCGAATTTTTTCGAATCGTCTTGGGCGTAGATTCTGATGCCCCGGCTTTTGCGAAAGTTAAAATTGAACCGCATTTAGGAGAATTGAAAGAAGTTGAAGGAGTTGTTCCCCATCCACAAGGGGAGATTCGCGTGCATTATAAGCCCGGAAGCGCCTCAATCGAATTACCAGGAAATGTGCACGGAAGCTTTATTTGGCATAAAAAAATCTATGCATTGCATTCAGGGAAAAATAGTTTGACTATCCCTAGGTAGGATAGGACGGTTGCTCCCTTTTGTATGTGTAGTTTTGAGAAAAAAATAAAATAACCATGTACAAACACGTTTCATATCTCTGGGATGATGCCAAAGCAGCGGCAATGGCCGGAAATGAGGTTGACCTATTTATCTATCGTTCGAACATCCTAGGAGCGGATTTACGCATAACCAATTACGGCGGGGGAAATACCTCGGTGAAATTACAAGATAAAGATCCCCTAACGGGTTCTGAAACCGAAGTGATGTGGATCAAAGGATCTGGTGGCGATATAGGAACGTTAAAAAAATCAGGTTGTGCGGCCTTGTACGTGGATCGTTTACGTTCCTTAACGAATGTGTATCGTGGCTTGGAGCATGAAGATGAGATGGTTGAATTATTCAACCATTGTATTTTTGATTTGTCTTCCAAAGCGCCTTCGATCGATACGCCTTTGCATGGTTTCTTGCCCTTCAAACACATCGACCACTTGCATCCCGATGCAGCGATTGCGATTGCCGCGTCGAAAGATGGAGAACAAATCACGAGAGACTTGTTTGGTGGATTAATCGGTTGGGTCGGTTGGCAGCGTCCAGGCTTCGACTTAGGTTTGCAATTAAAAGCTTGTTTAGACGAAGCGGCTTCTCGCGGTGTTCAATTACGTGGCATCATGCTGGGCTCACATGGTTTATTTACCTGGGGTGACACGTCTTATGCGTGTTACCTAAATACCTTGGAGGTCATTGAAAAATGTGCGGCATATATTGAGTCGAAAACGGGTAGCGTTTTTGGAGGTGCTCGCATCACTTCTTTCTCGGCTGAAGCGCGTGCTACTAAGGCTGCGGAATTAGCACCGGTTTTACGAGGATTCTGTTCCTCACATGTGCAAATGGTGGGTCATTTTTCGGATGACGAACGCGTATTACAATTCATAAATTCGAATGATTTAGACCGTTTGGCTCCTTTGGGAACCTCTTGTCCGGATCACTTCTTGCGGACGAAAATTTCGCCATTGGTATTAGGAGCGGATGTTTCGGTGGAGGCATTGACACCTTTGTTTGAAGATTACCGCATCATGTATGGCTCGTATTACGATTCATGCAAACATGCGAATTCGCCAGCGATGCGTGATCCAAATCCAGTCGTGATTTTATATCCAGGTGTGGGGATGTTTACGTTTGCCAAAGACAAGCAGACCGCGCGTGTGGCTGCCGAGTTCTATACTAACGCTATCAACGTGATGCGTGGTGCGGAGGCGATTTCGTCTTATACTTCTTTACCACGTCAAGAGGCATTTGATATCGAATACTGGTTATTAGAAGAAGCAAAGCTTCAGCGCATGCCGAAGCCCAAAGCCTTATCGGGTCGCGTTGCTTTTGTGACCGGTTCAGGTGGAGGTATCGGAAAAGCGATTGCCAAGAAAATGGCCCAAGAAGGAGCCTGTGTGATCTTGAATGATGTGAATGCGGATCGTTTGGCTGAGGCAAAAGCAGAATTCATCGCCTTATTTGGAAAAGATATTGTGTCAACGGTGATTGCGGATGTGACCATTCAAGAATCCATCGAAGCGGCGATGAAGCAGGCAAGTTTGGATTTTGGTGGGGTAGATTTGATCGTCAACAATGCGGGTATCTCGATTTCGAAGGGAATCTTGGAGCATACACAAGGTGATTGGGACAAATTATATGATATTTTAGTAAAAGGCCAATACTTGGTTTCGCAAGCAGCCATCGCTGTCATGCGCAAGCAAGGTTTAGGAGGAGACATTGTAAACATTGTTTCTAAAAACGCCTTTGTCGCGGGACCTAACAACGTAGGTTATGGTTCAGCGAAAGCGGCGCAAGCGCACATGACACGTCTTTTAGCTGCTGAATTAGGCCCGGATCACATACGTGTGAATACGGTGAACCCGGATGCCGTGATTGCGGATTCCAATATTTGGGCCGGCGGATGGGCGGAAGGACGGGCGAAAGCCTATGGCATTACCGTAGCTGAATTGCCTGCTTATTACGCGAAACGTACGTTATTAAATGAATCTATTTTGCCGGATGATATTGCCAATGCCTGTTTTGCATTCGTTGGGGGCTTATTAAATAAGTCGACGGGAAATGCCTTGAACGTAGATGGTGGTGTAGCCGCAGGATTTTTAAGATAAGACTATGAATATTTCAAACCATAACGAAGCTTTGTTGGCGCAACATACTCGCCGACTGGATTTTTTGAAATCCGAGGTGAATTTGCCAGCAGGTATTTTACAGAAATTAAAAGATTTTCAAATTGCCATTCCTTCTTGGGCCTTGGGTACGGGAGGAACGCGTTTCGGTCGCTTTTCAGGCGGAGGCGAACCACGTAATTTGGAAGAAAAAATAGCGGATGTGGGTTTACTACATCAGTTGAACCAAACTTCTGGAGCCATTTCCTTGCACATTCCTTGGGACATCCCAAGCGACCCAGCGGCGATACGTACGCTGGCGGCTCAGCATGGATTGGCCTTTGATGCGGTTAACTCAAATACCTTTCAAGATCAGGCTGTTCAGGCCCTTTCCTATAAGTTCGGTTCCTTGCAACATGTTTCTGCGGCAACTCGGAAACAAGCGGTGGATCATAATATCGAGGTGATCAAACATGGTGTTGAATTAGGTTCGAAAGCTTTGACGGTTTGGTTATCCGATGGATCTTGTTTCCCGGGACAATTGAATTTCCGTCGGGCCTACGAGCGCACGGTTGAAAGTTTGCGTGAGATTTATGCCGCGCTACCTTCCGACTGGTCTTTGTATTTGGAATACAAGGCCTATGAGCCGAATTTCTATTCGACAACCGTAGGAGATTGGGGTGCTTCGTATTCGATGGTGAATAAATTGGGACCCAAGGCAAAGACATTGGTAGATTTGGGACATCATTTACCGAATGCCAACATAGAGCAAATCGTTTCGATTCTCTTGATGGAAGGTAAATTGGGCGGTTTCCACTTCAACGATTCAAAATACGGGGATGATGATTTAACTGCGGGTTCGATTAAGCCGTATCAATTGTTCTTGATATTCAATGAATTAGTGGATGGGATGGATGCTAAAGGAATGGATCATGCCAAAGATTTGGGTTGGATGATTGATGCCTCGCATAATGTAAAAGATCCTTTAGAAGATTTATTGCAATCCGTGGAAGCGATCCAAATCGCCTATGCCCAGGCCTTATTAGTTGATCGTGCCGCCTTAGAAGCTGCGCGTGAAGCGAATGATGTCGTGCGTTGCCAGGAGATTTTGCAAGCTGTATTCCGGACGGATGTTCGGGCATTGGTGGCTCAGGCACGCTTGGAATTAGGCGGGGCTTTAGATCCTATTGCTTTATTCCGCCAGGAAAAAATGCGCGATCAATTAATTAAGGCCCGTGGGGCAAAAACGGTAGCGACGGGATTGTAAGATGAGTTTGAGGACGCAAGTTATCGCGGTATTTGACATTGGGAAGACCAATAAAAAGGTCTTCCTTTGGTCAACAGCGTTTGACATCGTGTTCGAAAAGCAACAGACATTTGCCGAGATTTCGGATGAAGATGGCTTTGCTTGTGAAGACCTTTCCGCCTTGCAGCAATGGGTTGTGTCAACCTTTGCAGCGCTCTGCCAAATGCCCGAATTCGAAATCATTGGTTTGAATTTCTCCGCCTATGGCGCTTCGTTTGTCTATGTGAACATGGCTGGGGACCCCGTGGCTCCCCTGTATAATTACTTAAAGCCTATTTCTTCTCCATTTCCGTATGCGGAATATGGGGGAGAAGCCGAGTTTGCCCGCAAGACAGCATCACCTATTTTAGGGAATTTAAATTCGGGATTACAGGTGTATTCGTCCATGCGAAGAGACTTTTGGCCGGAGGTGTATAAGGCCCTGCATTTCCCCAATTATATTGCTTCGCTATTTACGGGAAAGCTTTTTTCTGAAATCACGTCCATTGGTTGTCATACGGCCTTATGGGATTTTGATTTAGGACAATATCATCCTTGGGTTGAAAAGATTCAGGAACAATTAGCTCCTATTTCTTCCGAACCATTTTTAACGATAGATGGGATTAATTATGGTTTAGGTCTGCATGATTCTTCAGCGGCTTTGGTTCCTTATTTGCGATCAATGTCAAATGAGTTCATGCTGTTATCAACGGGAACCTGGTGCATTGCGATGCATCCGTTTAATGAATCCCCCTTGACAGCAGAGGAATTAGCCAATGACGTCTTGTGTTATTTACAGCCCAATGGAAAACCCGTGAAGGCCTCTCGATTATTTGGAGGGCATTTTCATGAGGAGCAGGTGGCTCGGATGGAGGCACATTTTGGGGGTACATTCAAGGATTGTCGGTTTAATGAGCGTGTTTTTTCGTTAACTGCTGTATATGCTTCCGTTTTTGAAAGTGCTTTTGCATCACGTGATTTGGCGGATTTCTCCGATTTAGCTTCGGCTTATGATCAATTCATGGTAGATTTGGTGGGCCAACAAATTTATAGTTTGAACTTGTTGCTGAAAGATGCGCCTGTCAAGCAATTGCTTGTTGATGGCGGTTTCAGTAAAAATGAATGGTATATGCGCTTGTTGGCTCATGCCTTTCCATCGATCGAGGTTTATGCCGCCGAGGTGGCACAGGCGAGTGCTTTGGGTGCGGCTCTGATGGTTTATAGGGGCGAATTGCCAAAGAATTTAATTCAATTGAAAAGATATTAAGATGCGTGTTGCGCTGTTTGTCCCTTGTTACATTGACCAATTCTATCCGCAGGTAGCTGTGGCGAGTTTGGAATTGTTGGAGAAACTGGGTTGTGAGGTCATCGTTCCCAAGGACCAAACCTGCTGCGGCCAGCCGATGGCGAATTCGGGTTTTGCGTCCTCAACTGCGGGCTGCGACGCTAATTTTGCCGCAAATTTTGAGAATTTTGATTACATCGTGGGACCCTCGGGTTCTTGTATATTACACTTGAAGGAGCATCATCCTTCATCAAAAATCCGCGCGTCAGTTTATGAGATTTGTGAATTTTTGACGGATGTGTTGAAGCTTACTTCGCTGAATGCGTCATTCCCACATCGAGTAGGATTGCATCAAAGTTGCCATGGGCAGCGTGGTCTGCGTTTAAGTTCGATGTCGGAGCGTAACGAAAAACCCTTTTCTAAACTACAGGATTTATTGGCTTTAGTGAAGGGCATTGATGTGGCGATGCCAGCCCGCGAAGATGAGTGTTGTGGATTTGGAGGAACATTTTGTGTGACAGAGGAGGCTGTGTCAGTGAAGATGGGGCAGGATCGAATAAGCGAACATGATGCAAATTCAGTCGAATTTATTGTGGGAGCTGATACTTCTTGTCTCATGCACATGGAGGGGATTTTGCGGCGTCAAGGTTCAAAAGTACAAGTGAAACATATCGTAGAAATATTGAATCATGTCTAGTCACGCAGAAGCTTCGGAGAAATTTATTGCGGATGCTGAGCGAACCGATTGGCATGATGAAACCTTGTGGTTTGTGCGTGCCAAACGAGATAAGGCTTCCAAGGTTTTACCGGAATGGGAAGCTTTGCGCGAACATGCCTCGCAGATCAAAGATCATACCTTAGCGAATTTAGGAGCATATTTAGAGGCATTTGAGGCCAAGGCTCTTGCGAATGGGATCAAAGTGCATTGGGCGGCAGATGCGACGGAACATAATGCGATTGTGCATGGCATCATTGCGGCGCAGGGATCCAAGGTTTTGGTCAAGAGCAAATCGATGTTGACCGAGGAATGTCATTTAAATGATTATTTGGCATTACGTGGCATCGAAGTAGTGGATACCGATTTAGGTGAACGAATTGTTCAATTTCGAAAAGAAGTACCCAGTCATATCGTTTTGCCAGCTATTCACTTGAAGAAAGAGGATGTGGGGGAGACCTTTCACCAACATTTAGGTACACCCAAAGGAAATAAAGATCCCCAATTTTTGACTGAGGCGGCGCGCCAACATCTTCGTGGGCATTTTCTCGCTTCCGAAGTGGCAATTACGGGAGTGAATTTTGCCGTAGCGGAAACCGGCGAATTCGTTGTTTGTACGAATGAGGGAAATGCAGATATGGGTGCTCATTTGGCCAAAGTCCATATTGCCTGCATGGGAATCGAAAAGATTATCCCCAAACGAGTCGATTTAGCTGTGTTTTTGCGACTACTCGCTCGCAGCGCAACGGGTCAATTGATCACGACCTATTCCTCTCATTTTCATCAACCGCGCGAAGGACAGGAAATGCACATAGTGCTGTTGGATAACGGTCGGAGCCGCCAACTCGCTAATCCGAAATACAAGAATTCCTTGAAATGCATCCGTTGTGCGGCTTGTTTTAATACTTGTCCCGTTTATCGCAGGAGTGGGGGACATAGTTACCACCAACCCGTTGCCGGGCCGATTGGCTCTATTTTATCGCCCAATATCGATAAAAAAGCGAATGCTGATTTGCCCTTTGCTTCGACTTTGTGTGGTTCCTGTTCGAATGTCTGTCCAGTGAAGATCAATATCCATGAACAATTGTGGTTTTGGCGACAGGATTTGATGGCCGAAGGATTAGCACCTGTTTCTAAGTTGGTGGGCATGAAAGTAATGGCATTTATATTAGCCCGACCGGCATTGTATCGATTCGGAGGAGCTTTTTTTCGTTGCTTTTCCACTTTGTTGAATAATCGATTTAACCCTTGGTATAAGCAACGCGAAATGCCTGTAGCGCCCAAGGAAAGTTTTCAAGATTGGTACAAAAAACGATGAGCACAAGAGCAGACATATTGAGCAAAATCAAGCATTCAGTGGATTTGAAACATCCTGGTGATTTCTTAGGTGCTTCAGAGGACTTTGATTTTCGGGCTTCTTTGGAAGTGGTGGGTGCGCGTGTTGTTTCTCCGGAGGAACTCGAGGTTTTGTTTCCAGTTAGGCGTCGGTATGAAAAGACTTTGGATGGCTTGAGTTTAGCGGACGTGGAGGTGTTGGAAATTGATGGAGAATTTGGGGTTGCGGAGAATGGGGCGATTTGGTTAACTGAAGAGGCTTTTCCTCATCGGGTGGCGCCATTTATTTGCCAACATTTAGTTATCAACGTATCCGAAATTGTACCGAATATGCATGCGGCTTATGCACGATTGGGTGGAGTTAATTCTGGATTTGGTTTGTTTTTAGCAGGTCCATCGAAGACCGCAGATATAGAGCAATCGCTTGTGATTGGTGCGCATGGCGCGCGTAGTTTAACAGTCGTTATCAGAAGTTGATCGCTGCCGGGGTCGTAGACTCCCCGGCAGCGTCAACTTTTTCGTAGCGAAAGATACCCGTTTATTCATTCAGGAACTTGATTTTCTTCAGGTAAAGCTGATAATTTATCCAGTTTTGTTGTACTTTGACCAGAGGGTGGGGGTGACGCTGCCGGGGTCAACGACCCCGGCAGCGTCTATCGAAAAAAATTTATATCTTGGGACATAAACCTATTCAATTATGTCAGTTTCAAGAAGAAAATTCCTGAGTCAATCCGCCCTTTCCTTAGCGGCATTTAGTATTGTGCCCCGCCACGTGCTTGGAAAGGGGTTTATTGCACCATCTGACCAACTGACCAAAGCGATCATCGGAACAGGCGGAATGGGTCGTGGACACATCCCATATGCAGGCACTAGAGTTGTTGCTTTGTGTGATGTTGACAAGAAAAACCTACAGCTCGGGTTAGACAAAGTAGAGAAAGGCGTCAAAGCATTCTCCGACTACCGTGAGATGATTCAACTCCCTGAAGTTGACATTGTTCATGTTGCCACACCACCCCATTGGCATGGCATTATGGCAGCTGATGCCGCACGTGCGGGAAAAGATGTTTGGTGTGAAAAACCGATGACCCGAACGATTGGAGAAGGCCAAAAATTAAAAGAGGCTATTCAGCAACACGGTCGAATTTTCCGACTGAATACTTGGTTTCGTTTCGAGGGAAATTTCTACGGATTAAATAGTCCGGTGAAACCCATGAAGAAATTAGTCGATTCGGGACTTCTCGGATGGCCTTTGAAGTTTACCGTTAGCAAACACACAGGATTCGATTGGAAATTCTATTGGATTGGTAAAACGGATTTGACTCCGCAGCCGGTTCCACCTGAGCTAGATTACGATGCTTGGCTCGGACCCGCTCCCTATAAACCATATAACGTACATCGGACCCATCTGACCTTTCGAGGTTATTGGGATTATGATGGCGGTGCCTTGGGCGATATGGGTCAGCACTACATGGATCCGATTCAATATATGTTAGGTAAAGACAATGAGAGTCCCATTTATGTTGAAGTGGATGCCCCCGTTCAAGACAAAGACGCCGTAGGAATCTTTAATCGCATCACCTATACCTATGCGGATGGATGCCAAATCGTATTAGACGGGGAAGCCAAGGATGAGAAAGTGGCCTACATCGAAGGACCTAAAGGAAAATTGTACCGTAATTTCAAATCAGATATTCCGGATTTAGAACGTAAATTGGCCGAATTTCCAGAGCCTCCAGCCCAACAAATTGATTTTGTTGACTCAGTGAAAAACCGGACTCAATTTGCCTTGAATGAGGAAAATGGACATCGTTCGTGTACGCTCATCAACATGGGTTTAATCGCGATGCGATTGCACCGTAATTTGAAATTTGATCCCATCAAACAAGAATTTGTCGGCGATCCAGAAGCAAATAGTCTAATCCATCAGCCGATGCGTGCACCTTATATCCTCTAAACATCATGAAATACATACTTTTATTATTTGTTAGTTGGCAAGCACTCGCCCAATCCACGCGAGAGCAGCAATTGAATTACCGGTTGCACGGAGCCACAGCTGCATTGAAAGCTGCTGCATTAGCCAGTAAAGGGGTTTACGAGCCGACGCAGGCCACGGAAGCTTTCATTCTTGCGAATGCCAAAAATACAGCTGAATTGAGAGCCTTTTTAAATGCTGATCTTCCTGAAGCGACACAAATTCATCTTATCGGATTAATCGCCAAACAAGATGAACGCATTTTGCTTGAGCAATATGCCAAATCAAAATCCCAGGTAACAGCCTTTATTTTAAAACATTTATTGGCCAAACCGCGTCCAAACTTACCATTCAAAGGATGGGATGCTACACATCAAAAAGCTTTTATAAAAGCAGTAGGAATCTATAAGTCTGCTTGGGCATTGCCTTTGATTCAAAATTCAGCATTCAAAACGGAACAACTCATTTCACAATTGCAAATTCAAGGCTTACCAGCTATTTGGGATAATTTACAGGGGAAAATTGATGCACAAAAAATTGCTGATTACAGCACAAGCTTAGCGGCAAATGCTTTTGTTAAAGCTAAATTAAGTAGCTACAATCAAGCGAATTTAGCTCAAAAAACAATCCTATTAACCTATGGCAGCGGCCGGCAATGGCCTGAAGTGAAGTCTCTGGTTTGGCTTGCTGTACAATCAAATAATCCAGAACGCGCCGCAGGATTTGAATCTCTAAACAAATGGATAGACCTGCGTGATTTTGATTTAATTGCCGAGAAATTATCCATTGCGCAATTGCCGAATGAAGTAAGGGCTTTGCAAACATGTATGGCTCAACTAGTCAAGCAAGATGCGACGCGAAATGCCAAAATTACAGCCTATGCACTTCAAGCGACGAATAAATCCAATTGGATTCCTTTCGTACAGGAAGTAGCCAATTTAGATTGGTTGTATGCAATCGCAAAATCGAATCAAAACGAAGAGGCATTAAGGTCCTTTGTTCGGATTAACGGGAAGGCGTTTGCGAATGTAGACCAACAGGTTTTGCGCTATCGTAATGCCTTAGATTTAACCCAAAACCTTGATACGCGCGAGCAGATTTATAAGGGATTAACTAAATGTAATTCCTTGGCAGCTATGCGCACGCTTTATTTAGGACTTAAAGAACCGAATGTGAAGCAAATCGCTGTAGATGCATTAGCCGCTCTTTATGTTGCTAATCCCGATTTTCAAGGTCAAATGACAAAAGAATGGGCGCTCGAAAATCTTTGGCAAATTTCGGATGCAACCGTTCGTGATCAGGTCATGAAAAGTAATCCGGGCCGTGGATTTTATTCGATGTACAACGGAACAGATTTACGCGGTTGGAAGGGATTAGTTGATAATCCTGTCAAACGAAGAAAAACCTCTGCTGACACTTTGGCGATGAAGCAAATTAAGGCTGATTCCATCATGCGTAAAGGCTGGTTAGCGCAAGGGG